>WBZO01005255.1_pt1 | contig 13292 bp, 12 predicted proteins | sample 5204261 | NCBI WGS metagenome assembly WBZO01 (sample SAMN12412400, study PRJNA552823) | activated sludge metagenome | isolation source: activated sludge from anammox sidestream of wastewater treatment plant... | place: USA: North Carolina | collected 2017-09
ACTGGCTGAGGAGCATCCCGCCGAACGAGGCCGGGCCGAGGGCCCGGGTCATCTTGTGCGAGCCCGCGTCGTACATCACGGTGCTGCCGACGAGCGTCGAGAGGATCACCTCGCCGGTGGCGGGGATGAACGCGAACTCGCGCGACAGGTCGACGACACCGCAGCCGGGGAGCGCGGCGTCCGCGAACCCACGCAGCGGTGCGCCCTCCGCGCCGGTCGCGAGGCTGACCGAGTAGAGCGATTCGTGGGTGTCGGCGTACCAGAGGGTCTGTGTCGCTGCGTCGTACGACAGTTCGCGTGCGCCAGGGTACTGGCGGAGCGCCAGGCTGTCCGGGCTGGGCCGTTCCGTCCACGGCGGCAGCACGGTCGACTCAGCGCCCTCCTCGCGCATCACGACGGAGCCGTCGCTGAGGGCGAAGAACCAGCGGGTCGATGCGACCTCGACGGGCGCGGCCGGGGAGGGGCCGGCCGCGCCCGTGCCGGAGGGCACGGTGGAGGTCGCCGGGACGGCGGTCTCCGCGATGAGGTGCTTGAGGTCGGAGATGATGTCGGGCACCTCCTGGGTGAAGGCGACGCCGAGCGTCCAGCGTCCCTCCCGGTCCAGCAGGTAGACGGTCGCCGGGTGGGAGATCAGGTCGCCGGTGGGGCGGGCCTCCCGCACGGTCTGGATGCCCCACGTCCGCATCACCTCGTGCACCTGCTCCGGCTCACCGGACACCCCGTGGAACGAGGCGTCGAAGTGGGCCAGGTACTCGCCGAGGATCTCCGGGGTGTCGCGCTCCGGGTCCACGGTCACCATCACGACCTCGAGCTGGGCGCGCTCCTCCGGGGTGAGGCTGGCGACGACTTCCTTCATGGTCGAGAGGGTGAGGGGGCAGATGTCCGGGCAGAAGGTGTAGCCGAAGAAGACGGCGACGACCTTGCCGCGCTGCTCGCTGAGGCGGAAGGGGACGCCTCCCGCCTCGGCGAGCGCGAAGTCTGGCATGGGGACCGCCGGGTCGACGCGCGTCGAGCGGTACTCGTACGGCGCGACCGCCGCCGGCTCGGTGGCTGCGGGCGTCGCGGCCTCCTCCGCCCCGCCGCAGGCGGCGAGGAGGAGGGCGGAGGCGCCGAGCAGGGCGATGAGCCAGCGGCGGGTCACGGTGGTTCCTCTCATGCGTGGCCGGCTAGATGCCGGTCATGATCTCCGGGTCTTCCGGGCCTTCCACCACCAGGTGGCCGGCCGCACCCTTGCCCAGGCGGCTCAGGGCGTGGTCCACCAGGACGTAGGTGGCCGGGAGCTGCAGGCCGAACTCCACCATCGTCGCGCCGCCCGGGGCCACGGTGACGGTCTGGACGTTCTCAGCGAGGTCGCTGAAGGAGCCCCAGGTCGCCACCCGGTCGAACACCTCGCCGATCACGTGGAACGAGGAGGTGAGGTTCGGGCCGCCGACGCCGAAGAAGATGCGGACCTGCTCACCGACGCGGGCGCGCAGGGCGCGGTCGCCGGCGATGGCCCCCACGGCGCCGTTGAAGACCACGTAGGTCGGGCGCTCGTCCGCCATCTTCCCCAGGTCGAAGTTCTGCATGCCCGGCTGGCCGGTGGGGCCCACGGTGTACATGTCGCCCTGGCAGACGTAGAACTCGCGGTCCACGGGTCGGAGGCCTTCCTCCGGCTCCACGACGATCAGGCCGTACATGCCGTTCGAGATGTGCAGGTCGATCGGCGCTGTGGCGCAGTGGTAGATGTAGACGCCGGGGTGGAGGGCCTTGAAGCGGAACGCCTTCTCCTCGCCCGGGTTCACCCGGGTCAGTTCAGCGCCGCCGCCCTGGCCGGTGGCCGCGTGGAAGTCCACGTTGTGGCCCACACCGGAGTCCTGCGGGTTGCGGATCGTCACCTCGACCTGGTCGCCGACACGCGCCCGCACCATGGGGCCCGGGATGGTGCCGCCGAAGGTCCAGAACTTGTAGCCGACGCCGTCCGCCAGCTTGCCTTCGACTTCCTTCACCTCCAGGAGTGCCTGCACGGTGGCCGGCTCCCGACGGGTGATCGGTGCGGCCACCTCCGGGTTCGGGAGGTAGGGCAGGTCAACGGCCTGCTGCACGGCCGGGGCCGCGCTGCCACCAGCGCCTGCCGCCGCCGCCGGGGCGGGGGTGGGCGTGCCGCGCTCGCGCTCGAGCATGGCCCGCTGGGCGGCGGTGGTCGGGTCGTCCGTGCTGTCCGAGCACGCCGCGCCGATCACGCCGACGACCGGCAGTGCGACACCGGCGAGGCCCATGCGCCGCAGCACCTCGCGCCGTCCGATGGATTCGTGACCCTGAAGCATGGCCGTTCCCTCTCTCCGCCCCTTCCGGCTCTCCTGCCGGTGCGGGCGCTGATGCTCTCCTGTTCGGATGTAAGCCTGCAACACCCCTACAACGTTCAGTGTTGGACTTAACAATGAGCATCTTGTACCATCCGTAGCACAACGTCAAGTGTTCTGCTCATCGTTGCCGAAGGAAATTACCGATGCAGATCGCGCTGGGCCGTAAGGGTGACTACGCGGTGCGCGCCGTCCTGGACCTGGCCCGCCACTGGGGGGGAGGCCGCCGGAAGGCGCGGCAGATCGCGGAGGTCATGGACATCCCGGAACGCTACCTCCCGCAGATCCTGGCGCTGCTGGTGCGCCACGGGCTGTTGGTCGCCACCGCCGGCCCGGACGGCGGCTATCAGCTGGCGCGTCCGCCGAAGGAGATCACCCTGCTGGAGGTCGTTGAGGCCGCCGAGGGGCCGATCGCCTCGGACGAGTGCCTGCTGCGGGGCGGCCCCTGCGACTGGGAGCACGTCTGCCCGCTCCACAACCCGTGGAGCCGCGCCCAGTCCGTCTTCGCCCAGCAGTTGCGGCGCACGACCTTCGCCGAACTCGCCGCCGAGGATGCGGACATCGAGGCGGGGCGGGTGCCGCCACCGGAGACGCCGCACCACGCGAAGCAGGTTGCACGACGCGCGCCGCGCCGCGGGGTGCGCGAGGGCGGGGACGACTGATGTCCGCGGGGCGCGCCTCGCGGCTCCCGGTGATCGCCGTGGGCCTGGGGGCGATGGTCGCGCTGGTCGCCGGCGTGTGGTCTGGCCTGGGGCGGCTCGCCGTGGACCTCCCGGGCGCGGCGCGGGCGACCGCGTTTCCGCACGGGGCGCTGATGGTCAGCGGGTTCGCCGGGACGGTGATCGGCCTCGAGCGGGCGGTCGCCTCCGGGCGCGGCGTCGCGTTCGCGGGCCCGGCGGCCTCCGTGGCGGGCGCAGTGCTGTTGGTCGCCGGTGCGCACGAGGCGGCCGCGGCCTGCTTCGCGCTGGCCGGCGCTGTCCTCGCGGCAACGATGCTCCACTTCTGGCGGCTGCAGCCGGCGCCGCCGGCGCTCGTGATCGCCTCCGGCGCAGCCGCATGGGCGGCCGGCTGCCTGTACTGGCTCGCGAGCGGGCGGGTGCATGACGCGGTGCCGTGGTGGATGGCCTTCCTTGCGCTCACGATCGCCGGGGAACGCCTCGAACTCACGCGCTTCCGGCGTCAGCCGCTCGCACCGCTCGTCGCGGGGATCATGCTCCTCGCCGGCGGCCTCCTGGCCATGCCCGCATCGCCCGAGGTGGGCGCGCGCGTTGTCGGCGGTGCGCTGGCGCTGATCGGCGCGTGGCTCGCCTGGACCGACACCGCGCGCCTGACGGTGCGCCGGGGCGGCCTCGCGACCTACGCGGGGGCGGCGCTGCTCGCCTCGTACGTCTCGCTCGTCGCGGGCGGTGCGATGCTGGCGGCGGACGGCTGGCATCCCGGCACCACGGTGTATGACAGCGCGCTCCACCTGTTCTTCGTCGGCTTCGTGATGGGCGCGATCTTCGCGCATGCGCCGATCATCCTGCCCGCGATTACGGGGCTGACGCTGCGGATCACCGCGATCACCCCGACCGCCCTCGTGCTGCTGTACGTGTCGCTGGCGGTGCGGGTCGCGGGGAACGCCGCGACGGACCACTCGCTGCGGCAGGCCGGCGGGTCGCTGCACGGGATCGCGTTCCTGCTCTTCGTCGTGGGGCTACTCGTTGCCGCGGTGCGCGGCCGGAGGGCGGCCCCGGCTACTTCCGGGAGACCGTCATGACCGAGGCCCCCTACCCGCGGTTCCTGCTCACGGCGCTCGTGTTCGGCGTCCTCGGCGGGTTCACGCTCGCCGTGTCGCTGCCGATCGAGGCGGCGACGGGCCGCATGGACCTCGGATGGGTATCGCACGCACAGATGCACGGCCACCTGCAGGTGATCGGCTTCGCGGGCGTATTCGTGATCGGCGTCGCGCTGCACCTCGCGCCACGCTTCGGCGCGGGGCGGCTGCACGGCGGCGCGCTCGTCACCCCGCTCTGGGTGCTGCTGTCGGTCGGGCTGCTGGCGCGGGCGCTGGCGCAGCCGCTGGCGGACCACGGCCCGTTCGCGGTGCTGCTCATCGTGGGCGTGGCGGCGGAGGCGGTCGCGGGCGTGCTGTTCCTCGTGATCATCGTGCGCACGCTCGGCCCGGCTGTGCGTGCCGGCGCGCCGCACGCTTGGCTGCTCACCGGTGCGGCCGCCTGGTTCCTGGTGCAGGCGGTACTCGGCGGGTGGTGGCTGGCGCTGCTCGCCGAGGCGGGCGGCACGGTGCTGCGCGCGGACCGCAACGCGGTGTTGCTGGAGACGCAGTTCTTTGGCTTCCTGCTCTCCGCCATCCTCGGCGTGGGGATGCGCACCTTCCCCACCTTCTTCGGGATGCCCCCCACACCGCCGCGCTCGGCGAAGGTCGTCGCGGTGCTGCTGCACGGTGGCGTCTCGATGTGGACGCTGGGCGGGATCGCAGGCATCGAGGGGGCCACGGCGGCGGGCCAGGCCACGGTGGGCCTCGCGATCCTCGGCGCGGTCGCCACGTTCGGCTTCTGGCGACGGACGTACCGGTTCGCGCCCGCCTCGCGCGGGTACATCTGGGCACTGCAGCCGGCGCTCGCGTGGCTGGCGCTCACCGGCGTCGCCCTCACTGTCTCGGCCGGGCGCGCACTCGCCGAGGGCGGCGTCCCCGGGGCGGCGGAGATGGACGCGATCCGTCACCTCTTCGCGGTGGGTGTGGTCACGCTGCTGATCGTGGCGATGTCGCAGTTGATCCTGCCGGAGTTCGCGAGCGAGCGGCTGGTGGCGAAGCCGTCGCGGTGGCGAGGACTCGTCTTCGGCGTCACGGTCTCGACGGCCGCGCTGCTGCGCGGGGTGCTGCCGTGGGCCGGTATCGAGGCGCCCGCACGCTTCTGGATGATGGCGGCCGCCGGGACGCTGGGCCTGGGCGCGGTCGCGGCGTTCGCCGTCCTATACGTGCGCGCGCTGCGCCGGCACCGCGCCTACCTCGGGAAGATCGCGGCACTGCGGGCGCGCGAGGCGCCGGTCGCGACGCTGGAGTAGCGGGGCGCGCTATGCGCTGCGCGTCGCCTCGACCTCGTCGAGGAAGGTGCGCACGGCGCGGTTCCAGTCGTCCGGGCGCTCGAAGTAGGCGGAGTGCCCGGCCTCGGCGACCACGTGGAAGCGCGAGCCCGGCGTGAGTTCGTGAGAGATCGCGATCAGGTCGCGGTGCACCACGCGATCCTGTTCGCCCACGATCCAGAGGATCGGCAGGCCGCTGTCGATTAGTCGCTGCGCCGTGGAGCCGCGGTAGTTCACCATCCGCCCGGTCGGCTTGAGGAAGTCCGAGGGCCTCGAGGGGTTGAGCGAGCGGATGCGCGCGTACAGGTACGCCATCTCCGGTGACTCGCCGCGGTAGGTGTCCGCCAGCGCGCGCTGGATCAGTGAGCCGGCGAGCGTGCCGTCCGCCTCCAGCCGCGCCTTCAACTCTCGGTAGCGGTCGTCCAGGCAGCCGCCGTTCGTGCCGGAGTAGGTGAGCGAGACGATGCGATCCGGGTCGCGGCTGAGCAGCCCGAAGGCGGTGCGCCCGCCCATCGAGTGCCCCACGAAGTGCACCCGCTCCGCGCTGAGGTGGTCGAGCAGCAGGCGCAGGTCAGAGCCGAAGGCGATGCGCCCCGGGCCCTCCTCCAGGTCGGGGGAGCGGCCGAACGCGCGGTGGTCGAAGGTGATGACGGGGTAGCGGTCCGCGAACGCCGGCACCTGCTGCCACCACGACATGGCGTTGCCGCCCGCGCCATGCGCGAGCACGACCGGCGTGCCTGCGCCCGGCGACCCGATCGCGGGGCCGTGGACCTCGTAGTGGAGCCGGAAGCCGTCAGCGAGCTCGAGGTGCACTGCGCGTGATCTCCGATTCGTCCCACGGGATGCCGGTCGCGTTGGCGACCACGTCCAGCATGTCCTCGATGTCGCCGACCAGGCGCTCGTCCGGGTCGGACTGGTGCGCGCGCAGGAGGATGGTGCGTGCGGACTCGTACAGGTCGTCGGCGCTCTGGGGCACGGGCTGGTGCGCGCCGCCGCGCGACTTCGCGAGGGCGTTGGCGACGAACTCGCGGCACCAGCCGGTGGTGAACAGGATGTACGGGTCGTGCCCGCCGTCCGCGACCGCGCGGTCGAGTTCCGCGAGGCCGTCCGCGAAGCGGCGCTTCCGCGTGACGAGCGTCTGCCCCAGGTAAGAGCGCGCCTGCGCGTACCCGGGCCACCGTTCGAGGATGTCCGTCACGCCCTCGAGCGCCACGTCCACGTCGCCGCGGCTGTGCGCGTCCATGACGACGCGCAGCGCCTCGCGCGCCTCCGCCGGCGGGTCGAACGGTGCGTCGTCCATCCCTCGATGATACGCGGGCGGCCGAGGGCTCAGTCGGGGCGGGCGACCAGCGCCTCCAGTGCGCGGGCCACGTCTGCCTCGCCGCGCTCCGTGACGGGGGTGCGCTGCGGGCGGTCGAGGAGCGTGCGGGCCGCATCCACCATGCGCGTGGTGAAGTCGGGCGCGTCCCACGGCACGGTCAGGCCGTAGCCGGCCGCCTCGATGGCGGCGAGCATCCCGCGCTCCTCCGTCAGGCCGGTGATGCCGGCGCTCAACACGTAGCCGTGGCCACGGAGCGACTCCGCGACGGAGGAGTAGCCCGCCTTCGTGACGACGAGTCGCGCGGCAGCGAGCAGGTCCGGCCAGTACGCGTCGTCCGGCACCGGCACGACCTCGTCGCCGAGGCCGGCGTACGCGCCGACGGCGGCGTCCACCGCCACCCGCAGGCCGCGGGCGCGCGCCTCCGCCGCGATCTCGCGGAGCGCCTCGACCGGCTGTGCCGCCGGGCCGGTGCGCCCGAATGCCCACGCGACGAACGGTTCGCCCGCGGCGAGGCCGTCCAGGGCGACGGGGCCGCGCGGCATGCGCGAGATGAGCGGGACGGCGTGGCGCGTCCGCGCGAGCGGCAGGCCGGGGCCGAGCGGCATCTCCAGGCCGAGCGTGGTGCGTGCGACCACCTCGTGCAGCCGGTCGACCTCGGGCGCGGGGGCGTACATCGCGTCGAACTGGTCGTCCCACGAGAAGTTGCTGACGAGGACCGAGGGGACGCCGAGTGCGTCCGCGACGGTGGAGGTCCACGGCGTGGCGTCGGCGGCGATGACCTGCGGCGTCCACGCGCGGAGTGCTTCGACGAGCGCCGGCTCGGGGCCCGTGAGGACCTCCGCGAAGAGCGGTCGGGACGCCCCGCGGTCCACGCCGCGTCCGCCGGCGCCGAAGACGTAGCCACGGTCGAGGCGGCCCGTGATCACGGTCACCGTCGGGAGCGCGTCCGCGATGGCCGTCGCCATCTCCGAGCCGACGACCGCGGCGACGTGGTGGCCGCGCGCGACGAGCGCCTCCAGGCAGACGAGCGAGCGGCTCAGGTGGCCCCAGCCGTGATTGCTGATCAGCCAGGCGACGCGGATCGGGGTCGGTGCAGTCATGCGTCCGATGATAGGTGCGGCGCTCGCGAGCGGCCTCGGACGTGGAGACGGGGCGGGCTGCTGCCCGCCCCGTCCCGGGGAGTCCTCGTGGCGGCGAGGACGTGGAGGCTAGAAGGAGGCGCCGCCGAAGCCACGGCCGCCGTGGCCGGGCCCGCGACCGCCCTTGAAGCCGCGGCCCTCCCCGGAGTCGAACCGCTCGAGAACCTCGTCGGCGCGCTCCTGCGTGATGTCGCCGTCGGCGACCTTCTCGGCGAGGCGTGCCTCCAGGTCGGCACGCGCCTCCGCCTTCGCGGCGGCGATCTCCTCCTCGGTCGGCTGGGCCGCTTCGATCGCCGCTTCCAGCGCGTCCTGCGTCACGCCGAGTTCGGACGCGACCGCCGCGAGGAAGGCGTCCTTCTTCGCGGCCATCTCCTCCTCGGTCGGCGGCGTCGCCGGGCGCTCTGCCGGGCGGGTCGCCTGGCGCGCCTCGTGCATCGCGTCCTCCAGTGCGTCGACGGTCACGCCGAGGGTGGTCGCGACCTCCTCGAGCGCCGCGCCGGGGCCGAGGCCGCCACCGCGCCCGCCGAGGTGGAAGCGCACGCCCTCGCCGTCCGCGAGGACGTTGGCGGCGCCCATCGCGATGCCGTGGGCGAGCGTCGGGACGTTGCCGCCGCCGGACTGCGCGAAGGCGAGGGTGGGGACGAGCGCCCCGCCGATGACGGCGAGGGACGCGGCCCCGGTGATGACGTGCTTGCGGGTGATCTGCTTGCCAAACATCTGCGGTTCCTCCTGTGGAGAGCGGTAGCCGTGGGTGCGGGTGTTCCCCGTGCGCCACAACCTACGAAGGAGGGCATAAGCAGGGCGTAAGGCTTCGGTGGGTGCGCCGGCTTACGCTGCGGGGACGGTGACCGTGATCTCCAGGCCGCCGCCGGAGAGGGCGCGCGCCTGCGCCTCGCCGCCGTGGTGGCGTGCCACCGCGCGCACGATCGCGAGGCCGAGGCCGTACCCGCCGCTGTCGCGCGATCGCGAGTCGTCCAGGCGGCGGAAGCGCTCGAACAGGCCATCCACCACCGCCGGGTCGATCTTGGTGCCCGCGTTGGCGACGCGCAGCGTCACCGTGCCGTCCGAGGTGCGCGTGCTGACCTCGATCCAGCCGCCGTCGATGTTGTAGGCGATCGCGTTTGCCACGAGGTTCTCGATCAGCCGGTCGAGCAACACGGCGTCGCCGGCGACGGTCGCCGCATCCAGCGTTGCGCGGACCTCGATGGCCCGGGCGGCGGCATCGCCCGCGCGCGTGTCGAGGACGGCGCGCACCCGCTCGGGCAGGTCGACGCGCGTGCGGTTCGCGAGGGGGGCGTCCGCGCGCTCCAGGGTGAGGAGCGCCGTCACCAGCGCCTCCGACCGGGCGATCGCGCGGCGCAGCACCTCGGCGCTGGCGCGCATCTCCTCGGGCGTCGCGTCCGGGTTGTCGTAGGTGACGTCGAGTTCGGTGCGCATCACGGCGAGGGGCGTGCGGAGCTCGTGGGAGGCGTTCGCGACGAAGTCGTGCTGGGCGTGGAACGCCTCGTCCAGCCGGTCGAGCATGGCGTCGAACTGGTCGGCGAGCTCCTTCAGTTCGTCGCGCGGCCCATCGAGTGCGACACGCTCGTGCAGCCGCTCGGCGTTGATGCGCCGCACGGTGTGGGTGATGTCGCTCACCGGCCGCAGCATCCGCCCGGCGACGAGCCACCCCGCGCCGAGCGACGCGACCGACATCAGCCCGAGTGCGACCGAGGACTGGGTGAGCAACTGGCGGAGCGCCTGTTCGCGCGCGTCGCGGCGGGATTCCTCGAGCAGGTCGATGAAGGCAGGGGCCGGGCCGCCTCGGCGCGGTGGCAGCGGATCCTGGCCGCGCAGCGAGTCGCGCAGGCCGGGGACGCCGGCTCGCACGCCGATGCGGTCGACGAAGCCGGGGTCCTGCTCCGGGAAGGCGCGGTCGACGAGGACGTACACGAGGGCGAGCAGCAGCACGCCGCTCGCCAGGAACAGCGCGGCGTACCAGAGCGTCAGCCGGAATCGGATCGTCCCCATCAGGCGATGCGGTACCCCGCTCCCACGACCGTCTCGATCACCCCGGGCTCGCCGAGGCGCCTGCGCAGCGTCATCATCGCGACGCGCACCACATTGCTGAACGGGTCGGTGTGTTCGTCCCAGACGCGCTCCATCAGTGTCTCCGCGCTCACGACTGCGCCGCCGGCGCCCAGCAGCACCTCCAGCACGCCGAACTCCTTGGGCGCGAGTTCGATGCGGCGGCCGTCCCGGCTCACCTCGCGCGCGGCGGGGTCCAGGCGGATGCCGGCGCGCTCCAGCACCGGCGGCCGAGCCGGGCCGCCACGCCGGGCGAGGGCGAGGACGCGGGCGCGCAGTTCCTCGAACGCGAACGGCTTGGGGAGGTAGTCGTCCGCGCCGAGGGTCAGCCCGGCCACGCGGTCGGCGACCTCGGCGGCGGCGGTGAGCATGATCACGCGTGCCTCCACGCCCTCCGCGCGGAGGGAGCGGCAGACCTCGTCGCCATGGAGGCGCGGGAGGTTGCGGTCCAGGATCACCACGTCGTAGCCGTTGACGAGCGCCTTCTCCAGGCCGTCCTCGCCGTCGTGCGCCTCGTCCACGGCGATGCCGTCGCGGCGCAGCCCGCGCGCGAGGGCGGCCGCGAGGTCACGCTCATCTTCGACGATCAGGACGCGCATCCGGCACCTCGGACGCCACGGTAGGGCGCGGCGCGTAAGCGCGGCATAAGGCCGGACGTTATCCCTCGAAGCCGCGCCAGTCGACGACGGCCGGGGAGCGCTCGGCGCGACGGGGTGGCGCGCCGCCGTCCGCGGGGTAGCCGAGGTAGACGTACGCGACGATCCGGTCGGTCGGGGCGAGGCCGAGGAACTCAAAGGCGGCGGGCTGCTCCGCCATCTCGCCGGTGCTCCACTTCGCCGCGAGGCCCTCCGCGTGCGCGGCGAGGAGGAGGTTCTCGGTCGCGCAGGCGCAGGCGGCGTAGTCCTCCCGGTCGCGCCCGGGGCGTTCCGGGTTGCCCCGCTGTGCCACGACGATCAGCACCGGCGAGCGGAGCGGCTTCGTGCGCGCGCCCTCGATCAACTTCGGCGGCGCGTTGTTCGCGACGAGTTCCGCGGCGAGGTGATCCGCGAAGCGGGCGCGCTCCTCGCCGGCGAGGACAAAGAAGCGCCAGGGCTCCGTGCGGTGGTGGTTCGGGGCCCACGTCGCCGCCTCGATGATGCGGGCGACCGTCTCGCGCGGCGGCTGCTGCGGCGCGAACGCGCCGGCGGTGCGCCGGGTGGCGAGCGCTTCGTAGAGGTCCATGGTCGTCGGCTCCTGCCGGAGTTGGTGCGTGTATGCGTCGAGTCTACCGCCGGTTTCGAGGATGGCGGCGTACCATCGTCGCTTCGCGGGGTGTCCCGCCGCGGTAGCCGGGGGAGGCCTCCCATCGCCCTCGAGGAGACACGGTCGGAGGAGGACGCGCGCGTCACGCGCGCCGTCTATTCGATCGCGGCCGGGGCCGGCATCGCTAGCCTCTCGATGAACTTCTGGGTGCCGTTTCTGCCGCTGTACATGCGCGACCTGGGGGCGACCTCGGACGCGGACGCGCTGTTCTGGGTGGCGGTGGCGGCGACCTGCCAGGGGATTGTGCGGCTGGCGTCCGGGCCGGTGTGGGGCGTGCTGTCGGACCGGTACGGCCGCAAGTTGATGTTCCTGCGCGCGCTCACGTTCGCCTCCCTCACCACGGCGATCGCGGCGTTCGCCACGGAGCCGTGGCACATCGTGGTCGCGTTCGTGGTGCAGGGCATCTTCTCCGGCTTCATCCCGGCGGCGACGGCGCTCACGAGCGTCTCCGTGCCGGACCGGCGGCTGAACAGCAGCCTGAGCATGGTGAGCGGTGCGCAGTTCCTCGGGAACACGCTCGGCCCCGCGGCGGGCGCCGCGCTCGCCGTGGCGATCGGCTACCGCGGCGCGATCTTCGGCGCGGCCGCGATGCCAGCGCTCGCCGCCGTGCTCGCCGCCATCACCGTGCCGCGCGACCGGGTGGCCCCGACCCGTCGAGGCGAGACCGGTGCACCCGAGCGCGCCTCGATCCGCTCGCTGTTCACGGCGCAGTTCTCACTCGTGCTGCTGATCTTCTTCGTCTCGATCTCGCTCAACGGCGTGCTCCGGCTGGCGACGCCGGTTGCCCTCGAACGGATCGAGGGCATCGGGCAGGCGACGGGGGCGTCCGGGGTGGCGTTCACGCTGGCCGGGCTGGCGAGCGTGGCCGGCGTGGTGGCGGCCCAGCGGCTGGTGCGCAGCGGGCGGCTGGTGCGGATGCTCGCCCTCGCGAGCCTGATCGGGGCGGCGGCGCACCTCGTGCTGGTGGTCGCGCCCGACTCCGCGACGTTCATCGCGGCGTTCACGGTGATCGCGCTGCTGCAGGCGGCGATGCTCCCCGCGACGAACACGCTCATCGCCGCGAACGCGCCGCGTGAGCGCCGCGGCACCGCCTTCGGCTTCGCGAGCGGCGTGCAGGCGGTCGGGTTCATGGTCGGGCCGTCGATGGCGGCGGGGTTCGCCGCCGTCTCGCTTGACCTCGGCTTCCTCGTGCTGGCGGGGCTGTTCGGGGCGCTCGCGCTGCTGATCGCGATGGCGGTGCGAGAGCCGCGCCTGTAGTGCGCGGCTAGTCGGCTAGTCCGCGAGTTCGCCCGCTGTCAGCATGTGGCCGTCCGAGGGGTCACGGAGCATCGCGCCGAGCCCGTCCGGCATCGGCGTGGCGAGTTTGCGGAAGAAGTCCGGGAACGTCTTGGAGACGCACGCCGGGTTGCGGATCACGATGCCCGGCACGAACAGCCCGAGCATCGCGAAGCACATCGCGACACGGTGGTCCTCGAACGTCTCGATCTCCGCGCCGTGGAGGTCGGAGGGGTACACGGTGAGGTCGTCGCCATCGAGGTCGACGCGCGCGCCGCAGGCGGTCAGGCCCTCGTACAGCGCCATGACGCGGTCGCACTCCTGCACGCGCAGGCGGTCCAGGCCCACGAAGCGCACGGGCCCCGCCACGAACGGGGCGAGGACGATCGCGGTCATGATGCTGTCGCCCAGGTCGGTGGTGCGCGAGACGGTCGGCGGGACGCGCTCGGCGAGCACGTCCGCGCAGAAGCGCTCGAAGCGGACATCGAACTGCCAGTCGGTGCGCGGCCAGTTCGTCACGGTCACGGACTCGGCGTCGCCGCCGCGCAGCCGTGCGAGGAGGTCCGCGCCGACCAGGTAGGAGGCGCTCGAAGCGTCGCCCTCCACCTGGTGCTCGCCGGGCACGCGGTAGATCGGGAGCATCTGCTCCGTCATCACCACGTACGGCGACTCGTCCGCGTTCGCGTCCGCGACCTCCACCTCCCAGCCACCGTGGTCGGCGCAGAGGAGCAACGCCGAGGCGAACTGGGAGGACTCGCGGAT
>WBZO01002301.1_pt2 | contig 13290 bp, 12 predicted proteins | sample 5204261 | NCBI WGS metagenome assembly WBZO01 (sample SAMN12412400, study PRJNA552823) | activated sludge metagenome | isolation source: activated sludge from anammox sidestream of wastewater treatment plant... | place: USA: North Carolina | collected 2017-09
GCTTGCTGAGGACTTTGTTGATCCCCTCACCGATATTCGGCTTGCCTTTGAGCTTGACCAGGTCGGCAAAACTGCCGCCTGCAGGGATCTCTACGACAGCGTCCTTATTGCCTGCGTACTTATCGGAGACGTATCGAACAAAAAGAAGAACGAGGACGTAGTCCTTGTATTGCGAAGCGTCCATCCCGCCGCGAAGTTCATCGCACCCTTGCCAGATCGCGCTATAAAGTTGTGATTTCCTGATTGCCATAAGTGTACTCGACTTTGATGATTAACTACGGCCAGAGTTCGCAATTTGAGCCTGTCAGCGTCAATTCCCGTTTTTTATCTTAGCCCATAGTATGCACTAAGGTAAAGCACAAATAAGCGGTCTACAAGCAAAAATAAGGGCTTGAAATGGTATGTTTCAAGCCCTTTGAAAAGAACACAAATCAATCAGTTTAGCAACGCTCCGGTTCGGCGCTCGAAGCTCACTCGCTTGTCAATAAACGGCAATGCACGCGCGTATGCAGACAAGCCTTGCGCCAACCCCCAGCGGCTGGTAACATCCTCTCCCTCGGCGATGCCCGTATTCCAGCCTGCTGCGATTTCGTTACGAGTGAACGGAAGATCTTTCAAAGAAGTGCTGACTTCTTCAAGAGTGGTTCCGAGACGATCATCCATAGCTCGAACGACCGTTTCCCTGATCCGATCATCCAGACCCTTATTTTCGACAAACCGATTCAATACCGGAATTGCCTCGCTGTAGAATCGAGACAACGCGTGGTGCCGGTGCACAATCTTGAGCTCTCGCACTTCTTCAGCACCCCAGACAATGTGATTCGCGCAGACGAAGTTGAAGAGAAATACCGTCAGGCCGAAGGTTGCCGAACCGGTTTCCGAATTCCAAAGGAAGAACCCCTTGCCGAGTCGAGCGTTGCCGATCTCAATTGGACGATCGTCATTAATCAGGAACACGAACATGTCGCGGTCTGAGGCGTAGAGACTGGCCGATCCGGTCTTTGAGTCAGGTGGGTGCCAGTTCGAACCTCTAATCGCCTCCAGAAGCTCGGATATGACCTCGTAGTCCCATATGCGGCCATACGTCGGGCTCGTGAAGGCAGAGACGGCATTGCCGAAATTGCTCTCATCCGAGTCCAGCGACTCGTTCCGCCTGAGCAAGAGTTTCGCTTCGCCGCCATTTCTCGCCATCCCGTATTCCAGACACTGCACTGCCATGCCGGCAGACAGCGATCGAAGATATCCGGCTGGCGCCTTCACCGCTTGGCACAATTGCGAGAAGGACCAGTTCGTGAACGCCGCGTGCGGAACGTGCCCGTTGAGGAACATCCCCCCGCCGTGCGTCGCGTGGAGCCGGAGGTTGCGCAAGCTGTGCGTTTCTTCCAGTGCATTACGTTTCCGGTTTCCGGTATATTCCAGAATTGCATCCAACGATGTGAATCGTTCATCGGGAGGTCGTTTCACCCACTGTTTGTGGGCATCGACAAGGATTGTGGACATAGTGAACTCTCCTTCCTCATCCACGCCATTTCTGGCACGTTTCATAGTACTCGCAGCCTTGGCACTGCCAACCTGCGTTGGGGTAGAAGTGCCCCGCCTGGATCCCTTGGATCACCCGCTTGGCCAGGTGAAAGAAGCGGACGTGGTCGTTTTGCGTGCGTGTAATCTCGAAGCTGTGCAGCCGCGGCTTCTTCGTCTTGGTGAGAATGTCAATTCTGAGATTCGCGTCACGTTTCTTGAGGAAGCTGAACGCGTATGAATACGCGGTCAGCTGCAAGTGCTGGACTAAGGTTGCCGTGTCGTACACTTTTGCTGCCGTCTTCAGCTCAACGACGGTGTCGTCTTCTTCCAGTAGATCGAAGTAGCCTTCGAGCGGCATGTCGAGCCGCTCGCCGGTTTCCAGATCGACGAGCGGTACCCGGAAATTCTGCTCAACAGCTTTCGGTGCTGCCCCTTTGTACTCTTGAATGTAAACGGCGATGAGCTGCTTGCCCATAGCGAGCAGCGAGTCAAGGTCGTCGCCATTCTTGAAGCGTAAGTCATCAACCGCTTGCGCGTTCATGTCGGCGGCGAAGATCACGGCGACGTCTTCCCATTCGTGCATGTACCCAACTTGCCGCTCTTTGTGCCACCACTCGATGGACGAATGCACGGCACTGCCGAAGGCAAGTTCGGCGGCCTTGCTTGACACCGGGAGTTCGTCGATGTAGCGGTACTTGTACTTGAGCGGGCAGGACAGATACAAGTTGATCTGCGAGACGGAAATGTGGTCGCGCATTAGAACGGCACCCCCTCCAGTCCCACATTGAGGATGTGGTCGATCAAGGTGCTGGCATCTGCTTTTGACGCGTCCTTCAGGGACTCGACGCCGAATGCCCGCTTCAAGAAATCGTGGGCTTCATCGCCGGTAACGCTGCGTTCGGCAAGCAGGCGGAACAAGTAGCGACGCTGGTTTTCGGTCATCGGGTCGCTGGCCGGCTCTTGGCTACCACCGTTGCTGCCGCTATCAGACAAACCGTTTTCGCCAACTTCCGCTGCCGATGTTGTCGCACCATTCGTCTTCGCGCTGTTCCCGTTATCCACAGCACCGTTGGCGAAGTCGTCGGTGAGCTCTTCGAGCGCGATGACGCCGACGTTGACGGCATCGCGCAGGGCACGTGCCTTCGCCCTGGTGAACGCCATGCGAATGATGTGGGGAACGATGGTCGCATTGACGTTGCCGGGGTTGGCATCGCCGACCTCGGTGAACACCCCTTTTTCTGTCACTACTTTTGCCATAGAAATCGCGGTCATTTCGTTGGCAGCCGAAGGGGCTTGCAACAGCGTCGTTTCAATCTGTTTCAAGCCTTCCTGGTGGGCTCGATTGAGCAAGCCAGCGTACGTGACAACCTCTTTGGTCGCCACAACCCGGCCTTGGCGGTCTTTGATCTCGATAGTTGTGACTAGGTTGGATTGGGTCTTCATGAGACCTCCTTTCTCGTGTTTGGTTCAGGTTATGTAGTTGGTAACGAACGTGCAGGGCTGGGTGAGGTGAACAAGACATCTGCAAAGGCATCGTACCTGACCTGCCAGACCGCTCAATTGTCGAAAAGAACATGAATTCCTCGGTGACTGTGGATTACTGGTTGGAGTAGACTGCAAACCATGCAGAACAATGGGCTTTTGATTCTCGGGCAGACGAATTACCGAAATATCCGGCGGCGCTTCGGCATCAAGCCGGAAGACCGGCGACGGCATACGTTCCTGCTGGGCAAAACGGGCGCCGGCAAAAGTACGCTGCTGCTCAATTGCATCGTGCAGGATATTCAAGCTGGACGCGGTGTCGCGGTTATTGACCCGCATGGCGATCTCGTTGAACACGTTCTTGACCACATACCGGCGAGGCGCATTAACGAAACCATCTACTTCAACCCCGCCGACAGCGAATACCCGATTGCGTTCAATGTCCTGTCCAATCCCGATGCAAGACAGCGGCATCTCGTCGCTTCTGGTGTCGTGCAGGTCTTCAAGAAGATTTGGACGGACTCTTGGGGTCCCAGGCTGGAGTACGTCTTGCGCAATGCGATTCTGGCGCTACTGGAGGCGCGCGGCAACACCCTGCTTGGTGTGAACCGGCTCCTCGTCGACGACCACTTCCGGGCGCGGATTGTGTCCGGCTTGCAGGACCCGATGCTTCGACACTTCTGGACTGTGGAATTTGAGCAGTACCCCAAAGTCTTCCGCACTGAAACCATCTCGCCGATTTTGAACAAGGTCGGGCAATTCCTCACTGACCCGGTCGTGCGGAACATTGTCGGGCAGACAACGACGAAGTTTGACCTGTCGGACGTCTTGGATGCTGGGAAAGTACTCCTGCTGAATCTTGCCAAAGGGAAGATTGGGGAAGAGAACTCCGCGCTCTTGGGATCGATGATGATCACGCAGTTATACTTGGCTGCACTGCGGCGCGCGGCGGTTACCGAAGGTTTACGCTCGGACTATTTCGTCTACATCGACGAGACACATTCGTATGCAACGGAAGACTTCCCTGCGATACTCTCTGAGGCGCGGAAGTACCGGCTGGTTATCGCCGGCATGGCAAATCAGTTTCTTGCACAGTTGCCAAAGCAACTGGCTGCTTCGATTCTTGGGAACGTGGGAACCTTTATTGCCTTCAACTGCGGTTCGGAAGACGCAGCAATTCTTGCCCGCGAATTCTACCCAACTTTTCACGCGGTCGATCTGCAGAGTTTGCCGCAGTACAACGTCTACCTTCGCTTGTCCATTGATGGCAAGACGTCTGAACCGTTCAGCGCCGAGACGTTGCCGCCGCCCGACACTTTGCAACCGTCAAATCGCGGTAAGATTATTGCACAGTCACGTATGCGCTACTGCCAGAAACGTACGCAGGTCGAAAGACAGACTCAACGGTGGATGAGCGCATAGGCTGCCAATTGTGAACATGCTCCGGATTTCCTATTCAGAGGGTGGGAGATGGTTCCGCGAGCAAGAGAAACGGGCGGGGGTACCCGCCCGTTGCCGTACCTACTGCTTCACCTGCTGCTGGCGTGTTCGCTGCACCGCGAACCGTGCACCGCTCCAGAACGAGCGTCGCACCTCATCAGCGAACATGACCGAAATCCGCTTGCGGACTTCGCTCTTCGGCAGTTGCGCGTCGAGGAGCCCGAGGATCCTCTCGCGAACGTCATCGAGGTATGCCATACGTCGGTAGCCTTTCTCCAGCCGTGAATATAAAGTGCAGGAGCACCGCTGGCGCGCCGCATGCCACACCGAATTGGCCATAGAGGGGTGGAGTGTCGGTCAAGGTGGAGACAGCAGTACTACCTTGCACCGGCACTGAGACTCTATGGTACCCTGCCAAGGCCTGCGGCGAGGCAGCCAAATGCAGCGAGCGGAACCATCGGGGTGGGAGAAAAGATGATAGGCTTAACTCCGATTGGAGAGAATTAGATTGCCTTAGGTTCTATTCCGTTCCTGAAGACAACTCAATGGCAAAAAACGCTATGAGCGATATGGTCGATCACTGAATTCCGCGTCTGCTCCGTGGCCGGTAAATCCCCATTCTTTCGTTAGATTCGCGGCAACGACCTCGCAGTCATCCGGGATATCTCCAATCCGATCATGACCGAGCCACGCATGGGCTATTTCGTGCGCGATGACGCTCTCCACATGTTCTGAGCTGATGTTATCGTCCAGGACTATGATCCACACATTGAGCGGACTTTCGTAGTCGTCAACACCAATCCTTCCCGGAAAAGTTAATCCGGCTACGCCCCATCCGATCGAAATGAACCGACATCGATCAATAGCAAAAACTGCAACTTCCTCAGGGAGCTTGGTCAATGTGCTCTGAATCCACAGCTGCATCTCCGTGTTTTCGCCACCGTAAAACACATTACTCAGTTCCATTGGCACTTTCATTTGCGCACCTTTCGATTGTGTTTTTCCATGCACTAAGAGTGTATATCACGATGATTGCTCCAGGTATTCGATCCAAAATCTAGAATCAGGGAAAAGCAATCTTGTGTGACCAATTTGTGACTATAACTAGTCCCAAATCGTCAAAAGTGATACAAAGTAATGCTTAACATAAGACTGGCCACCCGATTGTCGCACAACATAATACGTTGCGGTTTATTCGTTTGCGTTTTCGTCAGTCTCGCTTTTTGAGTCCCTTGCGTCTACCAATTTCGCCACTCCGGCAATTGGTTAGCTGTTCAACAATTTGAACTTATCTTCGAGAGGACGCAAGGGGCTTTTGAAGCCGTGCGGCAAGTTACTTAGGTGATTGATAAATTGTCACTTGACTTAGGATTAGTCTGGTGTTGTGACCAAATTGTGACTACAATTTTGCTCGAGTACATCAGTATCACAAACTCGGAACAAGGCTTCGTAAAGCACCTGTCTAAGCTGCTGAATAATTGGTTCAAGACAGCTAGCGATCCCTATGATAGTACAGTGCCGCTCTTAGGCGAATCAGACTGTCGCAGATGGAGTCGTAGCAAACTAATGCTGGTGTTCATTTCAAGTAATCGGTACGCCGAAAGTGCAACCAAGAAAGCCAAGCAAATCCAATATCCAGAGGAACTAGAAGCTGCCTCCTCTCTGAGCTGTGCCACGAAAACCTATTTCCAGATTTGCCTCGAACTTGAGAGCCAAGGAATATGCTAATCTCTCTCTAATGCGCCCGGCGTGTGATCATACGCGCTCGACGGTCGGACAAGGTTCCCAACAACCGTCAAGAAAACACCGTTGACATACCTGCCATTGACCAAACCGTTCCCAACTTCTATCCCCTTGTGTCCAGATATTGTCGAGTTCTTTCGACGATTAAACTTGCGGATGCATGCAAGTTGGTCAAAACCCGAAGGTCAGGTTGAGCACGGATTCCGTGGAACCAATAAGGCTAACGAGTGTTAAATGCATTATGTCTACCTTCAGGTTGACGATTTTGAAGTCTATCTCTTGGAAGGAAAAGCATGGAGATTTTTGGTCTTGGATGAATTTGAATAGTTACGTATATTTTGGCATGTTTACCAATATGCGAACAAAAGTGTTGAGCGGCGCTTTGCTGTTACTCCAAGTTCTCGTAATTCCGATTCAAGGCACAACAGTTCTGTGTGTTGGTGAATCGGGACATTCCGAATTTGAAAGTTTTGGCGCAGAGTGCTGTTCGATTGCTATTAGCGCAGTTTCGGAGGTCTCCATCGCCGGTCAGGAGATTCCGAGTGAATGCGTCTCGTGTACAGATTTCCAATTGCCTGAATTCGGCCGCTGGGCTCAAACTATCAATGATCGGGGACAATTAAATTCCCTTCAGAATCTCGGACACGGCTCTAACGCACCTGCTGTCTGCTTTCACATGTTTATACAAGAGCTGCTAGATCCCCCCGAATTCGCGTTGGACGCCGACTTCAGCGTCTTCACTGCAGCTACCGTCATTCGCTGCTGATTCTCCAAGCAAGATAGAACATGATCGGCTCCCGATCTGTTCGGGAGCGTTGCCATGCCGCTTATGCGACATGGCTAACCACACTATTTTAGCTTGGAGAATTGTTGATGCACTTTCGAACAACATTATATCTGGTCTTTATTTTAACCCGACTTCCGGGACTGGCACTAGCCCAGAATCCCCCAAGTGCGCCATCGCTCCTGCCGCCGGTGTACCAGGAATATGGGGTTCAAGAGAATCTTCCTTCGGTAACTGATTCCGCTCTCAGTTTCAACTCTGCTCTGCAATTGGTCGTGGCGCGCAATCCGCAGATGCAAGCGGCGCGAGCGCAGATCGCCGCGGCAACGGGGAGACTGCAACAGAGTCGGTATCGACCCAACCCTGAACTTTCCACAGAGATCGAAGACTTCGGTCGGAAGAACGAATCCGGACCAGCTCAAACAACCATAGGCGTTGAACAGCCGTTTGAGCTATTCGGCAAGCGTGGCGCGCGAAAAGCGGTCGCGGAGGCGGAGCTCTCTGCAGAACAGTACGCGGCACAACTCAGGCTACTGGATCTCTATCAATCGGTTGCATCTTCCTTCGCTGCTGCACTTGCAGCTCAGGATAATATCACGTTGGCGAAGCAGCGTCTGGAACTGGCGCGAAAGATAGAAGAGGCGGTACGAGTAAAGGTCTATGATGGCGCAGTGCCGAAAGCCGAATTACTCCGGGCTCAATCGGCAACCAACCTCGGCCAGATCGACCTTGCGGCATCCGAAGCGACGGCGACTCAGGCACGTTTAGCCCTGGCTGCACTGTGGGGGTCAAGTGACGCTACTTTCCGGGTCGATGGTTCACTTGATGAGTGGCTTGCGAGTGCACCCACAGGTAATGAAATGCTATCGGTAGACGAAAATCCGGCACTCGCCGCTCTGCAAGCGCAAATGCGGGCCAGAGAAGCGAATATCAAGCTTTCAAAGGCTACCGGCAAACCTGATCTGAATCTCGGAGCCGGTTATCGGCGTTTGCACGATGATGGGAGCAATTCCTTCCTCGTCTGGGCCTCCGTACCGTTACCCCTGTTCAACCGCAACAAAGGGGGTGTCGCCGAAGCCACAGAGCGTTTGACGCAGTCCGAAGCCGAACTCGCCGCTACGCGCCAGCGACTGGACGGCGAACTCCGGCAACTACTGGTCGGACTCCAAACACAACGCGAGTTGATTGCAATGCTGCGCGAGCAGGTCATTCCACCAGCGCAACAAGCTATGGAAGAGATTGATCTAGCGTACCGACTCGGCTCCCAGCCCTACATCAACGTTCTCGACGCGCAAAGAACCCTCTCAGAATTACAGGGGCAACTTATTGACGCACTTGTGGCGGGCGCCAACGCCGCCATCGGCATTGAACAGCTAACCGGTCATCGCTTGAATCCGGTGAGGAGATGAGAATGAAGAAATCTGTACTAATAACCATCGCGGCACTCCTCGTGCTTGCCGTCGCAAGCGTCTTTGTTTTGCAAAGCGAGCCGCAGGTGACCGGGGAAGAACACGAGGAACAAGAGGCACTTGCTGAGGAGACGGGAGAGCATGGTGAACATGAGGAGGGCCACGCAACTATGGATCGCATTACGCTCCACGACGACGCGCCCATACTCCAACGGCTCAAACTCGCCAAAGCTGGCCCTGGCATGATCGTGCAGGAGATAGAACTGCCGGGCGAAATCGTTCTGAATGCCGATAAAGTCGCTCACATTGTGCCGCGCTTTGCCGGGATTGCCCAGCGGGTGCGAAAGGATCTTGGAAATCGCGTCGACTCCGGAGAGGTACTCGCCGTTGTTCAAAGCAACCAAAGCGTTGCCCCCTATGAGGTGAAGTCTCTGGTGTCCGGAACCATTATCGAGAAACACATCACGCTCGGTGAGTTTGTGCGTGATGATGCTGATGTTTACGTCGTTGCCGACCTCTCCACTGTTTGGGTCAAGATCAGCATCTATTCCAAGTACCTTTCGCTGATCAAGCCGGGGCAACACGTTCGACTGACCGCTAGTGGTATCGACGAAGCGGTCGAAGGAACAATCGACTACGTCGGCCCGATAATCGGCGAACGCACGCGTACTGGTTCCGCTCGCGTCGTGCTCTCCAATCCGCGCGGCGTCTGGCAGCCGGGACTCTTCGTGACGGCAAAAATCGCCGTTGCTAAAGATCAGGTCGAAATGGCCATTCCCGATGATGCAGTTCAGACTATTGAGGATAAACCGGTCGTCTTTGTAAAAGAAGGTGATGCCTTCGAAATTCGGCCAGTGACCCTTGGCCGCAGTGATGGCAAGAACGTGGAAATTCTAAACGGATTGAAGCCGGGCGAGGAGTACGTCGCAGCCGACAGTTACATTTTCAAAGCGGAATTCGGCAAGGGCGAAGCCGGTCACGAACATTAGGAGGAAGCCATGAAAGAAATCAAAGCAACCATTCAACCACATATGTTCAGCAAGGTGGCGCAAGCGCTGCATGAGCTTCCCCATTTCCCGGGCATGACGGTACTCAAATGTCAGGGCCAGGGCCGCGGCCGCGGCCAGGGCGGCACCTTCGTTCTAACCGAAGACGAGATTCAGTTCCACGACAAGGAGCGCATTGAGATTATTTGCTCTGATGAAGATGCCGACAGCATCGTGAAGGCTATTGCCGGGCACGCCCATACGGGCAACGCCGGCGACGGAATCATAACCATCAGCGATATCGCATACGTGGCACGCATCCGCACCGGTGAAACCGGCGATGCAGCGGTATAGGAGACTACCATATGCTTGAAAAAATAATAAACTTTTCCATACACAACCGCTGGCTCATTTTGTTGGCGGTCGTTGGCTTGGCAGTGCTCGGGATTTACAACTTCAACCGTCTGCCGATTGACGCCGTGCCGGACATTACCAATGTGCAAGTGCAGATTAACACTGCAGCGCCGGGCATGTCACCGCTCGAGGTTGAAAAACAGATTACCTTTTCTATTGAGACGGCCATGGGCGGCATACCAAAAGTAGAACATACCCGTTCGTTGTCACGTTACGGGCTGTCGCAGGTGACGGTCGTGTTCGAAGACGGAACCGATATCTACTTTGCCCGTCAGTTGGTGAATGAGAGATTGCAGGAGGCCAAAGCAAATCTCCCGGCCACAGCGAGTGAGCCGGAAATGGGGCCAATATCGACAGGTCTTGGTGAGATATACAGTTGGGCCATCGAAGCGGAGCCGGGCGCAACCAAGTCGAACGGTGAGCCGTACACGCCCACTGACCTGCGAGAAATCCAGGACTGGTTGATCAAACCACAACTCCGAACCGTACCCGGCGTAACCGAAGTCAACACCGTCGGCGGGTACGAAAAGCAATTCCACGTGACCCCCGATCCCGCGCGATTGGTTGCCTACGGCCTGAGCTTTCATGACGTCATGGAAGCGCTTGCCAAAAACAACAGCTCAGTCGGAGCTGGCTATATCGAGCACAAGGGCGAGCAATACCTCATTCGCGTACCCGGACTGGTGAGCGGTGTTGACGACATTCGCAACATCATTATCGGCGAAAATGACGGTACCCCGGTCTTTATCCGCGATGTTGCCAATGTTGATCTTGGCAAGCAACTGCGAACCGGATCAGCTACGGAGAACGGCGAAGAGGTTGTGCTTGGTTCGGTGTTCATGCTCATGGGTGAGAATAGTCGAACGGTCTCCAGGCGCGTGGATGCCCGAATGAAAGAAGTTAACGAGACGTTGCCGGAAGGCATTATTGCCCGCACTGTTCGCGACCGCACTCATCTTGTGGACGCTACTCTGCGAACAGTCCGCAACAATCTTTTTGAAGGCGCGGTCTTGGTCATCGCTATCCTCTTCGCTCTGCTTGGCAATCTCCGTGCGGCGCTCCTTGTGTCGCTGACCATTCCGCTATCCATGCTCTTTGCAGTAACCGGGATGGTAGGGAACAAGGTTAGTGGCAACCTCATGAGCCTTGGCGCCATCGACTTCGGCATCATCGTTGACGGCGCCGTAGTTATGGTCGAGAACATCATCCGCCGATTCTCAGAGCGCCAAAAGCATCTGGGGAGACTCCTGACAAAAGGTGAACGCCTCGAAGAAGCGTTCGAAAGTGCTCGCGAAGTGTCTAAGCCAACTCTGTTTGGCGTCGCAATCATCATGATAGTTTACCTGCCGATCCTCACTCTGGGCGGCATCGAAGGCAAAATGTTCATTCCAATGGCTGAGACGGTGCTGTTCGCCCTTGCCGGAGCGCTGATTCTAACGTTTACGTTCATTCCAGCAGGCATAGCATTGTTTCTTGGCGGCAAGGTTTCCGAGCAGGAAAGCATTGTTATCCGCGGCTGCAAGCGCGTATACGAACCACTCTTGGACAAGGTGATTCAGCAGCGGTGGATGACCGTAACTGTCGCCAGCGCCTTCATCATCTTCTGCACACTCGTCGCTTCTCGTATGGGGAGTGAATTCATCCCGCAGCTCGATGAAGGTGATGTCCTCATTCAATCCTTCCGCATTCCCTCGACGGGTCTGGCCCAGTCAACGGAGATGCAGAAAGAATGGGAGCGAGCCGTGCTGACGGTGCCGGAGGTGGAACGCGTCTTTGCCCAAATCGGTACGCAGGAGATTGCCACCGACCCCATGCCCCCCTCGATTGCTGACGGTTTTATCATCATCAAGCCACGTTCCGAGTGGTCTGATCCAAGTAAACCAAAGGCAGACTTAGTAAAAGACATTGAAGAAGCTATCGACCATCTGCCGGGAAACGCTTACGAATTCACTCAACCAATTCAGATGCGCTTCAACGAGCTCATTGCTGGCGTGCGCAGCGACGTTGCCGTGAAAGTATTCGGCGACGATTTGGAGGTAATGCTTGAGCAGGGACAGAAGATAGCCGCAATCCTGCAAGATGTCCGCGGCTCAGCGGACATCAAGGTTGAACAGGTCACTGGCCTACCGATTCTGACGGTTGACCTAGACCGCCTTGCCATAGCTCGTTATGGATTGAATATTGCAGATGTGCAGGAAGTTGTCGAAGCTGCGGTCGGCGGCACGAGCGTCGGCCAGGTATTCGAGGGAGATCGACGCTTCGACCTCGTGGTCCGTCTTCCTGAGGAAGTGCGGCGTGACGTGGAGGCGCTGGAGTTCCTTGCGATTCCGCTGCCCGAGCCAAGTGCAGATCGCGAGCGCGAGATAGCCTTCGCTTCCTATGCTCTTTCCGGTGATGTCGATCCGGGCTATGTGCCTCTTGGGGCAATTGCGAAGATCAGTATTGCTGAAGGACCGAACCAAATTAGCCGCGAGAACGGCAAGCGTCGTGTGGTGGTGCAATCAAACGTGCGCGGCCGCGATATCGGCTCGTTCGTCGCTGAGGCGCAGGAGAAAATAAACGAAAACGTAAAGTTGCCTGCTGGGTATTGGATGACCTGGGGCGGTCAGTTCGAAAACTTGATTGCTGCAAAAGCACGACTGCAGGTCGTGGTGCCCATTGCCTTATTGCTGATCTTCTTGCTCCTCTTCGCTACTTTCGGCTCGATCAAGGATTCGATACTGGTCTTTACCGGCATCCCACTGGCTCTGACCGGCGGCATTCTGACGCTTTGGTTTAGGGACATACCGCTGTCAATCTCGGCCGGAGTTGGTTTTATCGCGCTTTCAGGTATAGCCGTACTCAACGGCCTGGTGATGGTTTCGTTTATCAACAAACTTCGTGAGGAAGGTAGTCATCTTGAAGATGCGATCAAACGCGGCGCGTTGACTCGCCTGCGCCCCGTGCTGATGACAGCGCTGGTCGCCTCACTGGGATTTGTGCCAATGGCTATTGCGACCGGCTCGGGTGCTGAGGTACAGCGACCTCTGGCGACCGTTGTGATTGGCGGAATATTGTCATCGACGTTCTTGACATTGGTTGTGCTGCCCGCCTTGTATCGCATCTTCCATAGAGCGGCGGAAAGTGAGGCAATAACAAACAACTAAGATTCGAGTATGTGGAAACTGTTCTTCGCGTTGGACGCTACCTTCCACGGTTTCAAGCAAAGACATGTCAATAGATGTTAGCGTACTGCGTGTCAGAAACTCAACAAGCGTGGTTTGTTTCGTACATGTATTCTGTGTCTCGTTTGAGAAACGGTGTCTTTTACTCAGATTTGCTTCAATAAGGAGACTTTAGCATGAGACAATTCTCTGTCACAGCATTGCTCGGGCTGGTTCTGGTAGTGTCGCTTTCGTGGATTGCCGGTTGCAGTGACGACAATAAGACTACTGGCAATAGTCTTCCTACGACCGCACCGAAAATCGTTCGCGTCACGCCGGCAGAAGGAAGTAACGACGTTGCCTTAAAA
>WBZO01005256.1_pt1 | contig 13289 bp, 15 predicted proteins | sample 5204261 | NCBI WGS metagenome assembly WBZO01 (sample SAMN12412400, study PRJNA552823) | activated sludge metagenome | isolation source: activated sludge from anammox sidestream of wastewater treatment plant... | place: USA: North Carolina | collected 2017-09
GCCGGTGTCGTCATCGAGGTCGCCAAGGTAAGGGTAGACGGCTGTTCAGGGTCCATGTCGATGTACCGGCCGCGTCGGCGGGCGCGCGCAAGGGCCTCGTGAATGGCGATTCGAGTGAGCCATGTCGAGAACCGCGACCGGCCGTCGAACTGCCGTAGGTGGCTGTAGGCGTTCACGTAGGCCTGTTGCATGACGTCTTCGGCCTCGCTCTCGTCCTTGACGATCGACCGAGCCGCCCGGTACACGCGCTCATTGTGGCGCCGCATCAGGGCCTCGAACAGGGCTGTTTGCCCAGCCACGACTCTCACGACGATCTGCTCGTCGGATAAACAGGTCCACCCCTCCAGAACGGGCGCGCTCACAACATGCATCGTCTGTCCTTCTGCCCTACCCATTCAGGCTCGGCTGCGGAAACGAATCGTCCACTACACACAGAGTATCTGGCCGCGAAAAGGTGACACACCAACCGGTCGTGACCTTTTCGCCCGAGGCGACTCCATTGGAGTAGGAGGCACACATGGATCCTCGACTTCAGACTCCGGCCCAGGCCATGCGCATCGCGATCGGCCTGATGGCCACATTGGCGGGCATCGACAAGTTCTTCAACCTGCTGGTCGACTGGAGCAGCTACGTCAGCCCCGTAGCGGCTCAACTGCTGCCCTTCTCGACTGACGTGTTCATGTGGATCGTGGGCGTCATCGAGTTTGCGGTCGGCATCAGCATTCTGACGGCACTGCCTGTCCTCGGGTCGTACGTCGCCAGCGCCTGGTTGCTGCTGGTGGCGGTCAATCTGACGCTCGGCGGCTACTTCGACGTTGCGGTTCGCGACGTCGTGTTGTCAATCGGGGCGTTTACGCTGGCGCGCCTCCTTCAGGTGGGAGACCAGGTTGCAGTCGGCCAAGCAAGGCCGGCCCCCGTGCGGCAACACCGGATCGCGTAATCGAGGGTCGGTGGACTGCAACATCAGGCCTGACGGCTGACATTTCATAAGGAAACGGCTCCTTGCATCTTGAAGCTGTCAGTTGCTCCTTGGGTCGCAGAAAGCGAAGAGGGCCGGCCCATGGCGCGGCCTCCGTGCCTGGCCCCCTCCTTGCCACGCCAGTCCAGATAAGGCTCACCGGCGCACGGCCGGTGCGGCGAGGAGGATGGCGTGCAGACTCTTTCGACAAGCAGCTCGGACGCGGTGGCCGCAGCACCTATTCAGGCCAGTGCGCTCACCGACGAAGACGTCGTCGTTCGCGTACGGGCCGGGGACACTCATTTGTTCGAGGTCCTCATGCGGCGCTACAACCAGCGCCTCTATCGTGCCGCGCGCGCCATTCTCCAGAACGACGCGGACGCCGAGGACGCCGTTCAGCAAACGTACCTCAATGCCTATCGTCATCTCGATCAGTTCGAGGGACGAGCCCGATTCTCGACATGGCTGACGCGGATTGCCGTGTACGAGGCGTTGTCCAGAAGGAGGCGGGCGCGCGACAAGCCGCTCGAATCCGGCGATGACGAGCAGAGCGACCGCGCGGTCTCTACTGCTCCCGATCCAGAGCGTCAGACCTATGCGGGAGAACTGGGCACGCTCCTGGAAGCGGCCCTTGCGACGCTGCCTCACGGATACCGCTCAGTGTTCATGCTGCGCGAAATCGACGGGCTGAACACGCTTGAGACTGCTCGACAGCTGCGTGTGAGCGAGGGCACGGTCAAGACGCGTCTCCACCGGGCGAGAGATCTGCTGCAGCGAAAGCTGCACCACGTCACTCCGGCTGATGCCTTCCGCTTCGACGGGAGTCGGTGCGACAGGATCGTCGCCGCTGTGATCAGTCAGCTCGCCGAAATGCCCTTTGTGGACGCAGACGCGATCGTCGGCGACGCGCTCGGTAACCTTTCGTGAATTCCTGACTCCATTGAGAGCAGGAGACGAAGACCACCTGTTGTTGCACTGGCCTTATCGGCAAGCAAGCACAGAGTGAGCAGTCGTCTCCGAAGAGAGGGAGAGATAAGTCATGCGACGCGTCTACGCGTTTATCCTGACCGTACCATTTGTTGTGACCCTGGGCGCGACGCAGCGCGGCCCGCCGGCTGCGGCTCTCGAACACGAAGCTTCAGCTCCGATCGCGCTTGTCTCCGCACACACGCCGGCGATCGCCGGGGCACAGGAACGTGAACAGCGCGGCATCGACGCCGGTCGGCAGATCTTCCGCTACGACACCTTCGGTGACGAGCAGTTGTGGACCGACGTGTTGCGAATGCACGAAGTCGTCGCGAACGTTCCGCCTGCGACCGCGTTGGCGGTCGGCCTCAAAGTGGACGTCGACGCGTTGCCGCCAGCCGTGATCGAAGCGCTACAGGCTGGCCAAGTCGATCTGAGCGACCCCGCCGTGACCGTAGAACTGCTGCGACTGAACGCCGTCGTGGGAGTTCAGGGGAAGGTCGATGACCTGGGTCAGCTGACCAGTGTCGGCATCACGTGCGCACTGTGCCACTCGTCGGTGGACGACTCCTTCACGAAGGGCATCGGCCGGCGAATGGACGGGTGGGCGAACACGGACCTGAACGTCGGGGCAATCGTGGCTCTGTCACCCGTCCTTGACGACGCCACGAAGGCGGAGTTCAACGCCTGGGGCCCCGGCAAGTACGACCCCCGTCACCATGCGTTCGACGGCATGAACATCATTCCGCTCAATAGTCCCTCGCTGCCGATCGTGATCCCGCCCATCTACGGGCTGAGGGGTGTGGGCTTCGAGACGTTCACCGCCGATGGTCCCATCTCGTACTGGAACAGCTACGTCGGCGTGGGCCAGATGGGCGGGCAGGGCACTTTTAACGATCCCCGCATTGGGCTGTTCATTAACCAGACGCCGGATCTCGTCACACCGAAGCTGGCAGCGCTCTTGGATTATCAACTGAGTCTACGTCCGCCGGCAGCGCCGGAGGGAAGCTTCGACCGGCAGGCGGCAAATCGCGGTCGGGCGCTGTTCCGCAACGAAGCGGGCTGCGCCACCTGTCACCAAGGTCGTACGTTCACAGACGTCTTGAGCGGGCCTGACCCGAGCATCCCGTTCCTGCACCATCCCGCCGAAACTGGGGTGGACCCGGCGTATGCGTTCAGGTCGGCGACGGGCCAGTACCGTACGACGCCATTACGAGGACTCCAGCAGCACGCTCCGTATTTCCACGACGGGAGCGCCCCCGATCTGCTCTCGGTCGTCGAGCACTACGACAGGCTGTTTGGGCTGAACCTGACCGTCGCGCAGAAAGCTGACCTCGTCGAGTACCTGAAGACCCTCTGATCGGCGCACACGTTACGATGTGAGGCGGCACTCTGCAGTGCCGCCTCAGCGCACGTACAACGACTATGAAGTACGACTTTCTGATCGAAAGCTACGACACTGAAGCCGTGAAGGTCCTGAGCGTCTGGAGCGAGTTCAGAGATGACGATCTTCCTATCCGGCCGAAGTGCGACGATCCGCGTGGACGCAGTGTGCACGAGCACATGGTGCATCAGTGCGTGAGCGAGGATACGTGGTTTCGGAACATGCTTGGCATCGATATCGGGGCACCGCCGCTTCCAGAGCGGGAGACTCGATTCGAGTTCATGAGGCGCTACGCTGATGCCAGCCGCAAACGGCTTGATCGGTTGCGGCTGACCGACGAGCCATGGTGGGAAGAGGTCGTCCCGTTCTTCGACGTGCCGCGCTCGAGGGCCTGGGTCATGACGCGTCGGCTCACGCACACGTCGCATCACCGTGGACAGCAGATGGCAATGCTGCGAATGCTCGGCCGTGATCTGCACAGCAATTACGGGCCGACGGCCGACACCGGTGGCCTGATGCAGAATCACGCCCCGACTATTTACGCCTATGCCAGCCTGGACGCGCTGTTGGACGGCGAACGTCTGGGTGGCGCCAAGACGCCGCTACCCGCAAAGCGGGGCGAGGCCCTTACGGAGCGGCCCGCGTCAACGATGTGAAGCACTTTTGCTGAAATTCGGATGGGGGGACGTCGGGCCAGATTCGGCCTGGACGTTCTCGGTCTGGAGGAGCTCGCTGGAAAGCTTTGGGTGAACCGCGGCGGCGGCCCGCGCTTACGCCCGAACCGCCACCTTCGGTCGTCCTGGTCACGCGGCAGGCGCTGGAGTCGGCGCAATGATTTCCTTGCCGGCCGCCTTCCAGCCTTCCAGCCCTTCACGGTAGGCGCGGACGTTCGTGTAGCCCAGTTCGGTCAGCTTTTTCGCCGCCTCAATGCTCTGCGAGCACGCTGGCCCCCCGCAGTAGGTCACGATCTCCGCATCCTTCGCCAGTCCAGGAGTGCCGGGTCCGATCGCATCGAGCGGCACTCGCCGCGAGCCGGGGATCAACTCGCCGGCGAAGAACTTGTCCGTCTGCACGTTCAGCACGTGCAACCCGCTGTCACGGTCCAGGCCCTGCTGCAGTTCCGCAGTCGTCATCGCGCGAACGTCGTTCATGTCAATTGCCCCTTTTCTGGTGACGGGCGGCCAATTCCGCCTCCATCGCAAGGAGCAACATGAGGGCCAGGGCCATCCCGGCAACGTGCTCCTAAAGTGTTGGAAACGCGCAGTCTCGGGTGGTGATGGGGATGCGTTCTGAAATCGAGCTTTCGTTTCGAAATCGAGCGTCGCCGGAGGCCGAAGGATTCCGCGAGATTCTCTCGGATTCTCAGACGTCAACTGATTCTGGTGGCGGCGCGACCCTTGCGAAGTATCGAGTCGGAGAGACGCTTGCGCAGGACCAGCACGGCAGGTGAGTCTAAATATGAAGCGGTATTCGATCAGGCGAGCCCGAGCGGAGGTCTGGCCGCGAACGCCTCGAGGCTTCTTAAGGACCGTAACGGGCGGAACCTCGATCACCAGGCTCACCGATCACCTCGCCACGCGCGTGACACTCTCTCCCGCCGATTTCGCGCTGGGAATAGTCAGCGTCAAGGAATCGAGTGGCGTCTGACGCCAGGAGTAGAGTTGCGCTGGCTCAAGGTTGCCGCAGGCGGAACTGTGACAACCTGTTCGCGACGGAAGGCTTCCTCGTCCGGCAATGGTTCGGCACAGGAGCTGCTGTGGGGTGGGATTGGACACCGCGCTGTGACAGCTTAATGAAGCGTTTGCACGGCTGATACTGCCGGACGCCACACTGGCATCGCACCGTTGAACGCGATCTCCTCGATTGGACGATCGGTGGGCGCTAGGTCGGTGACGATGTTCTCGATCTAGGAGCCGGGAATGAATTGGGGCGTCGCATTCGCGATGATGCACCACATCGCTTTTCCACACGGCAGCGGTTGCTCCTATTGGAAGTCCGCCGCGTACTACGGCCAAGCGGGCTATTCGTCGAGTGCGACGTAGTGTGGATGCTCGATCTGCGTGTCTTCCATCTGTGTGATACGTTCGCCCCAGCGGATCCGGATCGATGGCCGGTCGAGTTCGTCGCCACAGGTCTCAATGACGTTTATGTTGCGACGGGTGGCTGGTAATTCCGGTGGAGCGCCCGCCGCGCTGAGCTGCTGCCGGCACGATTGAACGAGACCACGGAGACTGCGTGCGGGCGTGAAGGTCAGGTACGCGCCCGCTGATGCCTGGAGGATGGGATTGCAGCGATGACTAGACCATCGGGCGAAGCCGTCACAGCGACCGCTTGGGGGGTCGGCGCAACCACCTTCCTCGCGCTACTCATCGTCGTCGGCTCACGGAACCTCGCGCACTTCGACGCGGCGTTGATTGCCTACACGTTTGCGGTGTTGTTCGCCGGGTTTGGCCTCACGTATCGATACGCGATATGGCTCCAGCGCCCGCCCACGAACCTGTATTGGCGACGTGGATGGCAGGCGATAGCGCGGCCCGGCAACCGCGGGCGCAACCTCTTTTGGGGGTTGCGGCGGTTGGCGAGCGATTTTGCGGCCAATCGCTTTATCGTACGTCGAGACCGGTTGCGAGGTCTCACGCACCTCCTCATCATGTGGGGCTGCCTGCTCGCAGTGGCGATTACGTTCCCACTGGTCTTCGGCTGGCTATACTTCCGGCCGGTCCCGTCCGATTTGTCGCTGTACGAGGCCGTCGTCTTCGGATTCCCGACGATCCGCTTCCCACACGACTCCGCCGTGGCGTTTGTCATCTTTCACGGCCTGGTCTGGTCGTCGTTCCTGGTCATCACGGGCGTCATGCTGGCCATGCGGCGCCGCATGCGTGAAGAGGGCGCCGCCGCCGTGCAGCGATTCGCAGAAGACGTGTTGCCGCTCGTGCTGCTCTTCGCGGTGAGCGTCACCGGTCTGATGTTGACGGCCAGCTACACCTGGATGAGCGGATACGCGTACACGTTCATTGCCATCCTGCACGCGATCACCGTCATCGGCACGTTCCTGTGGCTACCGTTCGGCAAGTTCTTCCACATCGTGCAGCGGCCAGCTCAACTCGGCGTCAGCTTCTACCAGGACCTCGGGCGTTCGGGCGAGCCGGCGCGGTGTCGCCGCTGCGGTCACGCCTTTACCTCGCGGATGCACGTGGAGGACCTGATTGAGGTGGAGCACCGCCTCGGATACCAGTACGAGATCGCCGGAAGTCCGGCAGAGCACTATCAGTGGATCTGCCCGCCGTGCCGTCGTGCGTCGTTCGGCATGGCGCAGGCGCTGACCTGGCAGGGGCGTCGCGGCGGTGGGCCCCTCGAAGGCACCGCCCCGACGCCGCCACCGCCACGCTACGCCAATAGTGGTCTCGGCGAGGGGCCGCTCGGCCCCGAAGACGCGGGGAACTTTCACCCATGAGTAAGACCAGGCCGCCAAAACCTCCTCTCGATCTCGACACCATCCGTGCCTACGGTCCGCATACCGCGTATGCGCGCGACCTTCGCACCGAATCGGGTGTCGAGCCTGACCGCTACGTCAAGACGCACTGCTGCTTCTGCGGCCAGCAGTGCGGCATGCAGCTCAAGGTGAAGGACAACACCATCATCGGCATCGAGCCGTGGTACGACTTTCCGTTCAATGGCGGGATGCTGTGCCCGAAGGGCGTGAAGCGCTACCTACAACAGGCGCATCCCGATCGCCTGCTCCACGCCCTCGAAGCCGCTCCGGGAACACCGTCCGGCTTCCGAACGCTGGACTACGAGGCGGCCATCCGCCGAACCGCCGACGCCATCGATCGCATCCAGCGCAACCACGGGCGCGACGCGTTCGCCATCCTCTCGGGCGCAAGCCTCACCACGGAGAAGACGTACCTGATGGGCAAGTTCGCCCACATGTGTCTCAGAACCGCCAACATCGACTACAACGGCCGGCTCTGCATGGTGAGCGCCGGAGCCGGCAATAAGAAGGCCTTTGGCGTCGATCGGGCGGCCAATCCGTGGACCGACATTCTCGAAGCCGAGGTGGGGCTCGTCGCGGGCGCGAACGTCGCGGAATGCGCGCCCATCACGACCAACTACATCTGGCAGGCCCGCGAGCGCGGCGCAAAGGTCATCGTCGTCGATCCCCGCATCACACCGCTCGCGCGCACCTGTGACCTGTTCCTGCCGGTGAAGCCCGGACGCGATACCGCGCTGTTCAACGGGTTGCTCCACCTCATGATCGAGCACGGATGGATCGATCGCGCATTCATCGACGCACACACGGTGGGATTCGATGCCGTCGCCGCGGAAGTGGCCGCGTGGACGCCTCGCAAGACGGCGGAAGTGACCGGCATCGCGGAGGCGCGCATTCGGCAGGCGGCCGAATGGTGGGGCGTGGCTCGCACGAGTTTTCTGATGCACGCCCGTGGTCTCGAGCACCACAGCCATGGCGTGGCCAACGTACTGAGCACCATCAACATCGTTCTCGCGTCCGGCCGCATCGGCCGGCCGGGTTGCGGATATGCCACCATCACCGGTCAGGCCAACGGCCAGGGCGGTCGTGAACATGGACAAAAGTGCGATCAGCTGCCGGGCGGCCGGGATCTGGGCAACCCGCAGCATCGCGCCGAGATCGCGGCGATCTGGGACATGCCGGTCGCCGATCTTCCGCAGCCCGGAGTCGACGCTTACGAGATCGTCCGCAAGATCGACCGGGGCGAGATCAAGGGCTTGCTGAGCGTGTGCTTCAATCCGGTCGTCTCGCTGCCGGACAACAACTTCGTGCGACAGGCGCTCGACAAGCTCGACTTCTACGCGGCGATCGACTTCTTCCTGAATGAGACCGCTCGTTACGCGGATGTCGTACTGCCCGGCTCCCTCCAGGAAGAGGATGAAGGCACCGTCACGCAAATCGAAGGGCGCGTCATCCGCATCAACAAGGCGGTCGAGCCGCCAGGTGATGCACGCGCGGATTGGCGCATCATCCAGGATCTGGCGCGGGCCCTTGGCCGCGACAAGGGGCTGACGTTCGCGAGCCCCCGCGAGATCTTCGAAGAACTGCGCGTCGCCTCGCGAGGTGCCGTCATCGACTACTCCGGCATCACATATGAGCGTATCGAAGGCGAATACGGTGTCTTCTGGCCCTGCCCGTCCGAGCTGCCGGAGGGCGTCCGGTCGCCGGGGCCGCAAGGCACCGTGCGCCTGTTCGAGCCGGGCTCGTGGAACCCGATCGCGCGCGGCGCCGGGCCGTTCTACTTTCCCGACGGCAAAGCGCGGTTCAATGCAACCCCGCACCAGGGACCGGCGGAGGATGTTGATGGAGAGTATCCGGTCATCCTGACGACTGGCCGCGTCGTCAGCCAGTTCCTGTCCGGCAACCAGACGCGCCGCATCGGTCCACTTGTCGATCACTATCCCGAACCGCGACTGGAACTACACCCACGATTGGCGACGACCCACGGCATCGGGGACGGCGATTGGGTGAGGGTCGAGAGCCGGCGCGGCGACTGCACGCTTCGCGCGTCCGTGGTGCGGACGATCAGGCCGGATACCGTGTTCATTCCTTACCATTGGGCCGGTCGCAAGAGTGCCAACCAGCTCACCATCTCGGCGCAGGATCCCATCTCGAAGATTCCGGAATTCAAGGTGTGCGCCGTCCGGCTGCTCAAAGTCGAGGCCGCACCCGAGTACGACGGTGTGCTCGAACCCCAACAATGACAGCGAGGGACGCGCATGTCTGTTTCTGATCGCTACGAGTTCTTCGTTGACCCGGCTCGGTGTATCGGCTGCCAGTCGTGCATCCAGGCCTGTACCGAGTGCGAGACGCACAAGGGTCAGTCGATGATTCAGCTCGACGTGCTGGACCGCGAAGGTTCAACGCAAACGGTGCCAGTGGTCTGCATGCACTGCGACTCGCCCACGTGCGCCGAAGTCTGCCCTGCCGACGCGATCAAACGCACCGAAGATGGCGTCGTGCAGACGGCACGCAAGCCGCGATGCATCGCCTGCAACAACTGCGTACTGGCCTGCCCATTCGGCGTTCCGAAGATGCAATCGCGGTTCGGCCTCATGATGAAGTGCGACATGTGCTACGACCGCACGTCAGCCGGATTGAAACCGATGTGTGCGTCGGTCTGTCCGAGCCAGGCGCTCGCCTTCGGGACGCGCGAGGAAATGCTCCGGCTTCGTCCGCACGGGCGACCGGTCAACACGTTTCAGTTTGGGGCGCAAACCATTCGTACGAAGGTCAACGTCATGGTGCCCGCCGATCGGCCCACTGACGTGATCGACGTCACTGCCGCGATGTTCGAGCCGACGATGGGCCACGAGGTGCTCGAGGACATCTTCGACGAGCCCGAGAACAGGAGACTGCCGTGATCTCGCGCGACCCCGCCGCTACGGCGGACCCCGATCGTCCGGTGGTGTCACCCGACCGGCGTGCGGCTGAACTGCAGCCAAAATGGAGGCGCGACTTTCCCATCGACGCCGGGCAGGACGAATTCGTCTCCAGACGTGAGCTGGTGAAGTTCATGGTCCTCACCAGCGGCGCCTTCGTCGTGGGACACGTGTGGCTGCTGATCAAGAGCGTCCTCGAACGGGCCACATCAGGCTCAGCGCCTGTCGCTGTCACCGCCGTCGAAGATCTGGCGGTGGGGGAGGCCAAGACATTCCAGTACCCGGCAGGCAGCCCGCCTCGCCTGCTCGTGCGCACCGGCGTGTCGTCGTTCGTCGCGTACGATCAGCAGTGTACGCACCTCGCCTGCCCGGTCGTGCCTGTGGTCGCTCAGGGACGTCTGCACTGCCCGTGTCATAACGGCTGGTTCGACCTGGCGACAGGGCGGCCCGTGGCCGGACCACCGCAGCGACCCCTGCCTCGAGTCCTGCTCGACATTCGCGGCGGCACAGTCTACGCCACCGGCGTCGAGGAACCTCCGGCATGAAGCACCGGCTTCATCTGATTCGTAGTCAGCGGATGACGATCGTGACGAGCATGCTCGTCTTCGTCATGCTCCTGGTCATCCTGCAACTGTGGCTGCTGACGGCCACCGTGAATGCCTATCTCGGCGGCAATCGATCAATCGTCCTGCCGGCGTTGAGCGCCAGCGCGCTGTGTTTTGCGCTGAACGCCGGATTGCTGCGGTATCTATACCGCCTTGAATAGCATCGTGCGGACGCGTCTGTGTCCATCGACCGCGTCGGCCCTGGGGAGCGTTGCGAACTGGCGCTCAGCTGACCAGCAGCGAGAAGGTTTCGAAACCATTGCTGGGATATGGCCCGCGGCGCGTACTTGCCGCGGCCAGCGCGAAATGCGAGGTTCGCGCTAACAGTTCCTCGAGCGCCACCCGCATCTGGAGCCTCGCCAGGGGTGCTCCCTGACAAACATGAATGCCCAGTCCCCAGACGAGTCCGTTGGATAAGTCTCGCTCGATGGTGATCGTCTCTGGGTGTTCGAATTCGCGCGGGTCGCGATTCGCGGCGATCCACATCAGGGTCACGCCCTCGCCTTTCGAAATCCTTCTGCCCTGAATCTCTACATCGCGCAGCGTCACTCGCCGGTTCGCGACGAGTGGGCCGTCGGCTCGCAGGATCTCTTCGATTGCGGCGGGGATGAGCGACGGCGTTCGCCGCAAGCGATCCTGCATCGCAGCATCCTGGGCGAGGTGCATGATCAGGATGCTCAATGCCGCCGCGACGGTCCCTTGGCCAGCGGTCCAGTTCCTCAGGATGCTCACAATCTCGTCGTCATCGAACGGCTTCCCGTCTACATTGGTCATCAACAGCAGGTCCGTGGCATCGGCCTCGCCGTGATGAGCCGCGCGGTGCGCGGTCAAGTTTGCCTTCACATGCTCTGAGAACAGGCTCGCCAGAGCAGCCCCTGCGGCATGGTCCCTACTGAAGGCCACCTGCTGGTTGCCATGAATCCAGCCACCGAGGCATTGCCACTGCTGTTCAGGCCAGCCGAGCCAGGCACACAAGGTCTTCAACACGAAGGGCGTGGCAAACGCGTCGACGACGTCCAACTCCGCCGTCGCGAGGGCTGGCCCCAGAAGGCTGGCTACGAGATCACGTGCGCGTGGTTCGAGGCGGTCCATCTGCCGCTGCTCGAAAAAGATGCTGAGAGCCTCTCGATAGCGGGCATGCAGCGGCGGATCCATTCCGTTCGGAATCGCCAGAAATCGCGAGGCGTTGCTGTATGTCGTTGGCTCGGAGAGCACGGCCGCAATGTCGCCGTGCCGGAAGAGCGACCAGCCCATGAACTCGCTGTGTGCGACCGGGCAGCGTTCTCGCATCTCATCGTACGCGCGGCGCTGATCCCTCAGGACGGATGCGTCTCGCGGGTCCCAATCGTTGACGAGTTTCTGAGTCACGTTATCCCCTGCGGCTTTCGAGGTGAACTCTGTTGCGATTGCTTTGCACGACGGTGCCGTTGCGTCAGAATGATGATATGCCCATCCAGATCGGAGGCAAGTCGGATCACGGATTTGGAGAGCCACTGGGTCTGCTGAGCGACTGCCACCGCCGTATCGAGCACTTTCTGCAACTCCTCATCACAGTCGACCTGAAAGCCTCAGCCGGCCAGCTCAGCGACGAGTATCGGCGCGCACTCGAGAGCGCGCTGACCTACTTTGCCACGGCCGCTCCAAGGCACACCGCGGACGAGGAAGACAGCCTCTTCCCGCGGCTGCGCGCGAGCAGCCACCGCGATGCACAGCATGCGCTGTCACTCATCGAGCGGCTCGAGCGCGACCACGAGGCGGCCAATCGCCTCCACGCCGCAATGGATACGCTCGTCCGGCGCTGGCTCGAGGACGATCGACTCGAGATCGACGATGCGACCGCTCTCCATGAGCACCTCACCGCACTGCAGGCGCTGTACCGGGCGCACATTGCCGTCGAAGACCATGACGTGTTCCCGGCGGCGGCGCGGGCGTTAGACGCATCAGCGCTTCAGGCGATTGGCCGTGAAATGGCTGCGCGGCGGAACGTATCGCCGCCACAACTGGTGAAGTGAGTTGACGTGATTGTTCTGAAACGCGCGTACGAGTCAGCATCGCCGCGCGACGGAAGACGCTTTCTGGTCGAGCGGCTCTGGCCTCGCGGGGTGACGAAACAGAAGCGGCGGGTGGACGCGTGGTTGAAAGATGCGGCTCCCACGACGGAACTCCGCACGTGGTTCGCGCATGGTCCGGAGAAGGGGATCGAATTCCGGAAACGGTACCGCCGTGAGCTCGACGCTGCACCTGAAGCGTGGGCACCCATTCTGGCGGCGGGCGGCCGCGGCCGTGTCACGCTGGTCTACAGTTCGCATGACACCGAGCACAACAATGCTGTGGTCCTGCGCGAGTATGTGGGAGCCCGACTGCGCCGGACGGCGCGCGCTCGCCGAAGGAGGCTTTCATGACAGAAGCGAACGACGCCGGCGCGGAGCATCGACGGCCCCACCCACAGCCGATGGCGGCGACCTATCTCGAGTTCGATCTCACGAGCGAAATCGAACAACTCCACCGCGAACCCGAATGGAACACCGGCCGGAACGCGAAGACGCTCATCAAGTATGACGACCTGCGCGTCGTCCTGTTGGCACTGCGCGCCCAAACCCGAATCCCTGACCATCGAACTGATGGACGGATTTCGATTCAGACGGTTCGCGGCCACCTGCGAATCCGCGCGGATGGGCGTACGTTCAATCTGCCCATGGGCGGTCTCCTGGCCCTGGATGGGGGCCTGGTCCATGACGTCGAGGCCGTTGAAGACAGCGCGCTGTTGCTGACCATCGCCTGGCCGCGATAACGCCTCGTGTACCGCACCTTGCGCCAGAGCAAGGTTCAGCACGCGCACTCGCTCTAGACTGGCCGTATGAGCACCGGTGTCGCGCCGCCTCCGTTTGCCGCCGGCTCGGCGCGAGACGCAGCGCGCGCCGCGCTGCTGCGCGCGTTCTTAGCGACGGGCCTGGCGTTCATGATC
>WBZO01005257.1_pt1 | contig 13283 bp, 13 predicted proteins | sample 5204261 | NCBI WGS metagenome assembly WBZO01 (sample SAMN12412400, study PRJNA552823) | activated sludge metagenome | isolation source: activated sludge from anammox sidestream of wastewater treatment plant... | place: USA: North Carolina | collected 2017-09
GGATCTGCGTCGGGCGAGCGAAGCCGCGGAGGCCTCCGCGGGCGAGCCGCAGCATGCGGCGGCGGCGTGGCGCCGGGAAGCGGCCGAGTGGCAGTCGCGCAGCGTCGGAGCACGCGCGGCCCTCGCGCACATGGCGCGCGAGGGCCGGCGCGAGGAAGTCCGCGTACGCCGGGCCGAACTCGCCCTCGCCGAACGCCAGGTCGAGACCGCCCTGCGCGCGACGCGCTTCGACGAGAGCGACCTCGCCGCGGCGCGCAAGCGCATCGACGAGGCCGCCGAGGCGCTCAAGCGCGAGCGATCGGCGCTGCAGCGCGAGTCGATCCAGCGCAATCGGGAGCGCGACGCCGCCGCCCGCGAGGCGAACAGCGCCCCGAGCGGCACGCCCGCCGCCGAGGTGGCAGCCGCGCGACTGCGCGCTGCACAGGGCTGGGTCGACGCGCTGGGCGTCGAGGGCGACACGCTCACCGCCCTCGCGTCGCTGGGCAACCTCATGTCGCAGATGTGGGGGCATCGCTACGCGATCGAACACGCCAACAGCGAGGAGGCGCGGCGTGCCGAGCTCGCGCGCCTGCGCGAGGGCGATGCGCAACTCACGAGCTGGCGCGCCTACGTCGACGATGCGGTGAGCGGGTTGCGCTCGCGGGTCCGCGCGGCGGAGTCCGCCGCGCTGGACGCGGCGGACACGCCGGCGCTCGCGCGCTACCGCATCGACGCCGCGAAGGCGGCGGCGCGCGAACTCGCCGCCTTCGAGCGCATCCAGGCGCGGCACGCCGATGCGATGCGGGTGCTCGAGCGCTGGATCGCCGACGCCAGGCAGGCCGAGGCCGCGCGCGACTGGCGCGCGCGCCTCGCCGGCGCATGGCTCGACCTGCGCGACGCGGTCCGCGCCCTCTGGCAGTTCGAGCTGTTCGCCGTCGAGGACTCGTCGGTCGTGGGCGGGACGACCGTGACGGTCGAGCGCGGGGTGACCGTCGGCAAGAGCATCGGCGCGCTGCTCCTGTTCGCCCTGGGCTACCTGGTGGCAGCGAGACTCATCGGGTTTGCCGGACGGCGCGCGATCGCCGCCGGGTCGGATCCGGCGCGCGTGAAGACGATCCGTCGCTGGGCGCTCGCGATCGTCGCCGTCGGGCTGCTGCTCCTGACGCTCAACATCGTGCGCATCCCGATCACGGTCTTCGCCTTCCTCGGGGGCGCGCTCGTGATCGGCGTCGGCTTCGGCACGCAGACGATCATCCGCAACTTCGTCAGCGGCATGATCGTGCTGATGGAGCGTCGCGTGCAGATCGGCGACACGATCGAGCTCGACGGCGTGACCGGGACGGTGACGAGCGTCGACCTGCGCTCGACGACCGTGGCGGGTGGCGACGGGCTGGAGACGATCGTCCCGAACTCGATGCTGCTCGAGCAGAAGGTCACCAACTGGACGCTGTCGAGCCGCTCGGTGCGTCGGAGCGTGTCGGTCGGCGTCGCGTACGGGACGCCGATGCGCGCGGCGGCCGAGCTGATCGAGGCGACCGCGAAGCGCCACGGCAATGTGCTCGCCGACCCGGCGCCGTTCGTCCTCTTCGAGGACTTCGGCGAGAGCGCGCAGGTGCTCACCCTCTACTTCTGGGTCGACGTCAAGGCGTCCGTTCCGGCGATGCGCGTCGCGAGCGACCTGCGCTTCATGCTCGAGAAGCAGCTCACCGAGGCCGGGATCGCGATCGCGTTCCCGCAGCGCGAGATCCGCGTCGATCCGTCGCGCGCGTTGCGCGTCGAAGTCGCGGCCGCGCCGGCGCCACCTGTGAAGGATCGGGAACCGACATGACCGATCCGGCCACCGCGACGCTTTCCGACGGCGCGGCGGTCGCGCCTGCGGCGCCCACCACCCGCAGTGCTCCCGGCGGTCGCATCGAACCACTCGATCGGAGTCGCATCCGACTCCGCCGACGATACCGCCGCGGTGGTTCAGGTCGGTGCCGTGTCTACCTTCGGCAGGCACGGACGCGGCGGCGGATGGACCGTCGCGGTCTCGCGTGCGCGCGCCCTCAATGCAGAGTGGTACGGCCAGGCGCCCGAGCTGCTGTACGTCACCCGAACCTTCGAACCTTTCGCCAGGCGATTCCCGGAGCTCGTTCAGGTCAAGGCGCTCTAAGTCTACGGCGAGACCACGCCCGAGATCCGCGAGGTGCTGGACCCGTTCGGGGCCATCAACCCGACACCGTTCGCCGGCTTCTCGAGCTGACGCAGTGCAGGTCGTACGTGGATCGGGAGGCAGCCCCCGCATACCGATGCCGCGCAGTGACGGTGCGATGATCGAACGAGCAGCGCGACGATTGGCGACCTTCGTGATCGTGACGATGGGATTGGCTTCGATCGCCACCATGCCCGCGGGGGCGCAGGCCACGGAGCCTGCGCGGGAATGCGCCGCACTGGTCCGGCTCGCGCTGCCCGGCGCGCAGTTGGTATCGGCCACGCCGCTCGTGGCCGGCGCGCTGCGCGCGATCCGGCGCGCCTATATCCCTTCCGCTACACTTCTCGCCAGGGGCGAGCCCATGAAACATCACACCTACAGGATCTCGGTGGAGCATCTCGAGGACAAGCAGGGCAATCCGGTGGTCGGCCAGTCGCTCAGCTTCATCGCCACGAACCACGATGAAATCACCGAGATCGTCGAGCGCATTCGCGCCTCGCGGCAGTTCGAAGGCGACGATGCAGCGGCTTTTGCCGTCGGACTCAAGCTGTTCAGCGAGATCATGCTGAAGCACAAGGACAACCCACTCTTCTCTGACTTCCGGCCGCAGTTTGCGCTGTTCATGAAGAGGCTGAAGGCGACGGTCTGAGCGAAAACAGAGTCAAGCGAAAGTAGGGTCAGACTCGACCTTTCACCTGCCCTGTCAGCAAGTCACCGGCGGTGACGGAAAGTCGAGTCTTACACCACTTTCACGAATAGGGGCGGGCGGGCGAAGCGGGGTGTCAGCCGTTCGCGCAGACCGGGCTATCGAAGCGGGCGGACCAGCCGCGGGCGACGCTGCTGTTCGTCGCGTCGCCGCGCCTGCTGCACGCGCGGCAGGTTGTGCTCGATCCAGTCGGCCAGAATGCGCACGCGCTTGGCGGCTTCCCGCCATCGTGCTTCCGAGGTGCCGATTCGCGGCGCGGGCGCCGACCGTTTCCTGCTCGATGACGGCGCCATGGCCGACGCCGTGCGGCGCACTTGGGACGGCAGCGCCGACAAGGTACTGGAACTCGTCGGCACGACCACGCTCGCCGACTCGCTGGCCGCGGTGCGCGAGCCGGGCCTCGTCTGCATGGCCGGCATGGTCGGCAATCGCTGGTCGATCGAGAACTTCGCGCCGATGGACGTGATCCCGACCGGCGTGTCGCTCACGACCTACTCCGGCGACGTCGCCGACTTCATGGCGATGCCGCTGCAGAAGTTGATCGATCAGGTCGGCGACGGAACGCTGCCGGTCAAGGTCGGTCGGGTCTTTGAACTCGCGGACATCGTCGAAGCGCATCGCCTCATGTAGAGCAACGCCGCCGGTGGCAAGATCGTGGTGGTCACGCGCTGAACGACAGGTGACGCGATGCAGCGCGATTCGCGTGACCGGAGCGAACGAATGATGACCTCGGCCGGGTGCGCGGGGAGCCCGCCCGATCTGGTGCGGCGTATCGAGGGCCGGATCGCGGGCGGCGGGGTCACGATGCGGGTCCCGAGGGGTGCGGCTGGATCCGAGGGTGATCGGGTGGTGCGTGGCGAGACAGAGCCCGGCGAATCGTCGGGCGCGCCATCATGACCGGCAAGGACGAGGTGTGCGCATCACCTGACATGTCAGATCGCGGCGCAGGCGCGTGCCTGCGGTCACCAAGATGCCATCGCCCCAGTGACTTCGTGATGAAGCATCCAGTGTGACTGATATCCTTCGTCACGAGCACGGCATCGACGGTCCGGGCTCGGGTCGTCGCCTGCACTCCCTCGGTCTTGCGCCCACGAGCCCGCGAGAAATGAGGGCAGGGCATTGCCGCTTGTCGAAGGAACACGCAATGAGTGATCGTGACGATCTGCGTCAGGGTACCGTGCTGTCGGTACGCGGTAGCGTCGTGGATGCCCATTTTCCCGGTCACCTGCCGGACTTCTTCAGTGCGCTGCGAGCCGGGGACGATTCCCGCGTCGTCATCGAAGTGGTCAGTCATCTCGACCCGGAAACGGTTCGAGGTGTCGCGCTGACTCCCACGGCGGGGCTCTCGCGTGGGTCGCAGATCGTCGACACTGGCCATTCCCTTCAGGTCCCCGTGGGTGAACGTCTACTCGGCCGGGTCATCAACGTCTTCGGTGATGCGGTCGATGGCGGCGACGATTTCAGGGGTGGCGAGTGGCGCTCGCTGCACGGAGTGCCAGTATCGTTGGCCGAACAGGGCGCGACATCCGAGATCTTCATTACGGGGATCAAGGCGATCGACCTGCTGGCGCCGTTGGAACGTGGTGGCAAGGCGGGTCTGTTCGGTGGCGCCGGCGTGGGAAAGACCGTGCTCATCACCGAGCTGATCCACAACGTCGCCGGTCGGCACCGGGGTGTCACGGTCTTTTGCGGCATCGGGGAACGTTCTCGCGAAGCAGAAGAGCTCATCCGCGATGTGCGCAGCGCGGGCGTGCTCGAAAACACCGTGCTGGTGTTCGGTCAGATGAACGAGCCGCCTGGCGCCCGGTTTCGTGTCGGGCACGCGGCGTTGACCGTGGCCGAGTACTTTCGCGACGATGTCGGGCAGGACGTCCTCATGCTGATGGATAACGTCTTCCGGTTCATCCAGGCCGGGTCGGAAGTGTCGGGCCTGCTGGGGCGCTTGCCGTCCCGAATGGGCTATCAGCCGACACTGGGAACCGAGCTGGGTGAACTCGAGGAGCGAATCTGCACGACGCGCCGTGCTGCCATCACGTCGGTGCAAGCCGTCTACGTGCCGGCAGACGATTTCACGGACCCGGCCATTACACATACTTTCGGTCATTTGTCTGCACTGATCGTGCTTTCCCGGGAGCGCGCCAGTCAAGGGTTCTACCCCGCTGTCGACCCTCTGCGCTCGGAGTCCAAGATGCTGACCCCACCGCTGGTTGGCGAACGCCATTATCGTGTGGCCCGGAAAGTGAGGGAGACCTTGGCTGGCTACGAGGAACTGAAGGATGTGATCGCGATGCTCGGACTGGAAGAACTCTCACGTGAGGACCAAGGCAGGGTGCATCGCGCGCGGCGACTGGAACGCTTCTTGACGCAGCCGTTTTTCACGACGGAGCAGTTCACGGACCTCGAAGGCAAGATGGTCGATTTGGAGGAAACGCTGGAAGGCTGCGAGCGGATTCTGAACGACGAATACTCCGAGCATCCGGAGACAGCGCTGTACATGATCGGCGCGGTTCATGAGGCCAGGAAGCCATGAGCATGTCGGTGAAGGTCATGCTGCCATCAGGCGTCCTGTTGGACCAGGAGGCCGCGAAGGTGGTGGCCGAGGCACAAGATGGCTCCTTCTGCCTCCTGCCGCGCCACGCGGATTTCGTCACGGCATTGGTTCCCGGCATTCTTGCGCTCACGACACGCGATGGCGCGGAGACGTTTCTCGCGGTAGACGAGGGGATCTTGGTCAAGCGCGGACCGGAAGTCCTGGTCTCCACGTGGAACGCTGTAACGGGAGCGCTCGGAGAGCTGCGTCATGCCGCGAACGAACAATTTTGGAAGCTCGACGAAGGAGAGCGTAGGGCGCGGCGGGCACTGGATCACCTGGAGGTGAGCCTGGTTCGCCAAGTCGTCACATGGGAAGGACCAGGTCGTGTCTGACCGGCCAAACGAAGCGCCGTCGGGGCAGCGGCATGAACTGAGCGAGACGGTGGGCACCAAGGAAGTGCGCAAGATTCGAGCACGTGGCCATCGGGACCGGACGCTCTGGATTGGGCTCGGGATGTTCGGCCTCGTCGGCTGGTCGGTCGCTCTGCCGACGGTGATCGGGGCCGCCCTCGGTCACTGGCTTGACCGCAGCCGGCCGAGCGGGTTTTCGTGGACGTTGGCGCTGTTGCTTGCGGGTGCGGCGCTCGGGTGCCTCGGTGCGTGGCACTGGGTGCGCCGCGAGCGCGACGCGATCGATGCAGCGGAAGAGGAAGCGAGGCGGTGAGCCCGTACGTGCCTCTCGCACTCGCATGGGCAGCGGGCGTTGCGCTGGGCCTGTTCTACTTCGGTGGTCTGTGGTTGACCGTGCGACAGCTCGCTACACGCAACCGGCCGGTCCCGTTGTTCCTCGGCAGCTTCCTTGTACGTACGGTCGCGGTCGTCGCCGGATTCTACTTCGTGATGGGCGGGCGCTGGGAGCGCGTGCTGGCTTGCCTGGCAGGTTTTGTCATGGCGCGGCTGCTCCTGACGACCTGGCTGAGGTCGGCACGGCGTACCGGGAGCCGATCAAGGCAGGATGAGATGTAGAACGTAACCCAAGTTCGCTTCAGGAACACCGTGATGCTGCCCGGTTCCACGGGTCCGGGGAATCCGCTTTCATGGGCACCCGCATTTTGAGATAGGCTCCCGCCATGCACGTCACTCCCGACTCGATCATCTTCTGGCAGGCAGGACCGCTCAAGATCAATGCCACGCTCGTCTTCACCTGGCTGGTGATGGCGATCATGGTCGTGAGCTCCTGGCTGGTGACGCGCCGACTGAGCAGAGGAACGTCGCTCTCGCGCGGTCAGAACCTGCTCGAGATCCTGGTGGGCGGGATCCAGAGGCAGATCAGGGACGTCACGCGGCAGGATTCGGACCGTTACCTACCCTTCATCGGCACGTTGTTCATGTTCGTCGCCGTATCGAACGTATTGATGATTGTCCCGGGTTTCCGGCCTCCGACGGGCTCGATCTCGACGACGATCGCGCTGGCGCTGTGTGTATTCGTGGCGGTGCCCGCCTACGGCATCGCGGACCATGGCCTCAAGGAATACCTGAAGGCATACGTCAGGCCGAGCGTGCTGATGCTTCCGATGAACGTCCTCGGTGAACTGACAAGGACCTTTGCGCTCGCGCTGCGGCTCTTCGGGAACGTGATGAGCGGCACGATGATCGGCGCGATACTGCTGGCGATCGCTCCATTGTTCGTGCCTGTCATCGCCAATGTTCTCGGGCTCCTCGTTGGGCTGATCCAGGCGTACATATTCGCCATTCTGGCGCTGGTGTTCATTGCCTCCGCCAACGCAGCCCACGAGGAAGCCAGGGGTTCCGCAACGATGAATGCGAGCGAGGAGATGATCGATGGATAGCGTGGAGTTGATCGGCATGATTTCGATTGTCATGGCAGGCGTGACCGTCGCTTTAGGCGCCCCGATCACAGCGATCGGCGAAGGCTGGGCCGTGTCGCGGGGCATGGCTGCGCTCGCCCAGCAACCTGACGCAGCACCGACGATCACGCGGGCGCTGTTCATCGGTGTAGCGATGATCGAATCGTCGGCGATCTATTGTTTCGTCGTGTCCCTGATCCTGATCTTCGCCAATCCGTTCTGGAACCACGTGGCGGGCCTGTCGGGGGCCTAGCACGTGGCCCCCGACTGGTTCACCCTGATCGCGCAGATCGTCAACTTCCTGTTGCTGGTATGGCTGCTGAAGCACTACCTGTTCGCACGCGTCGTTCGCGCCATGAACGAACGGGAGGCGAGCATCGCCTCCCGACTGGAAGCGGCTGCGCGCACGCACGCGTCGGCCGAGCAGGAAGCGGAGACGTTCCGGATCAGAAACCGCGAGTTCGAGGAGGAGCGCGACGAGATGCTGGCGCGAGCCAGGGAAGAGGCCGCCTCGCATCGCCAGCAATTGTTGGAAGCTGCGCGTCGGGACGTCGACGATGCACAGGCCGGGTGGCTCGCGATGCTGAGCCGGGAGCGCGAGGACCTGCTGCTCGATTTCCGGAAGCGCCTGAGCGGCGGAGTCGTCGCGGTGGCGAGGCAGGGCCTAAGGCAGCTTGCCAGCGCGGACCTGGAGAGGCAGATCCTGGATAACTTCGAGGACCGGCTTCGAACACTCGATGCCGCCGAACGCGAGGCGATTGCCGCAGCGCTCCGTGACTCGGACCACGCCGTCGAGATCCGTACCGCCTTCCCGCTGCTGCCGGAGGCGAAGGAGAGCTTGTCCCGATCGCTGCACGAACAATTGGGTGATGGCGTTCGCGCCCGGTTCGTCACCGCGCCGGAGCTGATATGCGGAATCGAATTGCGAGCGCACGCATACCACCTGACATGGAATCTGGATGCGTACCTGGAGGACGTGGAGGCACGCGTCTTCGAGACCCTGGAGGAGAGTGTTAGGGAGCATGAAGCAGCCCGGTAGCCCGGCGGGCTCCCGCCTTTCTCGGGAACAACTGCGCGATTCCGTCGAGACGGCATTGGGCGCTCTGGCGGGGGTGCTGCAGCGGGAGCGCATGGAGCTCACCACCCGCGAAGTCGGCCGGATCGTTTCGGTTGGCGCCGGCGTCGCCCGTGTGCGCGGCCTGCCGCGCGTCCAGGCGGAGGAGCTGGTGAGTCTTCAGGGCGGGCTGCTCGGCCTCGCGCACAACCTGGATCGCGACGAGGTTGGCGTGGTCCTGCTGGGCCCGCAGCGGACGCTATCCGCCGGCAGCCTCGCTCACCGCACGTTTCGCATCCTGGACATACCGGTCGGCGAGGAACTCATCGGTCGCGTCGTGGATGCGCTGGGTCGGCCGATCGACGAGCACGGCGCGGTTCGGTTGCGAGAGCGGCGACCGGTCGAGCGACCTGCTCCCCCCATCCTGCATCGAGGACCTGTCACGAGACCCCTGCAAACCGGCCTCAAGGTCGTCGACTCGCTGCTGCCGATCGGCCGCGGGCAGCGCGAGCTGATCCTGGGGGATCGCCAGACCGGCAAGACTGCCATCGCCCTCGACACGATCCTGAACCAGCGCAACAAGGATGTCATCTGCATCTACTGTGCCATCGGACAGCGCAGTTCGGCCGTGGCAAAACTCCTCGCACACCTGCGCCGTCACGATGCGATGTCTTACTGCGTCGTCGTCGTCGCTTCTGCAGACGAGCCGCCTGGTGTTCAGCACATTGCACCCTTCGCTGCAACCACGATGGCTGAATACTTCATGGAACAGGGGCGCGATGTCCTCATCGTCTACGACGATCTGACACGCCACGCGCGAGCCTACCGCGAGCTGTCGCTGTTGTTGCGTCGTCCTCCGGGGCGCGAGGCGTATCCGGGCGACATCTTCTATGTCCACTCCCGGCTGCTCGAGCGTGCGACGCAGCTGCGCAAGGAGTACGGTGGGGGATCGTTGACGGCACTGCCGATCGCCGAAACGCAGTCCCAGAACATTGCAGCCTACATTCCAACGAATCTGATATCGATCACGGACGGGCAGATCGTTCTTTCTCCCCAGTTGTTTCGCAAGGGGATACTGCCGGCCATCGATGTCGGGCGCTCGGTGTCACGCATCGGCGGGAAGGCACAATTGCCGTGCTACCGCGCCGTCGCGGGCGAACTCAGACTCTCTTACGCGCAGTTCGAAGAGATGGAGGTGTTTGCCCGATTCGGGACCCGTCTCGACGACGCAACGATCGCCATGCTGGAGCGCGGCCGCCGGATTCGTGCGATCCTGCAGCAGCCGCAGTACGAACCGCTGCCGGTTCCGGAACAAATGGTCGCACTCCTTGCGGCCAGCGGCGGACTGCTGAATGCGACCTCGATCGACAAGGTTCGGCGGGCGGAGAAAGTCGTTCGAAATGCGGTCACTGCCGAGCTGCCAGCGGTCTGCCAGCGAATGGAGTCCGGGATCAGGTTGAGTGCCGAAGATCGCGAGGACCTGCTTCGGGTCATACGCGACGCGGTCGACGGGATCATGGAGACAGGCAATGACGCAGGCGCTTGAGTCGATGCGCCGTCGCATCGAGAGCGCCGAGGACCTGTACGCCGTGGTCCGGGTGATGAAGACCCATGCCGCCGCCAGTATTCGCCAATGCGAACGGGCGGTGGAGTCGCTCGTCGAGTACAACCGCACCATCGAAGCCGGGCTGCAGATCGTCCTGCGGAGCCGTCCGGACGCGATTCCGGCGCGGTCGCCCGTCGGTTCCCACTGGGCAAACATCGTCTTCGGCTCGGATCAGGGCATGTGCGGTTCGTTCAACGAGCAGGTGGTGAGCTTTGTCTTGGAGCAATTCGAAGACCCGACCCGTTCGCGGCAAGACTGCTCGATGTTGGTCGTTGGCTCGCGGGTTGCGGGGCGGCTCGAAGATGCCGGATGTGCAGTCGATGGTCGATTCGCGATGCCGAGCACCGTCTCTGGCATCACGGCAGCAGTGAGCGATGTGCTGCTCAAGATCGAGGAGATGCGCTCCCAGGACGGCGCGAGGCAGTTCCTTCTCATTCATCATCGGCCGAACGCTCCGGCGGGATCCTCGCCGCGGAAGTTGCAACTCCTGCCTATCGATCGCGCGTGGCTTGCAAGTCTCGCGATGAAGAACTGGGAATCACGTTCCTTGCCCATGTACACCATGGATTGGCGACGCCTGTTCTCGGCGCTCATCCGGCAGTACCTGTTCATCGCACTGTACCGTGCCTTTGCGGAATCCATGGCAAGCGAGAATGCCAGCCGCCTCGCATCCATGCACGCCGCAGAGAAGAATATTCGGAATCATCTTTCCTTTCTTGCCGTCGACTACCATGAAGGACGCCAGCAAGCGATCACCGAGGAGCTGCTGGACATCGTGGCCGGCTTCGAGACGTTGATGGGCGGGGAGGATCGGCGGGAGTAGCGCGCACGGCATCCGGCTCCCGATTGGGGCGGATTGCCGGACGGCGAACCGCTGCCGTTCGGAGTGCATCGCATGACGCGGTCCGCCGCGGCTTCCAAGCGAGATCGACAAGGACGTGCAGGCATTCGTCCGGCAACGCCCGCCCGCGCGCAAGCACTTCACTTTGCCTCCAGCACCCCGGACCGCAGGCGTGTCTCAGTAAGGCCAGACCCAGTCGGCAATCTCGGGACGGTCGGTACCCTGCGTGCGCGCGTACGTCACATTGTCGATGATGGCGTTCTTCATGTCCTCCTTGAGATGCGCCGCACGCACCGCCAGGCCCGGCACCCGGTCGATCACGTCGATGACCAGATTGAAGCGGTCGATCTGGTTGAGGATCGCGAGTTCGAGCGGCGTGTTGATGTTTCCCTTCTCCTTGTAGCCGCGCACGTGCAGGTTCTCGTGATTCTTGAAGCGGTACGCGAGCTTGTGGATCAGCCACGGATAGCCGTGGAAGTTGAAGATCACCGGCTTGTCGGTCGTGAACAAGCCGTCGAACTCCCGGTCGCTCAACCCGTGTGGATGTTCGGAGGCGGGTTGCAGCTTGTACAAGTCGACGACGTTGACGAAGCGAACCTTGAGGTCCGGCAACCGTTCGCGAAGGATCGCGACCGCGGCCAGGGCCTCGAGCGTGGGCACGTCGCCGCAGGACGCCATCACGACGTCGGGTTCCACGCCCTGGTCGTTGCTCGCTCGTGACCACAGACCGATGCCTTTCGCGCAGTGCACGATCGCCTGCTCGATCGTCATGAATTGCATGTGCTTCTGCTTGTCGGCGACGATGACGTTGATGCAATCGGTCGAGCGCAGGCACTGGTCGGCGACGACCAGGAGGCAGTTGGCGTCGGGTGGAAGGTAGATGCGGGTCACCGACGGGCTCTTGTTGGTGACCACGTCGATGAAACCCGGATCCTGGTGCGAGAAGCCGTTGTGATCCTGGCGCCAGACGGTGGAGGACAGCAGGATGTTCTGTGACGCGACCGGCGCTCGCCACGGCACATGATTCTTGCAGATGTCGAGCCACTTGGCGTGCTGGTTGAACATCGAGTCGACGACGTGCGCGAAGGCCTCGTAGGTATGGAAGAAGCCGTGGCGACCTGACAGCAGATAGCCTTCGAGCCAGCCGAGCAACGTGTGTTCGGAGAGCACCTCCATCACCCGACCGTCGCGGGAGAGCTCGCCGCCATCACCATCCTCGGGCAGCAGGTCCGCCATCCATACTTTCTTGCTGACCTCGTAGATCGCCTGGAGCCGATTCGAAGCGGTCTCGTCGGGACCGAAGACGCGGAAGCTCGTCATGTTGGCGCGCATGACCTCGCGCAGGAATTCCCCGAGCGGCCGCGTGTTCTCGTGGCGGACGGCGCCTGCGGAAGGGACCTTGACGGCAAACTGGCAAAAGTCCGGAAGCTTCAGGTCCTTGCGCAGCAGTCCGCCGTTGGCGTGTGGATTGGCGCTCATGCGGCGCGCACCTTTCGGTGCGAGATCGCGCAGCTCCGTCACGAGCCGGCCGTCGCTGTCGAACAACTCGGCTGGCGCGTAACTCTTGAGCCAGTTCTCCAGCGCCTTCAGGCTGGCCGCGTTTTCGCGCACGTCGGCAAGCGGCACCTGGTGCGAGCGCCACGAACCCTCCGCCTTGTGGCCATTGATCTCCTTTGGCCCCGTCCAGCCCTTGGGCGAACGCAGCACGATCATCGGCCATCGTGGCCGCTCGGGGCTGCCTGTCTTGCGTGCTGCCTCCTGGATCGCGCGTATCCTCGCGATCGCTTCGTCCAGCGTGGCCGCCATCTTCTGGTGCATCGCGGCCGGCTCCGAACCTTCGACGAAGTACGGTGCATAGCCGTAGCCGACGAACAGCGCTTCGAGCTCCTCGTGACTGATCCGGGCGAGAATCGTCGGATTGGCGATCTTGTAGCCATTGAGATTGAGAATCGGCAGTACCGCTCCGTCGCGCACCGGATTGAGGAACTTGTTCGAATGCCACGCGGCGGCGAGCGGGCCCGTCTCCGCTTCGCCGTCGCCGACGACGCAGGCGACGATGAGATCCGGATTGTCGAGCGCCGCGCCATAGGCGTGTGACAGGCTGTAGCCCAGTTCTCCCCCTTCGTGAATCGAGCCCGGAGTCTCCGGCGTCACGTGGCTGCCGATGTGACCGGGAAACGAGAACTGCTTGAAGAACTTCCGCATGCCTTCGGTGTTCTCGCTCTTGTCCGGGTAGACCTCGGAATAGGTTCCTTCGAGATAGCAAGGCCCGAGGACGCCGGGAGCGCCGTGACCAGGGCCTGCGATGAAGATCATGTCGAGGTCGTCGCGCTTGATCACTCGATTCAGGTGTGTCCAGACGAATGAAAGCGCAGGGCTCGCACCCCAGTGACCGAGCAGGCGATGCTTGATGTGTTCGGCGGAAAGGGGCTCGCGCAGCAGTGGATTGTCGTAGAGGTAGATCATGCCGACGGCGAGAAAATTGCAGGCGCGCCACCAGGCG
>WBZO01005258.1_pt1 | contig 13283 bp, 9 predicted proteins | sample 5204261 | NCBI WGS metagenome assembly WBZO01 (sample SAMN12412400, study PRJNA552823) | activated sludge metagenome | isolation source: activated sludge from anammox sidestream of wastewater treatment plant... | place: USA: North Carolina | collected 2017-09
AAAACCGGCCGGGATGGGCCCGACCGGCGTTCGAAGGTAGCATACGAGGCAGAACCATCGTCTTCTCCTGCCTCGGGTTGTGGTGATTCTCGATATTCGTGTCAAGATCATTATCAAATGACGGTAGGGGAGGCGGCCGGCCCTGATGACCGGGCTGGCCACCGGCGGGCGATTTACCCGCGGCGGACGAAGCAGCCATCGCCGGGCGCAGACAATACTGTCGCGCCATCCCAGATCTGGCGCCCGCGCAGATAGGTCGCGGCGACGCGCGCCGCCATCTTCCGACCATGGTAGGCAGACCATTGCATTTCCGGGCGGTCGACGATGCGGGCCTGGTCGAACACGAAGTCGCCCTCTTCCAGAACCAGCAGGTCGGCATCCGAGCCGACGCGGATCGCTCCCTTCCTCGGCCAGATGCCGTGCAACCGGGCGCTGCGTTCGGCGCAATAGGTCGCCATCAGCGTCGGCGACAGACCGCGCTCGGCCAGCAGCGTGAACATCAGCGGGGCGAAGCTCTGCAGCCCGGTCAGGCCGGCGCCGCAGGCGAAGATATCGTCCGGCGTCTTGCGCTCGATCGGCCACGGGGCGTGGTCGGTCGAGACATAGGCGACCTTGTCGGCCACCAATGCTTCCCACATGCGCTCGACTTCCGCGGCTGTACGGAAGGGCGGATTGCACTTGCCGAAACCTTTGAGACGAACGATGTCGTCTTCCGTCATGCACAGATACTGGATGCAGGCTTCGCCCGTCGTTTGTGCACCCGTCGCGCGGAATTGTTCGGCAAGCTCGAAGCCGCGTGCGATCGAGGAGTGCGCGATGTGGACATGCGCGCCGGTTTCCAGCGCCATCTCGAAGATTTCCAGATCGGCCATGGACTCAGCCAGCGGCGGGCGGGTGCGGCAATGCATGATGGGATCGGTGCGTCCGGCGGCGCGCGCTTCGGCTGTCAGCTTCTCCACCAGCTCCTGGTCTTCATTGTGAATGGCGGCCGGCAGACCGGTCCTGGCGATTTCCCGGAACGCCGCCAGCATGGTCGGGTGATCGATGCGCGGAAACCGCACCGCATCGTACTCATAGGTCGACAGCTTGAACGCCGAGATGCCATGCTGCGCCAGTTCCGGGATTGCATCGACGCCGCCGGTCTTGGTGATGGTGCCGTACAGCGCCATGTCTACATGTGCGGTACGTTCGACCCAGCCGATCTTGTCTTCGAGAATAGCTGCATCGGTAACCGGCCTGGGCACGTCGTACGGCATGTCGCAGCAGGTCGTGACCCCGCCGGCTGCGGCGCAGCGCGTCGCGCTTTCGATGCCGGGCCAGCCGGTCGACGACGACGTGTGCATGTGGCCGTCGACCAGCCCCGGCAGCACCAGCTTCGCACCATGGTCGATCGTTTCCCGCGCCGGCGGTGGCGCACCCTGGCCGATCGCTGCGATCGTCTCTCCACGCACGGCAACATAGCCATTGCGCAGGATCGAGTCGGTCGTTACCAGCGTGCCTCTGATCACTCGGTCGAACGGATCTGACACTATTATATATGCATCCTTCAGTGCGGTCTGGGGGGCGTGCGCTTGCTGTACGCGCGGCGCCAGCATACGAAGCAGGCCATAGGCCTGGAGGCAGGCTAGACCGCGCCGGCCGTTCAGCCAACCCTGTGATCCGGCGCAGAACGGAGGATTTGGATGATACTGCATGATGTCAGAGTTCACCCGTCGAAGGAGAACCTGAAGCGCGAGGACCAGCTTGCCTGGAAGATCGCGGGCGTGGCCGTCGACAAGGTCGCCGTTCCCAGGGACGTGACCGAGATGATCATCAACCGCATCATCGACAATGCATCGGTTGCCATTGCCGCGATCAATCGCCGCCCGGTGACGTCGGCGCGCGACATGGCCCTGGCGCGCCCGAACAAGAACGGGGCGACAGTGTTCGGCGGTCCTGCCGGCAAGCGGGTCAGCCCGGAATGGGCCGCTTGGGCGAACGGGACGGCGGTGCGTGAACTCGACATGCACGATACTTTCCTTGCCGCCGACTACTCCCATCCGGGCGACAATATTCCGCCGATCCTCGCGGTCGCGCAGACGGTGGGCAAATCGGGCCGCGATCTGATCCGTGGCATCGCCACCGGATACGAAATCCAGATCGACCTCGTGCGTGCGATCTGCCTGCACAAGCACAAGAAGGATCACATCGCACATCTGTGCCCCGCACAGGCGGCCGGCATCGGCACGCTGCTGGGGTTGAAGCAGGACGTGATCTATCAGGCGGTGCAGCAGGCGGTGCATGTCAGCTTCTCGACCCGCCAGTCGCGCAAAGGCGAGATCAGCTCCTGGAAAGCCTATGCCCCCGCGCATGCCGGCAAGCTGGCGGTCGAGGCGGTGGATCGCGTGATGCGTGGCGAAGGCGCGCCGAACCCGATCTATGAAGGTGAGGACAGCGTCATCGCGTGGATGCTGGATGGCCCGGATGCGCACTACCAGGTACCGCTGCCGACGGTGGGCGAGCCCAAGCGCGCCATCATGGACAGCTATACGAAGGAACACAGCGCCGAATACCAGTCGCAGGCGCTGATCGATCTCGCCTTCCGCATGCGTGAGCAGATCACCGACTTCGAGCAGATCGAGAAGATCGTGATCCACACCAGCCATCATACGCATTACGTGATCGGCACCGGCGCCAACGATCCGCAGAAGATGGATCCAAAGGCCAGCCGCGAGACGCTCGATCATTCGATCATGTACATCTTCGCCGTCGCGCTGCAGGACGGGCGCTGGCACCATGTCGACAGCTATACGCCGAAGCGTGCCGGCCGGCCCGACACGGTGCGGCTGTGGCACAAGATCGAGACCACCGAGGATCCCGAGTGGACGCGTCGCTATCACGCGACCGATCCGAATGAGCTGTCCTTCGGCGGCCGGGTCGAGATCTTCATGAAGGACGGCACGACGCTGGTGGACGAGATGGCGGTGGCGAACGCGCATCCGAACGGCGCTCGGCCGTTCGCGCGCGAGGACTATATCCGGAAGTTCCTGACCCTGACCGAAGGCCTGATCACGGCGCGGGAGTCGAACCGCTTCTTGGAAGCGGTGCAGAACCTGGCGAAGCTTCCTGCCGGTGAACTGCATCAGTTGAACGTCGCACTGCCTGCCGGCACCCTGGCCGTCGGCAAGCCTGGCATCCTGTAAGGAGGAAACATCATGAGTGGTACTGCGCCTCCCCCGAACCCGCCGGTGCGTGCCAAGCGCGGCGTCGGACTGTCGGGCGTTGTCGCCGGCAACACCGCGTTGTGTACCGTCGGCAGGTCCGGCAACGACCTGCATTATCGCGGCTACAACATCCTCGATGTCGCCGACACGTGCGAGTTCGAGGAGATCGCCTATCTGCTGGTGCACGGCGAATTGCCGACGCGGGCGGAGCTGACCGGATACAAGGCGAAGCTGAAGTCGCTGCGCGGGCTGCCGATTGCCGTCAAGCAGGCGCTGGAGGCGCTGCCGGCCGCGTCGCATCCGATGGATGTGATGCGCACGGGCGTTTCCGTCCTTGGCTGCGTACTGCCCGAGAAGGACGATCAGAACCCGCCCGGCGCACGAGACATCGCCGATCGCCTGATGGCGTCGCTGGGTTCGATGCTGCTGTACTGGTTCCATTATGCGCATCACGGCAAGCGCATCGACGTGGAGACCGATGACGACAGCATCGGCGGGCACTTCCTTCACCTGCTGCATGGCACGGTGCCGAACGAGATGATGGTGCGGGCGATGCACACCTCGCTGATCCTCTATGCGGAACACGAGTTCAACGCATCAACCTTTACCTGTCGCGTTGTGGCCGGCACGGGTGCGGACATGTATTCCGCGATCACGGCAGGGATCGGTGCCCTGCGCGGGCCGAAGCACGGCGGCGCCAATGAGGTTTCGTTCGAAATCCAGAACCGCTACGCGACACCTGACGAAGCCGAGGCGGATATCCGCAGGCGCATTGAGAACCGCGAAGTCATAATCGGGTTCGGCCACGCCGTGTATACGATTTCCGACCCCCGCAACGCGGTGATCAAGGAAGTCGCGCGTCGGCTGTCGGCGGCGGCGGGCTCGATGCGGCTGTTCGACATCGCCGACCGCATCGAGAAAACGATGATGGACGCTAAGACGATGTTCGCGAACCTCGATTGGTTCAGCGCCATCTCGTATCACATGATGGGTGTGCCGACCGCGATGTTCACGCCGCTGTTCGTGATCGCACGCACCTCCGGCTGGGCGGCGCATGTGATGGAACAGCGCGTCGACAACAAGCTGATCCGTCCCACTGCCAACTATATCGGGCCGGAGGATCGGGCATTCGTGCCGATCGACAAACGCGGCTGATTGCGACAGCAAGTTTCACGACGATACCGCCGCGGCAGCGATGCCGCGGCGGTTGTCGTTTGTGGGCAGCATGCCATCGCCGCGAACTTTTTTTGTGTCCGAGAGCAAAAACCGTTCGCTTCTGATTGACAGAGCAACCTCGGAGAAGGAATAGCGGATTCAGTGAGCGCGAATCGATTCGCCGGGATGCTCGGCCATCGGATCCGCCACCTATCAAACTGTAAGGACGGTCGATGGACCGCAGCCTTGTCCAGGCAAGACAGACGCGACCAGGTTCGACTCAATCGCGCCTGACACGGTGGCAGTTGCTTACAAGACGGGACCGTGGGGCAAACGGTCCCCTTTCGCGCGGCAAACGTTCCGGAAACGCGAGTTGGCTGCGCGAAGGCGATACCATGGCACGTGTCGTGCACGGTGGCTTCCCGTGCATCGATCTGGCTGGACAAGCTGGTGTCCCGGATGTTTCCGAATGGCACGATTGTGATCTTGCCAGGATCCATCGTCGCCCGATCCGATCTGTCCGCGACGGCCGCGGCGAACGCACCTTCGGCGTTTCCCGACGGAACTGCGGGGCGTGATATGCCGACTGTTCTTTACGGATGCGCGAGGAAAGGAGTTTTCATTCGTGAGCACTGACGAGACAACAACAGAGACAGTACGCGCACAGCCGTTGGCCATGCGTGCCGCCACCCGCAAAGCCGCCGCGAAGAAGGCAGCGCCGAAGAAAGCCGCACCGAAGAAGGCAGCCCCCAAGAAAGCGGTTGCCAAGAAAGCGGCGCCGAAGAAGGCCGCGGTGAAGAAGGCTGCCGTAAAGAAAGCCGCACCGAAGAAGGCCGCCGCCAAGAAAGCCGCGCCGAAAAAGGCGGCGGTGAAGAAGGCGGCACCGAAAAAGGCAGCGCCGAAGAAGGCCGCCGCCAAGAAGGCAGCACCCAAGAAGGCCGCCGCCAAGAAAGCGGCGCCAAAGAAGGCCGCCGCCCGCGCTGCCACGCCCCGTAAGGCCGTCATGCGTGCGGCACCGGCCAAGATGGAGCGCAAGCCCGTGGCCCGCCGCCCGCGCAAGGTCACGCCACCGCCTGCACCGGTGGAAGCCCCGCCGGAAAGCGGCAGCACCGAGGCCTGAGACTTTATCCGCGCCCATCCCGAGCCGCACCGGAGTGGGCGTGGCAATATGTCAGTGTAAGGTGCAGCCGCGGATAGCCTGCTAGAGCGGGGTGACATCGCTTTCGCTCAGCCATCTCGCTCTAGCTCGTTGTTTAGTCGCGTGATTCAGACCTCCGGCAATTCCGCCTCCGGTCATCACGCTTCAGCCGAATGTCGACAGCAGATCGTCCACCTGTGCGGCGGTCAGCAGGCGCGGCGCTGCCGGTCGTAGCATCAGGAACAGTTTCGCCGCTTCCTCCAGCTCTTCGGCTGCGTACACCGCGTCCGTCAGTGTACCGCCCGAGACCACCGGTCCGTGATTTGCCAGCAGGATCGCGCGTGCGTCCCGTGCCGCCCGATGGATGGCAGGCTCCATCACCGGATCGCCCGGCCGGTAATAGCCGACGATCGGCAGCCGGCGGCCGACCCGCATCACGAAATATGGCGTCAGCGGCGGGATCGGATTGTCCGTATCCACATCCGGCAGACAGGCCACCGCGGTGGCGTGCGTGGAATGCAGGTGAACAACGGCGCCCGCATCCGCCCGCGCGGTGTAGAACGCCCGATGCATGAATACTTCCTTTGACGGCTTGTCACCGTCGACATGCCGGAAGTCGGCATCCAGCCGCGACAGCCGTTCCGGCGTCAGGCGCCCGAGGCAGGAGTTCGTGGGCGTGATCAGATAGCCGTCGTCAAGGCGCACGCTGATATTGCCGGCGCTGCCGACCGAGAAGCCGCGGGCGAACAGGCTCGCGGCCAGGTCCACCAGCAGGCGGCGTGTCTCCGGTTCCGTCATCCCTGCACCTCCGGCATCCGGAACGCCTTGGAAAAGAAGTCGGTCGCGCCGAAATTCCCCGACTTCAGCGCCAGCAGCAGGCTTGCGTCCGACGTCTCGGCATAGGTCCAGGGCACGCCGGGGTCGATTTCGGGCCCGATATGCAGGCTGCGGACGCCCAGGCGGCCGACCACGGCCCCTGACGTCTCGCCACCCGCCACCACCAGGCGCCGCACGCCACGGGCGACGAGGCCGGCGGCGATGCGTGCCAGCGCATCCTCGATCAGCGACCCGGCCGCATCGCGCCCCAGCTTCGCCTGGATGGCGGCGACCTTGTCCGGCGGCGCCGAGGCGGCAATGACCACCGGCGTCGCTCCCAGCCGGCCGGCGGTCCAGGACAGGGCGGTGTCGGCCAGGGCGGCGGCGTCGGGCGTGGCCAGCGGATCGAGCTGCAGCACCGGCAGATGGGCCCGCGCCGCCCCCAACTGCGCCAGCGTGGCGCGGGAGCATGATCCCGACAGCACGGCGGCGTGGCCCTCGACCCTCGGCAAATGCGATGGGTCGCCGTGATCGGCCAGAACACCCTGCCGGCGGAAATTCGCCGGCAGACCCATCGCCACGCCCGAGCCGCCGGTGATCAGGGCATGCCCGGCGGCCGCCTCGCCAATGGCCAGCAGGTGCGCGTCCGAGACCGCATCGACGATCGCATAGCGCCGGCCCTGCTCCTTCAGCGCGGTCATCGCCTGCCGGATTGCAATGGCGCCTTTCTCGACGGTGGCGAACGGCACCAGCCCCACGGTGCCATCGGTCTGCCGTGACAGGACCCGCACCAGGTTGGCGTCCGTCATCGGTGTCAGCGGGTGGTTCTCCATCCCGCTTTCGTTCAGCAGCGTGCTGCCGACGAACAGGTGGCCCTGGTAGACGGTGCGGGCGTTGGTCGGGAAAGCCGGGCAGGCGAGGGCGAAACCGCTGCCCAGGGCGGCCAGCAGCGCATCGGCGACGGGCCCGATATTGCCCTGGTCGGTGCTGTCGAAGGTCGAGCAATACTTGAAGAAGAACTGTCGGCAGCCGGCGGCGCGCAGCCAGGCGAGAGCCGCCAGGCTTTCCTCGACCGCCTGCTTCGCCGGCGCGGTTCGCGACTTCAACGCCACGACCACCGCATCCACTGCCGGCACCGGATCGCTCGGCGTCGGCACGCCGATCAACTGCACGGTCCGCATCCCGCCGCGCACGAGCATCGAGCACAGGTCGGTGGCGCCGGTGAAATCGTCGGCGATGGCTCCCAACAGCATCGGTATTCCCCCCTGCCGGCCCGCGATGGGCCTTATGCGATGACGGATGCGAACAGCTCCGTCTGCGTTTGCCACGATGGCAGCGACCGGCCGCTGCGCCATGCCGCCTCGGCCATCTCCTGCCGCAGCGCGCGGCCGAAGATCAGGCGGCGCAGCGATTTCGACAACTGGTCCTGATCGCCCGGCGGGCAGACGACGCCGGCGTCGATCTCGACCAGGTTGCCGGCGGCGCCCCCGGCGGTCACCGCGACCGGAATGCCGCGCTTCAGCGCTTCGGCCACCGCCATGCCATAGCCCTCGAAGAAGGTGGCGAGCGCGAACAGGTCGGTCTGCCGCCACAGCGCCGCCAGCGCGTCCGGCGGCACCTCGCCGGCAAATGTGACCCGGCTGGCGATGCCCAGCTCCTCGGCCAGGGCGGTCAGGCTGCGGGCATGCACCGGGTCGCGGTCGGGCGAGCCGACGATCGTCAGGTGCCAGTCCAGGTCGAACAGGCGCGCGAGGGCCCGCAGCAGCAGATGGTGGCCCTTGCGCGGGATCAGCGTTCCCACCGACAGGATCTGGCAGGTGGGTCCGTCGGAGCCGGTGCAGCGCGGGGCATCGTCGGTGCCGGGCACCACGACGCGGATCCGCTGCGGCTCGACGCCGAACTCGGCCGACAGGCAGGTGGCGGTGGGCTCGCTGGTCACGACGATCCGCATCAGCCGCGCCAGCAGCCGCTGCTCGATTGCGCGCAGGGCCTCGCGCGTGGGCGCGTCAAGGCCGGTTTCCAGCGCCGCCGGGTGATGGATCAGCCCGTAGGCGCCCCGCGCGAGGAGCGCATCCTCCAGCCCGCTGAACGCCGGCAGGGCCAGGCCGTCGATGACGGGGCGGGTGCCGGGCAGCAGCCGGTCCCAGGCGGAGCAGGCGGCATCCCGCGCCGTTTCGTCGGTGACGGGGAAGGCGCCGGGCAAGGCCACGATCTCGACCGTATGGCCGAGGTCGCGCAGGCCCTGGGTGATCCGGCGGTCATAGGCATAGCCGCCTGACAGCGTGTCGAATGGCGCCGGGACGATGAGCGAGACATGCATGGTCCGATCCTACGCCAGGCTGTCACCTGTTTCGACTGTCGCGGCGACGCGGTCGTCAGGAGTCGGTGGATACGCCCTCGATGACGTCGCCGAACGGTACCCATGTCCTGCCGTCCCATTTCATCATCTGCATGGCACGGATCGGCCGGTAGTTGGTCGGGCTGGTATTGAGCCTGATGCCGGGCAGCACGGTGGGCAGCTCCAGGTCCTTGATGCCGGCCGCTTGCTTCATGATGTTGGGGCGCGAAAAGTCGCCGTTGCACTGCTGCAGCACGTGCAACATCGTCCTGCTGACGCTGTAGCCATAGACATAGCTGAGATCGGCCAGGTCGGCGCCAGGCATGTGCCGGGCCATGAAGTCCCGCCATTCCTGCATGCCCGGGTCATTGTTCCATCTTGGGTCGGTCGGGTCCTTGATGTAGTTGGTGCTGAGCATGTCCCTTGCGTTGTCGGGCCCTGCCGGGTTGATCACCGTGCCCACCGAGATCGCCACGTTCGACATCATGAAGATCGGCGGCTTCCAGCCGATGTCCGCCAGCTTGCGGATCGACTGCGCGGCGAATTTGGGGATCGCCGCGACGATCAGCGCGTCGGCGCCGCTCGAGCGCAGCGACGTGATCTGGCTGTCGACGGTGGGGTCGGTTGTTTCGTAGGTCAGGCTGACGACCTGCCTGTCGTAGTTGGCGCCCAGCACATCCCGCAGGCCGGCGGGGTAGTCCTTTCCGAAATCGTCGTTCTGGTAGAGGATCGCAATCCTGGCATCCGGCTTCCGCTGCAGGACGTATTTCGCATAAATCTGGGCCTCGGTCCGGTAGCTGGGCTGGAACCCCATGGTCCATGGGAAGTGCTTGTAATCACTCCATTTATCAGCACCGGTCGAGACGAACAGGTGCGGCACCTTCTTCTGGTTCACATAGCGGTGGACCGCCGAGTTGGTGGGTGTGCCCAGCATGTTGAACAGGAAGGCGACCTGATCGACCTCCACCAGGCGGCGGACCTGCTCCACCGTCTTGGGCGGGCTGTAGCCGTCGTCCAGCGAGATGAAATTGATCTTGCGGCCGCCGACGCCTCCCTGCTGGTTCACCATGTTGAAGAACGCGGCTTCCAGCTTGCCGATGACGCCATAAGAGGAGGCCGGTCCGCTGTACGGCATGGTATTGCCGATCCGGAGCTCGGTGGCGGTCACCCCGGGCGTGTCGGCAGCGTGCGATGGCCGTCCCCTGGCGGCGGCTGCCGCGGCAAGCAGGGCGCCCAGCGATCTGCGGCCGAGTGTCAGCGTCATGGTGTCGTTCCTCCCGGTACGTCCGGCGGACTGTGCCCGACGGGCAGCCGCGCCGGAAGTATTTGTTTTGTAACCGCATCATAGACGGGGATGGCAGGGACGCAAAGCCCAGCACCCTGGCCGTGGCGTGTCCCGCCGGCGGACATCCCGGCGGAGTCCATTGTCTCGATCCTGCCGGTCGTTGCCGCGACCCCGGTGCCGCAGACCGCGCCGGCGCCCGGTCGTGAGCCCCGGCAGCGCGGCCTGCTTCGGCATCCCGCACCACGTCCTCCACCTGGGCGCGATGGCCGATGATCGGGGCCGCAATGCTGGTCGACGATGCGTGACAGCGTTGGATCAGCGGGTGACAGGCCGTTTCGTCCCCCCTGCCGCGGCCGCCTCAGGAACGCCGGATCGTCGCACCCCGTCTGTCGCATGAGGCCGGCGCCGTCCGATGGCTGGTTGCCGTCACGGCAGGCCGGGTTCGGTAGCATCGGATGGCAGCGGCGTCGGTGTTCCGGCCATCCCGGCCTGTCGTGACGTTTCAGAGAGGTAACTGACTACCTGGACGGTGCGCCGCCGTGGCGTGTGCGCCTTGGTGTGCGGGCCCATTCCGGTCCTGGCTCCGCATGTCGCACTCATGTCGACCCGATGCGCAGGACGGCACGTCTGCCGGCGGAGTCGTCTGCTGCTGCACCATCGTCGGGTGTCGAGGCGCGGATCGCCCCACGCGCACGACCGGCCCGCGACGGCCGATGAGCCGGGGCGGTTTCGGGCATCTGGCAATTGCTTCGGCACAATCTGCCGCATCGGCAGGCAGCCTCCGTGTCGCCGCTTCGATTAAATCTTTGTTAAGAAAATCCAGCGAGATTGGTGGTGCATCGCCTGGCCGGCAAAATTCGCCCGGCGGCATGAAAAGGGGAGCAGAATGCACCCTGTCGGCAAAACCAGCATCGCAAATCACGCGCAGTGCCATGCGTTCCTGCAGGCCGGATTTTCCTTGAATCCTCATGCAGGCGCACACCAATATACATGCCATGAAGGATTGCCTGACCGGCTGGTGGCCGGACGAGGCAGGCGCCGCCGAGAAGGGCCGAAAGGTTTGATCGTGCGGCAGACCGGCGGACGCCCTCTGAGGGGGCGGCAAACTACCGCGCTTCGGGCCTCCCGAAACGTGTGGTGGCAATTACGGTTTTCGCCAGATCAGAAAATGGCGCGCCTGCGGACGTCTGTGAATCGGCGATGTTGCAAATAGCCATGCCTTATTTGCGAATTTCGCCTCGCAGCAAAAAACCACTCACGGAATGCAGCTTTCCTACGCTACGGTTGCACCCATCTTGCATGGGGAATCGTGGTTTCACCCTTTAGCAGTGGAGCGACCGAATGCAGACGGTCGATGATATTTTTTCGGTCTACGCGCGCGGCTTCGACGCACACCGCGAAGCAGAGATGTCCCTTGCGGACTATCTGGATGCGTGCCGCGATGACCCGATGTGCTATGCGACCGCCACGGAACGGTTGCTCGCAGCGATCGGCGAGCCCGAAATGGTCGATACATCGAAGGATGCGCGCCTCGGCCGCATCTTCATGAACCGGACCATCCGCGTCTACCCGGCGTTCGATGAGTTCTACGGGATGGAAGAGACGATCGAGCGGATCGTCGGCTTCCTGCGCCACGCCGCGCAGGGTCTCGAAGAGCGCAAACAGATACTCTATCTCCTCGGCCCCGTCGGCGGCGGCAAATCGTCGCTGGCCGAGCGGCTGAAGTCGTTGATGGAAGTGCATCCCATCTACGTGCTGAAGGCCGGAGACCAGGTCAGCCCGGTGTTCGAGAGCCCGCTGGGATTGTTCGATCCCGAACGGATGGGGCGGCTGCTCGAGGATCGCTACGGCATCCCGCCCCGCCGCCTGAGCGGGCTCATGAGCCCGTGGTGCCTCAAGCGGCTCGACGAATTCAACGGCGACATCTCGCGCTTTTCCGTGCTGCGCATGATGCCGTCGCGGTTGCGCCAGGTCGCCATCGCCAAGACGGAACCGGGCGACGAAAACAACCAGGACATCTCCTCGCTGGTGGGCAAGGTGGATATCCGCAAGCTGGAGATGCACGCCCAGAACGACCCGGATGCCTACAGCTATTCCGGCGGGCTGAATCGCGCCAACCAGGGGCTTCTCGAATTCGTCGAGATGTTCAAGGCGCCGATCAAGATGCTGCATCCGCTGCTGACCGCGACGCAGGAAGGCAACTACATCGGCACCGAGAATATCGGCGCGATCCCGTTCTCGGGCATCATCATGGCCCACTCGAACGAATCCGAGTGGCAGAGCTTCAAGAACAACCGCAACAACGAAGCCTTCATCGACCGCATCTATGTCATCAAGGTGCCGTACTGCCTGCGCGTCACCGAAGAGCAGAAAATCTACGAAAAGCTGGTCGCCCGTTCCGAGCTCGGCGGGGCGCCCTGTGCGCCGGCGACGCTCGAGATGCTGGCGCGCTTCTCGGTGCTGAGCCGGCTGAAGCGGCACGAGAATTCGACGCTGTTCGCCAAGATGCGGGTCTATGACGGCGAGAGCCTGAAGGAGACCGATCCCCGTGCGCGCAGCCTGCAGGAGTACAAGGATGCCGCGGGCGTCGAGGAAGGGATGGACGGCGCCTCCACCCGCTTCGCCTTCAAGGTGCTGGCGGCGACGTTCAACCACGACACCACCGAGATCGCCGCCGACCCGGTGCACCTGATGTACGTGCTGGAGCAGGCGATCCGGCGCGAGCAATTGCCGGCAGATACCGAGAAGCGCTACCTGGAATTCATCAAGGCCGAGCTGGCGCCGCGTTATGCGGAGTTCATCGGCAACGAGATCCAGAAGGCGTATCTGGAGTCGTACCACGACTACGGTCAGAATCTGTTCGACCGCTATGTCGCGTATGCCGACGCCTGGATCGAGGATATCGATTTCAAGGATCCCGATACCGGCCAGTTGCTGAACCGCGAATCGCTGAACCAGGAGCTGACCAAGATCGAGAAGCCGGCGGGGATCGCGAACCCCAAGGACTTCCGTAACGAGGTCGTGAAGTTCAGCCTGCGTGCCAGGGCGAATAACAACGGGAAAAACCCCTCCTGGACCAGCTATGAAAAGATCCGTGACGTCATCGAACGGCGCATGTTCAGCCAGGTGGAGGAGCTGCTGCCGGTGATCAGCTTCGGTTCGAAGAAGGACAGCGAGACCGAGAAGAAGCACACCGATTTCGTGGAGCGCATGACCACCCGTGGTTATACCGAGCGGCAGGTCAGGCGCCTTGTCGAATGGTACATGCGGGTGAAGCAGGCGGGCTGATCGCGCCCGCGCCATCCCGCAGAAAGGCGTAACCAGCAAGATGCATATTGTCGACCGCCG
>WBZO01005259.1_pt1 | contig 13282 bp, 8 predicted proteins | sample 5204261 | NCBI WGS metagenome assembly WBZO01 (sample SAMN12412400, study PRJNA552823) | activated sludge metagenome | isolation source: activated sludge from anammox sidestream of wastewater treatment plant... | place: USA: North Carolina | collected 2017-09
GCCCCACGGCATTCAGCACCTGTCCCACCAGGGAAATCCGCTGGCCCAGCAACGGTCGTGGCGGCGTTGCCTGGATGCGCGCGGTCCACGCCGCTGCGGATCGCTGCGGGCGGGCGCCGGACAGGGCCATGACGATCTCGGTAAAGCGCGCGGGGGTAACGCCGGTCACCGCCAGCACGTCCCGCAGCGTCGCGAAGGGCGCCGTGGCCCGTTGCGCCAGGATGGCCCGGGCCACCAGGTCGCCGACCTGCGGCCCTTCCGAGAAGCCGATCGTGGCCGCCAGCGTGGCGCTGTCGGGCACCGTATTGAGGAATGTCACGACGCGGCTGGCGTCGACCGGGCCGACATCCTCCGGCAGGAGCAGGCCGGCCGGCATGTCAGGTCTTGGCCCCGACGGCGGACAGCAGCTTGCTCACCATGTCGATGCCCGCTTTCTGATTGAGCTGGGTGCTGGCGCCGCGTGCCTCGATGCTGGCCGACAGCGCGAGGTTCTCGGCCCGCCGCACCGGCCCGTCCTCCTTCAGCAGGTCGGCCGAGAACTTGGCATTTTCGGCCTGCACACCGGCGATGATCCGGCTTTCGGCTTCGTTGAACTGCTGCTGGGTTTCGGACCGGATCGCGTCGGCTTCCCGGGTGGCGGCGATCTGCCCCCGCGCGCCGACGGTGCCGATCGCACTGGCCGGCGCGATGTCGGTGTTGAACAGCGGGGTCACCGACTGGCTGAACAGCATCCCCTGCTGAACCGTCAGGCCGCCCGCCACCGAGTCGACCAGGTCGGCCAGATAGGACGGCGGATTGGAGATGGTCATCGTCGCCAGCGCTTCCTGCGCCGCGGCGAGCTCGCGCTGGATCCCGATCACGCCGCGGCCGGATGTGCGGTTGCGGATCACGTCGAACACGCCCTGGATGGCGTCGTCATAGCGCGGACCGATCTCGACCGGGATCCGGCCGCGATAGAAGTCGACGCTGACGGCCGGTGGCGGCAGGTACTGCGTCACGATCCACGGATTGACCCAGTCGCGGAAGGTGACACGGATCGATCCCGCGGCCATGGCACCGTCGGCCGTACCCGGCTGGCTGTCCGGCTTGACGAACGCCAGCACGATCGTGTTCTGGTCGCGCCAGGAGACACCGAAGATCGAGTTGTCGACGTTGAACATCTGCGATGGGTTGCGAACGTAGTAGGTGTCGAGATAACCGCGAACGGCATTCGTATCGACACGGTCATAGGCGGTGGAGATCGCCGAATAGGCCGGGGCGAGGTCTGCCGAACCGGGGGTGGTCGCGCCGAGGATCGCTTCGGCGACGGTGTGCCCGCCGATATTCGTCTGCATCAGGGCAGACACTTCCAGCTCCTGCTCCTCGGCGAAACTGTCGGAATGGTCGGCCCGCAGCAGCGCCCGTGCCTCGCCGGCGGCGTTCACCTGCACCGAGACGGTGCGGGCCGTCTGCCCGCCGACGCTGGTGAACCCGGTGGCGGCCTTCAGCGTGCCCCAGACGGTCACGAAATCGACCCAGGGGCGCGTCGCCGGGTTGGACAGGTTCAGTGGCGTGCCCAGCATGTCGGTCACATGCGCAATGATCTCGGCCCGTTCGCCGATCGCGAAGGTGGTGCGTGTGGTATTGAGGTCCAGCCGGCACTGACGCTGCCGGATCGCGGCCGCCAGCGCGTTCAGCGGCGCGAGCTGGTTCTCGACGGTGGTGAGCCGGTTCTCGACCGCCGTCATGCGCGGCTCCAGCGCGTCGATCCGGTCCGTCACGCGCGTTTCCAGCGCCGCAAGCTGCGTCTCGATCTCGGCAAGCAGCCCGTTCCAGTCGCTGGCCCGGATCAGCTCACCGGCGGTCTTGCCGCCGAACTTGTCCACCAGGTCACCCATCCTGTCCTCCTCTGACCGCCTCGGCGCCAACGGCCAGGACGACGCGGCCGCCGGCTGGCCGAACCGTCCCGATGCCGTCCCACACCCGGTCGAGCACGATGTCCGGGATCAGCTCATCCGCCGCCCGCTTGTCCAGCCGCACGATGACCGACAGGGCCGCCCGCGGACGCCACCGGAAGGTCACGCGCGCCGCCGGATTGTAGGCGAACACCGAATCCAGCAGCGCCGCCTCTTCCTCGGTCAGGAACCGGCCCTCATAGGGTGCGGCGGAAGCCGAGGGAGGCGGCAGCAGCCGTCCTTCCCGCGTCCAGGCCGGGAACCCGGTCGGGGTCGGAACGACGGCTTCCTCCCGCGCAAGATAGCGCCAGTCGCTGCCACCTGGCAGCAGGCGCGGGATGGCCGGCGGACCACCATCGATCACGGTAACCGCATCGGGCTTGATCCGCGTCACCAGCGCCGCCAGCACCGCGGACGGGTCCGCCGTGAAAACGCCGTCCGTCATGGTGCCCAGCCGGGCGATCGCCCCGTCTGTCCAGGCAATTGCCTGGGTGGCCGGCTCCGCAGTGGTCAGGACGGTGGGCGTGCGGCGCGTGAACCCGCCTTGCGCGCCGCTGTCCTGTGCCTGCCAGGCGCTGCTGGGGCGATGAAACCGCCATTGGGTGAAACTGTCGGACGGTGCAGGGCTGCGCGGCAGACGCACCAGCGCACCGGCGCGGGCCTGTCGCCAGTCCATGCCATCGAAGACCAGCAGCCCGCGTGCCGTTCCCGCCCACAGCCGTTGACGCTCATCCTCGGCCAGCGCCAGAACCGGGTCGGTGCCGAGCTCGGGAAACGCCGTCAGCAACGTCGCGTAGGTCCGCAACCGTTCCCGCGCGCGATAGGCGGCGATGCCGGCGGCCGAACCGATCCACAATGTCTGGTCGGACGTACGCAGCAGCGACGTGACCGTCGGCAGGAACGTGTCGCCGTCGGCCGGCAGCGCGTCGGCCGCGGGATCCCAGAGAGCCCAATCCGGCACGGTTTCGTCGGCGGTGCCGCCGCGATAGACATGCCAGGTCCCGCGCCCGGGATCGTGCAGGAACAGGCCGGCCTCGCCGCCGAAATAGACGCAGCCGTCGGGATCGACATGGACCGCGTTCATCAGGGTCTGCGTTGCGGCCCGCTCGCCGGGACCGACCGGCTGCAGCGCATCGGCCGGACCAACCTGTGCCGCCCCCTGTGCCGTCGCGGCCCAGATGCTGCCGTCGCGTCCGGTGCCCAGTCCCAGCACGGCGGGGTCCGTCATCGTGCCGGGCGCGGGCGTCAGCACCGCGGCCCCGCCAACCGCAGGGGTTCGCGACAGGCCATTGGCATGACCGACCAGCAGCGACGTGCCGACGGTCAACAGGCAGTGGACCAGGGGCAGGCCGGACAGGATCTCGGCCCATCCGCCGGCGCCCAGCCGCCACAGTGCCCCGTTGCCTGCGGCATCGCCACCCGCCCACAGCGCCCCGTCCGCCGCCACCGCGAACGCACGCACCGATATCGTCGGCGGTGTGCCGGCAGGGGTGCTCCATGGGCCGGCCGCGGTCGTATCGGGCAGCGTTTCGTCCGGGTTCGAGGTTGCGGTGACCAGGCCGTCCGCCTGCCCCAGCCAGGAGGAGAATACCGGCAACAGTGCCAATGTCTGGTCCGGCGGAACGGTTCCCTCATAACCGATGCCGATTCCCACACCCAGAGCGGGATCGAACCGTTCGATCACCGGCCGCTCGGCCGGGTCGATCTGATCCGGAACCGGGGCCTGGCCTTCGATGTAGATCGCCGGTGCGGTCGGGGCGACGGCGCCGCTGTCGATGCGCCAGCGCATGAGCGGTCCGACCAGGCCGGCCGGCGCGCCGCGTGGTGTCGCCACCAGTGTCTTGACAATCGTCCCGGTACGTTCCTCGACGGTGAAGCCGCGTTCCTGCAGCCCGTCCGGCGCGGTCCGGTCCATCACCGGCAACATCGCCTGCGTGACGGCGTGCAGTGCCGACCGTGTGCCGAGACCGCCGCGCCACAACGCAACCATCCGTTCGACCCGGCGTCGGAACTCCTCGACCGTTTCCCGCGCGTCCAAAGGTTCGGTCCATGGCACCAGGCCCAGCAGACCGGCGAGGCGAGCGAGGTCGTCGATATAGGGATGCAGCGCGACGGCAGGGTCGCCCGGCAGCAATGGCTTCTGATCGGACTTTGCGCGCAGCCGAGCGACGAAGGGGGACATCAGGGCGCTGTCGGCGAAGCGGACGAAGCGCGACTGCATCACGTCGCCGGCTTCGACGCTGACGGTGTCGATCGTGCGCCCGCCGGCCCGCACCAGGCCCGCCAGCAGATCGTCCGCCGGCGCGTCAGGCTGTGGTCGCCACAGCGACGGCAGAAGATCGCGCAGGCGGTCGGCGCTGGCCATGTCAGCCCTCCGCCTCGACGGTAACCGAGTTCAGAATCAGACGCTCGCGCGGGCTGAGGTCATAGACATCCGCAGCGCTCGACAGGATGCGGGTCAGACCATTGGCCTGGGCGATGAACAGGGTGACGGCATAGTCGCCCGATCCGGTCGGCAGTGCCGGCTTCGGTGCCGGCGCCGTGTCATAGGCCGGCAACGCCTGACCCTGTCCGACCGGTGCCGGCAGCACGCGCAGCAGCTTGCCAAAGGACAGCGCCAGAACGTCCGCAGCGGCAGGAATGGCGGCCTGGGTTGCGAGATAGGTGAACGCGGCTTCGACCGCTGCCGTGATGGCATTGCGGTCAGGCGCTGCCGCACTGGCCGGGAAACTGATGCGCAGGTCGGCCTTGGTCGGCAGCGCCGCATCCGAAATCGACAGTTCCGACAGGCGCGCCGGGGCGCCGGCCAGCGCGATGATACCGGCCGTGGGATCGAGCCGGTCTTCCGCGGTGCCATCCGATTTCCGGACGCCGGCGCTGACGATCGTCACGTCCTCGACGCCCGGCACCGCCAGCACCAGGCCGACGATCGGGTTGACCCGCGCGTCCTCGCGGATCGGCAGTGCGGCGAAATACGCCTCGATCGCTGCGCGAACAGCTTCATGCGCCGCGGCCCGATCGGCTTCCATCAGGTCGGCGCGCGTCGTGAGATCGATTTCAATCTCAACCTGTTCGGGCGGTTGCGCGCCCGCGAGCTCGATCACGACGCCGGCCGCACGCGCATCCTCCAACGCGCTGAGCAACTGTTCCCGACGCTCGGGCGTCAGGTCGCCGGCCACGGGATTGACGACGACGACGCCGGGACGGTCGGCCGGTTCGGTGATGTCCCCCTGAATGCCCTGCCGTGCCAGCGCGGTTTTCAGCGCACCCAGCGTGGCGCGCTCGCCGCCGTTCAGGAAATTGCGGGCACGCGTACGCAACTCGGCGTCGGTTTCCGCCGCCGCGGCCGGTTCCGCCGGGGCGGGATTGGTCACCGACACGATGCCGGAGATCGGCACCGGCAGGGTCGTCAGAACATCGGCCCCGACCGGCTTGTTGGCAGGTTCCACATCCCGCGCCGCCACGCTGATCCGCGTCTGGGCCGGGGAGATCGTCACCGTCTCGACCGTTTCGTATTCAACCTTCACCTCGGCGTCGATTACCCGCGTGCCGGCGGGTATCGTGATCGCCCCCGGTGCACCGGGATCTCGGGTGAACACCAGGGTGGCCGAAGCGCGATCCGCCGGCACCCGCTCCACCCCCAGCAGCGCGACGAGCTTATCGAGGGAGCCGCCGGTCGCCGTGTCGATGAAGCCGGCATCATAGACGGCTTGCAGTTGCGCGTAGAGGCGTGCCGTCTCGCGCGCGAAGGCGGCAGCGATGGTCCGGGCGACGCCGCCGACTTCGAGATCCGTCAGGATGGCCGCATCGTCGCGGCGCAGATAGTTGATCTGGACCAGCGTTCCGGGATCGGGGCGCGCGCCGCCTTTGCGCCAGACCATGGCCGTGCCGTCGCGCGACAGCTCGACGTCGCCGTCGACCTTGAAGCGCGTGCTTTGCCCGTTGCGTTCGCCGAATACCGACACGATGACGCGGGCCGGCGGCGCGTCCAGAAGATGGCGCGGTGTCGTGGCATCGCCGGGCGGCGGAAACGGATGCGCCTCGGCCGACACACCGCCGACGAGCGTCGTCAGGATCGAGTCCAGGACCTCGGGGTAGTCGCGTCTGCGGAAGCTCATGCGCGGTCCCTCCCGGTCATAGTTCGAGCAGCAGGGGGCCGATCGACAGGATCGTGTCTTCGGCAACCGGCTTCACGTCGATGGCGATCATGATGAGGAAGCGGTTGACCGGATGCGGCGTCACCTCGACACGCACGATCTTCTCGACACGACGTTCCTGCTTCAGCGCCTCGATGACGAACAGCTTGGCGAGATTGCGCTGGCTGGGTGTGTTGGGGGCGCCAATCACCTCGTGCAACCTCGATCCGTAATCAGGGTGACCCAGCGGCGCGAGCTCACCCTTCGGAGTCAGCAGGCGCATGGTCAGCGCCTGTCCCAGATTGTCGCGCCCCGTCAGCGTGGCGAAATCGCGCATGCGCTGCCCGCGTCCGCTCGCGACACGCCGCTTCTCCTCCTGACCAACCCGGTAAATCGACAGCGCCCGGCTGTCGATCAGGTCGAGACGGAGATCGGTGCCGAGCGGACTTTGCGCCATGTCAACCACCGATCAGGACGGTGCCAACGGCGATCACGGTGCCGTTGGGAAGGTCAGCGGGGTCGTTGCAGGTGAGAGCAGTGTCGCCGTTCCGTGCGGCGGGCTTGCCGTTGACCTTGACGGTGGCGCTGCCCAGAAGAATTTCGCCCCGGTTCTTCGGCGGCGACTGGAACGGGCCGCCGGACGGAACATGGGACGGGGAGTTGGTCGCCGTGCTGCCCTGCGTCGCCGCGGCCTTGCCGTCGAATTTGACGTCCGAGCTCAGCTTGCCGTCCAGCGTGCCAACGAACGGATTCGGCAGCGGCGTCGGAACCGGCCCGCCCGGGCTTGGGATCATCACGATATGGATGTCCGTCGCCATCACCTTGTCGCCCTCCTTCGCGGCCGGCTGTCCCATCCGTCGCGTCCTTTCAGTTCAGATTGATCACCGAACCCTTGAGCGTCATTTCGCCCTGGGCTTCCGCCGTGATCGTGCTGCCTTTGATGCTGACCTCGCCGCCTTCCAGCGCGATGGCCTTGCCGCTTTTGATCGTCAGGGTGCCGTCGCTGGCGATCGTCAGGGTTGCCGACCCGTCGCCCACGTCGATTTTCACGACCGGATCGTCGTCCTTCAATTCGATTTTCAGCGATGCGCCCAGGGTCAGGGTCGCCGATCGTTCGGACGCCGAGGAGATGACGGCATGGACGCCGTCGCCTTCTTCCGCGTCGATCGGCAAGGTGAGCGAGACCTGTCCCGTGTCGTTCACCGGCGGGCGGTCTTCGTCGTTGTAGAGGCTGCCCGTAATCACCGGCGCATTGACGTCGCCGCCGATGAACTGCACCAGCACCAGGTCGCCGACGTCGGGAATCGAGGCCAGACCTTTCCGCCCCACCGCGACAGGCACCCGCGGCAGAACCAGACCGGTATCGCGCAGGCGCACGGTGCAGGCATGGTTGTTGTCGTCGCCCTTGTCGGCATGCGGATGGGCTTCCTGCACGACGCCAAGCTCGGCGAGGTGGAGCGCCAGCATCTCCTGCCGTACGATGCGCCGGATGTCACGCAGCGTGTCCATGGTCATGGTCCACCTCCGCCACCGATCGGTGCCGCGTGGATTTCCGAGCGCATGCCGCCATGAAGGTCGAACCGCAACTCGATCCGCAGAGCCAGCCAGGTGCCATCCTGGGCGCCGGTGCCGGCGATCTCGATGAGACTGCCCGGAACGACCTGTGGCGCTGCCTGGACGAGGAAGCGTCCCGAAACCGCGTGGCGGCGCATGGTGCGAAACCGTGTATCGGCCATTGTCGTGCTGGCCGGCTGGCCGCGCAGCCATGGTGCGGTGATGCGCCGGCTGGGCTGCCCCTGTCCGGCGGAGGCGCTGACCGGCGTGGCGTCCTTGCGGAGCCAGGCCCAGGCGTTGCCGCCCTTGTCGGCGGCGCCTTCGCCATGCACCGTGACAGCACCCACGGATGCCTCACGTGTGTCGATACGGTGGTCGATCACGTTTTCGCCCATAGTGAAACGCGCCACGGCCTCGCCGGTCGCTGTGTCGTCGAACAAGGTCAACGCACCATCGTCATCAAAACCTGCGAGACGCCCGGCCGCGGTGGCAAGCAGCGTCACATGGTCCAGGACGGATTGCCGGTCGTCGGCGACGTACGACTTCAGAGTTTCGCCGGCGCTGCCGGCGGCGCTGTCGGTACCGGTCTCGCTTGCCAAAGCGTCGATCACCGCGCCGGGATTCTGATCGGCGAAGGCGAGATTGACGCGCGCACGGGCCAGAATGCGCCCGCCATTGGTCGCGGTGACGCGACATAGCCCGTCGGCGCGCCGCTCCACCAGGTCGACGGTGCAGGCGAAGTGCGACTCCGCGTCGCCAGCCGTGACGGTGATGGTGCCGGAATCGCCTGGCGCCGGCATGTCGGGACCGCCCGGAACGGGTGCGAGAAGCAGCTCGGCGAAATCAACGTCGGGTGCCATGCCGCGGACAAGCCGCAGAGAGACCAGGCCATCGGCAAGGGACGGGCCCGTACCGCTTCCAAGTCCGACCGCGTCCGCAACACTGCTGGCGAGCCCGCCGAGGCCGCCACCACCGCCGCCACTGAAGTCGATCGCGACGGCGGGCCGCGTGATCCCGCTGTTGCCGGTCTGCTCAAGGAGGTCGACGCCGATCATGTGTTCCCCGACCTGTACCATGTGAGGCTCTTGGGAACCCCATCGCCGGAAACATCGTCGAACACGAAGGGAATGGCGAAGTCGTCGGACGGATTGCCGGAGCCGTCGTCGGGCACGATGTGCAGATGCAGATGGTTGTGGAAGCTTTCGCCCGTGTCGCCGGCCAATGCGATCAGATCACCCTGCGCTACGGCCGTGCCGACGATCGTCCCGACACCCGAGAAACGTGGCGCGTCTGTCACGCCATTCGTCGCGAGGTGCAGATACACCGAGTAGGTCTGCACCGGCCCCGAGCCGAAATCATCGTGAACAGGGTCGATCGTCGTATGGCGGATGACGATCTTGTTTGGATTATCCTCGTTGCTGTCGGGATGATTTTCGACGAAGGAGACGACCGTACCGGCACGGACACAGGCAATGGCTTCACGGAAATCGTGCCCGAAGTCGTAGGCGTAGGTCTGCTGTGTGGAGCTGTCGGCCGGCGTGTCAAAGTCCGTGTTGCTGATGTGGTTGTGGCTCCACAGACCCAGGTTGGCCTGGCTGACATATCGCCCCACGCCGCCGGGATAGGGCAGGCGATAGGGTGACGGCGCCTGGGATTTGTCGGGATACCCTTTGAAGCTGCCGCCGCCCGGCCTGTAATGACCGTCGTCGGTCTTGTTTTCCTTCAGCAGGTAATTGTAGACCCAGTAAAGCAGGAACATCTTCGCGGCCGATATGCCGGCGGTCTTGAAGAACCGTCCCCAATCCTCGGCCCAGGCGATGATCTGGGCAACGAGGGAGCCCGACAGTCCCGCCAGGATGCCGAACCCGGCGGAGCCGCCGAGCCAATGCCCAAGCAGGGATTCCAGGCGCTGATCGCCGGCGCCGCTTTTGGACCAGAGCAGGATCGAATAGTTGTCACGTGGTGACAGCGATATCAGTGCCATGGCCATCAGCGAATCGGCCAAGGAGACGAATGGCCCCTGCACGGTGTGATTGCGGGCCGGGTTCGATGGCAGCGTGCTGGGCCCATCCTGCGGACCGCGGAAATTTATCAGCGTCACGGTTGCCAGGATGATGTCGCGGATCGCGTTGACCATCTGTATCGGGCCGGCGACCCGGAACAGGTCGCCGGCGATGATGGTCGCCCAGAACGATGCCATGTTGCCGAACGGCGCGTCGGAATGCGCGCCTTGGAATGACGTTGCCAGCGTAGCAATGCCTTTCAGCCCGACAAGGGAATCGAGCGACTTGCCCCAGGATCGCGCGCTGGCGCCGCATTCCAGGAAATAGGCGCTGACCGGCTTCCCGAACAGGAGTTGCTGGATGGTGTCAGCGAACTCCAGGCCCGCCACGAGCCCGTTCTGGACCTCGTGGTTCGGCTGAAGGTCCACCAGGTGCCAGATCGCCTTCCCTGTTTCGGACGACATGGCCAGGATCCACGCAAGGATCTCGCAGGCTTGCGGGCTGATATGGTCGAACTTGAACCAAAGTTGGCCGGGCACGCTGCGGGCAAAGATCGGCGCCTCGTACCATTTGACGTCAGTGCCGATATGGATCGGCTTGTCGTCGCACATCACGAACCGGCGGTCGCCGGTCACGAAGACCTGGTTACGCGGCCAACCAATCAGCGGCAGGGCAATCTGCTCCACGCCACGGCAGAACCCGCCGCTCAAGGTCTCGATCAGATTGGGGAAGGCGGCTTCCAGCACCCGACGGTTGAACAGGAACAGCGTCTGATCGCTGACATAGTCGTTCTGCAGATCGCGGATGTCATCGGTCATCTCGTTGGGCGCGAGGCGAAGATCGTCACCGGTGCCCAGGATCGGCCCGGTTTGCATCGCCCGATTGACGACCGCGAGCACGGTCAGCATCACCTGCCGGGGAACCTCGTCCGTCGGGCTGGTGAAACTGTCCAGGACCTGCTTTTCCTCGGGGCTGAACTGATCGCGCAGATAGGTACCCATGCGGCCGACGCCGGTGCGGATCTGGGCGATGAATGGTTGCGGCTGCTTCAGGTCGGAAACGCCGAGAAGCGGAATGTCTTCACCGTTCAGAAGCCAACTGGCATACCAGGAATAGTCCGTACTGTCCGACAGCGGGACCACACCGGCGCCGACCGGTTGCGGTGGCGGACGAATGATCCGACCCGCCGCGACCGCGGCATCGAGGATCGCTCCGACCCCGTCCAGCGCGCAGGATATCTCGTTGAGAGCCTGAGCCAGACCGGTCCGGCGCAACAGGTTGTCGATGGCGCGCGCCAACGCCTCGATATCGAGAGACGGAAGCGATATCTGCAGAATCTGCAGGCGTAGTCGGGTGAGAAGCACGCGTGCCAGTCGCAGGCGGCGTGCTTTCGTTACATCCGATGATAGAGGGAGTGCATTGAGGCGCGCCGTCAGCTCATCCAGATACCACACGACGATCTGACGCAGGAATTCCGGTCCCAGCAGAAGGTCGTCCAGCAGGATTCCGCGCAGAAATTCGAGCTCGGTCCGAATGCCCGGCAGCGTCAGCGCCTGTGCAACCGCCTTGACGTCCGTCAGGATACGCCGCAGCAATGTCACGATCGCCGTCGGATCGGATTCGAGGGCGAGCGCATCGGCGGCGAGCGTCTCGATATAGGCGCGCGGCGCGTTCAAACGCGCTCTCAGTTTCGCCTGCACGGTTGCCAGACGTGGCGCGAGTTCGGCTTGCAGGCGCGGTCCGGTCGCCAGCACGGCCTCTTCGGCTGCTTTGGCGAGGGGACCGGATTCAGCCAGGTCTTCAAAGAACAACGCTGCGAGACGTGTCACATCCTCGATCAGCGCGGCCGCGGAGTCCGGCGCGGTCCGCTGCAGTATGTCGGGTTGAAGAAGGGCTGCGCCGAGAGACATGCCGGGTCCTCCCTACAACCCGACGCTGGCGGATGCACCGTCGCCGCCAGGCCGCGCAGCGAGAAGGGACTGGTAGGCAGTGTTGACGCGGGCGAGCTCGCTTTTGAGCTCCTCGTCCAGGCCACGCAACGCCTCGATGAGTGCGTCGAACAGCGGGGTCACATCCAGCGCCTCGACCAGCGGAAGGACATCCGCCTCAAAGGCCGGGCCAATGGCGTCTGAAATGACCCGCGCGGGATCCAGCGCGCCGAACTTCTCGGCCAGGGCTGCGGTTGTGTCATCCAGGGTCTGGATGTCCGCCTGCGGCAGCAACGTCGTCAGGCTCAGCGTGTCGATAACGTCACCAAATTCCCGATCCAGGGTCAGGATAAGAGGTCCGGGATCGAGCGCTTCGATCTGGCCCCGGACCTCGGCGAAGACACCGGTCAGGGATTCCCGCAGGAAACCGAGGTCGAGGTTGCGGAGTGTATCAACGACGTTCTGGATCGCCGTCGAGATGCTCTGCAGCGACGCCGGTCCGGTCAGGATATTCGCCAAGGCCGATGTCAACCGGCTCTCGAGCGTGATCAGCGACTGCGCCACGCCCCCGACCGGTACCGCCGCGGCACCCAGAGCCGCCAGAAGATAGCGGACGGGAACCAGGGCTGTATCGACATCCTGCGCAACGATGCTGCGCAGCCCCGCCGCGCTGCCGGCAGCATCACGCAGCAGCGACAGTCCACCCTGCGGTCCGAACAACACGCTGTCGAAGTCGGTGGACAGCGCTGCCAGAGAGGCTCGTGTCGCTGCCAATCCGTTCGCCAGGTCGGCCGCTGCTCGCAGGCCGCCGGTATGGTTCGGGTTCAGCGGGTCGAAGCGCGCGATCACGGTCTCGATCGTCGTGCGGTCGGCCCCGGCGGGAAGCGCCTGGACGAGAGGGCGTAAGCGCTGATGCAGCATCGTCATGGATGCCAGCGTCGCTCCTGCGGCAATGCCGGTAAGATCTGTGCCCAGGTCGGCTGTCGCAGCGTCATATTGCGCCAGCAGGTCGGCATGGCGTGCCGCATCGAGTGCGGCACGGATTTCACCCAGCGCGGTGTTCAGGTCTGCCGCGTTCGGTACCGTATCGATCTTGGCAAGAACGGTGTCACGCCACGTGTCCATCTGACTGTCAGGGTTCTGCAGCGCGGTCAGCGCGTCCGTCAGGCGTTGCGTCGTTGCCGAAATCGACGTCACGGTGTCCAGGATACCTTGGATGGTCGCGAAGACGCCGTTTACCTGGGCGAAAATCTCGTCGATCGGGGACGCTTCGATGGCATCTTCAATCGCGCCCTCGATGGCATCTTCCAGTGGCTTGATGATCGCATCGGGTGATATGCGATCGATCTGCGCCATCAGCTCACCGAAAACAGCAGCCACAGGTGCCAGTGCGCGCGACGGTGCCGCCTGGGTTTTCAAACGCGTCTTCTGCTTCTGCAACTCCTGATCCAGCGGCGTGAGCAGCGTGCTCGGCCGGAATCCCTCCAGCTTGGTCTTGGCATCCTCGAAGGGCTGCCCAAGGCCTTCCTCGACGATGGCACCGGGATCAAAGGCCCGAATCCGATCGAGCACTTCCTGCGGTTTCGAACGGATGGTTTCCAGGAAAACAACCGGGCCCTGATCGATATGGACGCCAAAATCATCGATCAGCGGCTCTGTCACCGGGCGCAGATCCGGCGGCAATACCTGCATGGCGGTGTCGAGCAGACCTTTCAGCGCGTCGTTGA
>WBZO01005260.1_pt1 | contig 13281 bp, 12 predicted proteins | sample 5204261 | NCBI WGS metagenome assembly WBZO01 (sample SAMN12412400, study PRJNA552823) | activated sludge metagenome | isolation source: activated sludge from anammox sidestream of wastewater treatment plant... | place: USA: North Carolina | collected 2017-09
ATACCTTTCATTTCGTATATAGAGTCAAAAATCATTCTTGCAAGTCTCAGGGTTGATTTATAGCATAAGTTTTTTTATTTTGCAATTTTTTGTTTTCTGTTATTGGGGGATTTATGCGCGACGTAAAAGCAATGAGTTCTAATTTTTATTGATGTTTATGGTGTGAAGTTAATCTAATTCAGGATATTTGATAAGGAACTAACTCCATTCTCATATACTAATATGCTCATTTTTTGTATCAAGTAGGTAGTAATCTCTAAGTATTGTATTTAGAAACGATTCGGGTATCTTATGAATTTGTTCACTCTTTATTGCTTTAATTATTGCTTCGTCCAAAGTTGCTACATCAAATTTTTTATATATCCTTTGACTAATTAATGTTTTAATCGTATTATGATTGGCTTTTCTGATACCAAGCTCCTCTATTATTGTAGAGATCTGCTTGTTGGATTTATTCAATGCGGCAAAAAACAAAATTTCTTTCTCCATTTCAGATAAATCATTGCAAGTTTCCCGCTGGTTGCTTTTATTATTAATTTTTTTATTGATTAACTTATCAATCAAAAGAATATCATTGAGAGTAATGGTTCTAAATGACAAGTAAATCCCAACTAATTGTTTGTTATGAAATATGGGGACATCACTTACATGAAATAATTCAAGCTCTTTTAGAGTGTGCCTTCTAAATGTCATCAGCCATTCAGAGGTTATACCATTTATCCTAAACTCATGAGTATCTTTGGCATGTCGGGATGAGAATCTGGCATAGTCGTGAGCTATGTCTTTGGGTCGTAGATCTATGATCTCATCTGCAATATTATTAAACTCTGGTACTAACCCTTCAGAAACTGCGAGAATTTTATAGCTCGGGTATTCAATTATGCCAGCTAGATTATTTTTAAGTAGTATTTTAAGGGTAATCTGGGCAGATTCGTTTTCAATGATTTTTTTAAGCATGTTTTATAACCCGAAATGTCATTTAATTAATTTAAAAAAGATATTTAATGTATGCATTTAGTAGACAATGATTATATATCACTATTGATACAATTTATAGCTGAAAAAAATTTATTAATAATTATGAGGAAAATTAATATGAAAAAATATTTAGTAATTTTAACTTTAGTTTTATCTAGCAGTTTTATTACTGCATGCAACTCTGGATCTTCTAGCTCTTCTACTACGATTACTTCAACATTAAATTTAACTGCAACTCCACAAACCTGTGACTTAAGTAATAATTCTACTATTACTTTTAATCTTTCTGGGTTAACTCCTGGTGTTAGTTATGAATATTATACATCTGCAGATGATTATTCATATCTTTATATTGATACTACTATGTTTATGGCTTCTGCTTCAACACAAACAACTACCCTAAGCTGTAATCAAATAAGTACCAATGGTCAGGCTGGTACTTATTATGTAAGAGTTTGGAAAGAAGTTGATCCTTTTGTTTATTCTAATAGTATTGCAATTAATGTTATCCAAGGGGGTGTGGGGAGTCTTTAACATATACTTAACCACGTAACAAAAGTCATAGGGGCTTGCTCCACTGATGAATGCTTAATGTTCCTTTTCTTGTTTTGGATATATGTCTGTTCTTTTTCAACGTGCATAAATTGTTTGCAAAAATTATTAATTATTACGTATAATTCTACTAAATCCATCATTGTTACTTGTCTTGTGAGAAATTCATTTGAATAATTTAGAGCTTGATGGATTTTTTATTGTTTCAATTTGCCTTATCCCAAGTTGGTGTTTTTATGTGAATTAGAGTAGCCTTTTGATGTTTTAGGAGATGTTGATATTATTATGCAAAAGCAGATAAAAAAATTTATTCTTGTAGTAGCTTTAATGAGTATTCAAGCTACGCAATCTGTTATAGCTTGTACCGATGTGAATATTCAGGCTAAAGACGGTTCTGTCATAGCTGGTCGTACAATGGAATGGACGTTTGATATGGATTGGCAGTTATTATACTATCCTAAGGGGAGTAAATTTAAATTATCCTCACCCATAGCCAATGCTTTGCCGACTAAAGAAGTTACAAGTAAATATGATGTTCTGGGTATTGGTTCTGGGGCTGCTAATAACACCTTGCTCGAAGGGCAAAACTCCCAAGGACTAGGATTAAGTGGTAATTTTCTTCCTGGATATACAGAGTATGAGACAGTGACTAAAAATGATAAAAACTACATGTCCGTATTAGAATTTGGACGTTTTGTTCTTGCAAATTATAAATCAGTAGCTGATGTCAAAGAAAACATTACTAAATATAAAGTATTCGGAGTTGACATACCTGGCATACCAGTTAAACCAACCGTTCATTACTTGATTACTGATCGGACAGGAAATTCTATAGTTATTGAGTTCATAAATGGAAGTATGAAGATATTTGATAAAAGTATTGGAGTAATGACGAACTCGCCAAATTATGACTGGCACTTAACCAATATTCGTAATTATGTAAATTTAAATAATAGCGGTAGCGATACAATAAAAACTTCATCTTTAGGAGAGGTAACTGGATTTAGTCAGGGAACTTCATCATTTGGACTACCTGGAGATTATACCTCTTCGTCTAGGTTTGTAAAAACTACATTTTTAAAATATTATTCAACTCAACCAAACGATGCAGTAAGTGCAGTCAATCTAGTTGATCATATTCTAAATACTGTCGATATTCCAATTGGAGTTGTTTCCGATAAGCAGGGGTCCAAGATATTTAATGATTATACTCAATGGATTGCTATTAAGGATCTAACAAATAATCAATTAAATTTTTCAGATTATTCTCATCGTACAAATCTTGTTGTAATTGATATGACAAAATTAGTTGGTCATAAAGAAATAGCTTATCCTATAAATAAACTTGTTTATCCAGCTAATGATATAACAGCAAGTATACTAAAATAACTACCTAAAATGATATGTTAGTATATTGATTTGCTTTATTTATTCAATTTAGGTTATCCCGAGTTGGTATTTTTAGCAAAATAGCTAGCAGATACGCGGTAATTGTTCGCCATTTAACCAGTCAACTCGGCGTAACCCACCAAAAATAGTTCTCATGCTTACTTTTACTTGATCAGCTGGATTAACCTTGGCAATGATCCGGCTTTCTTTTCCTAAAGGATGACTCTTCATTAGAGCGCAAATTTCTTCGGCGTACTCTTTTGCAACTGCCAGCATAACTTTGCCTTCATTAGCAATATGTAATGGATCAAGCCCAAGAATTTCACTAAGTCCGCGCACTGATTCATTGACGAGTAGACTTTCTTCATTAATCTCAAAACTACAATTATAAAAAGTTGCCCACTCATTTAAAACCGCAGAAACACCACCGCGAGTCGGATCACGCATAACCCTTATATGTTTCTGATATGGGGCAAGACTGGCTATTAGTGAGTTCAAGGCAGCACAATCGCTAGTTATGTCAGAAGCAAAATTAAGCCCTTGGCGTTGAGACATAATCGCCATTCCATGATCACCAATTGTGCCATTTATGATAACTAGATCATCTGGTTGTGGGGCAGTTGCTACCCAATCATTTGTTACTACCCCAATGCCACTAGTATTGATGAAAATTCCATCACCTTTGCCTTTTTCAACCACTTTGGTATCACCTGTTACAATTTTGACATTGGCTATCTTTGCAGCATTTGCCATTGATTTAACTATTTGTCGTAGTTGAGCTAAAGGAAAACCTTCTTCAATGATAAAGCCTGTGGCTATATATAGCGAAATTGCTCCGCCAACCGCCAGATCATTGACTGTACCATTTATTGCAAGAGAGCCAATATCGCCACCATTAAAAAAGAGTGGGGAAACTACGTAACTATCGGTGGAAAATGCTAGTTTGCCATTTGTTGGAGGTAAAATTGCCTGATCGCCTTGCTGCGCAAGAAATTCATTATCAAACTCTGTCAGCATTAAATCCTGAATTAGCTGATTCATTGCTCGTCCACCAGCACCAATGGTTAAGTCAATGCTTCCCTTATAGTTTATTTTCATGTCTTAAATCTCTATCTAACGGCTAATTAATGAATATTGAAATGCAGCTGCACACGCACCTTCGGAAGAAACCATGCATGCACCCATCGGGTTTTCTGGGGTACAGGCTTTACCAAATAGTTTGCAATCTTTTGGTTCTTTGATTCCGCGCAAAATTTGTGGGCATTCGCAGGATTTTACATCATCACTAAAAAACTCTGGAATACTGAAAAATACCTCAGCATCAAACTGCGCGTATTCTTGGCGGATTTTTAATCCACTTTTGGCTATATCCCCAAGTCCACGCCAGCTAAATTGTTGGCGTTTTTCAAGAACTCTTGCAATTATCTCCTGTGCTTTCTGATTTCCTTCCGGGTTTACTGCGCGGGTATATTGATTGATTATATCGGATTTGTTTTTGTTTATTAGATCTATAAGATATTCAATTGACTGAAGTACATCAAGGGGTTCAAATCCGGCAATTACTACTGGTTTCTGGTATTTTTTAGCTACTTCACGATATGCATTGCTACCAACAATAATACTCACATGAGAAGGACCAATAAAGCCATCAATATTTACTTCATCATTATCAAGAATTGCTGCCATAGCAACTGGAGTCAAAACATGATTACAGAAAACTTTGAAATTATTCAATCCATTTTTTTTGGCTTCAAGGATTGCATGGGCAGTTGGTGGAGTTGTAGTTTCAAATCCGATAGCAAAAAATATTACCGTTTTTTGGGGTTGATTTTTGGCGATCTCCAGTGCATCAAGAACTGAATAAACTATTTGTACTTGTGCGCCGCGTGCTTTGGCTTTTAATAAACTATCCTGTTTATCACCAGGCACGCGGAGCATATCAGCGTACGAACATAAAATCACATCGGGCTGACTAGCAAGCCAAATCGCCTGATCGATTCTTGGAATTGGTAACACACATACTGGGCAACCCGGTCCATGAATAAGATGAATATTGCTTGGTAATATCTGATTAATTCCGTAGCGGTGAATAGCATGAGTGTGCCCGCCACAAAACTCCATCAGGTGGTAGTTTCGTGTTGGATTTATTTTTTGCTGAATATTCTCAATAAGCTTTTTGGCAACTTGTGAATTTCTAAATTCATCAATGTATTTCATTAAAATTCTCTTCGTTAAGTAATTCCGCAAAGTACTCAAGTGTTTTTTTTGCGTCTTCTTCATCTAGTCGGTTTAAAGCATAGCCAGCATGGACAATGACATAATCACCGATTTTAATTTCGTCTGTCAATAATGCTAGAGAAATTTCTTTTTTTACTCCAGATAGTGATGTTATTGCCATTTGATTATCTAAAAGCTCAATAATCTGGGTTGGGATTGCTAGACACATTATATTTTAACCATAAATACGTATTTGTTTCATGACCTCTCGATAGATATAGTCGATGTATTTTTATCTTAGTGAGGCTTACTAGCACTATTTTAGCATTGTATTGACTAGGGTTATTGTTTTATCTTTTTACCATATCAATTATGCTACTAATACCAGTATGGCTGATTTATTTTTTGATTTGCTTGTTGTAGCTCAAACTACTTGTATTTAAGCTATTTAATGATCATTTGTACGTAGTGAGTAAACCGCTATTTAAGAGCAGAATTTTGCTAAATTGTGTATAATATGCGCTTGAATTGTGCGGTGCATTATTTGTGAGTTTCTGCATAACCAAATTTTATAATACCTATGGTGACCGAATGACCAACTATCGAATATTTGTTGAGAAAAAACCTAAGTTTAATATTGAAGCAAATCAATTGCTTGCTGATCTGAAGCAGAATTTGCATCTGGATAATCTTACTTCCCTACGGCTAATTAATATTTACGATATTTTTAATGTGACTTCTGCTGATTTGGAATTGGTGAAACATACCGTACTGGCTGAATTACCTGTTGACCTCCTTATGGATAACGCTCCCGAACTGGGGCGATGCTGGTTTGCTGTTGAACCGATACCGGGGCAATATGACCAGCGCGCAGATTCTGCAATTCAGGCTTTCAATCTTCTATCCATCAATAACCCCAACCTTGACATAACTACCGGCAAACTAATAATTACCAATCCAGAGCTGACTGATGACGAGCTGGCAAAAATAAAAAATTACTATATTAATCCACTAGAATACCGTGAGAAAAACTTAAGCGAGATTAAACCAGCATTTATTGATAATCAGCCAGCAGCAGTTCCGCGTTATAGTGGGTTTAATCAATTTGATGAAGCTGGACTTAGTAGCTTTAGAGTTTCACATGGATTAGCCATGACTCTTGCTGATTTAAAGTGCGTGCAAGATTATTTTAAAAATCAGGCAGCTAGAGATCCAAGTGAAACAGAAATAAAAGTTCTTGATACCTATTGGTCAGATCATTGTCGCCATACTACTTTTGAAACGAATTTGATTGATATTCAATTTGCATCTGGTAAATATAGCAAGCTTTATCAGGACACCTACAACCAATATCTTCTAAGTCGCGAATATGTTCATGCTAATAAGATAAATAACAAGCCAGTTACCTTGATGGATCTGGCAACTATTTGTGGTAAACAGTTTAAAAAAGCTGGCAAACTTGATGATCTTGAGTTGTCGGATGAAATAAATGCTTGCTCAATTTTAGTTGATATTAAGGTTGATGGCAAGCCACAAAAATGGTCATTACAATTTAAAAATGAAACCCATAATCATCCGACTGAGATTGAGCCTTACGGTGGTGCATCAACCTGTGTTGGTGGTGCAATTCGTGACCCATTGTCTGGTCGCTCTTATGTATATCAGGCTATGCGCGTTAGTGGTGCCGCTAATCCACTTGAAGCGATTGAGGATACTTTGCCGGGTAAATTACCGCAGAAAAAAATCACGACTAAAGCTGCCCATGGCTTTTCCAGCTACGGTAATCAGATTGGACTAGCAACAACTCATGTAAAAGAGATTTATCATCCGGGCTATAAAGCTAAGCGGATGGAAGTTGGCATGGTGGTTGCAGCTGCTCCGTATGCAAATATTCGCCGTGATAAGCCGGAAGCTGGTGATGTCATTATCCTTCTTGGTGGGCGTACCGGGCGTGATGGTTGTGGTGGGGCTACTGGCTCGTCGAAAGAACATACTATTGACTCAGCAGCGCTGTGTGGTGCTGAAGTACAAAAGGGTAATCCCGTTATTGAGCGTAAAATTCAACGCCTATTTAGAAATCCTGAGGTTACTCGATTAATCAAAAAATGTAATGATTTTGGTGCTGGTGGGGTATCGGTTGCGATTGGTGAACTGGCGGCTGGAGTTGCCATTGATTTAGATAAAGTTCCCACTAAATATCATGGCTTAACTGGGACTGAACTTGCGATTTCCGAATCACAAGAGCGGATGGCGGTTGTCATTGCCAGAAATGATATGGCTAAATTTATTGAATTAGCGAATGCTGAAAACCTTGAAGCAACATTTGTTGCTGAAGTAATAAGTAATCCAAGAATGACCATGACTTGGCGTGGCGATGTGATTGTAAATCTCGAACGCTCTTTTCTTGATACCAATGGTGCCAAATCTGAAGCAAAAATAATGGTTGTGGCAAATGAGGGGGATGATTTATTTAAGCAAGAGTTAGTTACTAATACCTTGGCTGATCAACTAAAAACTAGGCTGGCAAATCTAAATGTTTGTTCACAGCAAGGCATGGTTGATATGTTTGATAGTACGATTGGTACTACTACGGTATTAATGCCTTTTGGCGGTAAATATCAGCTAACCCCTACGCAAGTATCGGTACAAAAATTACCCTTGATTGATGGGCAAACTGATGCGGCTTCGGTAGCTAGCTTTGGATATGATCCATATTTATCCAGTAAATCTACCTTCCATGGTGCTTACTACGCGGTTTATGAGTCAGTTGCGAAAATCGTTGCTGCTGGTGGTGATTATCAAAAAATAAGATTTTCTTTTCAGGAATATTTTGAAAAATTAGGTAATGATCCGCAAAAATGGGCTAAACCATTTAATGCTTTACTTGGTGCGTATAAGGCACAACAAGAGCTTGAGTTGGCTGCTATTGGTGGTAAAGATTCAATGAGTGGTACATTTAATGAAATTAATGTTCCGCCAACTTTGATTTCATTTGCCGTTGCGCCGACTTTAGCTAGTAGGATAATCTCGCCGGAATTTAAAGCTGCGAGTAATTATATTTATGCGTACTTGCCAGTGTATGATGAAAATAATATTCTTGATGCTAAAGAAACGCTTAATGCATATCGGTTGATTCAAGAGCTAATTACTACTGGTAAAATCAATGCTGCTATGGCAATCGGCTTTGCTGGTATTCTTGAAGCAGTCGCAAAAATGAGTTTTGGTAATAAACTTGGTTTTGAATTGGCTAATGGCGTAGAGTCATTAGGCTTATTTAATAGCTATTATGGTGGAGTGGTATTTACGACTAACGAGAAATTATCGTCTAACGAATTTATCTTATTAGGAAATGTAATCGCTGAGCCTATAGCTAAACTAGATGGCGAAGTAATTGCTCTAGATGAATTGATCGCTATTTGGCAAGGCACGCTTAATCCTGTATTCCCAATAACGAAACCTGTTAGCGATGCCAATTTTGCTAGTGATTTTAGTATGGGGCTACAAGGTACAACATCACGAGTTAAACCAAAACAATCAGTAGCTAAACCAAGGGTCGTAATTCCAGTATTCCCGGGTACTAATTGTGAATATGATACTAAACGCGCATTTGATATGGCAGGTGCTATAAGCGATATTACGGTATTTAACAATCTATCGCCAAGTCATATCAATCAGTCAATTGATAAATTAGTTAGTCTGATTAATAACTCGCAGATTTTGATGTTGCCGGGTGGCTTTAGTGCTGGCGATGAACCTGATGGCTCAGCAAAATTTATTGCGACTATATTACGTAATTCTCAAGTATGTGATGCGGTACATGGTTTACTGGCACGTGATGGATTAATACTTGGGATTTGTAATGGATTTCAGGCGTTGATAAAATCCGGCTTACTACCTTTTGGTCAAATAGCTGACTTAACTGAGGACAATCCTACCTTAACCTATAATGTTATTGGGCGACATATTTCGCGTTTAACAGCGACTAAAATCGTAAGTAATCAATCGCCATGGCTAAGTTCGTTTAATATCGGTGAGATCAAACAAATTGCTATGTCACATGGTGAAGGACGTTTGGTAGTTAATCCTGATTTAGCAAAAAAATTGGCAGCTAATCGACAAATTGCTTGTCAGTATGTTGATCTAAATGGTCAGCCAACTTTGGATGGTATTTATAATCCAAATGGCTCTGATTATGCGATAGAAGCTCTTACTTCATTGGATGGGCGGATTTTAGGTAAAATGGGACATTCTGAACGTAAAGGCGAGAACCTTTATAAAAACATTGTTGGCGATAAAAATCAAGATATTTTTGCCAATGGTGTTTTGTATTTTAATTAACAGGAGATATTGAGATGGAAAAAAGAGAATTCTTATACGAAGGTAAAGCCAAACAGATTTATGCAACCGATGATCCAAATCTGATTATCGTTCATTATAAAGATGATGCAACGGCTTTTAATAATCAAAAAAAAGGCAGCATTGCCGAAAAAGGTGTGATGAATAATAAAATTGCACAAGCAATATTTAAAGAGCTGGCTAAACATGGTATTCGTACCCATTTCAAAGAGCAGTTAAACGAGCGCGATCAGCTGTGTGAGAAAGTTACGATTGTTCCACTTGAAGTTATCGTTAGAAATCTGATTGCTGGTAGTTTGGCAAAGCGTCTTAATATCGAAGAGGGAACTAAACCAGATAATACGATTCTGGAAATCTCTTATAAAAATGATGAGCTAGGTGATCCGCTAATTAATGATCATCATGCAGTTGCGCTAAAAGCTGCAAGTTATGAAGAATTAGATAAAATCTATGCTGAAACCAGAAAGATAAATAGCGTTTTGCAGGAGTTTTTTGCAAGCTGTGGGATTATCTTGGTTGATTTCAAAATTGAATTTGGTAGAACTGCTAGTGGCGAGATAATTCTTGCTGATGAAATAAGCCCGGATACTTGCCGCTTATGGGATGCCAAAACGGGTGAGAAGATGGATAAGGATCGTTTCCGCCGTGATTTGGGAAATGTTGAAGAAGCCTATCAAGAAGTACTTAAACGGTTAACAAGTAATTAAATATGAATCATAAAACTATACCCATCAAGCCTATTAATGAAAATAACTTTACCTCGGATAAGATGGAAGAAGAATGTGGCGTCTTTGCCGTTTATTCTAAAGAACAAGTTCCCGCTATTGCTTATATGGCATATTGTGGGCTTTTTGCTCTTCAGCATCGGGGACAGGAAAGTGCCGGAATTTCGATCGGGAATTTTGGGCATCTCGAAACTATAAAAGGTATGGGGCTTGTAAACGAGGTATTTAATCCTGATCAATTAGCAACAAAGATTGGTAATGCGATTATTGGACATGTTCGTTATTCAACGACAGGTAGCTCGGTATTAGCCAATGCCCAGCCTTTATTTGCTCAGTCTGTATTAGGTGCAATTGCGCTTGCGCATAACGGAAATCTGGTAAATGCACACTCTCTTAGACGTGAGCTTGAGCTTGATGGTGCGATTTTCCAAACTAGTAGCGATACGGAAGTAATCCTTAATCTATTGGCAAAACGCGGCTGGATGGGCTTAGAGCAGGCGGTTCATGATACTTGTAATACTATTCGCGGAGCATACGCTTTGGTTATGCTGATCGGGAATAAACTGATTGCGGTGCGTGATCCACTTGGTATCCGTCCACTTTGTTATGGCAAAATGCGTGATAGTGATACCTATGTTTTTGCTTCGGAAAGCTGTGCTCTTGATATTGTCGGTGCTGAGTTAGTGCGCGATGTTGAGCCGGGAGAAATGATAGTTATTGATGGGAATGGTATTCATTCTTCTCGTTATACCAAAGAAACTCGCCGTGCATCATGTTCTTTTGAGTATATCTATTTTTCACGTCCAGATAGTCATCTTGATGGGTTGGATGTTTATAATATTCGTCAGGAAGCCGGGAAAGCATTATATACCCAAAGTCCGGTTGAAGCTGATGTAGTAATTGGTGTACCTGATTCAGGAGTGGTAGCTGCGATTGGCTACTCAGAAGTAAGCGGTATCCCATATGCAATGGGTTTGGTACGGAGCAAATATATGGGACGTAGCTTTATCTTACCGAATCAAAGCATGCGCGAACAGGCAGTTAAATTGAAACTTAATCCGCTAAAACAGGTGATCAAAGACAAACGAGTAATTCTGGTTGATGATTCACTGGTGCGTGGTACTACTGCCAAAAAGCTTGTGCGGCTACTACGTGATGCTGGTGCAAAAGAAGTTCATTTTAGACTTGCTTCACCAATGGTTAAAAGCGAATGTTTTTTTGGTGTTGATATTTCAAGTAAGGAAGAGCTAATTGCCAGCAAAATGAGTTGTGATGAGATCTGTCGAGAGATTGATGCTGATAGTCTGGATTTCCTCTCATTAGATAATCAACGTAGGATTTTGGGTAGTGATCAATTTTGTGATGGTTGTTTTACCGCTAGCTATCCAATCGCACACATCGAACGAGAATAATAAATTTAGGAAAATTAATAATGGTAACTTATAAAAGTGCAGGTGTTGATAAAGAAGAAGGTTATAAAAGCGTTGGGCTAATAAAAGATATGGTTAAACGCACCTATAATAAGAACGTTCTAACTGAATTAGGTAGCTTTGGTGCCCTTTATGAACTTGGTAAATATAATAATCCAGTTCTTGTTTCTGGTACGGATGGGGTTGGTACTAAGCTAAAAATAGCTTTCACCTTGAATAAATATAATACCATCGGTATTGATTGCGTGGCAATGTGTGTTAACGATATTTTGTGTCATGGTGCTAAGCCGCTATTTTTTCTTGATTACTTAGCTTGTGGCAGGCTTGATGCTGAGGTTGCAGCACAGATAGTTAGCGGTATTACCGAAGGCTGTCTACAAGCGGGTAGCGCCTTAGTTGGTGGTGAAACCGCTGAGATGCCTGGGTTTTATCAGCCAGGTGAATATGATATTGCTGGTTTTGCGGTTGGTGTTGTTGAAAAAGATGCCGTTATAACTGGAGACAAAATCCGCGAGGGTGATGTAATTATCGGTTTACCAAGTAGTGGTGTGCATAGTAATGGATTCTCATTAGTACGTAAATTGATTACTGATTTAACTATTGATTTTAATGGTATGCCAATTGGTGAAGCTTTATTGACACCGACGAAGATTTACGTTAAGCCTGTTTTAGCTGTACTGGATAAATTTGCAGTCAACGGCATGGCGCATATTACTGGTGGCGGTTTATATGAAAATATTCCGCGTGTAATTCCTGATGGTTTATGTGCGACAATTGATAAAGCTAAAATCAAGGCTTTACCGATTTTTGATCTGATTGAAAAACTAGGTGTGTCACGTGAAGAAATGTATGGTACTTTCAATATGGGGCTTGGTTTTGTGATGGTAGTTAGTCCTGACAACGCAGCTAATATAGTAAAAATTCTTGAAGAAAATGGTGAGTTCCCAGAGCTTATCGGTACTATTACCAGTGGTAATGAAAAAATATGCCTAAAATAGTAGTCTTGGTATCGGGTAGTGGATCAAATTTACAAAGTATTATTGATGCAATTAATCATGGTGATTTAGATTGTAATATCGCTGGTGTAATTGCAGATCGCGATTGTTATGGGCTTACACGAGCAAAAGAAGCAGGTATTCCTGCCCATCTCGTAGATAGAAAGACTTATCGTGAAGAGTTATCACAAGAAATCGATAAATTGATTCCGCAGGATACTAGCCTGATCGTTCTTGCCGGATTTTTGTCTATTTTAGATAATGCTTTTATTGATAAATGGCAAAACCGGATAATTAATATTCACCCTTCATTATTACCAAAATTTGGTGGACATGGCATGTGGGGTAATCGCGTTCATGAGGCTGTATTAGCTAGTAGTGAAACTGAATCTGGTTGTACCGTTCATTTAGTGACTAGTGAAATTGATTGCGGGCAGATAATAGTTCAACAAAAAGTTCCGGTTTTGAAGAATGATACAGTAGAAAGCTTACGGCTACGCGTACAGCAGACAGAGCATCTAGCAATGCTTGCCGCAATCAGAAAAATATTGGAGAAATAAAATGCAATTAGGTACGGCATTAACGAAAAGTGCTTTTAAGGTTATGTTTCTTGGTGGTGGAGAGCTTGGCAAAGAGGTT
>WBZO01005263.1_pt1 | contig 13276 bp, 8 predicted proteins | sample 5204261 | NCBI WGS metagenome assembly WBZO01 (sample SAMN12412400, study PRJNA552823) | activated sludge metagenome | isolation source: activated sludge from anammox sidestream of wastewater treatment plant... | place: USA: North Carolina | collected 2017-09
GGCCGGCACCGTGAGCCAGGCGTTGCGCGAGATCTCTTCCTCGAGCTGGCCCGGCCCCCAGCCGGCGTAACCCAGCGTGACCAGCATGCGCCGCGGGCCGCTGCCGCTGGCCACCGCTTCGAGCACGTCTTTCGAGGACGTGAGGCCGATTTCGTTGCCGACCGTGACGGTGGAATTCCAGTCGCCGGCCGGCTCGTGCAGCACGAAGCCGCGATCCATCTGCACCGGCCCGCCGAAGAACACCGGCGAACTGGCGAGCGGCGCGATCTCGAGCTTGAGGTCGATGCGCTCGAACAGCGTGGCGAGGTCGATTTCCATCGGCCGGTTGATGACCAGCCCCAACGCGCCCTTCGGGCTGTGCTCGGCGATGAACACGACCGTGCCGCCGAAGTTCGGATCGGCCATGTCGGGCATGGCGATCAGGAACTGGTTGGTGAGGTCGATCACAGGCTGCTCGGCCATGCATCGATTGTAAAGGGGCGATCCGGCGGGCACAATCCGGCCCTCCGCCGCCTTCCGCCGCCGAGCCGCACAGGCGATGAGTTCCAGCCCCGCTTTCGATTCCGTCCTGGTCTGGTTCCGGCGCGACCTGCGCATCGACGACCACGCCGCCTTGCACCAGGCCCTGCGGTCGGCCCGGCGCGTGCATGGCGTATTCGTGTTCGACCGCGAGATCCTCGACGTGCTGCCGGATCGTCGCGACCGGCGCGTCGACTTCATCCATGCGTCGGTGACCGAACTCGACGCCGCGCTGCGGCGGCTCGGCGCCGCCCTGCACGTTCACCACGCGAAAGCCCGCGAAGCGATTCCGGCGCTCGCCGAGCGCCTCGGTGCGCAGGCGGTGTTCGCGAACCACGACTACGAACCTGCGGCGCGCGAGCGCGACGCGGCGGTGCACCGCGCGCTGGCGCGCGACGGGCGACACCTGCTCACCTTCAAGGACCAGGCGATCTTCGAACACGACGAACTGCTCACCCGCGAGGGCCGCCCGTTCACGGTGTTCACGCCGTACCGCAATGCCTGGCTGAAAAAGCTCACCGTGCAGGACCTCGCCCCCCACGAGGTCGAGCCGTGCGGGCGCCTCGCCGACGGACGCGATGCGCCGCCGGTGCCCGGCCTGGCCGAGCTGGGATTCGAGCCGACCGACCTGCGCGAACTGGGCATCGCGCCCGGGATGAGCGGCGCGCGCGCCGCGTTCGACGACTTCGCGACCCGGATCGGCCGATATCAGGAGACTCGCGATTACCCGGCGCTTCGCGGCCCCTCGTACCTGTCGGTGCACCTGCGCTTCGGCACGGTCTCGATCCGCACGCTGGCGCGCTTCGCGTGGCAGGCGCAACAGGCCGACCCGGAAGCCGCCCAAGGCGCCGCCGCCTGGCTGTCGGAACTGATCTGGCGCGACTTCTTCTTCCAGATCCTGCATCACCACCCGCGCGTGGTCGACGAAGCGTTTCGCCCCGAGTACGACCGCATCCGCTGGGTGGAAGACGATGCGCTGTTCGCGGCCTGGTGCGATGGCCGCACCGGCTACCCGCTGGTCGACGCCGCGATGAGGCAACTCGAGCGCACCGGCTACATGCACAACCGGCTACGCATGGTAGCCGCGTCGTTCCTGGTCAAGGATCTCGGCATCGACTGGCGCCGCGGCGAGCGCCATTTCGCGCGCAAGCTGGTCGACTACGACCTTGCCGCGAACAACGGCAACTGGCAATGGGCTGCTTCCAGCGGCTGCGACGCGCAGCCCTGGTTCCGCGTCTTCAATCCGGTGACCCAGTCGCGCAGGTTCGATCCGCAGGGCCGCTTCATCCGGCACTACCTGCCGCAGCTCGCCATGCTGCCCGATCGCGCGATCCACGCACCGTGGCTCGCTGCGCCCGAGGTGCTGGCGCAGGCGGGCATCACGCCCGGCGTGCACTACCCCCGGCCGATCGTCGAGCACGAGGCCGCGCGCCAGGCCACGCTGGCGCGCTACGCGGTCGTCAGGCGCCCGAGCGACGGCGCCGCGACGCGCTGAACCTCGCCACCTGGCCGAGCAGCTCGTCGTCGCGATACGGTTTGCCCAGGTAGGCGTCGACGCCGAGCGAGAGCGCGTGGTTGCGGTGCTTGTCGGCGGTGCGCGACGTGATCATCACGATCGGCAAGTCGCGCAGGCGCTCGTCGGCGCGCACGTGCCGCGTCAGGTCGAAGCCATCCATCCTGGGCATCTCGATGTCGACCAGCATCACGTCGGGCTGGCGCTCGGCCAGTTGGCGCAGCGCGTCCACGCCGTCCTTGGCGAGCATCACGTCGTAGCCCTCGCGCGCCAGCAGGCGCTGTGTCGCCTTGCGCACGGTCACCGAATCGTCGACCACCATCACCGCGGGCGGCACCTCGGCCAGTGGCGCGCGCTGCGCGCCCGGTGCGGCGCGCTCGAGCCAGAGGTCGCCGAGCACCGCCTGCGCCAGCCGCGCCGGGTTGAGGATCAGCACGATCTCGCCGTTGCCGAGCACGGTCGCGCCGCCCACGCCGGGCACGCGCGCCACCTGCGGCCCGACGTTCTTGACCACGACCTCCTGGTTGCGGCTGACCGTGTCGACGTGGATCGCCAGGCGCAGGCTGGCCGAGCGGACGATCACCACCGGCGACAGGTGCTGCGCGATCGGCCGCGTGTCTGCCGCGTCCACCAGCGAGCCGAGGTAGTGCATCGGCAGGCGCGTGCCCTGCCATTCGATCGAGCCGTCGCGGTAGGCCGCCGCCAGCGCCTGCGGCTTGAGCTGCAGCACCTGTTCGACACTGGACGACGGAATCGCGTATTGCGTGGCACCCGCGCCCACCAGCACGACCTGTGCGATCGCCAGCGTGAGCGGCAGGTGCACGGTGAAGCGCGTGCCCGCGCCGCGCGTCGACTCGACCTCGATGCGCCCACTCAGCGACAGTACCTCGGCGCGCACCACGTCGGTACCGACGCCGCGGCCGGCCAGTTCGGTGACTTCGCTCGCAGTCGAGAAGCCGGGCATGAAGATCATCTCGGCCAGCTCGCGCTCGCCGGGCTGCGCGTCGGCCTCGACCAGCCCGAGACTGCGCGCGCGGGCGAGGATCTTCGCATGGTCGAGCCCGCCGCCGTCGTCGGCGAGCGTCAGCACGACCTCGTTGCCTTCCTGGCGCACCTCGAGCCGGATCTCGCCGGTCTCGGGCTTGCCCGCCGCTTCGCGCTGCGCCGGGAACTCGATGCCGTGGGCGACCGCGTTGCGCAACAGGTGCTCGACCGGACCGGCCATCCGCTCCAGCACGCCACGATCGATCTCGACCGAAGCGCCACGGATGTCCAGCGCCACGCGCTTGCCCAGCTCCTTGGCCGCCTGGCGCGCCACGCGATACAGGCGATCGCCGATCGAGCCGAACTGCACCATCCGCATGCGCATCAGGTTCTGCTGCAGCTCGCGCAGCACCTGCGACTGGCGCGCCATGTCCTGCGCGGCCGAATCGAGGCTGCGCATCGCGTTGTGCTGCACGGTGGCCACGTCGTTGACCGACTCGGCGAGCATCCGCGTGAGTTCCTGGAAGCGCGTGTAGCGGTCGAACTCCAGCGGATCGAATTCCGCGCTGGTCTCGCGCTGCAGCGCGATGCGCGCCTGGATCTGCGACTCGGCCTGGATCTCGATCTCGCGCAGTTGCGAGCGCAGCCGGCCGACGTTCTCGGTCAGGTCCTGCAGCGACTGGCGCAGCTGTCCCAGCTCGTTGTCCACCCGCGAGCGCGCGATCGACACCTCGCCCGATTCGTTGACCACCCGCTCGAGCAGGTCTGAGCGAACGCGCACCAGCGAGGCGGCGGCCGGAGTCGGCGCAGCCGCCGCAGACGAGGCGGCTACGGCAATGGGCGAGACCCGACCTGTGGCGGCAGGCGCGACACTGTCGGCATCGGCGGACGCGGCAGCGGCGATCGGCACGGCTGCAACGGGAGGCGTTGCGGCCGGCATGCCGGCTTGCGAGGCGCTGCCGGCCCCGGCATCCGGCGCCGGACCCACGACGGCACCCGCAGCCCGCGCCGGCTGGCGCGCAGCCGGATCGCGGATGGCCTCGAACATTGCCACCACGTTGTCGCAATCGGTGATCAGTTCCTCGATCAGCGACCCCGGCACCACGGTGAGTACGCTGGCCGCTTCGATGCGCGTCTCCATCTCGTGCACCAACTGGCCGAGCGCCATGGCCCCGGCCATCCGTGCACTGCCCTTGATGGTGTGCAGGTGGCGCATCAGCAATTGCTGCACCGAGCGGTCGGCCGGTGCCGCCTGCCAGCGGCGCAGGTTCTCGCCGATCTTCGGCAGGTAATCGGTGGCCTCCTCGATGAAGATCGGCAGCAGTTCTTCGTCGAGTTCGCTCTCCGGCGGCGCTTCCGCAGCGAGCGGCTCGGCCTGCGCCTGCGGCTCGTTGCGCGGATCCCAGCGGCTGGCCAGCGCATGCGCGAGCGCGAGCGCGGCAGACTCGTCGGCCGGCGCGCTGCCCGCGGCGAAGCGATGCAGCATCGCCTGCAGCCGCTCGATCGCTGTCGCGTAGTCGGACAAGTCCTCGACGCTCAGCATGCGGCCCGACACGCGCTGCCGCAACAGGAAGGTTTCGAGCTGCTCGGCCAGCGCCTGTACGTCGTGCAGTTCGACCAGCGCGGCGCTGCCCTTCAGCGAATGCATCGCGCGCTGCGCCGCTTCGCTGGCCGCGCGCGCCGGCTCGTCGGCCCAGTGCGCGGTGTCGGCCCCCAGCGCCGCGATCAGGTCGTCGGCCTCGGACAGGAAGATGTCGTAAAGCGCGCGACTGATCGTGCGCGCGCCGACGCGTACTTCGTCGACCTCGGGGCGCGCGTCGGGAGTGTCGACGGCGCAGCCGGGTTCGGCGACTTCGGTGAGCTCGACGATCTCATCGAGCGGACTGACCTCGTCGACTGCAATGGCCTCGTGGACCTCGATCGGTTCATCGACCGCGATGGGTTCATCGACCGCGATGGGTTCGTCGACCGCCGCAGCGCCGCCAACGTCCACCTGAGCGGCCAGCGCCGCAAACGCGTCCGCATGCGGCCGGTTTTCGCGCAACGCGGCCGCCGCATCGATCATCGGTTGTGGGTCGAGCCGGAACGACGTGCCGCCCTGGAGCAACCCGACCCAGCCCTGGAAACGTTCGCAGGCCAGCCCGACCAGTTCGTGCAGGGCCGGTGTGGCCGCGCGCTCTTCGGCGAGCCACAGGTTCATCACCTGCTCCATCGCCCAGCCCGCGTCACCGAAGCCGGCCAGGCCGACCATGCGGCTCGAACCCTTCAGCGTATGGAAGCCGCGCCGGATCGTGGTGAGGAAAGCCTGGTCGGCCGGTGCCCGGCGCGACTGCGCCGTCGAATCGGCGATCGCTGCCAGCACCTCCTGCGCCTCGCCGAGGAAGATTTCGAGCAGTTCGCTGTCGATCTCGGCCTCGTCGCGCTGCGGCTCTTCCGGTCGCACGGCCTCCTGCGCCGGCTGTGGGCCCGCGATGCCGGCCAGCGTGGCCTGAAGGGACAAGTCATCGGCGGGGCCACCGGCGTCGAGCAGTGCGATGGCCTCGCTCGCACGGCTCTTCAGCGCACCGTCGTCGACCAGTTGCGCGTCGTCGCGCAATTGCGCCAGCGTCTCGCGCAATTCGCTGCGCAGCGCGACGTCGTCGGGCGCCTCGCGCAGCGAACCGATCAGCTCGCCGGCACGCTGCGACCGGCCGGCAAGCAGCGACTCGGCGGTGTCTGCCGAAGAAGGCTGCGGCGCGTTCGGGCTATGCGTCTCGAGCGCCACCACGACCGCAGGCGGCGCGCGCCGCGGCTCGTTCAGCTCGGCGCTGAACCTCCCGGTTACGGCGTCGAATTCGAAGCGGGCGCCGCTGCGACCGCGCTGCTGCAGTCCGTCGACGAAGAATCCCAGTGCGCCGAGGCTGGAGGCGACGAGTTCGCAGTCGTCGGCAGAGGGGTCGGCCTCCTGCGCCGCGAAGCCACGCACGCGTTCGGCGATGCTGCGCGACGCCGCCGCGGCGTCGCGGTGGCCGAGCACCTGAAGCGCGCCGGCCACCTCGTCGAGGTGCTGCGCGGTCTGCGGCAGATCGGCACGCTGCGACGCATCACGAAAGAACGAATCGAGCGCCTGCTCGGCCGAGCGCAGGCTGCCCTGCGTTTCGGCGACGAAGCTGGCCATCGTGAGGCGCTCCTGCGCCGCATGGCTGAGCTCTCGCAGCCACTGCGGCAACTCGCCGTCGATCGCGGCGCCGGCGAGCACCCTGAGCAGTCGCGCAGCCATCTCGCCCGCGCGCTCATCCAGCGCGTCCTGCGCCCTGAAGCCGCGCTCGAACAGCTGCTCGGCGAACAGCAGCGCCGACGCACCTTCGAGCGCGAGCGATTCGGACACTTGCCCCGGGCGCGTGGCGATCACCTGGCTGGCCTCGACGAAGGCCTCGGCCAGTGCCCGCAGACCGTCGCCCGGAAGCGCGCCCGCGGCCGCGCGCAGCGTCGCGATCGACTGCGCGAATGCGGCCAGGTCGGCGTGGCTTCCCGCGGCGACCTTCTCCCAGGCGGGCTTGGCGCGGGCGAGCGCCTCGCGCGCCGCGCCGAGCGCACGCGCGTCGACGCGACCGAAGCGCGGCACATCGAAATCGGCGGGGACCGCACCCTCGATGTCGAAGGCGCGCAGCACCTCGGCCAGCAACGGCGAGGCCTGTACCCTCGAAACGTCGACGCGCGCCAGCGCGAACAGCGCATCCTTCATCAGCCGCTCGGCCACCGGCGTGCCGTCGGTGATCGCGCGGCGCAGCTGCAGGTTCATCCGCGCGAGCAGCCGTTTGCCGTAGACGTCGAGCGCGATCGCGCCGTCGCGCAGTGCCTCGAACCAGGCGAGCGCCACTTTCCAGAAAGTCGGGTGTCGCGCGCCCACCTGCGAGCCGGCCACCGTGTCGATCGCCTGGTGCAACGCCGTGATTCCGGCCGCGTCGGCCGGATTGCGCAGCACCTGAAGCAGGCCGCGCTCGAATTGCGCGCGCGCCGCCGACAGCGTCGCCGCATCGAGCGCGCGCGCCGGAGCGTCGGCCACCACCAGTTGCGCGGCCACCGGCACGACGAAGAGGTCGGCCGGATGCACCCGTTCGGCGCCGCGCGCCTCGAGCAGGTCACGATAGTAGGGGAACAGGTACAGCGGCTGCTGAGGCTCGCCGAGCAGCACCTCGTCGAGATACTCGACGATCGCGCCGAATCCGCGCGCAATGCGCTCGACCAGTTCGCGCGACAGCCGCAACTGTCCGCGCTCGACCTGCTCGAGCAGCGTCTCGGCTTCCGCGCTGAGCAGCGACACGCCCGGAAGATCGACCAGCACGAGCGCGCCGTGCGCCTGGTGCAGCGTGACGCGCGCCGCGCGCAGCGCCGACAGCTCGTCGTCGTGGGCATCGTCGCCGCGGCCGAGCTGCTCGCGCAGCTTCGCCTCGCTAACGGCGAGCGACTCGCGGATCTCGCCCGCGCACCACGACAGCGTGGCGAGATCGGGCGCTTCGGCAGGCGGTTGTCGGATCGCGTCGTTCATCGCGTGAATTCGCGTGCGGGGTCGCTCAGGCAACCTTGAACCGCGACACCGAGTTCTTCAACTCGTGAGCCAGTTTCGAGAGCTGGCGAATCGACCCGGCGGTCTGCAGCGTGCCTTCGCTGGTCTGCTCGGTCACCAGCAGGATACGCTGGATGGACTGGGCGACCGTCCCGGCCGATCCTGCCTGACGCGACGTCGTGGTCGAAAAGTCCTCGATCAGCTCGGCCAGCGTCGTCGACACGCGCCCGATCTCGCCCAGCGCGCGGCCCGCTTCGTCGGAGAGCCGCGTTCCTTCGACCACGCCCTGTGTGCTGCGCTCCATCGCCGACACCGCGTCGGCCGTGTCGGTCTGGATCGCGCGGATCAGCGCCGAGATCTGCCGCGTCGCCTCGGCCGAGCGTTCGGCCAGCCGCTGCACCTCCTCGGCGACGATGGTGAACCCGCGGCCCGCCTCGCCGGCCGACGCCGCCTGGATCGCCGCGTTCAGCGCCAGCACGTTGGTCTGCTCGGTGATGTCGGAGATCAGCTCGACGATCTCGCCGATCTCCTGCGACGACTCGCCCAGCCGCTTGATCCGTTTCGCGGTGTCCTGGATCTGGTCGCGGATGCCGTTCATGCCGCTGATCGCGTTGTCCACCGCGCGCGAGCCGTCCTCGGAGGCATTCAGCGACTGGCGCGCCACCTTCACCGACTCGGCGGCGCGCGCCGACACGTCGTTGATCTGCTGCGCCATGCGCAACACCGCCTCGCCGGTCTCGCGGATCTCGCGCGACTGCTGCTCGCTCGCCGCCTGCAGGCTCGACGCGGTCGTCTGCGCCTGCGAGGACGCCTCGTTCACCAGCTCGGCGGTGGCGTTGATCCGCGCCACCAGGTTGCGCAGCTCCTCCACGGTGTAGTTCACCGAATCGGCGATTGCGCCGGTGATGTCCTCGGAGACTGTCGCCTGCACGGTGAGGTCGCCGTCGGCCACCTCCTGCAGTTCGTTCATCAGCCTGAGAATCGCCGCCTGGTTCTGGTCGTTGGTGCGCTTGGCGTCCTGTTCGAGCCGCTGCGCGACCGCCTGCTGGCGCTCGGCGTCCTCGGCGCGTTGTTCGCTGTCGGACAGGAAGGCACGAAACAGGCCGTACACCGCGAACAGCGCAAGCATTCCGAACATCGCGGCGATCGCCAGATTCCAGACGCGCCCCGACTCGCCCGCCTGCAGCTTCGCGCGCACCACTTCGAGCTGAGCGCGCACCGGCTCGCTGTCGCCGAAGATGCGCCGCTCCGACAGCTTGGCCTGCTGCAGCCGCGGCAGGCTCGACAGCACGCCGGCGAGCGCCGGGTCGATGCTCGCCATCGTCTTCTTCAGTTCGCCCAGCGCGCGCCGCGCATCCGGATCGCCGGCAGCCGGAAGACGCATCCGGTCGTTGCCCGAGAGCAGGCTTTCGGTGAGTTCGCGAAAGCTGCTCACCGACTGCCGAAGACTCGCCTCGGCGGTGTTGTCGGCCATGCCCGAGAACACGAGCTCGTTCAGGTCCTTGGCAATGCGCTGGGTGAGCATCACCAGCTCGCCGGCCGCGGCCACCTCGCGGTTCGACGCGCCCGACTGCAGCTTGCTCGCGGCCACCGCCTGCGCAGCGTCGAGCATCTGCGGATTCACCCTGATCACCTCGCGGCGCATCGCGCCCAGCGACTGCAGCAGCGCGCTCTGGTAGCCGATCATCTGCGCTGCCTCGCTCGACGCCGACCAGGCCTGCTGCAACCGGTTCACGTCGGACAGCATTTCGCTGGGCACCGCGTGCACACCGTCGCCCCCCTCGGCGAGCCGGGCGACCGAGCGGTTCACGATCTCGCGGCTCTCGCGCAACTGCGTGAAGGCGTCGGGGTCGCCGGCGATCGCCTGCGGCGCAGCCTTCGCGACGCGCTGCGAGTGCGTCAGCGCGTCGCCCACTTCCTGCAGCCAGCGCGCCCCGTCGGCGGCCTGGCGCGAATCGAGCCACAGGAACACGAACGCGATCAGCACCGCGACGAACAGCATCGGCACCCAGACTTCGAGCTGCTTGCGAAACGGCATCGCGCCGATCACCGGGATGCGGAAGCGCTCGCGCGGGCGTGCGGCCGGCACCGGTGCCTCGACCGGCTCGCTGACGGCGACGCGGCTCCTCGGTGAGGCGGCCGGCGCCGCGGCCGGGGTCACCATGGGCGCAGTCGCCGCCGTTGGCGCGAAGCCCGTGTCCGGGAGCAGGTCTTCGAGGATTGCCGAGTCCGGCGCGAGGTCTTCGTGCCGGTTGGTTCGCGGTTGCATGAAGGCGGGAAGCTTGATCGCCACTTTCATCTTCGGTTCTCCGCAGCGGTTCAGCGACTCACGGCGAGAAAGCGCTCGTCGCCCGCCAGTCGTTCCAGGCTGAGTTCGGTCCAGTGATGGCCCTGCTCGTCGATCCATCCGCGACCCAGCCACGAACGACCGGTGTCTTCCGAGGGTTCGTCTTCGGCTTCGGCCATGGCCGACAGGTTCTGCAGCCCGAGCATCCGGTCGACCAGGATCGCGCCGTTCAGGTTCAGCCGCGGCGCGAAGGCGACCAGCCGCGCCTCCTTCGTGTTCGGCGTGAAGTCGCCACCGGCAAAGCGCGCGAGGTCGGAGACGCCGTAGAGCGAGCCGCGCAGGTTCACCAGGCCCATGAACCAGTCCTGCGTGAGCGGCACCGGCGCAATCGCGCCGCCGCAGGCCGCAATCTCGCCGGCCTCGGACAGTTCGACGAGAAGGCGCCGGCCGCCGACCTGCACCCCCAGCCGCGCGGCCTGCGCGGGCTCCGCAGCGGCCTGGCGCAGTCGCTCCGACAGCCGCGCCTGGAAGTCGCGCAAATGCTTGCGATCGGCCATAATCAGTGCGCCAGGTCGGCCACACGGGCCAGCAATTCGTCGGGCCTGATCGGCTTGACCAGGTACTCGCGCGCACCCTGCCGCAGGCCCCAGATGCGATCGGTCTCGTTGGACTTGCTGGTGCAGATGATGATCGGGATGCCCTGCGTCTCGGGGTCGCGCGACAGCGTGCGCGTCACCTGAAAGCCGTTCTGGCCGGGCATCACCACGTCCATCACCACCAGGCTCGGGCGCTCGGTTTTCGCCTTGGCGATCGCCTCCTGGCCGTTCTCGGCGGTGATGACCGTGTAGCCCTTCCTCGCCAGCAGCTCGGCGAGGAAGAAGCGTTCGGTCGGCGAATCGTCGACGACCAGGATCTTCTGCGATGCCATGAGGAGGTCCTCGGTTCCGTGTTCGGGGCGGCGCGTGCTCAGGCGCTCGCCTGTTCGGGGCTGACCAGCGCGGCGACGCGCCGCGCGCATTCGCCGGCCGTGCGGATCAGGCTGTCCTTGGTGAAGGGCTTGGTCAGGTACTGGTCGCAACCCACCATGCGACCGCGAGCGCGATCGAACAGCCCGTCCTTGCTCGACAGCATCACCACCGGGGTGTCGCTGAAGCGCGGGCTCTTCTTGATCAGCGCGCAGGTCTGGTAGCCGTCGAGCCGCGGCATCAGGATGTCGCAGAAGATCAGGTCGGGGTCGTGGTCGGCGATCTTCGCCAGCGCATCGAACCCGTCGTCGGCGAGGATCACCTGGCAGCCGGACTGCTTCAGGAAGATCTCGGCACTTCGACGGATCGTGTTGCTGTCGTCGATCACCATCACCTTCAGGCCCGCGAGCCCGGCGGCAGTGTTCATCTCATATCTCCACCATCTCGAACTCTTCCTTGCGGGCGCCGCACTCGGGGCAGGTCCAGTTGGGCGGGATGTCTTCCCAGCGCGTGCCGGGGGCAATTCCCTCCTCCGGCAAGCCCTTTTCCTCTTCGTACATCCACCCGCATATCAGGCACATCCACGTGCGGTACCCTGCGCCCGGCGCATCGCTCATTGCTCGTTCCCTTCGGCTGGCTTGCGGCGCTGCCCCCACGGGCCTCGAGCCGGTTTCGTATGGGTGTCGGCACGCTCAGGGCGACCGTGCGGCGATGTTAACCTCGGGTAAAAGTGCTCACCTTTCATCGCCGACCAGTGGCCCCGGTGTTGCGACAAACGCACAGGATTTCCCCATGAGCAAGCGGCTGCCGACCGGCCTCTACGCATTGACGCCGGACACCGTCGACGACGACTGGCTCGCGATGGCCGTTGCGGCGGCGATTCGCGGAGGCGCGTCGGCGGTGCAATACCGCAACAAGGTTGCCGACGCAGCACAAAGGCTGCGTCAGGCGCAGCGGCTTGCCCGCATCTGCCGCGAAGCGGGCGCGCTGTTCATCGTCAACGACACGGTCGAGCTGGCCAACGCGGTGAACGCCGACGGCCTGCACATCGGACGCGATGACGGCGACCCGGCGACGGTGCGCGCCGCACTGGGCTCGCAGCCGGTGCTCGGCGTGTCGTGCTACGACTCGTTCGAGCGCGCGCGGGCGGTGCGCGGGATTGCCGACTACGTCGCGTTCGGCAGCGTGTTCGTGTCGGCGGTCAAGCCGGGGGCGGTACGCGCTCCACTCGGGTTGTTTGCACGGGCACGCGAGGCGGGGATGCACGCCGTGGCGATCGGCGGGATCGACGCGGGGAACGCGTACGAGGTGGCTCAGGCGGGGGCGGAGGCGGTGGCGGTGATTACGGCGGTGTTCGGGGAGGCCGGGGGTGCGGGGCGTGCGGATGCGGCGCAGATCGGGGTGAATGCGCGCAGGGTGGTCGAGACGTTCGAGGCGGGCTTGCGGGCCCCGTGACGGGCGTGACGGATGCGTCAGCCGGACATTCCCGATTTGGATGAGCGAGTGCGAAATGGAGGTGAAGGCTCCGGTTGCGACGCCGAGACGCCGTTCGCGCACGCATCGGCTCCACCTGGCTCACCGCACGAACACACGCCACGGAGCAGCCCGTTCTTCACCGTCACCGCGAACACCCTTCAATGTGAAACGCGGCGGATCGGACTGTGCGGACTCGCCTCGTCGGGAGTCCGGGTGATGACTCCCTGCGCCCAGAACCTCGGCTGAAAGTGGCCGCCGAAGGTCGTGGCGAACGCTCGTTCCCGCTGCACAAGATGCGGATAGTCACGCACGACAACAAAAGAGAGGATCATGACCGACGCCCCGACCGCGGCCAGCCACAACGACAGGGAGCGGCGCGATGCGGCCCGCGCCGCCGAGGTTGCAGAATTCGATGGCGCAGCCTGCGGCTGCAGGCCGATGAGCCATCCCCCGAGCAGTGCGACCCACAGTTGCGAATAGGGCATGACCAACACGCCGTCGACCATCGACTGGGCCAGTGCACCAACGATCGCGCCCGTCAAGCATAGACGGAGCACGTCCGGTTCCTGCGTCGAACTTGCGCGCGCCCGTAGCACCGGAGCGAGCGTCCGACCACCGCAGAGCACGAGCCATGTCACCAGGAGTGCCGAAGGCACGCCGAGTTCCGCAGCCCATTGCAGCCAAGCCTGGTGGGGGTGAGCCGCCACCCCGTTCGGCAGGTTCGCGAGTTGCATCGGCCCAATGCCAAGCAGCGGGTTCTGGATCGCCACCTCGATCGCCTGTCGCCAGATGATGTCTCTCTGAGAAAGCGATGCCTTGACTTGGGATGCTGCGTAGTGTTCGATCCGGATGCCAAGCACGTCCGGAACCACTGTCAACGCGATCCAGAAAAGTGCCAACCCCGCGAAGGCGGCCGCGATTTGCAGACCGGCCCAGCGCCGCCCTGCCTTTCCGGTCCACGAGAGAAAGATCGCGGCAAGAGCGAG
>WBZO01003297.1_pt2 | contig 13275 bp, 10 predicted proteins | sample 5204261 | NCBI WGS metagenome assembly WBZO01 (sample SAMN12412400, study PRJNA552823) | activated sludge metagenome | isolation source: activated sludge from anammox sidestream of wastewater treatment plant... | place: USA: North Carolina | collected 2017-09
ATGATAACCTGCCTTTTTTGAATCATTACCACACTCCACTACGCGGGCGGTCAACCGCCCAGAGAATCAGCTTGTTCGGCGCGCACAATCGCCAGTAACGCCTCAAATTCTTCGCGGCAGTCACGACACAGCCGGAGGTGCTCGTGCACCGCCGGTAAAAGAAGAGATGGGTCTCCGCCAGCCTGAACAAGCTCTGCCAGGCGAGGCATTTCCGCATCACATCCCTCGCAATCCAGCTCTCCTTCGTGTACCGAAAAGATCGCCCGAACCAGTGTCAGAATCGGATCGGCGGACATCGCACATCTCTCCTTTCCCGCCATGTTGGACGCCGCAGCCAACTCGCATCTTACGGGAAGGGCCTCTTACTCAAACAGGCTGTGTATGTACTCGATGGACAAACCCTCCTTCTGGAGAGCATCCCGCATCCGGGAGCGCGCATCATGTAACAACTTGTACAGAGCATTGCGATTCGTTCCCAGCCTCTCCGCAACGATCTCCATCGGAATGCCATGCACAGCGACGGCCTCCAGAGCTATACGCTGTCTTTCGGTCAGGGCATTAGACATCGCGCTGGCAATAGTGCGCATCACGTCGGCGCGCTCGGTGGATCGCTCCGGGCCAGGAGGCCGGGACATCTCCGCGCTGGTGCGGTAACCGGGCATCAGCTCGCCATCAAGAGTCAGGTCCTCCAGGCGGAAATCGCGAAAATACGCCCGGCGAAGCTCGCTAATTGCTACTCGCACAGCTACTTTGGTAGCCCAGGTTGTGAACTGACTGTCTCCGCGAAACTGGTGCAGGCTTTTGAGAATGCGCCAGATCGCCTCCTGGGCAGAATCTTCTGCCAGCGCCTCCAGCTCCGCCGGAGATCGATTGCTCAGTTCGCTGCGCTCATGACTCAGGTAGTAGAAGAGGCCTCGCCGTAAGCGAGCGCGCAGCGCCGCAAGGGCATCGGCCTGTTCCGGCGAATGATCGGCCGCCAGATCTGCCAGCCACTGGGCATTGGTGCGTTCCGCCATCAGCGAAATACTCCGGCAAAATCAAGCGCGTCGTCCATAGCGCTCTATTCTACCATACGCCTGAGCAGCAAGGCCGGTACTATAATATGAGGGACGCCTGTTACGAGTCGTTCACCATTATCCAGAAGTCCGACGCCAGGGCTCCCACAAACTCCGATGGCGCTGTTGACTCGAAGCTCACATATAACCGCCGCATAGCTCGCGTCATTGCAACGTAAAACAGGCGCTGCTCCTCCGCCAGCTTCTCCCGGTAGTCCTCGGCCGTCTCGTCCAGGTTGCGCGGCAATACGTCCTGGTTCAGGCAGGGCACAAAGACAACCGGAAACTCAAGGCCCTTAGCCGAATGCATAGTTATCACTTTGACACACGGGGCGCTGAGATCCAGATGTCGCCCGCCGCTCACGAACATTGCTGGCATACCCTGCGCGTCCAAACGGGCCGCGATCTGCTCACCCAGATCGTTAGAGCGCACCAGAACAGCTACCGCTTCCCACTTCTGCCGGATTTCTTGCATTGCCTGGTGAATCCGGTCGTAAAGCCAGTCGAACTGCCTTTCACTGTCATGCGCAGCAAAAAGCTCCGGACGCGGCCCGCTATGAACGTATCCCTGAGCCAGCGTATCGCCATCCCCTGCCCCGACACTGCGCAGGAAATTGTGGGCGGCTTCGGCGATCTGCCGCGTGGTGCGATAGTTGCGTTTGAGCAGCCGCGTATGCCCGGTCACGCGCAAGTCTTCGTGCACCTTGCTCCATGCAAAGCCTTTATTGTAGATCGACTGGGAAGCATCAGCGGTCAGAAATACACCCTGTGGACTGCGGCATAACGCCACACACAGGGCCAGCGCAACTGGCGACAGGTCCTGTGCCTCGTCCACTATAACGTAATCAAACCGGCTAGCCCACTGGCGGGACTGGACATAATCGAGCGCCCGGCGTCGCAGACGATTCCAGGTGATCAATTCATTCCGCTCGAAATACAGCGTCACATACTGGTACAGGTCCCAGATAGCCTGGCGCATATCGGGATTGAGCGGGAAAGATCGCCCATAGCGCTGCACAACCAGATACTCATCCAGCGAGGTAACAACCTGTCCTTCGATCACATCATGCAACTCATCGATCAGATAGCTGTCCGGGAAGCGATAGTCGCGATGCAACAGGCGGCCTGTCAACGATCCGGGTTCAAAGTGCACTCGTGCCGCCGACAGCGCCGCTTCCCAGTCCTGACGGTCAGCCATCCGGAGCGGCTGCCTAGCCGTTTCGTCCACGATCCGGCGCGCCATCTTGTCGATCGTACTGATCTCCACCCGACTCAGATCGACTTCGAGCTGTCTGAGCAACTGTTCAGAGGCATTCACCAGCGCATTGGTATACGTCGTGAAGAGCACGCGAGAGGCCGAGATATCCCGATCCAGCACCGTTTTGACGCGATACAGAGCGACCGTACTCTTGCCAGAGCCCGGGCCACCCTTGACCAGCGTCGGGCCTCTGAGTCCAAAGTCAACAAGGCGGCGCTGCTCCTCATCGAGCCATAACAGAAACCCCAGCAGGTCACCTTCGGCGTAGCGGTTCAGGTCTTCCGTGTCATGGAGGACATATGTCGGCTCCTGCGCAATATCCAGCAAGGAAGGCTGTTCGTACAGCCAGTTGAAGACTTTTTCGTAGATATCTTCCGGCAGGTCGAGGGCGTCGAGATCGTCGTCAGTCATACAGGCCAGCAGTCCCTGGTGATAGACAGGGGGAATCCTGAGTTCCTCCAGGTTATCCGGTCTGATCTCCATAGGGAGCGGCACCCCCGTTGGCCTGTGACCCGACCGGGGCGCAATCTGGCGGGCTGGCCAGTTGGGGATTTCCGCCGGAGTTACGGATGAGGCGGGATCCAATATATCAGCGATCGTCTCCGATCCGACCACGGCGATATCCGGTTCGGCACGTTTAGCCTGACGGTAAATGTAATCGTGATCCCCAACATCCTGAAGCATCACGATCTGATTATGCACGGTATACAGAATCCGATGTGAATCGCTCACCCGGCATGAGCAGTACGGGTGGCAGTACTTGAGTTTCTCGAGATTCTTGCTGTCGAAGTTGACAGGATCAACACGCAAGAACTGATCGATCGCTTTTGTTGTCCGATTCCTGAGATCTTTTGACAAATCATTAAAGTTCCGAAGGAATGTTGGCTTGTGTGTGATCAGATATTCCACGATTCGCTTATCCTTTCTCACGCCATACCTTTATTATAGGCTGACCAATATCTGCTGTGCAATCCTGGGGCTATCCACGATATTTCGATCAGTTTTACAGATGAACGCCCGGCGAGTATAATCCGCGTGAAACATCGTCCGCAGGAACGGCACAATTACATACCAGAAGAGACCTTCAGCCAGGCCGGAGCCGGTATGACGACAACGAATGTCCCAATCTCCTCAACCCCGTCTGCCCGAGAAGAAGTGCAGCGGCTCAGCCGTATCCTCCATGAGACGCAGGGAGTGCTGCGTGCTCAGCGGGAGGTGCTGCGACAGCGCGGCATGAGCCTGCCGTCGGGTGTGCTGACCGCGTTGGAAGATGCACAGATTGGCTTACAACGGCTGGCTAACAACCTCAAAGAGGAAGAGGCAGAACTCCGGCAGTTGCGCGCGTTGACTGATACGACGGCCATGATCAACAGCACGCTCGATCTGGATGAGGTCCTGAACCGCGCCATGGATACCGTTATCCGTCTGACCGGCGCCGAACGCGGCTATCTGATGCTCCGCGACGAAAAAACCGGAGAGATGGAGTACCGGGTTGCCCGCAACCTGGACCGACAGATTATTGAAGAAAACGACTTCACCGTCAGTCGCAGCGTCATTAAAGAAGTTGCTCAGACGGGTAAACCGGTCGTCACAACGAATGCGCAGAGCGATCCCCGTTTTGCGGCTCAGGAGAGCATTGTGTCCTTCGCGCTTCGCAGCATCCTGAGCGTGCCGCTCAAGATCAAGGACACTGTCATCGGCGTCATCTACGCTGATAACCGCATCCGGTCCGGGTTATTCGGCGACAGCGAATTGGAGCTTCTTGCTGCTTTCGCCAATCAGGCCGCCGTAGCCATTGAGAACGCACGCCTGTTCGAGCGCATCCGGGCGGCACTGAAAGAAATTACCGAGATCAAAGACCTGATGGATGATGTCTTTGCCTCTATCCCCAGCGGCGTCATAGTGACGGATACGCAAAATCAAATTCAGACTCACAACAAAGCTGCCAGCGAAATCCTGGCGATGCAGACCCACAGCATCGGGGAATCGATTGATCGGCTGCTTCCCTATCTGGCTGACGGTCTCCTCCGCGTACTGGAGGCGGTGCGTACTGAGAATCGTCGGACAACCGTTGAGCTGACCGCCCCCGTAGGCAACCGGGGGCCGCGTAGCCTGAACTTCCGCCTGAGTCCCCTGCGTGGCACCGAGCATGAGACCGAAGGCGTCGCTATCGTTCTCGATGATCTGACCGAACAACGCCAGCGCGAAGCGCAGCTCAACGTAGTCCGGCGCTACCTCCCCCCGGCCATGGTTGACAACATTCAGAGCATCGCCCAGTTGGGCCTGGGTGGCGTTCGACGCGACATTACCGTGATCTATGTGGATGTCCGCCCGATAGACACACTCCCGGCTGCGCTCCCGCCCAAGCAGCAAATGGCCTCCCTCAATCGCTATATGGCGATCTCCAGTACCCCGATTCACAACTATGGCGGCATCATCGATAAATTCATGGGCACCGAAGTCATGGCCTTATTCAACACGCAGCTTAATCCCAGCGAACGCCACGCCTGGGATGCAGTACAGGCGGTCCTGGATATGGTGGACGGTTTCATGAATCTGTACGCCGAACAGGGGGAACCGGAAGGCGCTGCATACTACCGGATTGGCATTCACAGCGGCATCGCCACTCTGGGCAATGTGGGGAGCATCAACCGCCGCGAGTTTACCGCTATCGGCGATACGGTCAATCTGGCCCACCGGCTGGTCGATATGGCAAAGCGTGGCGAGATTCTGATCAGCGAAGATACTTACAACGCCTGTTCCGAGTGTCTGAAGGACCCGGCAAACAGGGTTGCCTTTGTCGATCGCGGAGATACCACTATCCGGGGTCGCTCTCAGCCTGTGCGTATTTATCAAGTGCAGCGGGGAGTGTCGCAATAACCATGTCGTCATCACCATTTGAAACTCACCCCGTGCAAAACCCTAACTCAGATGAGATTCAATATGTGAGTCTCCTGGTTGCCCAGGTGGAGGATATGCTGCGGACCCAGCGCGACATCCTCCAACAACGGGGTATGGGGCTGCCGCCGGGCACGCTGAAAGATGTGGCCGAAACACGGCAAGGTCTGGAAGCCCTGAGCGCCCACCTGGCGGCCCAGCAAGTAGAGCTAAACCGGCTGCATGCGCTGGCGGAAACATCGGCCCTGATCAACAGCTCGCTCGGGCTGGACGAAGTTCTTAACCGCGTAATGGACACCGTCATCCGTCTGACTGGCGCCGAACGCGGCTATATCGTCCTGCGCGAGGAAGGCACATCGGAGCTGGTTGTCCGTGTAGCCCGCAACCTGGATCAGGAGACTATCCAGCGCGGCTCCTTCACGGTCAGTCGCAGCGTCGTCAACGACGCCGCTGAAAACGGACAACCTATCGTTACTACTAATGCCCAGGCCGATCCGCGATTCTCCAACCAGGAGAGCGTGGTCTCCTATTCGCTGCGCAGCATTCTGTGCGTCCCGCTCAAGGTGAAGGACGAAGTAATTGGCGTGGTCTACGCTGACAACCGTGTTCGTTCGGGCCTGTTCGGCCAGAGCGAGCTGGAGCTCCTGTTAGCGTTTGCCAACCAGGCCGCTGTCGCGATTGAGAACGCGCGCCTGTTCGAGCGGGTCAGCACCATGCTCGCTGAAGTGATTGAGAACAAGGAACTTCTGGAGAATGTTTTCGCCTCGATAGCCAGCGGTGTAATCACAGCAGATATGCAGGGCAATATCATCATCTGTAACCTGGCGGCGGAGAAGATGTTCGATATCACACGCGAGAAAATTCTTCAGCAGCGCACTGCTGAAGCGCTGCCTTTTCTCGGCGAAGACTTCTACACAGCTCTGCGCCAGGTTTACCAGACCAGCTCGCGCGAGAGTCTGGAGCTCCAGCCGGTCATCCCTTCGCGAGGTCAGGCTGTGCTTGCCACCCGGATTAGTCCGCTTAAAACGCACGATCAGTCTATTGGTGGCGTGACGATGGTGTTTGATGACCTGACCGAGATGCGCCGCCGCGAAGAAACGCTGGCTGAGGTACGGCGGTATCTTTCTCCGGAGATGGTCGAAAATATCCGCATGATCGATACCATCGAACTGGGGGGCGAAGAACGGGAGATCAGCGTGATCTTCGCTGACGTTCGCGGCTTCACCCAGTTTTCAGAGCGCCTCCAGCCCGAAGAACTCATGATGATCATCAACCGTTATCTGGGGGTGTGCAGCGACGCTATCCACCTCTATGACGGCGTGATTGACAAATACATGGGGGATGCCGCGGTAGGCATGTACAATACCCAGCTTAACCCACAGGAAGACGACCATGCTTTGCGGGCCGTGCGCGCTGCCATGAGCATGATCTATGATGTTCAGGCTCTCCATGAGATATTGCCGCCCGAACTGCGGCTCTGGTACGGCATCGGGATCGATACGGGATTGGCCGTGTTGGGGAATGTCGGCAGCGCCGCTCGCAAAGAATTTACCGCCCTGGGCAGCCCCATTATCCACGCCAGAAAACTGCAAGAAACAGCGGAGCGCGGGGAGATCGTTATCTCAGAGGCGACCTACGACAGGGTGCGCGATAAGATCGAGGTGGAACGTCTGGAGCGCCCGTTCAGGGGCGAAGAAGTCCCTCACATTATGTACAAAGTGCTGGGGTTCAAGCGTAAACAATAAACACGCTCTGGCTGGCGACGGGCGGATCAAACCAGCAAGCGAGGAATAAACAGCCAGGCCAGGCTGACCACCGTCTGACAGACCCACGCCGCTGCCAGGCCGTTCCGCTGCCGCAGGCGGCTGTACAGGGCATTCAGCATGATCAGAAAAGTGCCCACGATCAGGCTGACAAAGGGATACCTGATCACATCCATCGTGGGGAAAAAGAGCAGGATAGACCATACGCTGGCCAGCAGTGCTGCGACCAGAATCGAGCGCTGCTGCTGAAGGGAATACCGGAAAAAGAACGTTTCTACCGGCGCCATCACAAATACCACAATGAGGAACACCGCCCCATCAGGCATATTAACGAAGATGCGCTCTGAGGCCTCCGCCAGCAGTCCGGCGCCCACCAGCAAGAGAAGCGCGCCGAGCGCAAGCCCCCATCCCCCTCCCCACAGCAAATCATTGAGACCAATGCGGATGATCACGGACTCTTTCTGTGTGATGATCGTGCCGATCAGAAATCCAGCCAGCAGAGTCCACAGGATGGCGTAGCGCTCCACCGGCAGGGTAGCTGCCAGCGGCGTCAGCCCCAGACTCAGGGCAATGACCACGAGGTAGGCAAACATGGCATTGGAGCCATGGGATTGAAAGGTCAGCGCGTTCTGGCGGCTGTTTTCTCTGCTCGCGGGGTGCACCTCCTGATTGCTCCGATCATCCCGATCATCAATAGCTGAAGGTGGAGGAAGCGGCTCATCAGCCGAAGGCCAGGCGGGTAGGTTATTCCAGCCGGCCACCTCCTCAATCTCTGAAGCGTTTTGATCCTCCCATTCAAACGATTCAAATTCCGGCGGATTGCCCGGCTCACGGTTCATGACAACACTTCCCTGAATGCCGCAATAACCTGTTCGATATGCGCCGGGGTGATCCAGTAATGCGTGACCAGGCGCAGGCCACGCGGATCGCGGCCCCCAACCCAGACGCCCCGCTGTGCCATCTGTTCGGCGATATCAGAGACGGACAGGCGAACCTCATCGGTGAAATGAATGAACACCATATTGATACGGACCTGTTCCAGATCAACCTCAATGCCGGGGATGTGAGACAATCCCTCAGCCAGTTGCCGGGCAGTCGCGTGATCTTCATGCAGCCGGGGGGCTACCTCCCGCAGCGCCACCAGCCCCGCCGCCGCCAGAATGCCTGCCTGTCGCATCCCCCCGCCCAGCGCCTTTCGCATTCGGCGCGCCTGCTGAATGAACTGCGCCTCCCCAACCAGGACTGCCCCTACAGGGGCGCACAGCCCTTTAGAAAGGCAGAAAGCTACGCTGTCAGCCGATGTTACCAGGTCGCGAACCGTACAATCTAGCGCTGCGGCCGCATTGAAGATGCGCGAGCCATCCACGTGCGTCCGGAGGCCATATCGCTGCGCCAGCGCCGCCACATCATCCATGTAGGCGGCCGTCAGCGGTATCCCCCCCACCCCGCACTGCGCGTTTTCTACAGTGATCAGCCGGGTTACAGGCAGGTGGATATCTTCCGGGTAGCGAATAGCGGCTTCGATATCACACAGGCGCAACGTGCCGTCAGCCTGGACGGGAACTGTGTGCGGGTGGATACCGCCGAACGCTGCCATGCTGCCCACTTCATACCTGAAAGTGTGGGCCTTATCCCCCAGGATGACTTCATCGCCGCGCCCGCAGTGAGCCAGTATAGCGGCCAGGTTAGCCATAGTGCCGCTGGCGACAAACAGCCCGGCCTCCTTGCCAAACAGCTCAGCCGAAAACGCTTCCAATTCGTTAACCGTCGGGTCTTCACCAAGAACATCATCGCCCACGGCGGCATTGGCCATAGCCTCACGCATGGCAGGCGTAGGGTGGGTAACCGTATCGCTTCGAAGATCGATCCGATCCATAAAACCTCCCAATCAAATAGGTATGACAGTCCGATCGTAAAACCGACGGCTTGAAAAGACAAGGGTAGCGACAACCCCTACCAGTCCTTAGAATGGGTATCATAAGCATACGCGGCCCCCGCCGATGGAGGAACAGTGGCAACCACAATCACGCTGCGTCATGTAAGCAAAGTCTTTCCAGCGACGGAGACATCCGATCTCCATAAACAATCAGGCATGTCAGGCAACCTGCATGCCCTGCGCGACGTCTCTCTGACTGTGCGGCCTGGCGAGACGCTGGGGGTGCTCGGCCCATCCGGCTGCGGCAAAACAACCCTGCTGCGCGTCATCGCCGGGTTGGAGATCCCCACGAGCGGTGAAATCCTGTATGACAACGTAAATCTGAAAGACATCCCCATGGTTGAACGCGGCATCGGCATGGTCTTTCAAAGCTACGCCCTGTATCCCCACCTGCCAAGCGTGGACAATATCGGATTCTTTCTACGACTGCGCAAGCGAGAACAGGAAATCCCGGAACGCGTGCTGGAAATCTCCGAAGTGATGAAGATCGATCTCAAGCCGCTCCTGAGTCGCCGACCTCCAACCCTCTCAGGGGGAGAGCGCCAGCGTGTCGCAATCGCCCGCTGTCTGGCCCGCGACCCGCGTGTATTCCTGTTCGATGAGCCTTTCTCCAATCTGGATGCCAAAGTTCGGGCCAGCGCCCGTGTCGAACTCAGGCGGCTGCTTCAACGCTACAATGTCACCAGCGTCTACGTCACCCACGATCAGACAGAAGCCATTGCGTTGTCGCACCGTATCGCTATCCTCAACAACGGCCAACTCGTACAGATCGGCACTTTTCAGCACCTTTATGAGACTCCTAAAAATGTCTTTGTGGCCGGCTTTCTGGGCAGCCCGCCGATGAATCTGTTCCCGGGTAATGTCCGGGGAGGCAAGTGGATTGGCAAAGCCTTCGACTGGGGGCCAGTCCGCGCTGATATCAGCGACGGCACATCGGTTGTTCTGGGTATCAGGCCGGAACACCTTCTACCTGTAACGGGAGGGGGCATTGCAGCGACTGTTCAACTGGTCGAGCCTCTCTATGCAGAGCGCGCACAGATTATCCACGCCCGGCTTGGCCCGCATAATCTCGCCATCCGGCTGTCACAGGATACGTCTATCCAGCGCGGAGAGACGCTCTCCCTCGCGTTTCCGGCGGAACGGGTGCATCTCTTCGATGGTCAGACCGGCCAGCGCATTAGCTGATATTCATCCGCCCGCAATGCTCAGCGCAATTCAAACGAAACGAGTGGGGCAAGCTCCCTCAGCGTCGCCGGTCCAATCCCGCTCACATTGGCCAGATCATCGAGCGACAGAAACGGGCCATGCTCTTCCCTGTAGGCGATGATCCGCTCGGCGATAGCCACTCCGATGCGCGGAAGGCGATCCAGCTCTTCAACAGAGGCTGTATTGATGTAAATAATGCCGGTGTCATTGGGGGTAGGAAGCGCTACTTCCCCCGGCGCGGCGGCGCTGCCGCTATCCTGAACCGGCCCAACAGACGCGTAAAATACATGAACCTGATCGCCATCGCGCAAAAGCTGTGCCAGATTAACGCGCTCCTGGTCGGCAGCCGCTGCCAGCCCGCCGGCCGCCTCGATAGCGTCGATCACGCGGCTTCCATAGGGAACGGTCACGAGCGATTCGGGGTTCTGGACGGCGCCGGTGACATACACCTGGATTGGGCCTGGCGTCGCTGACGGCGCTGGCGTTGTCGTGGGAGCAGGTGTAGCCGTAGGAGGGGGCGGCACAATAGTTATGGTGACCGGGGCCGGACGCCGGAGAATGAACGCGGCGCTCCCGCCGGCAATTGCGATAATGAGCAGGATAACCAGAAGATTCTTGTGCCGCTCCAGTAGAGGCGGCTTTTCCGGCCCGGCAGTGGCCATGACAATCCCCCCTCATGATCGCAGCACGGAGTCTGAGCCAGCATTCAGACTCCGTGTTCTCTTATAATCGTCTTCCGTCGAGGGCAGAGCTAGTACTTGCGCACGATCGCTCGATAAGCGGCCGGCTGGCGTGACTGTAGAATCTGAAACTCCTCGCGGTAACGGCGCACCTCATCCAGATCGATCCGTGCCACAGTGTACCCTTCCAGTGGCAAGCCGGTTTCCGGGTCCACCTCATCGGTTAGCGAGGCGAATACCTGACCGCGCGGGCCGACAACCATGCTCTCCCCGCCAAACGTCATCGTCACATCTTCGCCCATGCGGTTTGCGCCAGCGACGAACACAGCGTTCTCATAGGCGCGCGCCTTCAGGTAAGTTTTCCATTCTTCGATCTGGCTGGATTCCCAGTTCGCCATGACGCACAGCAGTTCTGCTCCATCCAACGCCAGTGAGCGAGCAACCTCCGGAAAAGCCAGATCCCAGCCCAACATCAGGCCGAGCGTCCCCAGCTCGGTCTCAAAAACCGGGATCTTATAGCCTTCGCGGAAGGCCATACGTTCTTCACCGCGGAGGTGAATCTTGTTGTAGACATCAATCAACTCGCCATCCGGCCCGACCAGAACTGCCGAGTTGTACAGTACGCTCTCGACTTTTTCTTTCGTCACCATACCGAAGGCGATATAAACGCCATGTTCGTTAGCGCGCTGCGACATCAGGTTGATCGTCGGGCCGGGCACGCGCTGGGCAATCTCAGTGAAGCGAACACCCAGTTCGTATCCGCTGGTCACCAGTTCCGGAAAGACAATCAGGTCCACCCGCTGCTGAGAAGCAATGGTAGAAACAAAGTCTGACATCTTAACCAGGTTGTCTTCTGGCTCGCCCAGGACGGGCTTCATTTGCACTACGGCAATGGTAATCTCACGCATGTTGTTCCTCGAATGTCAACGCAGAATATGGCTCAAGTGCAGATGGGGTTGCTGGTCATCTCGCGCCTCCTCAGGCAGAGGCGGCAGGCAGATAAGCGAATCACTTTATAACCTGACGACCAACTGGCAACACTGTCTTTTACTGTATAGGTTCCTCTGCAATCGCGCAAGGACGGACTTCACCGCTGGTCAATATAAGCCCGGGTGCCAATAGCCTGCGCGATCGCGATTCCCGCTTGCTGGGCCGGGGTAGTGGCTTCATCCGCATACAACGGGCGCGGCGCTTTACTTTGTCGGGCTTCTTCGAAGTGCGCCTCCACGACGTCGCCCTCTGTTTGTTCGATATGAGCCAGCGTTGTATAGAAATCCTCCGGCCTGAGATGCCGCTCCTTGCCAAATGGCTGTTCCCGTTCGTTCAGCAGCATATGCAGCCAGGCTTCATGGAGCATCCTGTCGGGCTGTCCATTGCGCCCCCGCCGCTTCTGCCGGGCGACCTGCGTTACCACCACCGCCCTGATATTGCTGAACGGGTAGGTTTCGCGGACATCGCTGGTCAGGTCGAGGTGGCGCCGCACCTGGCGATCGGTTCGGTCAATCACCACGTATTTTGAGCGGAACATCTGCAAGAAGAGGCGCGCCCCAAAAATTATCAGCCCTATCCCAAGTGCCAGGCCGATAAAGGGCAGAAAAGCTGGCTGAACCGGCGCATATACGCTTTGAAGCGTCAGCACGCTGAGGATAATGAAGGCAGTGCCGAGCAACAATCGGAACAAAACGGAGCCAATCGTACCCAGTGACCAGAAACCGGCGCGCTCCAGCTTCAGCCCTCCGCTGATCTCTTTGAGATGCCAGTGGCCTAACGCCAGCGGCAGGGTAATTGCAGGCGCCAGCTTGCGGCTGACCCGCACAACCGGAGTCGGAGAATCGTCGATCGGAATATCACCAGCGGCGCTATCAGATGGGCTGACCAGGCTGCTGAGCATAGCGGCAAATGCCGGATCGTTCTGAAGCCGCAGGATTTCAGCTTCCAATTCCGGCGAACGCGCGGAGACCGTAGAGGCTTCGCTCTCGGCAAGCCGTTGCCGAAGCCCGACGAGGCGCGGGATAGATGACTTCATCCAGTCCTGATCATCAGAATTAGCCTCCCCCATCTGCGCTGATGCCATCTGCACCGAGGATGCAGCAGCAACAGCAACCGGAGGCGGCACGTAGGCCTTCAGCATATCAGGATGCAAGGGACCGGTCGTGGGGGCCATATGTGGCGCTTCGACGAAGCGGAACCGGCACTGCAACACCTCCGCCAGGGCCGCCCCCGCCCGTTCTGCTTCATGTGCCGACAGCAGTGCGTAATCGTCAGGCCAGTGCGCCAGCTCACACCAGCGCCCGCCGCGCGCGGCAGCCGTAGTCGGACCGAGCAAAAAGCCAAGATGCCAGGCGCGATCAATCAGCGACCATCCCACCACAACTTCCTCAACTTCTTTCACAGGCAGTCCGCCATTAGCCGGTAGCTGGCGCGCCTCAGCAAATGCCGGGCGATAAGCCAGCGCCGCAGCGCCCAGAGTAGCAATCAA
>WBZO01004087.1_pt2 | contig 13275 bp, 14 predicted proteins | sample 5204261 | NCBI WGS metagenome assembly WBZO01 (sample SAMN12412400, study PRJNA552823) | activated sludge metagenome | isolation source: activated sludge from anammox sidestream of wastewater treatment plant... | place: USA: North Carolina | collected 2017-09
CACAAATTTCCTTTTCTGGTCATCAGTAAAAGCGGCGGTGCACGGATGATGGAAAGCGCATTCTCATTGATGCAACTGGCCAAAACCAGTGGTAAACTTTCTCAACTTAGTGATGCAAAAATTCCTTATATCTCTCTTCTTACCGATCCTACTTTCGGAGGAATTTCAGCTTCCTTCGGTATGCTGGGAGACCTGAATATTGCAGAACCCGGTGCATTGATCGGATTTGCCGGCCCCAGAGTGATCAAAGAAACCATTAAAAAAGACCTGCCCGAAGGTTTCCAAAGAAGTGAATTCATACTGGAACATGGTTTCCTGGACTTCATTGTATCCCGTAAAGAGCTGAAAGAAAAACTGGCTATAGTACTTACACTTTTCAGGGATTAATCCCTCATTACATTCATCAATTGAATTTCTAAAGGTATTTTTGTCTTTTAACTACATTAATGGCAGAGCTAAAAAACAGGCAGGCCTTTTTTGAATATCTCATAGACAGTAAATATGTGGCAGGAATGGTATTGACCGGAACTGAAGTGAAATCGCTCAGAGAAGGCAAAGCGAGTTTTGCAGACAGCTATTGCCTCATTCATAAAGGAGAGATCTGGCTCAAACAACTGCATATCGCCGAATATGCTCATGGCACTGCCAACAATCATGAACCGACCCGTGACAGAAAACTTCTTTTACAAAAAAAAGAGATACGAAAGATCGAGTCAAAGCTGAAAGAAAAAGGTTATACACTGATACCCCTGCGGATCTTTTTCAATGAAAAAAATATTGCCAAAATTGAGATCGGTCTGGCCAAAGGGAAAAAACTGCATGACAAAAGACAAAGCATCAGGCAAAAGGAAATGGAACGTGAAATGAAAAGGCACCTGAAATAAGCAGGCCGGAAGATCGTTATAATCTTACAGACAGAAGCCAAACCGGAATGAAAAGGACCCTGATAATTATCTTCCTGCACTTTTCTCTCTGTGTCAATGCACAGAGCGTATTCGGATATTGGTATGGCTTTGCCAATGTGAAAACCTCCGGCTCCGCAAACAATTACCTGGTAGAGCTTATTTTAAACCAGGATAAAGGATTTGTAAAAGGTGTTCTTAATTACTATTTTAAAAACACTTACCGCAGTCTGCAGGTGAAAGGGAATTATAACACAGCCACCAGGGAACTGAATCTGTATGAGATCCCCATCCCCTATCATGCCTCCACTTCTGATCTGGAAGTTTTTTGCATCATGAATCTTCGTGCCACATTGATGGTAGCCAAAGCAGGTTCGAATCTTAAAGGAGCTTTTGTGAGCCTTCCTCAATATAAGTACACCTGTGCCGATATCAATTTCAATTTAAGATTGAATGCAGACATCAGTAAGGAAGATTCAGTATTGAGATCTATCCGCGAATACAAAGAAACTTTCCAGGTCTGGAAGCCCTCTTTTACTGATACGGCAGTGGCTGTAAATATTATTCCGAGAAAAGTGATCAACTATGTAATTGAAAAAGAATATACCGAACGAGAAAATGAGATCGTCAATGAAATTGAAGTAGGATCAGATTCTTTGAAAGTAGATTTTTATGATAATGGTGAAGTGGATGGAGATTCCATTTCCATTTTTTATAACAACAAACTCATTGCTTTTCATCAGATGTTGAGTACCCGTGCGGTCCACTTCGATCTTGTACTGGACAGTACAAGAGAAGTAAATGAACTGACCATGTTTGCAGACAACCTCGGATCCATTCCGCCCAACACGGCATTGATGATCATTGATGACGGAAAAAAGAGATATGAATCTCGTTTGTCAAGCAATCTTCAAAAAAACGCAACCATCAGGATCAAAAGAAAAAAAGTAAAATCATCATCCTCCCAATGATGATATCAATTTGATTTCACACATGAATACCTTTCCCCATCTGTGGAAAATTTTAACGAAGCCCTTTGAGCACAACGGCTGAAATTTACCGAACTCTTTACCGCCACCATGGAAACAAATAAAGAATTATCAGCCCTCTTTCATTTGATTGACGACCCTGATGAAGAAGTCTTTGACGCCGTCACTCAAAAAATTGTTGACTATGGAATGCCTGTGATTCCTAACCTGGAAAACCTTTGGGAAACCACCCCCAATCTGGAAGTACAGCATCGCATCGAACTGCTCATCCATAAACTGCATTACAGGGATCTTACCGAGGAATTTCGTCAATGGAGTGTATCGGGCCATCACGACCTGATGCTGGGTGCATTACTGGCAGGTAAATTTCTTTATCCCGATTTGTCCACCACTTCCGTCATGCAGGAGATCGAAAAAGTGCGGAGAAACATCTGGCTTGAGCTGAATAACTACCTCACTCCGCTGGAACAGGTGAATATTGTAACCAGCATTTTATACAGTTATTACGGATTGAAAGGAAATGAAACCAACTACCAGGAGACCGGAGATTTTCTGATCCATAAAGTACTGGAAGCAAAACGCGGTAACCAGATCAGCAATGGAATCCTGTACCTTGTATTATGTGAACTGCTCGACATTCCTGTAAAAGCGGTCAATATTCCCAAACAATTTATTCTGGCTTATTTCAAACCGGGATATTCTGATGAATCACTTCCCAACCCTATCAACAAGATCGAATTTTTTGTTGATCCCACTTCCGGGCAGGTATTCACCCATCAGGACGTGGAAGGTTATTTCAAAAGAATAGCGGTTCCTCCCACCGGGTCTTATTTCAAGCCTCAGAAAAATAAAAAGATCATTCAGCATCTGCTGGATGAATTCAGCAAATGCTTCAGTGAAGAAAAAGATGAATTGAAAAAGAATGAACTTAAAGACCTGAGCAAACTTCTGGACTGATCACTTTCATTTGATCTATAAAGTCAAAGTCCATCCCTCCCTGTAATCCCTTCTTACAAACTCATTGGCTTCATCAAAATTGGTGATCTTCATGTTCTTTGCATCCCACAACAATTTTTTGCGGCCAAGATATTTATCATCCCATCCTTTTCCTTTCGGATTTCTCATCATATAGCTGCGGATGGCAAGATTACCCATCAATATGCTTTCGGCAAAAGGTCCTGCATATTCAAAAGGCGAGCTGGTTTCTCCTTTTCCGTAACCGGCAATGCATGCATTCACCCATTGCAGGTAATGGCCTTCAGGAACTCTCTTTATCGTTTCGGGAGGCATGGTTTTTTCCTTCATCAGTATTGTCGGTAACAACCTTGGGTTGGCTCCATAACAATCAACCAATAACTTTCCTTTGTCGCCTATGAACAACAAGCCACCATCCCAATTTCCAAAAGCTTCACCCGGCAGCAATTCATCGGGCCGCTCTGGAAGCAAACCTCCATCATACCAGGAAACTTTTATATTTCCTTTCCCGTCTTTTCTCGGGTAATTCAGATGAATGATAGAGGAAGGGGGACAACTGTCAGGGTTCATGGTGTCATCCCACATGGCTCTCCAGATCGTGGCAATGCTGCATTCCACTTCATTCGGGTAATCTATCGGCAGGCAACGGAATGCCGGATCCATGATATGGCAAGCCATGTCTCCTAATGCACCGGTACCGAAAGCCCACCATCCCCTCCAGTTAAAAGGTAGATATGCCGGATTGTAATCAATCATTTTTGCGGGGCCTATCCACAGATCCCAGTTCAACGCGGAAGGGATGTCGAATTTCCCTGTCGGCGTAGGTATTCCCTGCGGCCAGACAGGCCTGTTGGTCCAGCACTGAACAGACTTCACATCGCCGATCATTCCCGCATCTATCATCTCTTTGGTCTTTCTCACGCCATCGCCCGATCCGCCCTGGTTGCCCATCTGTGTGATCACTTTATATTTTTTTGCAGCCTGTGCCAGAATCCTCGATTCGTAAATATCGTGTGTCAATGGTTTTTGCGTATAAACATGTTTGCCTAATTGCATGGCAGCCAGTGTGGCCACAGCATGAGTATTGTCTGGGGTGGAAATGGAGCAGGCATCAATATTGTTCTTCTCTTTTTCCAGCATCTCACGGAAATCTTTGTAATAATTTGCTTTGGGAAAACGTTGCCTTGATTTTACGGACTGCCTGTCATCCACATCGCAAAGTGCCACAATGTTCACGTTAGGGCTTTTAGAAAACTGGGCAAGATCATCTTCACCTTTACCGCCGGCACCGATACCGGCTATATTGAGTTTATCACTCGGTGCAATGAATCCTCTTCCCAACACATGCCTGGGCACAATAAAATAACTTCCGCCCACTATGGCAGCATTGCGGATGAATTTGCGGCGGCTGATATTGCTGTTCTTTTTATTCCGGCTCATACTTCAAATTTGCTTCAAGTTAAATGTTACGGATTTAATCGTCAAAAGAATGTTTACAAAACTACTTTGTACATTTATAGTTGGCATAAAAGACAATACAGGATCATGAGCATAACCCGGGAAGATTTTGAAAAAATTGATATCCGCAGCGGTACTATCATTGACGTAAAAGATTTTCCTAAAGCCAGGAAACCAGCTTATCAATTGATGATAGATTTCGGTGAGCTGGGCGTAAAAAGATCTTCAGCTCAACTGACTTTTCACTACAAAAAAGAAGACCTGATGAACAGGCAGGTGATCGCAGTCGTCAATTTCCCGCCCAAACAAATAGCAGATTTCTTCAGCGAATGCCTGGTATTAGGTGTTTATGATGAAAACAATAATGTAATTTTATTGCAACCCGAACATGCTGTCAGTAATGGGAGGAAGATTGGATAAAGATGAGTACTGTTTACACCACATATTATCAATCACCTATCGGTTTGCTGAAAATAACGGGAACTGAAAACTATATCAGTGAAGTGTCTTTTCATGATAAGACCACTAAAATGCCCGGAAGAAAAAGAAACCTGCCTCCGCTGCTCATCCAATGCCTGGAGCAGTTGATACAGTATTTCAACGGGGAAAGAAGGCAGTTCGATCTTCCACTGGAGCAGCCCGGCACTCCTTTTCAACAAAAAGTGTGGAGTGAACTGCTCACCATTCCTTTTGCAAAAACCATAAGCTACCTGGAACTGGCAAGAATGACGGGTGATACCAAAGCAACAAGGGCGGTAGCCAATGCTAACGGGAAAAATAATATTGTCATCATTGTCCCTTGCCATCGTGTGATCGGATCGAACAGGGACCTGGTGGGCTATGGCGGCGGGCTATGGAGAAAAAAATGGTTATTGGAACACGAAGCGAAAGTGGCGTATGGGATACAGACTCTTTTTTAAATTCAAAAGTCAAAATTAAAAATTAAAAGATTCCCATCTTTAAAGTGTTTTGCTGTTTTATATTTAAACGTTTGATCCTTCCTGCCGACAGACAGGTTTTGAATTTTGACTTTTAACTTTTTAACTTTTACTTTTTCACTTCAACTCTTTATTCGTAAACGCCAGAGGTAACAACATGCTTGCCGTTTCGATCACAAATACTTTTCCTTTCTGTCCGCTCAGTATAAGCCGTATCGGCTTATTTACTCTGGTTTCATATTCCACCAATGCCTGGCGGCACATGCCACAGGGAGAGATCGGATGATCGTTTTCCTGGCTGTCACTTTTATAACTTAAAGCAATCGTATCAATAGGCACTTGAGGATGCAGTGTGGCCACTGTCCCCAATAAAACTCTTTCGGCACAAATGCCAACCGGAAATGAAGCATTCTCCTGGTTAGTTCCTGTTACCTTCTCGCCGTTTTCGAGTACAGCTACCGCCCCCACTTTGAAATTTGAATATGGAGCATAAGCTTCTTTTGTAACTTCTCTGGCTTCTTTCAGCAAACGGGCATCCTGATCATTCAGTTCACTGATATCATCATAAACCCGGTAACTGAACTCTGATCTTTCTTCTTTCATAGATAAAAGTTACTGATAAATTAGCGAACATCTAATACAACAAAAACCTATGGCATAGGTTGTGATCACTTCACTGATCTGAAAAGGCGGTTCCATCTCGGTCCATCTTTCCAACTAAACCAGATGATAGAGGCTTCACCTACTATCCTGTCTTCAGGTACAAATCCCCAGAAACGTGAATCCTGAGAACCCTGGCGGTTATCTCCCATCATCCAGTAATAGTTCATTTTAAAAGTGTAGTCTGTCGCCTCTTTCCCATTAATGAAATACTTTCCGTCTTTTTTCTCCAAACTGTTCTTTTCATATACCCGTATGGCTCTTTGATAGATTGGGAAAGTAGAATCGTTCAACTCCACTTTAGCTCCCTTTTTTGGTATCCATATCGGACCGTATTCATCCACCGACCATTTGTGGATGGTGTCATAAGGGAAATAAGTGGTCGGATCGGGGGTGTTGATATAATATGGTTGTACACTTTTTATAATCGGAGATTTTTCCAGAATGCTCTTTTCTTTTTCGGTCATATTGATCAGATAGATGGAATTTCCCATCATATTCAAATCAGAAGTACTTTCAGTCTCATTGATCATAATGCCGAGATCTTTGAGGTAATCAGGGTCGAGTGATCTGTTGTCTTTCAATTCCACCACATAATTTCTTTCCGAAAAGGGCGGGATGATTTGTTTCTTACCATCAATATAAACATCACCGTGAATGATGGACAGGGTATCACCTGCAATGCCCATGCATCTCTTAATATAATTATCGGTCTTATCAGGCGGATGCACAACAATCGGATAATTGACCGGGTCATTCAGAATCATCTGATCGGTTGCAGAGCCCGCAGCAGCTCTGCGTTTCACATCATAATATGGATTGGCGGATTCAAATCCTGCCTTATGGATAACTGTATCACCATTAGGAAAGTTGAATACCACTACATCACCTCTTTTTACCGGAGAAGAGAACCACCTGATATACGGTAATTCAATTGCTGTAGAATATGATTTCCAGTTAAGCCCCGGAATATAATTATGAATAAAAGGAATAGATAAGGGAGTGTTGGGAATGCGTGGGCCATAACTGAATTTGCTGACAAATAAAAAATCATTGATCAGCAAGGTTTTTTCCATGGAGCCGGAAGGAATGGTATAAGCTTCAAAAACAAAAGTGCGGATCAGGGTGGCTGCCACTACGGCAAATATGGCTGCATCTACCCACTCACGCCATCCCTTTTTCCTGAATCTTTTTACTCCTTCAGGGCCGATGAATTTTGTATCGTTTTTTGATGCGATGTATGGGAAGTAAAAGAAAGGGACTAATGAAGCGAAGGTATGTTCTCCTATAAGGAATTTGCCAAAAAGTTTTGCAAACTCAATAAAGATACCCGGAGTGATGAACCATCCTACCACAGGAATCAATTGCCAGAAGACCCAGTGTTTAGGACGCTGAGCAAGGTCCTGCATCACCCATGTGTTATAAAAAGGGATATATGCTTTCCACGGAGCTTCTCCTGCTTTGGCAAATAATTTTGCAAAGCCATAAGAAGGCAGCATCATGTACAGCAGGGTGATGAGATAAATTACCAGCAATTGAGATAAAGGCATATCAGGATATATTAGCGGGCAAAATTATCATAATAATCTGCCTGTCAAAATTTTACTGCCGAAAGTTTTCTTAAAGAGCAGATCACTTGGGCAATACATAATTTTTTATGTCTTCTGCAGTGATACTTTTTCCCGAAAGAATCACCAATCTTTCTACCACATTCCTTAACTCACGGATATTTCCTGTCCAGTTGTATTGTTGCAATAATTTAATGGCTTCCGGTTCAATATTCTTTTTTGCTGATCCATAATCTGAAGAAATATCTTCGAGAAACTGATCAATGAGCAAGGGAATATCGTCACGCCTTTCATTCAGTGAAGGCACATGGATGAGAATGACGCTTAAGCGATGATAGAGATCCAGGCGAAAGGTTTTGTTCTCCACTTCTTTCAACAGGTCTTTGTTAGTGGCGGCAATCACCCGCACATCAACGGAGATATCTTTATCGGCACCCACTCTGGTGATCTTTCCTTCCTGCAATGCACGCAGTACTTTGGCCTGTGCATTCGGGCTCATATCACCGATCTCATCTAAAAATAAAGTGCCGCCGTTTGCCTGCTCAAACTTTCCGATCCGCTGTTTGATGGCTGAGGTGAACGATCCTTTTTCATGTCCGAACAATTCACTTTCGATCAGTTCCGAGGGAATGGCAGCACAGTTCACTTCCACCAACGGAGCTGCTGCCCTGTTGCTTTTTTCATGCACCCATCTTGCTACCAATTCTTTACCCACTCCATTCTCTCCGGTTATCAAAATCCTTGCATCTGTCGGCGCCACTTTTTCGATAGTGTCCCTGATCTTTTTCATGGGTTCCGATTCCCCGATCATCTCCTGTACTTTGCTCACCTTGCGTTTCAATACTTTCGCTTCGGTTACCAGGGTGCTGCGGTCCATCGCATTGCGGATTGTGATCAGCAAACGGTTCAGATCCGGGGGTTTGGAAATATAATCATAAGCTCCCTTCTTCACAGCTTCCACTGCGGTCTCAATATTTCCATGGCCAGATATCATAATGATAGGAACATCCGGGTTGAATTCACCTGCTTTCTGTAAAAATTCGATTCCGTCCAGCTTAGGCATTTTGATATCGCACAATACTACATCATAGGTCTTGTCTTTAAATTTTCTCAGGCCATCTTCTCCATCGGATGCTTCTTCTATCTTGTAGCCTTCAAAAGACAAGATCTCCGATAATGTCTTTCTGATTGCTCTTTCATCATCAATGATCAAAATATCAGCCATTACGTAAATTTTTCAATATAAAAATAAAGCAAAGCTCTGAAGTTCATACCGGTTCTGCATTCCGGAATCAAATTGGGTAAAAATGAATTTAAAAGCAGAAAAATAAACAACTCATTTATTAATTCTCCGGGATAGGTCTCTTACATATATAAACCTATGGGTATCTTTCGCATGGTCAGCAGTGATCCCGTTGAAATCCGCTTTATTACTTGTTCAGGTACATCACTTCTTTCACCAGCCTGACTGTCCTTGGGACGTCCGGTAATGCAGCAGCAACAAGATTGGGAGCATAATGCAGAGGAGCATCGGCAGAAGTGATCCTGCGTACCGGTGCATCCAGATAATCAAATCCTTCTTTCTGTATCCTGTATGACAACTCTGAAGATACGGATGCAAAAGGCCATTGCTCTTCCACAATAACAAGGCGGTTGGTCTTCTTCACACTTTCCAGCACTGTTTCCCAATCCAGAGGCCGGATGGTACGGAGGTCAATAACCTCTGCACTGATTCCTTCTTTTTCCAACTCATCCGCAGCGCCTAAAGCCACTTTCATCATTTTATTGAATGAAACCAAAGTAACATCTCTGCCTTGTTTTTTTATATCGGCTTTGCCGAGTGGAATATAATATTCTTCTTCCGGCACTTCTGACTTATCTCCATACATCACTTCGCTTTCCATGAATACCACGGGATCTTCTTCGTATCGTATGGATTGTTTCAATAATCCCTTTGCATCATAACCGTTGCTTGGAGAAACTACTTTGATGCCGGGAATATTGGCATACAAGCTTTCAAATGCAGTAGAATGCTGTGCCCCCAACTGGCCTGCGGATCCATTGGGTCCACGAAATACAATCGGGCAGTGTATTTGTCCGCCGCTCATTGCCAGCATCTTAGAAGCAGTGTTTAGAATTTGATCTAAGGCTAAAGTAGCAAAATTCCAGGTCATGAATTCAACGATAGGCCGAAGACCGTTCTGTGCCGCTCCAACACCTACTGCAGCAAAACCCAATTCAGTGATCGGTGTGTCTATTATTCTCTTGGGGCCAAATTCTGTCAGCATTCCCTGGCTTACTTTATAAGCGCCGTTATATTCTGCCACTTCCTCACCCATCAAAAAAATTCGTTCATCTCTTCTCATTTCTTCGGACATTGCCTCTCTCAATGCTTCACGGAACTGAATTGATCTTGCCATTTTGTTCGTAGATTTTTTAAGATTTGCAAAATTAGGCTACACGGAGGATAAAACCTAAAGGGGCTGTTTCAAATGTCTTTTGAAAAGAAGAACTGCTTAAGCCGGTTCTCAAAGACAAGATTTGAAACAACCCCTAAGAAAGTCATTTATTTATTAAACAGGAAGAGTTCCCTTTTTAATCACCATCATCGTCATCATTCCCATAACCGTCAAAGCCGCCGCCCTGGTTACCACCGGTTCTCTCCTGGAGACATTGCTGCTCTATGGCATTCACTTCCTGTGAAGTCATTTTTTGATTTGCTTCATTCAAGGTACGATATTTAGCCTCAATCTTTTTTAATACACAACTGCAATGAGCATTTGCAGTCTGGCGGTCTGCCCCCGCATTCGTTGCATTCGTCTGACATGTATTCAAAAAACTTTGCTCGTCTGCATTTGACCATGCTCCCCCACCACCTGTTATTCCGCCACCTTTATTCATGACGCCGCCATTTCCCATTTCCTGCTGGCACTGTTGTGCTAATTGTTGTCCCAGTTCCTGAGTGCCTTTTTGATTCATTTCATCGTAACTGGCAAATTGAGCTTCCAGTTTTTGCAGTACGCAGGCACAAAGCGCTCTGTTATTAGGATCGGTTGCACACATATTCATCCACTGGTCTTCATCATTTTTACTCCACCTGCCTGTACCACCCAAATTTTCATTACCTCCTTTGTTCCCATCACCGAAGATGCCCCCTACTCCATTATTTTTCGTTCCCGCATTACCAGCGTTTGTTCCGTTCAGGCAACCCTGAACCATCGCTTGCATTTCCGGAGTCTGAAGTGCATTGGCCGCTTGCAAAGCTTTTGCGGCATCTGTGTAGTTAGGATACTTGGCTTCCAGTTTTTGCACCATGCAACTGCAATAAGAATTTGCCTGTTCCTGCCCCATGCCTGCGGCAGCAGCATCGGCACATTCTTTTACAAATTGTTTTCGTTGTGCATCAGACCAACCGCCGGTGCAGGAAGAAATAATTACGGTTGCTGATAAAATGGTTAAGAGGAGTTTCATAAAAAAATATTTAGTTAGGGCAATGTACCCATTCCGCTTATATTAAAAAAATTATCCATGATATTTTTCTTAATTTTTTCAAAAAATAAATGATCATACATCCAACTTTTTTACATTCAAATTTCATCTGTGGCGAAAGCAGTACGAAAAAAAACGGGAAATGAGAATGCATTTCAACATCTTCATTCACCATCCGGGATCTCTGAAAACTATTTTACTCCACACGATATTAACATTTGCGAATATTTTTTTTATTAGTTACCAAAACTTGCAATAACTTTCTAAGCTTTTTGCGGGTGATGCTTTAAACTGTTTATGAAAAAAAACCTGTTATTATTGTCGTTGGTCTTTTTTACCCGGATAAATTCATCCGGGCAAATTGCAGGACCGTCTCCCGGAAATAGTTTTACTACGGTAGCCATACCCGGCTCCAGCAAGACATGGAATGACCCCGGCAATACGGCAGCAAGTGATAACTCATACACAACCTTTGGCACCATAACAGTAAAGAACGGTTATACAGATTATCTTGTCATTACCGGTTTCGGTTTTAATATTCCGTCAGGTTCAACTATCTCCGGAATTGTGCTTGAGATAGAACGTTCAGATGCCAACTCAATGACCATTGACAACAGTATCAAACTGGTAAAGAACGGAGTGATTGAAGGTGATGAAAAAGCCGTCAGTGCAACTTATCCTATCACAGACGGAACCCAAACCTACGGAAACGCAGGAGACACCTGGGGGCTTGCCTGGAGCGTTGACGATATTAATTCACCAAATTTCGGAGTGGCAATTTCGGCGAGAAAGATCAATGCGACAAACGGAGCTGCTGCCGGAAAGATTGACTACGTTCAGATAACTGTGTACTATGATTTCGTGACATTACCGGTGAATCTGATCAACTTTTCTGCAACGAAGAATAACAGGTCGGTGACACTGGAATGGACCACAGCCAATGAAATAAATATGACCTCTTATGAAGTGCAGCGTTCCGAAGATGGCATCAATTTTAAAACTATAACTTCAGTTCCCAGTTATAATAACCTTGCCTCTACTGATTATTCATACGAGGATGTAAATCCTTCGGGTGGTGTTCTGTATTACCGTCTTATAATGCTGGGATTTTCGGGTTATTCCAAATACTCAAAAGTAATTATGGTGAACCCGGGAAGTGAAAATAAAATTTCTTTATATCCTAATCCGGTCAGTACAAATCAGGCTTTACATCTTTCAGGCAGAAACGGCAGTGTATTGAATATACTTTTTTTTGATGAAGCCGGAAGATTACTTTCTTCTCAAACTTTCAATTCAGATAATATAACACTTTCATCATTGCATGCTCAAAAAGGAATTGTGTTATATCTGATCACGGATCGGAATGCGCAGATCGTCAACCGAGGCCGGCTGATCGTGCAATGATTACTTTAATTTTTTCCTCATAAGCCAGTCCGACTGTACACTGCTACCCAGAATGAAAACTGTTTCACTGAACTTTTCAAAACCCCATTTTTCATAAAAGGACAAGGCACGGAAATTCTTTTTCCATACACCCAGCCATATCAATTCTTTTTTCAGGTCTATGGATATAGCAATACAACGGCGCATCAAAGCAGGTCCTACACCTTTGCCGATGAATTCTTTCTCTACATAGATCCTCGCTATTTCCATCACAGGAAATTTTTCCAGTCCCGGCGGATTGTTAAACTCCCTCATCCGCACATAGCCAGCAGGCCGCTCATCCACATAAGCCAGTAAAAAAATATTATTCTTAGCCCCTACCTCTTCCATCAAATTCTTTTTCGTGAACATTTCATTCATGAACAACTCCATATCCTCTGCTTCATTATAAGGTGAGTAAGTATCGAAAAAAGTCCGGCGGCTCATGTCTGCAATGAGTTCCGCATCCTCCACACCGGCTTCCCTGATCCTGAACACTGACATGTATCAAATTTACCGATAAATCATCCAAACATATTTAGACTTATCCGGTTTTACATTTGTAAAAAATACAGAAAGTGCATTATCCAATTATCATTATCGGCGGCGGGCCTATCGGGCTGGCCTGCGGCATAGAAGCAAAAAAAGCAGGTATTGAATATCTTATAATTGAAAAGGGATGCCTGGTGAATTCATTGTTTCACTATCCTGAGAATATGACCTTCTTTTCCACTTCGGAAAGGCTGGAAATAGGTCGTATCCCTTTTGTTTCCAAAAATGCCAGGCCTTCAAAGCCTGAAGCGCTGGAATACTACCGGAGAGTAGCACAGGCTGAAAAAATAAACATTCATTTGTTTGAAAAGGTGATGCAAGT
>WBZO01005266.1_pt1 | contig 13274 bp, 10 predicted proteins | sample 5204261 | NCBI WGS metagenome assembly WBZO01 (sample SAMN12412400, study PRJNA552823) | activated sludge metagenome | isolation source: activated sludge from anammox sidestream of wastewater treatment plant... | place: USA: North Carolina | collected 2017-09
GGGATGCAGGCGTACGTGGAGCCAGTGCCGGCATCGATCGAGATCGGCTTCGACCTCGGTCAGACCGGGATTACGACGCCCGGCCTGACCTCGAACAGCCAGGTCGACTTCTCCTGGCGCGCCAGTGAGCCGGCCCTGGTGGAGTTCACGTACTTCGAAAAGGAAAACCTCCCGCTCAGCGATCCCAGCGACTATGGGACAACTCTGACATTCGACCAGATGCCGACTGTGGAGGACCTGTCCATCGCGTACGACAACAGCGCCGGCACAGGCGGGACGCTCTCCATCCAGCACTCGGCCAACGCGGTCGTGGGCAAAGTGGAGCTGGAGTACAACCGGTCCGACGGCCTGATGATTGTCGGCACCCTGACTGACGTGCCAACGAGCATGGATATCGGCATCGACTTCGCGGGGTCGGCCACGCTCGATGTGAACGACAACCTTGGCTCGATGGTCGTTCAGGTGACCCAGGAGGGCGGTTTCCTGGATACAGCCGACTTCCTCGGATACAACCTGGGGTATGCGGAGTTCGGCGTGGCGGACGCGCCGAGCCTGTGGGCCGGGTATGACGCGGCGAACGACAAGTTCGGCGTGGGCGTGACAAACCCGGGCACCGATATCGGGGCGGTCTGGTTGATCATCGGCGACGACGACGACCTGGAACTGCCTCCCGGATGGGGCGACGAGAGCCACATCTTCTCGCTCATCGACGACGGGACGCACGGGACGGCGGCTGCCCGGGTGGTGCACCTGATCGAAGCGAGCCTGCAACTCGATGCGGCACCAACAGGCGAGACCTTCGCGTTCCAGCTGCGCGACGATGCCCCGATGCAGCTCTACCTGGAGACGACGACAGGCTCGGCGGTGACCGGCGAGGACATCAAGGTCCAGTGCGACATCGTGAACATGCCATACGGCGAAGTGGACTTCACGATCGACTTCCCGGACCAGTTCGCGGTCAATGCGGAACCGATCTCGGGCTATCCGGAGACGAACGACGCGGCGAGTTTCGTGATCAACGAGATCAGCTGCATCGGGAACGTCGGGAACCTGAACTTCGACATGGGCGTGGGCAGCTTGCCGATGGGGTCGGGCTACAAGTTCGACGCCAATGGGAAGCTCGAGGTGACGGTCGAGCCAGGCGGAGTTCCCAATTCGGCGACCATCGGTCACATCCGGCTGCGGATCTGGAACGAGGTTGAGCCGCTGCCGAGCCCATTCAGCCTGGCACCGCTGGTAAGCACACCGCTCCACGACGCCCGGATGCGGGTCGACCAGATCCCGAGCTTCGTGGGCACATGGGCGGATGGCGGTACGACGAACGTGAGCTTCAAGGCGGGCAAGCCGGCATCGAACGCGCTCTTCATCGGCGGCGTGCAGGTGCTGGTATCGACTGCGGTGGAGCTGACGACGCCGCTCGAGGTGGCGAGCTCCACGGCGGACGACTTCCTGACGTTCGCAGACCTTGGCGCGGGCCAGCCGAAGCGGCTGGGCGCAGGCGTATTCGGCCTGAACGAGTTCAACTACTACTCGACTGACGGCGCGGGCCAGATGTCGATGTCGTACAAGGCCAACGCCGCGCACAAGCTGATCATTGACGTCGACTCGCGGTTTGGCGGGGACTTCTTCCCGGACTACGACCTGGACCTGACGTTCACGCTGGACGCGATCCCGGCGACGTTCAGCATGACGACGGAGTTCAACCCGCTGATCAGCTACACCGGGTCGAGCGGGATCAGCTCGATTCTGCTCGATGGCTACGTCGACAATTCGGCGGGCAACGGGACGGCCGACAAGACGCATGTGGTTATCTCGGCCACGAGTCTGCCGTCGGAGTTCGCGCTGAACATCGACCCGGCGACGGGCGCGACGCTGGACATGAACGCAGCGATCGCCCAGGTGTCGCTCGAACTGAGCAGCGACGTTGGGATCCTGGGGAGCCCGTTCCAGCTGATCCAGGGTGGCCTGAACAACATTCCGGCCAAGTGGAACATCAACTGGGAGAGCGGTGGGTTCCTCGTGGAGTCGAAGGATGTGGCCGACAACCCGTCCCCGATGGGTGTGGTAACTGCTCTTATCTCGACCTCCAAGGACGGTCCCACCAATGACGCGAAGATCGCTCCGCTGACGCTGGACGGGCCGAACCTGGCCGGCGTTATCACTGGTGGCGACTCGGGGTGCCGGGTCGACTACTCCGAGTTCCTGCAGGAAATCGACCGCCGGTACTATGACGTGGGTGCTCCGAGCGTGAAGTCCCGCCTGGACGAGTTGTATTGCGGAAGCGAGCAGCTGGATCCCGGGGAGGACCACGCGGTTGCACTGATGGTGGGCGGCAGCCTGGACTTCGCGAGCCTCAAGTTCACGGGATTCCAGAAGATCCAGTACGCGCCCGATGCCAACGGCGGGCACTACGAATTGAAGGTCCCGACGCCGGGCCTACACCCATTCTTTGTCGGAGTCGGGCTGGACTCGAACTTCGCCACGCTTCAGCTCGCCAATATCCCTGACTCGATGGTGCTCGACATCGATACCGCGGCGGGGCTGATTACGTACGACGCTGCGGACGACGTCGACCCGTCGGTCGGTGAGATTGACGTGTACTACGGACCGTTGCCGGTGGCGAACGATGGCTCGACAGCCGTGCGGGCGATCCTGCGGCAGACCCCGAGCTTTGTGCACATCAAGTGGGATCTCGGATTCCCGAACGGAGATGCATGGTTCGACGCGAGTAATGAATTCGAGCTCCTCTTCCTCGCCCAGTCCGGCAGCAAGCGCGTGACTGGCGGTATGGCGATGGAGGACCTCCATCTGCACTACGGGATCGAGGGACCGGGCTACACTCCGTGCGACGAAGTGCTCGACGTCGACACCTGCTATGGCCTGCTCAGGGCGACGGCAGGCATCGACAACGATGCTGACGGGTTTGCCAGCACACTGGCTATAAACGCCGCCAAGGCAGACCTGGCTGCATTCATAGCCGTGTACGACCTGATCGGTGGGCCCGCCGCCCTGACCGGGGCCTGCCCCGGGACCTGCCCCGGCCCTGTCGGCAGCGAATACGTGCCTCTCGTCACGGCGGCTACCAAGGAATTCCGCGGTGTGATCCTCGTCTTCGAAATCCAGTTCGACCCGTTGTTGCCGACCTCGGACTTCTGGCCGATCGATTTCGAATACAACCCGACTGGCCCTGACGGCCAGGTCGTCGTGGATGTCTGGGACCAGGGCTTCTCGGTTGAGTTCGCCGGGTTCGAGTACACCAACGATCCGGACTACATCGCGAACAACCCTTGGCACATCATCCCGATCACGACGCTGACGACCGCTGGGCTGCACACGTTCAGCGACCACGACTTCGACCCGTTCGGGCCATAACGACCAATGCGGCAGTAGCCGCGCCAACAGGAAGGCCCCTCCAAAGAGGGGCCTTCCTCGTGCCGGGTTCGGAACGGGCTTACCCTCGGCGCAGGTGGAGGAGTTCGCGCACGGCGAGGTCCTTCACTTCGTAGACGTGCGTGGCGACGCCTTCGACGATGCCCGGGTCGTGGCTGGCGCAGACGATGGTGCCTTCGTAGCCCTGGAGGGCTTCGAGGAGCTTGCGCCGGGTGGTGCGGTCCAGGTGGTTGGTCGGCTCGTCGAGGAGCAGGACGTTCGTCGGCTGGATGAGGAACTTGGCGAGGGCGACGCGGCTCCGTTCGCCCCCTGAGAGGACGCGGACCGGCTTGAAGACGTCGTCGCCCTTGAAGAGGAACTGGCCGAGGACGGTGCGGAGCTTCACATCGGGGGCGCCGCCAGCGACGGAGCGGACCTCTTCGAGGACGGTGCGGTCGGGGTCGAGCGCTTCGTCCTGGTGCTGGTCGTAGTAGCCGGGGCGGGCGCGTTCGGCCCATTCGAGGGCGCCTTCGGTGGGCGCGACGAGCCCGGCGGCGATGCGGAGGAGGGTGCTCTTGCCGCTGCCATTGGGGCCGATGAAGACCACTTTCTGGCCACGTTCGATATGGAGGTTCACATCGACGAGGACGAGGTGGTCTCCGTAGGTGTGGCCGATGTGCTTCATCATCAGGACATCGCGCTCGGTGCGGCCGTGGGAAGTGATGGTGAAGTTGACCTCGGCATCCTTGCGGGTGCGCTCGATGCGATCGACCTTCGCCAGTTGCTTTTCGCGCGATTGGGCCTGGGTGGTCTTGGTGGCGGAGGCGCGGAAGCGCTCGATGAAGCGTTCCTGTTTGGCGAGCTCGCGTTCCTGGCGGGCGGCGGCCTGGTCCTGCGCCTGGAGCTTCGCGGCTTTCTGGCGCTGGTAGCCGGTGTAGTTGCCGGCGTAGCTTTCGACCTTCCGGTCGCGGAGGTCGAGGATGCGGGTAACGACGCGGTCGAGGAAGTCGGCATCGTGGGTGACGATGAGGATGGCGGCGTCCCAATCCTGGAGCTCTTCGGCGAGCCAGGCGCGGGTCTTTGCATCGAGATGGTTGGTGGGCTCATCGAGGAGGACGTTTTCGGGGCGGCGGACGAGGACCTTGGCGAGGGCGATGCGCATCTGCCAGCCCCCGCTGAAGGCGCCGCACTTCTTTTCGGCATCGCCCGGGGCGAAGCCGAGGCCGTTCAGGACGCGGCCGATGCGGGCCTCGATGCGATAACCGTCGAGGGCCTCGAAGCGCTCGAAGAGGTCTGCCTGCTCCTCGATGAGGGCATCGAGGTTGCCTTCGCCGCGTTCGATGCGGGAGGAGATTTCGGCGAGCTGGTTTTCGATGGCGCGGGCTTCGGGGAATGCGAGCCAGAGCTCTTCGAGGAGCGTGTTCTCGTCGTCGAGGCCGGCTTCCTGGCGGAGGTAGCCCATGGAGGAGCCACGAAACCCGGCGCTGCCGGCATCGGGTTTGTGGTCGCCGGCGATGAGCCGAAGGATGGTGGACTTGCCGCCGCCGTTGGGGCCGACGAGGCCCACGTGCTCTCCATCGCCAACGATGAAGGTGAGGTCCTGGAGGACATCGACGGAGCCGAACGACTTGGATACTTCTTCGCAAAACAGCATGCGTGGTCTATTCCGTGGTGGTGGACCGGGCGAGCGCGACGTGCCCGGGGGAGATCTCAGAGGGTAGCAGAGGGGAGGCTGACGCACGGGCAGACGGCCGCGGCGCGACGTGGCCGCGACAGTGCCGGGTGCGAGCCAGCCGGCCTAGACCGGCCGGGTTCTGGTGGTGCGTTGCGCATCCATGTGTGCAGTGTAGCAGGTAGGCGGGAGTGACCAGAATTCGGCGCGCCCGTCACCCGGGCGGCCAGCGTGGCCATACTCGTGGCACAGGAGGACCGGGCCATGGGAACGAGGATGCTGTGGCGGACGGGAGTAGCAGCGGTGGCGCTGGCGGCGGTTGCCGAGTCGGCCATGGCTTGCAGCGACCGGGCGAACGAAACGCTGGCGGGAGCCGCGGCGGCGAGCACCACAATCGTGGTGCCGGACGTGGCCCGGGATTCGACCACGACACCGGCACCGGCCAGCCCGCGCGCACCGGGGCAGCAGCCCGGCCCAACGGACGGTCCGTGGAACCGCGACCTGTGGGTTGCACATTCGGGCGATGGGCTATCGTTTGGGGAAGGAACGCCGTTTGTGGAACGCGCGGGGGTGCCCTGCGTTATCCGGGACAGCGCGGGGCGGCTGGTGGCGGTGTTCCAATGGTTCCCGTTCGATGACGCGGATGCGTTCGACCAGGTTGCGGTGGCGTTCTCGGAGGACGCCGGGACAACGTGGTCCAGCCCGGCGCGCGTGACCGTGACCGGGTTGCCGGATGATTTGATGCGGCCGTTCGACCCCACGCTGGTGCAGCTCGACGACGGGCGGTACCGGCTGTACTTCACTTCGAACGGCCGGACGGGCGATGGGCGGCCAGCGATTTACTCAGCGGTTTCGAACGATGGCGTGGCGTACACGTTCGAGCCGGGAGCACGCTTTGCGCCGGCCGCGGGGACGGTGGACGCGAGCGTGGTGCGATTCGGCGACGCATGGCACCTGTTCTCCCACACGATGGAGGCGAACACCGGGCGGGGCTTCCACGCGGTTTCGAGCGATGGCCTGGCGTTCGATGCGTTGCCGATGGTAGACGCGGGCAGCGGCCGCCAGTGGATCGGCAACGCCGTTGTTCAGGGCGCGACGCTGCGCTACTACGGCTCGGGGCGGGATGGGGTCTGGTCGGCCGTCTCGGCGGATGGCAGCGCATGGACGCCCGACGCCGGGTGGCGGCTGGTGGGTGGCGACCCTTCGGCCGTGGTGCTGGCGGACGGCGAGGTGATGCTGGTCTACGTGGGGCCCGTGCGGGACGATGCGGGCCCCAATCCCTTCCGGAGCCCGCCCCCTTGAGTCCTGGATGCGTGCCGCTTCAGTCGCTGTGGCCTAGCGCGGAGATGGGCATGAGGAGGGCGATGAGCTGCTCGTCGCTCAACTTCTGGACGCGGTCGCTGATGACTTCCTGGGAGGCGTGGTCGGGCTGTTCCCGGCCGACGAGCTCGCAGGCGAGCATGTGGCTTTCGAGGTAGGCGTGGGCGAGCGAGAGCAGTTCGCCGTGCCCGAGGGCCCTTAGCGATACAGCGGCTTTCTGCATCGGGGTGGGTTCCATGGTGTTCCTCCGTGGCGTGGTGCGCCGATGGGGACATGCTCGCACCCGGGAGCGCACGCTGGAACGGCGGGTTGGGCCAGCCACCCGGGGCCGGTTGGAGAGGAAAGCGGAAAGCAAGAGGCTACCGGGTGAGCCGGCCGAGGGAGAAGGCGGCGCGCTCGACGCTGGGATAGACGGCGATGCCGCGCGAGGTGAACTGGTCGCGGACGTCGTCGACGAGCTGGCGGTGTTCGCGGTTGTTGGTCTCGGTGGCCCCCAGGACGACGGCAACGGGCTTCGGTGACTTCTCGCAGATCTCCGCCAGGCGGTTGCAGGCGTGCTTGAGGCGGTCGCCGGCGTCGGGGCGGCCGAAGAACCAGTCCTCGCCGACGTTGGCGATGGCGAGGTCGTAGCGATCGCTCTGGAGCATGAGTTCGAGGAGGCCGTTGGAGGAGAGGCCGCTGCCGGCGAGGATCGACTGGTCGACGGGGTTGCCGATCCAGCCGGCGAGCTGGGGGGCGCGCTCGCGGACCTTTTCGCGCACGTCGCCGGGCAGGGGGACGACGGTCAGGCCGTTTTCTTCGCAGGCGTCGGCCGACTGGACGCTGCGGCCGCCTCCGCCGCCGACGACAGCGATGTTCCGGCCGGTTGCGCGGGGGAGCAGGGCGGCGCCGAGCATGAGGTCGAGCAGCTGTTCCTGGTTGCGGGCCTCGTGGGCGCCGGCCTGGCGGAGGACGGTGCTCCAGAGTTCGGCCGCGCCAGCAAGGGCGGCGGTGTGGGAGGCGGCGGAGCGGGCTCCGGCGGCGGTGCGGCCGGCCTTGTGGATAACGACCGGCTTCTTGGCGGCGGCGGCGGCGAGGCCCTCGAAGAAGCCGCGACCGTCTGGAACGCCTTCGACGTAGGCGCCGATGACGGACGTCTCCGGGTCGTCGGCGAGGTAGCGGAGCATTTCGCCGGGGGTGACATCGAGGCCGTTGCCGTAGTTGGCGACCTTGCCGAACCTGAGGCCCCGGGCGTTGCCGCGGGTGATGACCTCGACGGCGTTGTTGCCGCTCTGGCTGAGGAAGGCGACGCCCCCGGGAGCCGTGGGGAGGTCGGGGCGGAAGGAGAGGCCACCAGCAGGGTGGTAGAGGCCCATGCCGTTCGGGCCGAGGATGCGGATGCCCTTCGCGGCCGCGCTGGAGGCGATTTCTCGCTCGAGGCCCGCGGCCTCTTCGTCGCCGGTTTCGCTGAAGCGGCCGGTGAAGAGGTGGAGGAAGCGGACGCCGCGCTCTCCGCAGTGTTCCACGAGTTCGAGGACGGCCGAGGCGGGGACGCAGGAGATCACCAGGTCGACCTGGCCGGGGACATCGGCGAGGCGGGGGTAGGCCCTGAGGCCGGCGACTTCGCCGGCGCGCGGGTTGATCGGGTAGATGGGGCCCGTGAAGCCCTGCGCCTGCAGCGAGACCAGGTAGTCGTGGCCGGGACTATCGACGTTGGTCGAGGCGCCAGCGACGGCGACCGAGCGGGGGCGGAAGAGGAGGTCGAGGTCGGGCGTGGAGGTGAAGCGCTGCACGGGGGGATTGTAGAGGAAGTACGAAGGGCGAAGGGCGAAGGGCGGCGGAATTGGCGATTGTCGATTGTCGATTGACGCCCTGGACGAGCTACCGGGCCTCGCGAGCCGAATCGGAAATCGGAAATCGGCAATCCTTAGACGCCGCGCTTGTCGCCCCAGATGAGGATGTGGAGGCGGGTGGAGAAGCGGTAGCCGCGTTGCGTGCAGGTCTCGGCGAGCCACGGGCCGCGGGCTGTCAGTTCGGCGGCGATGCGGCCTTCGGGCATGAGGACGACCCGTGCCGGGGGGATGGCGAACTGATCGCGGAGCGCCTCGACCTCGGCGAGGTCGGCATCGTCCTGGACGACGAATTTGAAGTAGGCGGTGCCGAGGGCGGCGAACTCGCGGAGGACGGGCCGGTCGATGCGGATGAGGCCGTCGTTGCCGGAGTGGGCGAGCTTGGGCGAGACGTTGAACTGGTCGACCAGCTCGCTCAGCTCGCCCGGGGAGACTGTGCCGTTGGTCTCCACTTCGATGCGGTAGTCGCGGACTTTGAGGTCGCGGACGAGCGGCGTGAGTTGACGGCGCTGGATGAGCGGTTCGCCGCCGGTGATGACCACGTTGCGTGGGGGCAGGCCAGTGATGGCTGCGACGGCGCCGGCGGCGCTGAGCGGCATGGTCTGTTCGGCACGGTCGTAGTGCTCCCAGTCCCATGTGTAGGCGGTATCGCACCAGGCGCAGCGCAGGTTGCAGATGGCGAGGCGGATGAACGTGCTCGGGAGGCCGGCGGAGACGCCCTCGCCCTGGATGGAGGCGAAGATTTCGGGGCGGCCATCGGCCATGCGGGAGACCAGCAGGTCATCCATCAGGGCGCCGCCAGGGCGGGGTCCTGGAGGCCGGCGGCGGCGAACCCGGCCGCGCGGAGCTCGCAGGAGTCGCAGGCGCCGCAGGGGGAGTCGCCGCCGGCGTAGCAGCTCCACGTGAGTTCGAGGGGGGCGCCGAGTTCGGTGCCGTAGCGGACGATGCCGGCCTTGGACATGGTGATGATGGGCGCCTCGATGCGGATGGGGACGTTGTAGGCGGCGCCGACCTTGCTGCCGAGGCGGATGGTTTCGGTGATGGCCGCATAGAACTCGGGGCGGCAGTCGGGGTAGCCGGAGTAGTCGATGGCGTTGGCGCCGACGTAAATAGCGCCTTCGAGGTCCGCGGGGTCCGCGCCTTCGCGTTCGATGCCGTCGAGGAGCCAGCTTTCGAGGGCGGCGGCGGCGAGCGTGACGAAGAAGGTGTTGCGCAGGGGGACGTAGGTGATCGGGATGGCGGCAGCCATGGCTGCGGGGTCGCGGTGTTCGGGGATGGCGTGGTCGGGGCTGGTGAGGGCGGAGTGGGAGGCGAGCCCGGCATAGAAGCTGGCATCGACTTCGATGAGGGGGATGCCCAGGCGCGCGGCCACGGCGCGGGCGGAGCGAAGCTCGCGCAGGTGGCGCTGGCCGTAGCCGATGCTGAGGGCGCGTACCTGGTGGCCCTGGCGCACGGCATGGGTCGCCACGGTGGTGGAATCGAGGCCGCCGGAGAGGAGGACGATGGCGTGCATGGGCTGGCTCGTGCTGGCGAAGTGCCGGTAGAGTCATCAGGCTACCGCGCGGAGCGAGGGTGCGATAGACGGAGAGTTGGACGAATGGCAGACCGGCGCACGCGGTTTAATTTCGGCCGTTACGACTGGGACGCGATCGCGGGCATCGTGGCCGCGGGAGCTGCCCTGGTGTTGCACCTCCTGCACATCATCGAGACCGATGTGCTCCTGACGATTGCCCTGGTGGTGCTGGCGTTGCTGCTCTTCCGCGACCTGCGGCGAGAGGCGCAGGACGAGGTGCTGATGGAGCGGAGTGAGCGGACGGAGGCAGCAGTCGCCGGGCTACTCGCGGGGCTCAGGCAACCGGACGTGCTCCTTATCGGGCCGCGCGAGCTGCGGGCCGCGAGCGAGGCGTTTGCGCGCCAGGCCCGGGGCGAGATGGTGTGGTTCAACGTGTGCCTGCTGATGTTCAAGCCGCAATCGCTGTTCGATTCGTTGCTCCGGCCCGCCCTGGAGAACCCCGCAGTGAGCGGCGTGCAGTTCGTGCTCGACCCCTCGGAGCGCGCGCGCTGGGAGCAGGAAGTACTGCCAAAGGCCCATGCGGCGGGCGGCTACACCAAACTGCGAGAGCCGCGCTGGGTCCCGCTTTCACACGAGGCCGTGTCGTTCATCCTTGCCGATACGGCGGCGGGAGAAACGGAGGCGCATCTGAGTTTCTGGGGCGAACCGTTCATGTCGCGCCAGCCGGGCTTCGATATTCCCCGGTACGTGTTCCACGTGCAGGCCCACTCGGACCTGGTGGGACAACTCGTGGAGCTCGAGCGGAAACACCGGCGGGCGACCGACTAGGCGAGCGACTTCGGCGAGCGCTTCACGAAATCGAGGATGCGCCAGGTCTTCGGTTCGATGGTGATGCGGACCTGGCGCTTGACGCGGCCCTCCATCCGGCCGAGGTAGGCATCGGCGCCGGGACCGAGGAAGCGGCGGACGATCTCCGGGTATTCGGGGGCCATGCCCTCGACCGGCTCGACGGCGGCGACGCCTTCGACCATGAGGACGCGATAGGGCGGCCGGTCGGTGTCGATGGTGAAGGAGACGCGGGGCCGCTGGCTGATGTGGCGGACTTTATCGGCCTTCGGGCCGGTGACGACGGTGAAGCGGCCATCGGCGTAGCGGTACCAGATGGGGACGACATGGGGCTGGTCGTTGGCGCCGACGTAGGCGAGGCGCATGAGCGTTGGGCTGGCGAGGAGCTCGGCAACGACGGGGTCATCGGCAGGAAACATGGCGGGAACGGTAGCAGGTTTTGCCGGGGGGAGGGGTAGCACCGTGGTAGACTTGGCTCATGGCCGCAACTGCTAGTGTCGACACTGGTAGCTTCATCCGTGCAACCGAGGGTGTGAACGGAGGCCGGCCGTGTATCGCCGGGACCGGTATCTCGGTGTTACAGATCGCCGCGACGTTCAACAGTGGTCTGACGCCTGAGGAGATCCAGTCCGAGTACCCGCAAGTGAGCGTCGCCTCGGTCTACGCGGCCATCACCTACTACATGGCCAACCGGGAAGCGATTGATGCGGAACTCCGGGAGGAAGCGGAGGCGTTCGAGCGGGACCGAGCGAGGGGGCCACACATCGTTGGGCCATGCGTCACATAAGTGGAGTCGCGTCTTTTGATGAGCGACGCAGCCTTTGAAACTGACCCGGCCAAACACCCACGAGCCAGCCAGTTGTGTTGCGGGTATTGACGTGCTTTATTCAAGCCCCGCATCATGGAGACATCGTGGATAGTGAGCGAGAGACCTAATGTATCTGATGTATATTGACGAAGCTGGTGATCCTGGATTGACAAATTCCCCGACACGCTACTTTATCCTCAGCGGGTTGGTGGTTCACGAGCTGCGATGGCAACAGAACCTCGATGCGCTGATTGCCTTTCGCCGGCGGATGCGCAACAAGTTTGGGCTCAAGCTGAGAGACGAAATCCATTCAGCTAAGATGTTCACTAGGCCTGGCGCGCTGGCCAGAATACCGAAGCAAGATCGCCTCGCCATCATTCGAGCCTTCACACACGAGGTGGCAACGCTTACCGACGTGAGTGTGATCAACATTGTGGTAGACAAGGCCAACCACACGCCGCCATACGACCCGATGGTGATGGCGTGGAAAGCGCTGATTCAGCGGTTTGAGAACACGATGACCTATCGTAACTTCCCAGGGCCGGCTAACTCTGATGACAAAGGGATGCTGATCCCGGATTTCACGGCGACTAAGAAGGTCCGTGGACTCCTGCGCCAAATGCGCCGGTTCAATCCAATCCCCAACCAACCGCAGCACGGGACCGGGAGCCGCAACCTGTTGCTCAGCAGGATGGTGGAAGACCCCAACTTCAAGGATTCGGGAGAGTCGTTCTTCATCCAGGCGGTGGATCTGGTGACGTTCCTGCTTTACCAGAAGCTGGCCCCTTCAGCCTACATTCGCGGAAGGGGCGCACAAAACCACTTTGATCGACTTGGGCCTATCCTCTGCACGCACGCAGCCACGCAAGATCCCCAAGGCATCGTGCGCCTCTGAGCTTGGAAGGGGGCGCCGAAGCGTCCCCAGTGGAATCCTACTCAGGGGACTAGCCCCCTTTCAGATTCGACGCCGGTAGTGTACCCGGCATGGTCCGTCAAGTAAATACACAAACGTATACCCAGATGATCATTACCGTCTGAGCCCGGCACCCCCACAGAACCAGAACGGGTGTTCTGGTTCTGTCAGCTGGGCCGCGCCACCGGCACCAGTCGCTAGGAACCGGCTCCTCAGAACGGCTCGGCGCCGCGTTCCCAGTCCTCATCAAGCCAGTTCAGTTCGACACGTTCGAGGTCGTTCGCTTCTTCGCAGCGGTCGCGCCAGTCGCAGAAGGTGCACTGGGGGCCGGGGGTGGCGGGGAACTCTTCGGTCGTCCGGAGGCGGGCCGCCAAGTTGGCCAGGTAGTCGACCGTCTTCTTCGCATCGTCGCGGGTGAGTTCGCGGACGCGCTGGACGCCGGATCGGAGGTTCCAGCCGATGGCAGTCACGCGGGCATCGTTCGGGAGCTTCCGGGACGTCCGGAGCGCCAGGTGTCCGATATCCAGCTGGGCATCGACGATCTCGTCCAGGTCGAAGCGGCCGGTCTTCCAATCGATGATGAGCCAGTGGTTGGCGGCGAGGCGGTCGGCGCGGTCGATGGCGGCACGGACGGTGATGCCGCGGCTGGCGGAGCGCACCCAGGTGTTCAGTTCGGCGTAGCGGTCTTCGCTGACGATGGATTCGTGGGCGGCTGTGCCGTTCGCGAGGAGTTCGAACGCGAGGCGGTGGTACTCAGTGCCTGCGCCGGCCATTTCGTGCTTGGGCATGCGGAGGTAAACGTCGAGCTCGTGTTCGGCGTCCTCCGGGTGGTCGGTCTCGCAGAGGACGCGCATGGCGCGGTGGACGCCCTTCCCAACGATGGCGGCGGGCGTGTCGCGCGAAGGGGGCCAGTCGAGCCCGCTGACGTAGCTGAACCAGTACTGCTTCCGGCAGCGCTGGAAGGACTGGATTTTCGTATGGGTGACCTGGAACAGTTCGTCGCT
>WBZO01005267.1_pt1 | contig 13274 bp, 9 predicted proteins | sample 5204261 | NCBI WGS metagenome assembly WBZO01 (sample SAMN12412400, study PRJNA552823) | activated sludge metagenome | isolation source: activated sludge from anammox sidestream of wastewater treatment plant... | place: USA: North Carolina | collected 2017-09
GGGTGGCGGTGGCCAATGCCAACGTGCCCAACATGGTGGGACAGATCTCCGGGGCCATGGCCGCGGCCGGACTGAACATCCACAACATGCTCAACCGCTCCCGCGGCGATCTGGCCTATACGCTGGGCGCGCGCCGCACGCATTTCGCGGCGCGCGCCGCCTTCGTGGCGCAGGACCTGGCGGCGTTCCGTGCACAGCTTGCAGCCTGGCCGGCGGAATCGGCCGATGGGCCGGCCGACCTTCGCGCCCTGGCGGCCGCCTACCGGGCCGGGCAGGCGGTGGACTGGGCGGCGCTGTATTCCGCCGGCCAGGTCTGTGTGCTGCCGGGCTACCGGTTCACCGAGGATCGCTGCTGGCCCGGCGACACGCCGCCCCCGGCCTCGGTGGTGCGCGCCGGCGCCGCGCCGGGCGACGATGTCACCGCGCGGCTTTGCGCGGTGATCGGCCGAGCGCTGGGGGTGGAACGGGGGATTGTGACGGCGGATGTGCCGTTCGACCTGCTGGGAATGAACTCGCTGGCCGCCGTGACCCTGATGCGCCTGGCGGAAGCCGAGTTCGGTGTCAGCCTGCCGGTGATCGCGCTGTGGGATCATCCGACTCCGGCGCAACTGGCCGCGTTCATCGCCGCGCAGCCGCCGGCGCCCCGCGCACGGATGTCGCTGGCGCAGGCGGGACGCACGCCGGATGGTGCGCACGATCCGGTGGTGCTGATCCGGCCGGGCGCGGGGCAGGTGTCGTTCTGGGTGCATGGCGGTCCGGGCGACGTGAACTGGGTGCCGGAGCTGGCCCGTCACCTGCCGCCCGACAATTGTGTCTACGGCCTGGAGGCGCCCGGCCTCGATGGTGTCGCCGAACCGCTGCCGACGGTGGAGGCGATGGCGGCGCACTACGCCGCCGCCGTGCTGCGCATCCGGCCGCACGGGCCTTATGTGCTGGGCGGCTACTCGGCGGGCGGCGCGATCGCCTATGAGATGGCACGCCAGATGATCGAGGCCGGCCACGACGTTGCCTGGCTGATCCTGCTGGATGCCAATGCACCGGGGAATCCCGGGTTGGCGGCGATGCAGGCGGCGTTCGGCCCCGGCTATGTCTATCTCGTCGTCGGCAACTGGCTCGGCCAACGCTGGGGCATGACGAAGCCGCTGGTGCTGGGCGACCTGGACGGGCTCGACAAGCCGGCGATGCTGGATCGCGTGGTTGCACATCTGTTCGCCCACGCCGCACCGCCGATCCCCCAGGCCGAGGTGCGGCGCCATCTGGCGGCGCTGGACCGGGTCGGCTGGGCGGTCGGGGCGGCGCTGCGCGATTATGTGCCGCGTCCGATGACAGGCTCACCGGATGTATTGCTGGTCGAATGCGTGCACGGGATGGCTGCGCCCGACAATCCGCTGGGGCTGCCGGACACGCCGGCGGCCCATGACTACCGCGACGGGTGGGAGCATCTGTTCCCCGGCGGCATCAGCCGGGTCGGTATCGCCTGCGACCATTTCGCCCTGTTGCGGGGAGAGAATGGTGCAAGGATCGCCGCGTTGCTGGCCGCGCCGGCGGGGGATCGAGTGCGCGACGTGGTGCTGTCGCTGGTGCGGGACATCCTGCCCGACATCGCACCCGATCTCGTCACGCCGGACCGCAGCATGACCGAGCTTGGTGCCACCTCGATCGACCGGGTAGAGGTGGCGACCATGGCGATGGAGACGCTGGGGGTCACGGTGCCCCACCAGGAGCTGGCCGGGGTCGGATCGATCGGCGAGCTGATCGCGGTGTTGCGCCGTCATGTCCCGCGCGGGTGAGCGATACCGTGTCATGGTGACCGGCATGGCCGTGATGGCCGGCGACGCACTGGATGTGCCGGGTTTCACGTCGCTGTTGCGCGCGGGCCGGCCGATCGTGGGGCAGGACGTGACCGGCTTCGACTGGGACCGCTGGCTGGCGGCGATGCAGGCGCGGCCGGGGGAAACCGGAGGCCGGCTGCGGCGCCTGACCCGCGCCGCCGCAACGCCCGGCCTGCGCCTGACGCTGGCGGTGGCCACGGCGGCGATTGGCGGCGCCGCGCTGATGCCGGACGCCACCGGGATCGTCGTCGCCGGCAGCAACCTGCAACTCGGCCGGCAGTGGGCGGCATTCGAGAAGTTTCGGACCGAACCGGCCTATCTGTCCCCGCGCCATGGCTATGAGTTCTACGATACGCATGTGATGGCGCTGATCGCCGAGGCGCTGGGGCTGCGCGGTCCTGGCATGACGGTGGGTGGAGCGTCGGCCAGCGGGAACGTCGCCCTCGCCACCGCGCTGGACCTGGTGCGGCACGGGCGGGCGGCGGCCTGCCTGGTGGTCGGGCCGGTGCCGGAACTATCGCCGGCGGAGCGGGCGGCGCTGCGCAGCATGGGCGCCCTGTCGCCGGCCGGAACCTGCCGCCCGTTCGACCGCGCGGCGTCGGGTTTCGCACCGACCGGTCTGTGCGCCGCCGTGCTGCTGGAAAGCGAGACCGGGGCGGCGCGGCGTGGTGCCCCGATCCTGGCGGAGCTGGCGGGTGCAGGCTGCGTGATGGGGGCGAACCATCTGCCGTCGCCCGATCCCGACGGGGAGTGGCGGGCGATGGCCGGCGCGCTGCGGGATGGCGGCGCCGAGGCCGGCGATCTCGACCTGATCAGCGCGCACGCCACCGGCACGCCGGCGGGCGACGTGGCGGAGGCGGCGGCGATCCGCCGCCTGCTGGGGGACCGGGCGGCGGCGGTGCCGGTGAATGCGCCGAAATCGCTTCTCGGCCACGGGCTGCACGCCGCCGGCATCGCCGAACTGATCGCCGTGATCGTGCAGATGCGGGGCGGGTTCGTGCATGGCACGGCGGGCCTGTCGGACCCGATCGCCGGTGATCTGTTCCTGGTCGGCGCCACCGGGCTCGACCGGCGCGTCCGCCTGGCGCTCAGCAACGGGTTCGGCTTCGGCAGCATCAACAGCGCCATCCTGGTGCGCGATCCGGAGGGTTCGTCGTGACGGTGGGCATCGAGCGGATCGGGGTTTACTGCGGTGCCGCCTTCGTCGATGTGGCGAAGCTGGCCACCGCGCGCGGGCTGAACCCGGCGCGCTTCGCCAACCTGCTGATGCGTCGCAAGAGCCTGAGCTTCCGTTTCGAGGATCCCGTGTCCTTCGCGGTCAACGCCGCGAGGCCGATGATCGATGCGCTGAGCGCTGCGGAACGCACCTCGGTCGAGGCGCTGATCGTCGCCACCGAGTCCGGCATCGATTGGGGACGGTCGATCGGCAACTATGTCCATCGCCATCTCGGGCTGGAGCGGCATTGCCGCATGTTCGAGGTGAAGCAGGCCTGTTACGGCGGCACTGCCGCCTTGCAGAGCGCGGCGGCGATGGTTGCTGCCGGGCAGGTGCGGCGGGCGCTGGTGATCTGCACCGACCTCGCGCGCTGTGTCCCGCATTCCTACGCCGAACCGGCGCAGGGCTGCGCCGCGGTTGCGCTGCTGGTCGGGCCCGATCCCGTGGTGCTGCGGCTGGAACCGGGGGCGTCCGGCATCCATGGCTATGACGTGATGGATTCCTGCCGGCCCACGCCGGACATCGAAACCGGCGATGTCGACCTGTCGCTGCTGTCGTATCTCGATTGCATCGAGCACAGCTTCCGCGCCTATCGCGCTCGCGTGGGGCCGGTCGATTTCCAGGATCACTTCGCCTATCTGGCCTGCCACACGCCGTTCGGCGGCATGGTGAAGGGCGCGCACCGCACCATGATGCGGAAGTTCCGCCCCGGCCCGCCGCCGGTGGTGGAGCAGGATTTCGAGCGGCGGGTGCGCCCGGCCCTGGCATTCTGTCAGGAGGTCGGAAACATCTATTCCGGCACCGTGTTCCTGGCGCTGGCCGGTGTCCTGGCGCGCGGCGACTTCACCGAACCGCGGCGGATCGGGCTGTTTTCCTATGGCTCGGGCTGCTGCTCGGAATTCTACAGCGGCATCGCCACCGGTGACGGGGCGCGCCGCGTCCGTGCGCTGGATATCGACGGGGCGCTGGCCGCCCGCCGGGAGCTCGATATCGAGACCTATGATACGCTGCTGGCCGCGGAGGGGGAGCCGCTGTCAAGTCCGACGTTGCGCTGCGGATGCTGAAGCAGGCGCTGAACCACCGGCTGTTGCAGGACCTGCCTGGCGCGGTGGCGCAGGAGCGTGCGATGCACGAAACCAGCTTCGCCCAGCCAGGCATTGCGGAACGGATCGCCGCCCGGTTCGGGCGGTAGGGCGGGGGCACTGGCCTTTCTGCGCATCGGGGTCAGTGCCTGCCGTGTCGTGGGCGATGCCCCCGTGTGTCATGGTCGATGTCCCCCCGTGTCATGGCCGGCCGACCCCGACCCGGCGGGGCCGGCTCGGCTACGCCCGCAATGCGGAGAGGCCCAGCAGCAGCCAGCCGACCATCAGCAGCGTGCCCCCGACCGGTGCCAGCAGGCCGAGGCCCAGTCCACCCAGCGCCAGCGCGTAGACCGCGCCGCAGAACAGGACGGTGCCGACGGTGAAGGCGATCCCGGCCAGGTCCGCCAGCCGGCCGCCGCGCGGCACCCACAGCCCGCACCCGATCAGGGCCAGGGCATGCCAGCCTTCCATCTGCACCGCGCTGTGCACCATGCGCAGCGAGACCGGATCGAGATGCGACAGGCCGTGCGCTCCCAAGGCCGCCATTGCCACCGCGCCCAGCCCGGCCACTGCGCCAAGCGCGATCCAAAGTCTCTGCATCCGTTGCGAACCCCGTTCCTGCGTCCCCGGCGCACGCGGTTTTCCAGCGGATTCCGCCCGCCGCACATTCCGCGCCCCGCCGATCTGCTCTATATGATCGTCGATCATGCCCCGTGGCGACCTGTTTCCTGAGATCGGCCCGTACGAGACCGGCTATCTGCCGCTGTCGGCGTCACATGTCATGTACTGGGAGCAGGTGGGAAACCCGCGCGGCCAGCCGGTTCTGTTCCTGCATGGCGGTCCGGGGGCCGGGGCGGGGGCAGTGCATCGCCGGTTCTTCGATCCCAATTTCTGGCGCGTGGTGATCTTCGATCAGCGCGGCTCCGGCCGCTCACGCCCGCTGGGCAGCCTGCAGGACAACACCACCCCCGACCTGGTGGCCGATATCGAGCGTCTGCGCCGCCATCTGGGGATCGAGCGCTGGCTGCTGTTCGGCGGATCCTGGGGCTCGACCCTCGCCCTGGCCTATGCCCAGGCGTTCCCCGAGCGTGTGGTGGGCTGCGTGCTGCGCGGCATCTTTCTGGGCCGGAAGCGGGAGGTCGACTGGTTCCTGCATGGAATCGAGACGATCTTCCCGGATGCGCACGCGCAATTCGCGGGTTTCCTGCCCGAGGAGGAGCGGGGCGACATACTGGGTTCGTATCTGCGCCGGCTGACCGACCCCGACCCGGCGGTCCATCTGCCGGCCGCACGCGCCTGGTCGATCTATGAAGGCACCTGCAGCACGCTGCTGCCCAGCCCGGAGACGGTGACGTCATTCGCGCAGGATCGCACGGCGCTGGGGCTGGCGCGGATCGAGGCGCATTATTTCGCGCACGACCTGTTCCTGGCGCCGGAGGGGCTGCTGGGCGGCATGGACCGCATCCAGCACATCCCGGCCGAGATCGTGCAGGGCCGCTATGACATCGTCTGCCCGCCCGCCACCGCCTTCGAACTCGCCGCCGGTTGGCGGTCGGCGCGCCTGACCATCATCCCCGATGCCGGCCATTCCGCGCTGGAAGCCGGCATAAGGCGGGCCCTGGTCGCGGCGGTCGAGCGGTTCCGCGGCGAACGGTAGGGAGAGGAACGGCATGAAGGTGGGCGTCATCGGTCTCGGCACCATGGGGATGGGGGCCGCGCTCAACCTGTTGCGGAAAGGTCATGCGGTGACCGGCTGCGAGCTGCGGGAGGCGCCGCGGGCCGAGTTCGCCGTGGCGGGCGGCGCCACCGTCAGCACGGCGGCCGACCTTCCGGCGGACCTCGATGCGGTGGTGGTGTTCGTGATCAACGCCGCGCAGACCGAGCAGGTGCTGTTCGGTGAGCACGGCTGCCTGGCCGGGATGAACAAGGGCGCGGTGATCCTGTGCTGCGCCACCGTCGCGCCCGAGGCGGCGCGGGCGCTGGACGCCCGGATCACCGGGGCCGGCTTCCTGATGCTCGACGCACCGGTTTCCGGCGGCAAGGTCGGCGCGCATGCCGGGACGATGACGGTGATGGCCTCGGGCTCCGACGCCGCGTTCGCCAAGGCGGAACCCGTGCTGGCGGCGATGGCGGGCAAGGTGTGGCGGCTGGGCGATCAGGCCGGGGTCGGCTCGACCGTGAAGATGGTCAACCAGTTGCTGGCCGGCGTGCATATCGCGGCGGCGGCCGAGGCGATGGCGCTGGGCATCCGTGCCGGCGCCGATCCGCAGACGCTGTTCGACGTAATCTCGGAGTCCGCGGGCAGTTCCTGGATGTTCCAGAACCGCGTGCCACACATCCTGGCCGGCGATGACACGCCGCTGTCGGCGGTGAATATCTTCGTCAAGGACCTGGGCATCGTGCTGGATCAGGCCCGGTCGCTGACCTTCCCGCTGCCGCTGGCGTCCGCGGCGCACCAACTGTTCCTGGCCGCCGCCGCGAACGGGCAGGGGGCGAAGGACGACGCGTTCGTGATCCGCGTCTGGCAGGCGCTGACGGGCATTCCTCTGCCCCAGGGCGGCACGGACTGACCGCCGGCCGCGGGCGTCGCCATGAACTGGGGCACACTCAGCCGCGCAGAACGCGACGCGGCCTACAACAATCCGCAGGCGGTGCCGGCGGCCGCCACGCTGATCTCGGCGTGGGAGGCGGAATCGGCCGCGTTCCGCGCCGCCCATCCGGCGCATCTGGACATTCCCTACGGCGCGCGGGAGCGGAACCGGTGGGACCTGTACCCCGCCGCCGACCCCAGGGCGCCGTGCCTGGTGTTCATCCATGGCGGCTACTGGCAGCGCTTCGGCCGGACCAGCTTCGCCAATCTGGCCGCCGGCCCGCACGCGGCGGGCTGGGCGGTGGCGCTGCCGGGCTACACGCTGTGTCCCGAGGTGACGCTGCGGGACATCGTGGCCGAGATCAACCTGGCGCTGGACTGGCTGGGCGCGCACGGGCCGGCGCACGGAATAGCCGGGCCGGTGGTGCTGTCGGGGTGGTCGGCGGGCGGCCATCTGACGGCGCTGTGCCTGGATCACCCGGCGGTGGCCGCCGGCCTCGCCATCTCGGGCATCTTCGAGCTCGGCCCGTTACGGGACACCTACCTGAACGAGCGGCTGCGCCTGACGGATGACGAGGTGCGGGACCTGTCGCCGCTGCGCCTGCCGACCTCTGCGAGGCCGCTGGCGATCGCCTATGGTTCGGCGGAACTGCCGCCGCTGGTGGCCGACAGCCGGGACCTGCATGCGCGCCGCTGTGCCGACCACCGGCCCGGGCTGTTGATCCCGGTCGCCGGCGCCAACCATTTCACCATCATGGATGAGCTGCGGCGTCCGGATGGGCTGCTGACCCGGCTTCTGCCGCTGATGGTCGGCTGACCGGGCGGTGCGTCCCGGCGCGGAAGTGCTCAGCCGTCGCGCCGGGACGGCGCGGTGGCCTGGGGCGCGGCCGGGCCGATGACGAACCGACCGCGCCGTGGGGACCAGGGTGCGCAGCGGGCCCACCATTCATGATCGTTCCTGCGCGGCACCGCACCGGTCAGACGCCGGATCAACCATTCCAGCCCGCGCCAGAAACCGGTCCGGTCACAGACGTAGTTCGCCCAGCCGTTGATCACGCAATACCGGATGTCATGATTGTCGCGATGATGAACATTGTGGTGACACGTGTCGATCAGCAGGTGGCATCGCTGCAGGAAGCGAACGATTGCCCAGCCGGAGCGGCGGTGTCCCAGGCGGTGGGCATAGGTGCCGAACAGCATGCACACCGAAATGACGAACAGCACGACGACGCCGTGCAGCACCCATGACGATGGTGTGGTTGCCAATGTCAGGACAAGGCCGATCGGTCCCAGAAACAGCAGTGTCGGCCACGCGCTATAGGCCAGATAGTCGCGTATGCCATAGCCAAGAATATGGTGCGGATGAATGTGATGTTCGCGCGCGATCGAGATGACCCGGGTCCACAGCTTCTCGTCGAACCAGGTGTCAGTGGCCCAATGAACGGCACCCGATACGAGATCCGCCAGGAACAACCCGACGATCACGGTGACCGGCAATACATGAAGCTGTTCCGCCGCCAGACCGGAATGCCAGGCAAGCCAGGTAACGTACCACAAGATCAATACAATAAATGCGACCACACCGACCCAGGAAGTGATGACCTGCGACCGGTCGCATTCAAGAAAAAGCGGGGTGACGGCTCGTTTCACTTCGGTCTCTCACGCGCAGCAGCCTTCTCATGCCGAGGACAGGCGCATGTCGCAAGATAATTTGTTTGCCAAACGAACGATGGTGGCGGGTTCTACGCGGCGCGTCCGGTCGTGCGGAGCTCGTGCAGCAGGGCGCGGGCCGCACGCAGCTCCTTGGGGATCGTATGCTCGGTGAAGCTGGCGCAGAGCGGCGCGAGATGCCGCAGGATTTCGTCGGACCGGCCTTGGCGGCGCCAGACGGCTGCCATGCTCAACAAAATGCGCAACTGCCAGTGCCGGCTGCCCTGCGACTGCGCTTCATCCAGCGCCGCGCGGTAGGTGTCTTCGGCCGCTGCGTGCCGATTCGCGGCGACCAGCAATGATCCCTTGATCCGCATCAGCTCCGGCGCGAACCAGCGGACGCCGGTCGCGGCCAGGTCGTGCAGCGCCTCTTGCGCCAGCGTCAGACCATCATCCGGCGGGAGATGCTGCGCCAGCGTGCCCAGCGATTGCGGGATGCCCCAATAGGTGCCCATGGCGCGGTGCAGCACCTCGCCCTCGCGCACCAGCGCTGCGCCGCCATGGATGTCGCCGGCGCGGGCGCGGGCCAGCCCGCGATGGGCGACGGCAAAGCCGCGCCAGAACGGGAAGTCGCGCTCGACCGTCAGGTTCAGGAAGGCTTCCAGGTCGGCACCGCCATCATCCATGACGACGTTGAACCAGATCGCCGCCACCCCCAGCGCGAACGCCAGCCGGTACGGGTTCTCGGCCCGCCGTGCGACGTCGAGCGCGTTGGCGCGCTGCCGATAGGCTTCGTCATAGTGGCCGCGCATGGCCAGGATGATCGACAGGTAGGCCGGCACGGCCACGCTCGCGTCGCGCGCCCCGACCATGTCCGGGCCGGCATCGCGCAGCACCTCCAGCGCTGCCTCCAGATGGTGCTGCCCGTCCGCGAGGCGCCCGACCTGCAGCAGGCTGGTTCCGACCAGGCGATGGGCGGCCAGGCCGAGCTCGGGCGTGGGGTTCCGCTGGTAGCGGTGGAAGAAGTCGTTGGCGACCGCCTGGGCCTGCGCAATCTCGGATCGCATGAGATGAAACGACCATTGCCCGTTGCCGACACGGATGAGGTTGGCGGTGTCGCCCAAGGCCTCGCACAGGGCGCGGGCGCGCTCATAGACCTCTCCGGTGCGGGGCGCGGTATAGCCGCGGGAGGCGATCAGGGCGTTGCCCAGCGCCATGACGATTGGCAACTCCTGCCGACGCCGAGCGTCGGTGTCGGGAAGCTGGGTGAGGACTTCGAGCGCCTTTTCGGCATGGGCCACGGCTTCCGCCATCGCCCAGCGGTCGCTTGCCCGCTTCGCCGCCGCGACCCAGGCGGCGACCGCCGGCCGCAGATTGCCCGCGGCGGTGTGGTGATGCGCCAGCAGCTCCGGCTGACGCTCGGCTGTTTCGGAGAACCGGGTCTGCAGCACATTCGCGATCCGCGCATGCAGCTCGCGGCGGCGGTCGCGCAGCAGCAGCCCATAGGCGGCGTCGCGCACCAACGCGTGCTTGAAGCTGTAGACCGCGTTCGGCGGGCGGCTGCGCATATAGACCAGCTCGGTCTCCATCAGGCTGCGCAGGGCTTCCCGCAACACGGGCTCAGGGTGCTCGGTGACGGCGGCCAGCATCTCGTGGGAGAAGTCCCGGCCGATGGTCGCCCCGATCAGTGCCAGCTCCCGCATCACCGAGGGGCGTCCGAGGCGTGCCATCAGCGAGGCGTTCAGCGTCTCGGGGATTTCGACCGAGACTGCCTGGCCGCTGAGCTCGTAATGGTCCTCGTGCTCGAGCAGCAGGCCGCTTTCGAGGACCGCCTTGGTCATTTCCTCGATGAACAGCGGCACGCCGTCCGAGCGGACGACGATCTCGTGGAACACATGGGCCGGCAGCGCCTTGCCGTGGGCGATCTGGCGGATCAGCTCACCCGATTCGGCGCGGTCGAAGCGCACGAGCTCGATATGCGTCACATGCGGCTGATTGATCCAGGAGGGCAGGAATTCGGGGCGTGCGGAGACCAGCATCATCACCCGCAGGTCGCGGATCGCCTCGACGGTCTGTTCTAGCAGCTCGCGCGAGGTCGGATCGCTCCAGTGCGCGTCCTCGACATTCAGCAGGATGGTGTTCTTCGCGGCGAAGACGCGGAACTGGGCCAGCAGGGATTTCAGGGTGCGATCCTTGCGTTCCTGCGGGGTTTCCGCCTCGGTCGCCCGGATCGACAGCAGGTCGGCGATGGCAGCGATCGTATCCGGCTGCCCCTTGGGTTCGTCCAGCAGGTCTTCCAGCTTGCGCAGCCGGGTTTCGGCGTTGTCGCCGTGGTTGAACCGGGCGGCGCGCTCGATCTGGGTCACGACCGGCTGCAGGGCGCTGTTCACATGGTAGGGCGAGCAGAAATAATTCAGCCTCACATGCCGGTCGTCGGCGATATCATCCTGGAACGCAGCCGACAGGCGCGACTTGCCGATACCGGCTTCACCGGTGATCAGCACGACCTGTCCCTCTCCCCTGCGGGCCCGGGCCCAGCAGCCGTGCAGCGTTGCGCGTTCGGCGGTGCGCCCCAGCATCATGGACGCCACCGAGATGCGGCCGTACTTGTGGCGGGTGCCGTGCGGATTGGCGCCGACGACCAGGGAGACGCCCACGGGCTCACTGAATCCCTTCAGATGGACGTCGCCGCGCTGGCGGTATTCGAATTGATGGCTGAGCAGCCGCCTTGTGCTGGCGGCGATGATGACCTCGCCGGGGCCTGCCATCGTGTGCAGGCGGGCGGCGAGATTGGGGGTTTCCCCCGCGACGTCGGTGCCGCTGCCCAGCAGGTCGCCAACCACGGCCAGGCCGGTGGCGATGCCGACGCGGATGCTGGGCTTGTAGCCGCCCTGCAGGACCCGCAGGCCCTCGACGGCCTGAACGGCGGCGAGCGCGGCATGGACGGCGCGGTCGGCGTCGTCTTCGTGGGCATCGGGATAGCCGAACAGCACCATGGCGGCGTCGCCGACATAGCGGGCCACGAAGCCGCCATAGCGTGTCGCGGCGTCCGAGATGCAGCGATGGCAGGCGGAGATGACGTCGCGGAAATCCTCGGGGTCGATGCGAGTCGACAGGGCGGTCGAGTCCACCATGTCGCAGAACATGATGGTGAGGGACCGACGCTCGACCGTTGAGATTTCGAGGCGTCGGGCGGCGTTGCGCTGACCGGGCGGCGGGTCGGACGGTGCCCGCGCCGGTGACACCAGCGCTGCGCCGCAATCTCCGCAAAACCGCTTTCCTGCGGGGTTTTCGACGCCGCAGACGCTGCAGATCATGTCCGGCTCCCCACGACCGACATGCAAGCCGCACCCTCCGGCGCGCCGGGTTGGGCGCGTCGGCGGCACGATGACGAGCTTGCCCGGCTCATCCAGCATAGCAGTCTGATCGAAGGCGAACCGTTAATCAACCGATTATGCTGATCGTAACGACATCGTGTCAAGACGGCCGTCGCGCGCGGGGCTGCGGTCTCTCTCCCACGTGCCGTGATCGGTGGGAGCCTTTGTCCCCGGTGTCACCGACCACACACCGAGCCTTTGCCGGCCATGACCCCGGGGACAAAGGCCCCCGCCGATTACCACACAGCGGACGACACGCCGGCGCGCCCAAGAGCCCCGGCGCAGCCCCCCTTGCGTCAGGTCGTCGCGTTCAGCGTGCGCGGGTCGACCGCCGGGATCGAGATTGCGCCGCCGCGATCCGATGCGAAGGTCTTCTGCATCTGCGGTCCGAGAGCGCCGCCGCGCCGGCCGAGGGATTCCACCAGCGGCACGTTCGCCGGATCGATCGGCGCCATGCGCGGCTTCCGTGCCAGCGCCTGCTCGATATAGGGCGCCAGCTCGGCCTCCTTCTTCGCCTGCCGGATCGCGTCACGCTCCTTGAACTCGGGCAGCGAGGTCCTGGCGAAGACTTCGAGCGACTCGCAGATATGCTCGTGCCGGTTGCGGCCGCATTGCTGCACGAAGATCACCTGATCGACGCCCGCATCCTCATAGCCCTTCAGGTGCGCGCGAAGCTGATCAGGGGTTCCGATGCCGCCGCGTCCGGCATTGTCGGGCAGCCGGTCCTTCACCTCGACGAACCGTTCCCACATATTGGTCACGCCGGGGCGGTGGTCGCCGAAGATGCCGACATAGCCCAGCGAATAGCCGAAGAAGCGGAAGCCATCCAGGCCGCGGGCGATCGCCTCGTCCTCGTCCGGATGGCAGGACATGCCCGATACCAGCGCGACATTCGGGTTCACCGCGTGGCCGATCGGCACGCATTCCGGCGATTTGATGATGTCGTAATATTCCTGGATCCATTTCGCCGCCATCGACGGCTCGATGAACGCGAAGGTCAGGGCGCCCAGGCCGGCGCGGGCGGCGCGATGGATCGTCTCGCGGCGGGAACAGGCGACCCACATCGGCGGGTGCGGCTTCTGCCGTGACTTCGGCACCAGGTTCCGGCATGGCATGTCGAAATACTTGCCCTGGTAGCCAGGGTAGGGGCGCATGGCGAGCATGTTGGCTGCCTGCTCGGTCGCCTCCTGCCACATGGCGGTCTTCTCGGCGAGGTCGACGCCGAACCCCTCCAGCTCCAGGGCAGAGGCGGACTCCCCGGTGCCCCACTCGGCACGTCCGTTGGACACCAGGTCGAGCGTCGCGATGCGCTCCGCCACGCGGGCGGGATGGTTGTATTTCGGCGGCATCAGGGTGATGCCGTGGCCCAGCCGGATGTGGGAGGCAAAGCGCAGGCGCACACCGCGCTCGATGGCGGCCACCCCATCCATCCTGAGCATCAGGCGGTAAAGGACGGCGCGCAGGCCAATCCCGGCCAGCGTCGGCATCCATCCGGCCGTCAATTGCAGCGTCTGCTCCAGGAGATAG
>WBZO01005268.1_pt1 | contig 13272 bp, 16 predicted proteins | sample 5204261 | NCBI WGS metagenome assembly WBZO01 (sample SAMN12412400, study PRJNA552823) | activated sludge metagenome | isolation source: activated sludge from anammox sidestream of wastewater treatment plant... | place: USA: North Carolina | collected 2017-09
GTGGCAGGCCTCGCAGACCTCGGCGAGGTAGGCGCTCTCGGAGAGGAATCCGTAGCCGGGGTGGATGGCGTCGGCGCCGGTCACCTCGGCGGCGCTGATGACCGCCGGCACGTTCAGGTAGCTGTCGGCGCTGCGGGCGGGGCCGATGCAGACGTCCTCGTCGGCGAACTTGACGTGGAGCGAGTTCTCGTCGGCCTCGGAGTAGACGGCGACGGTCTTGATGCCCAGTTCGCGGCAGGCGTAGATGATGCGCATCGCCACCTCGCCGCGGTTTGCTATCAGGATCTTCTTGAACATCTACTTGGTGCGGATCGCGAAAAGGCGCTCACCGTACTGGACCGGCTGGCCGTTCTCGACGTAGACGTTGACGATTTCGCCCTCGTATTCCGAGTCGATCTCGTTCATCAGCTTCATCGCCTCGATGATGCAGAGGACCTGGCCCTTCTTGACGGTGGTGCCGACCTCGGCGAAGGGTGGCGCGCCGGGTTCGGCAGCGCGGTAGAAAGTGCCGACAATGGGCGACTTGACCACGGCCAGTTCGATGTCGACGTCGGCTGGCGCGGCGACGGCCTGCGGCGCCGCCGGCGCGTGGGCGGCGGGAGGGACCGCGGCCACGGGGGCGGCGTGAGCCGGCACATGCGCGTGGACGGGAACGAACGCACCGCCCGCGTCCTTCTTGATCTTGAGGCGGAGACCGTCCTGTTCCACTTCGAACTCGGACAGTTCGTGCTCGCGCACGAGGTCGAGTATCTGTTTGAGCTGGTCGAGATCCATGCGAAGGCTACGAAGAAGATGTGGAGTCAGAAATCTAGAAATCTGTGAGTTGGACGTCCGAATCGGGCTGTTTCCGCCATCAGACCGAGATGAGCTCTGTCGGTGCCACCGTGAGCAGTTCCACCCCGCCCTCGGTCACCAGCACGTCGTCCTCGATTCGCACGCCGCCCCAGCCGGGGAAGTAGGCACCCGGCTCGATGGTGAAGACCATGCCCGGGACCACGGTTTCGTGGCTGGTGTCCACGTTCGGTGCCCGCCGTGAAATCCGCGGGTCCTCGTGAATCTCGAGCCCGAGCCCATGCCCGGTCCCGTGCCCGAACGCCGTGCCCATCCCCGCCGCGGTCAGGAAGTCGCGCGCAGCGGCGTCGATGTCGAACCTCGACGCTCCCGGACGTGTGGCCTCAATCGCGGCATCGTGGGCCCGCCTGACGGCATCGTGCACATCGCGTGCACGGTCCGACACAGGCCCGACCACGACCGTTCGCGTGAGGTCAACGCAGTATGAGTCGTACACGCCACCAAAGTCCAGCACCACGAGGTCACCTTCGCCCAATGTTCGATTCGTGGGCCTTGCGTGCGGCAGCGCCGCGTTCGGACCGGAGGCCACGATGGTCTCGAAGGCGGTCTTCTCGAAACCGGCCCGATGGATGGTCATGTCGATCTGCAGGGCGAGCTCCCGTTCGGTCATGCCCAGCTTCGGCAGCGTGAGCACCGCGCGGGTGACATCGGCCAGCATCGCCCCGGCCGTGCGGAACAGCGCAATCTCGTGCGCGTCCTTGATGCTCCGGGCCACTTCGATGGTGTTGCCGAGGGCGACCAGTTCGGGCACCGGTGCGGCGGTGGACACCGCCGACTCGAGCCACCGGTAGCGGGCGACGGTCAGGTGCCCCGCCTCGAACCCCACCCGGCGATAGCCGCGACCGGCGAGGACCGTGGCCAGGGTGGCATCGTACGACCCATCCACCAGGGTGAGGTCCAGGCCCGGGCAGGCGTGGGCCGCCGACTGCTGTTCGGTCACCGAGGTGACGTACCGGGAATCGGTGATGAACGTGACGCGCTCGTGGTCGACGACGAGGATGGCGCTGCTGCCGGCGAAGTTCGAGAGCCAGGCGATGTTCGGCAGCGCCACGATGACCGCGGCGTCGAGGCCCGTGTCGCGGAGCGCGGCGCGCACCGTCCCGTGACGGCGGCTAAGGATGTCGGTCGGTGCGTGCGGCATGAATGGCCTCCAGCCAGCGTTCGAGCGCGGCCACGGTGCGCCGGGCGCGGACCGGGTCCGGCACCGTGGCGACCTGGCCATCCTGGCGTTCGGCCGCCAGTTCGGCGAGGCTGCGCTCGAGATCGGGATCGTTCGGCGCGAGGGTCAGCGCCGCGGTGTAGTGGGTGACGGCCTCGGCGAGGCGCCCCTGCAGCCGGCGGGCGTCGGCCAGGGCGCGGATCGCCGCGAGATTCTCGGAGGCGACGCCGAGCACCGCCTGGAGTTCGTCGGCAGCCTCGTCGATCCGGCCGAGCGCCAGCAGGGCGCGGCCGAGGGTGACGCGGGCGGACAGGTATTCGGGGTGGGTGACGAGGCCGGCGCGGCAGGTGTCGACCGCCTCGAGATGGTGGCCGGACCGCCGGTATTCCTCTGCGAGCTGCGCAAACGCAATCGACGCAGGATCCTGCTGGACCCTGCGTCGAAGGTCATCGATGCGGGCGTGCTCCGTCATCTGCTCCGCGCACGATTGTGCGCGAATCAGTTCGTCACGACAATCGTCTTGTAGGTGCTGGCCACGCGGCCCTGATCGTCCTGCACGCCCAGGATCACCGTGTAGGTGCCCGGTGTGGCGTAGACGTGCGAGGCGTCCGAGCCGTGCTCCTCGTTGAAGAGGCTGTCGCCGAAGTTCCAGTAGTAGAGCACCAGCGAGGCGCCCGACGCCGCCGTGCTGCCGGCGGCATCGAAGGTGACGAGCTGGCCCACCTTCGCCGTGGTGGTCGACGCGGTCAGCGCCGCGGTCGGGCTGCCGGCCACGGAGGTCGGCACGGCTGGCGGCACCACGAGCAGCTCGACATAGTGCGGGATCGCCCCGGCGTAGTCGGTGCCGATCGGCGTGGCCGCAACCGCCACGCGGCGCGACGGCGTGCCGGCGTCGAACGGCGTGAAGGTCGGCATCGTGTAGATGGCCGTGGCCCGGCCGTCGGTCCCGGTGACGACCGTCTGCGCCGACAGCGTCCCGAACGCCACGCCCGCCCCGCCCACCACCGTCGAGAGGTGGAACGGCACGTTCGGCTTCGGCGCGCCCGAGACGTCACGCGCGGTCACGGTGATCGACGACTGCTGGAGCCCGCCGGCGAGCAGCGTATCCGGCGATGCAGCCATCGACACGGACAGGGCGAGTTCCGAGGGGCCGGTCAGGTCCGGCGTCTCGGTCTGGTGCACCGTGCACCCGGAGGCGAGCACGGCGGCCAGACACGCAAGCGAGTACGAGATCCCTTTCATGGTCGTCACCGATCTGCAAAGTTGCCGAAGTTGACCTGGATGCTGCCGGTGGCCTGGATTTCGTTGCCCACCAGGTCCTGGCCGTAGAACGTCACGTCGGCGATGGTCGTGATGATCGTGTAGTTGCTGACCAGCTGCACGAGCGGCGCTTCCATCTTCGCGACGTTGCGCACGAGCTCGAACCCGAGCTTGGCCGTACCCGACGCCGGCACCGTGACCGTGGCGGCGCCATCGAAGGCATACGGCACGTCCACGCCCTGCGTATTGCGGCCGTCCGAGCGGCGGTAGGTCACCCGGTAGCGCGTGAGCGTGACCTGGTTGTTGCTGCTGGGCTCGGTGACGCTGCCCACCGCGCCGATGTCCCTCAGCGACAGGTGGAACACCGCTTCACCGGCGTCGCCATACGTGGTGGCGCAGGGCGAGGTCTCGGAGCAGGGCGCGGGCTTGGTGTCCATGCGCTGGACGTCCGAGCTGAGGAACGAGGTGGCCTGGGTGTCGTCGGCTCCGCCGGCGAGGGCGCCGAGCGAGTCGATGACCAGGAACACCGGGGAGCGTCCGCTGCGCGCGACGTCGCCGCAGGAGGCGGCGCCGACGGCCAGCGTCGTGACGATGGCAAGTGAGGTGAAGTGGCGCATGGCGATTCTTCCGCGTCAGCCCTTGATGATGCGCGGCGTGATGAAGATGAGCAGTTCGCGGCTCTCGTCATCGATGCGGTCGCGCTTGAACAGCCAGTTGAGGAGCGGGATCTGGCCCAGCCCCGGGGTACGGTCGGTCAGGGTCTGCTGAGAACTCGTGAAGATGCCGCCGATCACGCTCGTCTGGCCGTCGCTCACGAGCAGGGTCGTGAGGGCGCGCTGGGTGTTGATGGGCGGAATCGCCGCCGGGCCGGCCGCCTTCGCGAAGTCCGGCGTGGCGTTCTCGAGCGAGACCTTCATGATGACGGTGCCGGCCGCGGTGATCTGCGGGGTCACCTTCAGCGTCAGCGCCGCGTCCTTGAAGGTGACGGTGACGGTGTTGTTCGCGATGGTCTGCAGGGGGATCTGGATGCCCTGCGTCACCTCCGCCTCCACGTTGTTCAGCGTGGACACCTTCGGGGTCGAGAGGATCCGGCCATTGCCTGACGACTCGAGAGCGCTCAGCGCGACGTCGAGGTTGAAGGCGCCGTTGACCGAGCCGAGCATCAGCTGGGCGGCCGTCGTCGCGCCGACCACCGGCAGGTTCACCATGTTGCCGCCCGGGGCCGCGCCCGAGACGCTGCCGTTGTTCGGGAAGGCCATGTTCGTGGTGTTGCCGAGGGCCGCCTCCACGCGACCCGTGGCCCCCCACTGCACGCCGAGGGCGCGCGCGAAGGCCTTGGTCGTCTGGATGATGCGGGCCTCGATCTCGACCTGCGGCTGCGCGGTGTCGAGGGTCGTGATGAGGTTGGAGGCGTTCTCCAGCATCTCGGGCAGGTCGCTGATGATCAGCGTGTTCGTCCGGGGATCGACCTGCACGCTGCCGCGCTTGGAGAGCACGCTCTTGGTGAGCAGCGCCTGCAACTCCTCGGCGCGCGCGTAGCTCAGCATCCGGGTGAGCACCTTGAGGTCGCCGGCGAGCGCCTGCTCGTCGGCGAGCTTGCGGCGCTGGTTCTCCTCATCGGCCAGGGTGGTGAGCGGCGCGATCCGCACCACCGTGCCGTCCACCATGTAGCCCAGCTTGTTCGCGCGGAGGATGATGTCGAGCGCCTGATCCCACGGCACGTCGCGGAGGGCAACGTCGACCGTCCCCTTCACGGCCGGGTCGATCACGATGTTGAGGCCGCTGATCTCGGCGAAGACCCGGAGGACCGCCCGCAGGTCGGCCTGCTGGAAGTCCAGGCTGACCGGGTTGCCGCTGTAGGTGCGGCCCGTGCGCGTCGGGGCGCCGGTCAGGGGCGGCCCCGCCGGGGCCTGTGCGACCGCCTGCGGTGCAGGCGCCTGGGCGGCGGCCAGGAACTGCTGGGCGCCGGTCTTCTTCGGCCCGGGTGCGCCGGAGAGGCCGAGCGCGGCGAGCGGGTCGACACCCGACTGCACGGCCGGCTGTGCCGACTGCCGGGAGACAGGGGGCGCCACGAGCGGCACCGCGCCTCCGGCGGCCTGGTCGAAGTCGATGAGGACACGGTTGCGTTCGGCGCGCACATGGTGCGCCACGGGCTGCGCGAGTGCGATGCGCACGCGCGAGACCGGCGAGCCCATCGACTGGGCCGACTCGACTGCGACCGACGCGATGGGACCCTTCCCATCGGCACCGGCCGGCAGCGTCGCGGCTGCGTCGACGTTCCGGAAGTCGACCACCACCGTCAGGGGATCTGGCCGCGTCGCGACGTAGGGCACGGGCTCGGTTGCCTCGATGACCAGCGTTGCGCCGCGGGCGTCACTCCTCGACGTGATCGTCGTGAGCTTTGCGCCCGGGATATTGGTGGCCGTGCCTGCGGCCCGCGACAACGTGCTCGCGGAGGTCGCCAGCATCACGACCAGGGAGAGAGCCACGCCCCTCGTCACAGTCACTCCTTCTCGTCCTCAGGCGATCGCAGCAGCTTCCGCACTTCGCGCGTCTGGTCCTTCGAGCGCGGGTCGCTGACGTCCTGAACCAACACAAGCCCCTGCGGCGTGATGCTTCTCACCACGCCGTCCGCCAGCTTGTCACCCTGGTGAATGAGATACGTCCGGTTATCCGGTCCCTGGACCATGGCCACGAGCCGCTCGCGGCTCTGCATGATTCCCCGGACCGACAGTTCGTCCACGCGGATGCCCGCGATGCCCGCAGCGGTCGGCTTCGGTGCCGCCTTCGAGTCGCCGCCGGTTCCAGTCAGGCTCAGGAACGGGTCGCGACGCCCTTCGGGGTTGTAGGTGTAGGCCGGTGCCGCCGGCTGGTCGATGGCCGGGGTCGCTGGCTGCGTCGGCACATTGGCAGCCGGCGTCGTCGTCCCGGCCTGGCCGGGCGCGGTCGGGCCCGCCCATGCGGCGCCCGCCAGGAGCACGAAGAGGAGTGGGAGCAGGGCACGCATGTCAGGCCACCTTCCTGGCCGGTGCCGGCTTGGCGGCCGGGGCACCCTTGGCGCCCTTCTTCGGCGCCGGCTTGTCCAGCAGCACGAACGTCGTCGCGGTGCAGCTGGCCGTGATGGTGGCGCGCGACTCCTTGTCCTTCGCGGTGTCGTGCCCCTTCACGTTCAGGTTGCTGATGTTCACGATGCGCGCGAACTTGCCGATGCGGTCGAAGAACAGCGCGAGGTTGTGGTAGGTGCCGTCGAGTTCGAGCGCGATCGGCCACTCCGAGTGGAGCTGCTTGGTGACCACCGCCGCCGGCTTGAAGCTCTTGATCACCAGGTTGGACTGCACGGCCGTGGCCTGCATCTGGCGAAGGAGCTCGGCGCCGTCCTTCTCTTCCGGCAGGACTTCGCTGAGGCTCGCGAGGCGCTCCTCGAGCTCGCCCACCTGTTCCTTGAACTGCGGGAGCTTCTTCTCGGTGGCCTGCCCCTTCGCCACGTCGGCCTTCAGCGCCTTGAGGGTGATCTCGCGCGCCGCGACCTCGGCCCGGGCCGGCTGCTCGTAGTAGTAGTAGAACAGGCCGATGCCGGTGACGCTCAGCGCCACGAAGGCGCCGATCTGTCCGTACCACGGGAGCTTGGTGAGACTGATATCCATGGGTAGCCTGCGCTCTGTGTGCGGTATCGGGGTGTCAGCTCTTGGGCTTTACGGGAGCGGCGGCGCCCTTCGCATCCGCCGTGGTCGCCACCTGGACGCCCGGTCCCTTGAAGACCGCCTTGATCTGGAACTTGACGACCTCGGCCTGCGGCCCCGCGCTGGTGTCGGTCGTGCTGTTCACGATCTCGATCGACCGCTGGAACGATCCGGTGCGCTCCAGGTTCGCCACGAAGTCCGACAGCCCGGTGAGCGAGAGCGATCGCCCGTCGATCAGCACCTCGTTCGGCGTGTCGGTCTGCTTCATCTCGGTGAGCCACAGGGAGGGCGGCAGCGAGAGGCTGATCTCGTCGAGCATGTGCACCGGGCCGACCTGCTCCCGCCGCAGCTGCTCGATCAGCGTGACGCGCTGCTGGAGCTGGGCGCGGCGCTGCTCGAACTGCTGCACCTGCACGATGACCGCATGGAGGCGCTGGGTTTCCTTCTGCGCCGCCGCGATCTCGGTGTCGACCCGCTGTCCGTCGGCGTAGACCGACCAGGCGCGCCAGCCGCACACCGCCACGCCGAGCACGAGGATCACCGCGCAGATCGCCGTGATCTGCTGGCTGGCATCGAAGGCAACCTTCTTGCGGGCCGCCTTCCGTTCCGTCGCGAGGAGATTGATCTTGATCACCGGTCGCCAGCCTTTCTGAGCGCGAGCCCGACGGCGACGGCGGTGGTAGCCGCCAGATCCGCGAGGTCGCCCGCCGGCGGCTTGTCGAACGCCACCTGGCGGAACGGGTCGAAGTGCTCGACCGGGATACCGAACCGCTCGGCGAGGGCCTCGCCGAACCCGTCGACCGCGGACGCGCCGCCGCTGAGGACGATGCCGTCGATCCGGTCCGACGCGGCGGTCGCCTTGAAGAAGTCGAACGTCTTCTGGATCTCGAGCAGCAGGTTCTCGGTGACGGCGTGCAGCACCGGCCGCACCTCGTCGAAGGTGTGGCCGTCGATCGGCACGCCCTTCTTCGCCATCTCGGCCAGGTCGAACGGGAGGTTCAGTTCGCGCTGCACCGCCTCGGTGTAGGCGTTGCCGCCCACGGAGAGGTCGCGGGTGAAGAGCGACTGGCCGCCCGACACGATGTTGATGGTGGTGGCGCTCGCGCCGGCGTTGAGCAGGACCACGATGCCCGGGGTGACGCCGTAGTTCGCCTCGTAGGCGTTCTGCAGGGCGAACGCGTCCACGTCGACGACCACCGCCTGGCGTCCGGCCTGGGTGATCACGTTCGTGTAGTCGGCGATCTTCTCCTTCTTGGCCGCGACGAGCAGGACGTCCATGGTGCCGTTCGTGTCGGCGCCCGCCCCGTTGTCGATCACCTGGTAGTCGAGGCTGACGTCCTGGATGTCGAACGGGATGTACTGCTCGGCCTCCCAGGAGATGGAGTCCGCGAGTTCCTGCGCGGTCATGACCGGCAGGCTGATCTTCTTGACGATGACCGCGCTGCCCGAGAGGGAGGCGGCGACGTCCTTCGCCTTGAACCCCTTCTGCGCGAACAGGCGGCGGATGGCGTCGGCAACGGCGCCGCCGTCGATGATGGCGCCGTCCACGATGCTGTCAGGCGGCACCGGTTCGGACGCGATGGCGGCCACCCGGTAACCCTTGCCGGCGGTCCGCAGTTCCACGGCCTTGACGGCGCTCGATCCGATGTCCAGCCCGATGACCGTCTTTGCTCTTCCAAATCCCAGCATGGTGTTCAGCTCGCCTCAGGTCTACGCCTCAGCTCAGGGCAAAGGGGGTACCACTCGGATTCCCGCCGGAATTTCGCGATTCGCTTCGAGGAACCGGCAGTTTTTGCCATCGCACCCGCCCCACCCTGCTGCCCGTCGATTACGGAATCGTCATCCGCTGACGTTTCTGGAGGGCTGGACCGACCTGGTGTCCCGCTCCAGCGCACTCATCAGGGCTTATCGGGAGGAAAGGGGTCGGGCATGACCGGTCAGGCGCGGTGCGGCACACAATTGGCAGATGAGTGTTGACAGTGCCCAGAAGGGCCCGTAAAATTTGGGTTTGCCGTTGCCTGGACCCGCCAGACAGGTGCAAGTCAGCCGTTGAAGTGCTCCACGGGCGGGACTTCCCACAACATCGGTTCGTATTCGGGCAAGAGTCGTTTGCAGTGCGGGGTCATGCCCGCGGGAAACTGAAGGATGTCTACGTTCATCGCTAACGCGGCGCAGGCCACAGCCGACAGCAAGTGGCACGTCATCGACGCCAATGGCCAGGTCCTCGGCCGCGTCGCCACGGTTGCCGCCCGGATGCTCCAGGGCAAGCACAAGGCGACCTACACGCCATTCATCGACACCGGCGATCACATCGTCATCGTCAATGCGAAGACCGTGAAGCTCACCGGCCGCAAGGAAGACCAGAAGATCTACCGCGCGCACTCGGGGTATGAGGGCGGCCTGCGGGAGGAGCGCGCGGCAGTCGTGCGCAAGAAGCGCCCGGAGCGCCTGATCGAGGAGGCCGTGCGCGGCATGCTCCCGAAGACGAAGATGGGCGAGGCGATGTATCGGAAGCTCAAAGTGTACGCCGGTCCGGATCATCCGCACGCGGCGCAGAAACCCTCCAAGCTCGAGGTCGCGTAACGTGGCAGCAGTTGAGTATTACGGAACCGGACGCCGCAAGACGTCCACCGCCCGCGTCTTCCTCCGCCCCGGCACCGGGGCCATCAGCGTCAACCACCGCGCGTTCGAGGCGTTCTTCCCCACCGAAGCGCTCCGCACCCAGATCAAGCGTCCGCTGGTCATCTCCGAAGCCACCGACAAGTTCGACGTGCTGGCCACGGTCGAGGGCGGCGGCGTCTCGGGTCAGGCCGGTGCGGTACGGCTGGGCATCGCCCGCGCGCTCGTCGAGTACAACCTCGAGCTGCGCAAGGCGCTGAAGACCGAGGGCATGCTCACCCGCGACTCCCGCGCCAAGGAACGCAAGAAGTACGGCATGGCTGGCGCGCGCAAGCGCTTCCAGTTCAGCAAGCGCTAGTCGACCCCGCCTTCGCCCCGGGCGAAGGCGGACATCTCACGAGGCGGCTGGCCCCCGATTTCAGAGTGCGGATCATGGGTCCGCATCAGGCCGGCCGTCGTATTGGTGTTCATCTGAAATCACCCGAGAGGATGGAGGAGATTTGAGCTCGATCGCGATGAAAGACCTGCTGGAGGCCGGCGTCCACTTCGGCCACCAGACCAAGCGCTGGAACCCGAAGATGAAGGAGTACATCTTCGGCGAACGGAACGGCATCTACATCCTGGACCTGGGCAAGACGGTCAAGCTGTTCCGCTCCGCCGAGGAGTTCGTCACCAACCTGGCTGCTGAGGGCAAGACGATCCTGTTCGTCGGCACGAAGCGGCAGGCGCAGGACGTCATCGCCGAGGAATCGCAGCGGTGCGGCATGTTCTACGTGAACGAACGGTGGCTCGGCGGCCTCCTGACCAACTTCGCGACCATCCAGCGCAGCCTTGGTCGGCTGCGCGATCTCGAAGCCATGACGACCGACGGTCGTTACGACACGCTCTCGAAGAAGGAGATTGCGCGCAACGAGAAGGAGCGCCGCAAGCTCACGAAGAACCTCGAGGGCATCCGCGGCATGTCGCGCCTGCCCGACGCCATCTTCATCGTGGACACGAAGAAGGAGCAGATCGCCGTCGACGAGGCCCGCAAGCTGAAGATTCCGATCATCGGCATTGTCGACACGAACGCCGACCCGGATCAGGTCGACTTCGTGATCCCGGGCAACGACGACGCGCTCCGCTCCATCCGCCTGTTCGCCGGCGCCATCGCCAACGCGGTGATCTCGGGCCGCGACATGAAGCAGTCGGTGGATGCGGAAGCCGCGCGCGAGGCCACCGAGGAGGGCGCCGCTGCGGGCGAGGATCCGCGCCGTGCCGCCCGCCCGGTCCGCCGCCGCGAGGCCGCACCGGCGTCCGCCTGATCAAGGCGTTCGACTCTCCCCAATCAACGCCGGCCTTTCGTTCCGGGGGGCCGGCGTTTTTTTTCGTACGAGACTGACCATGGCAATCAGTGCAGCAGATGTGAAGAAACTCCGCGACCAGACCGGCGCGGGCATGATGGACTGCAAGGCCGCCCTCGAGGAAGCCAACGGCAACTTCGAGGAGGCCAACACGATCCTCCGCAAGAAGGGGCTCGCCAGCGCCGCCAAGAAGGCGGGCCGCGCCACGTCCGAAGGGCTCATCGGCAACGAAGTGAGCGCGGACGGCTCTGTGGGCGTTCTGGTGGAAGTGAACTGCGAGTCGGACTTCGTCGCCCGCACCGAGGACTTCCAGAACCTGATGAAGAACATCATCGCCGAGATCAACAAGGCGGGTGATGCGGCCAGCAACGCGTGGCTGTCGGATCCGAACGGTCCCGTGCAGCCGCTGGTGGCGGCCGCGATCGGCAAGCTCGGTGAGAACATGGCGGCGCCGCGCTTCGTGCGCTACGCGAACCAGGGTTACGTCGGCCAGTACATCCACCTGGGCGGCAAGCTCGGGGTGATGGTCGAGTTCTCGGGTGTCACGCCGGAGGTCGCCTCGCAGGACGCCTTCCAGACACTGGTGAAGGAAGTCGCCATGCAGGTCGCGGCTGCCAGCCCGTCGTACGCGTCGCGCGCAGAAGTGCCGGCGGACGCGCTCGAGAAGGAGAAGGCGATCTACCGCGGACAGATGGAGGGCTCCGGCAAGCCGGCCAACGTGATCGAGAAGATCGTCGAAGGCAAGCTCGGGAGCTTCTACTCGCAGGTCGTGCTCGTCGACCAGCCGTCGATTCGCGACCCCAAGCTGTCGGTCTCCGACGTCCTCGCCCAGGCCAACAAGGCCCTTGGCGCCACCGTGGCGGTCACCCGCTTCGCACGCCTGAAGGTTGGCGAGACCGCCGCAGCCTAGCTGACGTACGGCACCAGCGCGGAGGGTGCGGAGGATGCGTGTTCCACGCCGCCTCCCCGCCCTCTGCGTTAGTGCATTTCCGCGCGCACGACTATAATCAGGTCCCGTGACCTCCTCGTCCTCTCCCGCCTACAAGCGCGTCCTCCTCAAGCTGTCCGGCGAAGCCCTGATGGGCTCGCAGACCTACGGTATCGACCCGGCCGTCGCCTCGCAGATTGCGAAGGACGTCGCCGAGATCCAGGGCATGGGCGTGGAAACCGCCATCGTCATCGGTGGCGGGAACATCTTCCGGGGCGTGGCCGCCAGCGCCCGAGGCATGGACCGCGCCACGGCCGACTACATGGGCATGCTCGCCACGGTGATCAACGCCCTGGCCCTGCAGGACGCGCTCGAACAGGCCGGCGTGGTCACCCGCGTCGTCACCGCCATCGAGATGCGCGCCGTGGCCGAGCCGTTCATCCGCCGCCGGGCGATCCGCCACCTCGAGAAGGGGCGCGTGGTGGTGTTCGGCGCCGGAACCGGCAACCCCTACTTCAGCACCGACACCGCCGCGGCGCTGCGGGCGATGGAGATCAAGGCGGACGTGATCCTCAAGGCCACCAAGGTGGACGGCATCTACAACGCCGACCCGATGCTCCATCCCGACGCCTCACGCTACGACCGCATCTCGTACCTGCAGGTGCTCGAGCAGGGGCTCAAGGTGATGGACGCCACCGCGATCTCGCTTTGCATGGACAACAAGCTCCCGATCGTGGTCTTCAACCTTCGCACGCCCGGCAACATCAAGCGCGCCATCAGCGGCGAGCCGATCGGTTCGCTCGTGACGGCGTAGCGCAACGGAGACATCGATTCCATGGACGCCGCCGATCTCAAGGCCCTGTTTGCGGAAGTCAGCAAGAAGATGAACGGCACGCTGGAGCACGTGCGCCACGAACTGGCGGGGGTGCGCACCGGCCGCGCCTCGGTCACCATCCTCGACAGCGTGCATGTCGACGCCTACGGCTCGAAGATGCCGCTGAACCAGCTCGCCGGCCTGTCGGTGCCCGAGCCCACGCTGATCGTCGCGCAGCCGTTCGACCCGTCGCTCCTGGGCGCCATCGAGAAGGCCATCCGGTCGTCAGACCTGGGCCTGAACCCGGCGAACGACGGCAAGGTGGTGCGCATCCCGCTTCCGGCCCTGACCGAGGAGCGCCGCAAGGAACTCTCGCGTCACGTGCACAAGCTGTCCGAAGAGGGTCGCAACCAGGTGCGCCAGGCGCGCCGCGACGCCAACGATCGCCTGAAGAAGTTCCTCAAGGACCACGCCATCTCGGAAGACGACGAGAAGAAGGGGCTCGACGAGGTGCAGAAGCTGACCGACAGCTTCATCGGCAGGATCGACGAGCTGCAGAAGAAGAAGGACGGCGAACTGCTCGGACACTGACGTTCCGAAGTCAGAACTGAGTTCTG
>WBZO01005269.1_pt1 | contig 13271 bp, 11 predicted proteins | sample 5204261 | NCBI WGS metagenome assembly WBZO01 (sample SAMN12412400, study PRJNA552823) | activated sludge metagenome | isolation source: activated sludge from anammox sidestream of wastewater treatment plant... | place: USA: North Carolina | collected 2017-09
TTTCCTGTTTGGGAAATTTTTCCGTAAGTTTATATACTGCCTTAGCAAGTTTAATGGCATCTTGCCAGACGATCAACTCACGATAGTTCTTCGCTGGAATCTTATTATTTTCCATAGACTGCCAACCACCAACCGTCAACCATCAACTGATCGGTGGATACGCCATCGGGTCAACCTCACCCATCATCTCATACACCGCGTCGAAGATGGTCTCGGCGTTTGGTTTGGACCAATAGTCGCCGTCGTTGCCCGCCGCGGGACGGTGTTCCTTGCCCGAGAGTGTCCGCGCCGGAGAGTCGAGATGGAAGTAGCCGCCTTGTTTTTCGATGACTGCCTCCATCATATAAGCGGATGTTCCGCCCGGCACATCCTCGTCCACGAACAGGATGCGGTTCGTCTTCTTCAACGACTCAACGATCTTTCCGTGAATGTCGAATGGCAACAACGACTGCACATCGATCACTTCCGCTTCGATTCCAACCTTGCTCAATTTCTCTGCCGCGTTCAGGACGATGCGGCAGCATGCGCCGTACGTAACGACGGTAACGTCGCGGCCCTCGCGAATCACTTCCGGCACGCCGAGCGGTGTGGTCATTTCGCCGATGTTATCGGGGAGCCGCTCTTTTACGCGATAGCCGTTCAACACTTCGATGATCAGCGCCGGCTCGTCCGATTTCAAGAGCGTGTTATAGAAACCGGCGGCGCGCGTCATATCGCGCGGTACCAGCACGTACATGCCGTGAATTAAATTCATGATGCCGGAGATCAGCGAACCGGAATGCCAAATGCCCTCCAGCCGATGGCCGCGCGTACGCACGATGACCGGCGCGGCCTGTCCGCCGGCGGTGCGCCAGCGCAGTGTAGCCAGATCGTCGGCCATGGTTTGCAGTGCGAACAACAAATAATCCAGGTACTGGATCTCGCAGATCGGCCGCAGACCGCGCATCGCCAAGCCGATGGCCTGCCCCAGAATTGTCGCCTCGCGAATGCCGGTATCGCTCACGCGCCATTTGCCGTATTTTTCCTGCATGCCCTTGAAGCCTTGATTGACGTCGCCGAGTTTGCCCACGTCCTCACCGAACGCCACCAAACGCGGTTCGCGCGCCAGCGCGGCATCGAACGCGGCGTTGATCACCTCGAAGCCCATCATGGTCGGCGAGTTGGACGAATAGACCGGCTTCACTTCCTCCACTTGCAGAGCGCTTCCGCTGAAGAGGTTCGAATCGTAACGCGCCTCATTGACGGCTTCCTGTTCGTTTTTCCACTGAATCAACACTTGTTTGGAGGGATGATTCTCCTCGCGCAGAACGCGCAGGGCATCGTGCGCGGCTATGTGGATGTCACGCCTCGTGAACGTGGGGAGGGCGGCCAGCTGTTCCTTGATCTCGTTCAACTCGGACGCGTGGGACGAACTACCCGCGATCTCTTCGAGTATGTCTGCGACCTGACTGCGTTCCTCCGCGATCGGAGTAATATAATCGTTCCACGCGGTTTTGCGAACTTCCTCCACAGCTTCGTGATCCGCTTTTTCGAACGCGGCCAGTTCGGGGTCCGAGGCGAAACGGTTTTCGATGATCCAGCCACGCATCTTGTGGATGCAATCGAATTCCTCCTCCCATTTAAGTCGTTCGGGAGATTTGTAGCGTTCGTGCGAGCCGCTTGTGCTGTGACCTTGCGGCTGGGTCAGTTCTGTAACGTGCACCAGCGACGGGATGTGATATTTGCGCGCGGCCTCGGCTGCTTTGCGATAGGTCTCGATCAGCGCGGGATAATCCCAACCGTGCACTTGATACAGGTCGTAGCCGCGTTCGCAGTCCTCTTCCATGCAGTCGTCGCGTTTAAAGCCCTGTAAAATGGCGTAGATATTTTCCTTTACCATTTGAAATTGATTCGGCACCGAGATGCCGTAGCCGTCGTCGTAGACCGTGATGACCGCCGGCGCCTGCAATACGCCGATGGCGTTGACCGATTCCCAAAACAGCCCTTCGGCGGTGGAGGCGTTGCCGATGGTGGCGAACGTGACCTCGTCGCCGTTGTGCGAGAAGTTCTTGAACTTCTTGAGTTGATCGAGTTCGCGGTATAGCACCGATGCGTACGCCAACCCGACCGTGCGCGGCATCTGCGCGCCGGTGGGTGAAGCGTCGGCCGCGGAATTGTACATTTCGATTTGCGCTTTCCATGTTCCATCCGCATTGACGTAACGCGAGGCAAAATGCGAGCTCATGTTGCGGCCGCCGGTGTTCGGTTCGAATTCGATGTCGCTGTGCGCGTATAACAGCGCGAAAAATTGCTGGAAATTCATCACGTTCAGCATCGCCATCCAGGTTTGATCGCGGTAATAACCCGAACGCCAGTCGCCTTTGCGGAAGGCGCGCGCGATGGCGATGTTAGCCAGTTCCTTGCCGTCGCCGAAGATTCCAAATTTGGCTTTGCCGCTCAACACTTCCCGCCGGCCAATCAAACTTGCCTGCCGGGATCGGTAGGCAAATCGATAGTCGGATAAAATTTCTTCTCTCGTTAGGGGGAAGGAAGACGTAGCAGAACCTTTTTTCTGAGGCATGTACTCTCTCCTTTTATTGTTGAGTAATTCGACCTGATTATAACGGAAAAGACGGCGGGGTTTTTCTCCCTATGCTAATCCTAATGAACTTTTCATTCACGTAAAGGCGCCGAATCTAAAAGATTCGGATATGAACCCGACTCAAGGCACCGTTATTGTGAACGACACAACCAAAGTTGCGGCTGTGAGGGTTGGGGCGAAGAAACTTTTCCGCGTTACTTGATTCTCTCCGCAACGATCTCCGCCACATCCTTGACCTGTAAACTGCCTCCGTCGTCTTTCGAGGCGTCGGTCAACATCGTCATGCAGAATGGACAGCCCACCGCCAATACTTCCGCGCCGGTGGATTTGGCCTCCGCGAAGCGCGTCGCGTTGACGCGCGCCGAGCCGGCTTCCTCTTCCTTCCACACTTGCGCGCCGCCCGCGCCGCAACAGAACGATTTATCCGCGTGCCGCGGCATTTCGATCACTTCGATTCCCGCCGATTTCAAATCCTCGCGCGGCGCTTCGAAGACGTGATTGTGCCGCCCCAAGTAACACGGATCGTGGAACGTCACTTTGTAATCGTCGGGCGTCACTTCCAATTGAATCTTTCCCGCGCCCACCAGTTCGTTGATCAACTGCGTATGATGAATGACCTCGTAATTTCCGCCGAACGCGGGATATTCATTTTTCAACGTATGCAAACAATGCGGGCAGGTCGCCACGATGCGTTTGGGATCGACCTCGTTCAAAATTTCCACATTCGTCGAAGCCAGCCCAAAGAAGATGTCCTCGCGCCCTGCACGCCGTGCCGGATCGCCTGTGCAGTGTTCGTTTTGTCCCAGCACCGCAAAGTTTACCCCCGCCGCGTTCAGGATCTTTGCGAAAGCCTGCGCGATCTTCTGTGCGCGCGCATCTGTGGCGGAGGCACAGCCCACCCACCAAAGAATATCCGGCTCGGGGTTTTGCTCGATGGTCGGCACATTGAGTCCCTCGGCCCATTTCATGCGCTCTACTTGCGGCACATTCCACGGATTGGCATTGCGTTCCATGCCTTTGAAAGCCGTCTCCAACTGCTTCGGGAAATTGCTTTCCATCATCGAAAGATTGCGGCGAATATCGAGAATATCGCGCATCGGCTCATTGCCCACCGGGCAAATATCCACGCACGCGCCGCAACTTGTGCAGGCCCATACCGCTTCTTCCGAAATCAAATTCGTCAGCGGCACATCCGTCGCGCCGCCGTCGTTCAAGTGATAACGTTTGTTGATCTCTAACGCGGCAGGCGAAAGCAATTTGCCGGTGTTATACGCGGGGCACACTTCCTGACAGCGAAAACACATGATGCAGGCATAGCTGTCCATGATCTGTTCCCAGCCCAGGTCCTTCATGGCCGCCGCGCCGAATTGCTCGATGGATTGATCTTCGAGATTGATGTAACTTAACTCGCCCATGGATCTTCGTTCCGGCTTGAGCGCGAAATTGATCGGCGCGAAGAACAGGTGAATATGTTTGGAATACGGAAAATAGGGCAGGAACGCCACCACCGCGCCGAGCGAGATCCAAAACATGGCATGTTCGCCGATCAGTAACGTGTGCGCGTCCACGCCGGACCATAAACCTGCCACCGCCAAAGCGAACGGTTGCCAGAGATCGCGGAATCCGCTATCTGCCAAATGAAACGACTCGCCCAACAGCCGCGCCGCGTTGTGCACAATGATAAAAGCCGCGACGATGGCCGAATCGCGTAGGATGCCGAATCTCGCCTTGGGATGCAGGAGAGTCGTCTGCCGCGTGGACAGGGTCGCGGGTCGCAGAATGAAGCGGCGGATGACCATCCCCACAATGCCGATCAGGATTGCCGCGCTGGCAATATCTCCCAACAGGCGATAGATATTGCCGAACATTCCGGTTTGATAAAGAATCGAAAATTTGGTGTATCCGTAAACCAGATCGTTGAGATTGATTAGCAGAAAGACCAGAAAACCCCAGCCGATCAATCCGTGCAGGATGCTCGGTCCAAGCCGAAAACGGAAGACGGGTCGAAACAACCCGATCTTTGTAATGAGCCCTCCCAGCCGCTTCCATGCTAAACCCCAATCCACTTTTCCCTGCCCGCTTGAGATATTTTGGATGATGCGCCGTGCGCCGCGCCAGGTAAAGTATAGTGAAACCGCCACTGCCAACGCGAAGAGAATCTTTTCGATGGGGCTGAGCATGACTCCTCCAGTTTAGGATCGTCGCGGGGAAATTGCGCGCGGAAGACGCATCGCGTGATCGCCCCGCAATTGTAGTTTAGCACAAGTTGAAAAATTTATTGGCTGATATCGTTCACGTATTGGATGGCCCCCTCGCATGCCCCAACCAGATAAGGCGAGACCGAATCCCAGGTGAGTTCGCCGCCTGCTCCGTTGGCTACGTCCAAAGTTTGCGCCAAACAACCCGGCCCCGCGTTGTAATTGACCAGAGTGAACTTCCACAGATCTTCGTAGGAAGCGACCTCGCCCGGCGTCCGCCCGGTAATGTTGCGGACGACTCGGCCGGTCTGTTCGCAATTCGCCAGCAGTGTGTGAGCGAACACGCTGACGGAAAAATCCGCCTGACTCAAATCCAGGCCGAGCGGGCAATTATCGCAGGCGGCATTGACCGAACCGACCAACGCCTCGCGCATTAATTGTTGTTCGTCCTCGTTCAGGTGCAAATAACCTTTGCCGCACGCGTCGCTGGAAAGCACCAGCGGACAGAATTGGTCGAAGAAGGAACGATTCCAAATCAAGGTGGTGTCCGCGCCGTTTTGCGTAAGCTGGCCGAGTCCCACGTCGGTATTGGCGCGGAATACACCCGGCCAGAATTGACTCTCACGCGCGAAGAGATTCTTGAGCAGATGAGCCGGTACGCCCGTGTCCTGCGCGGTGCTGAGAATGAGTGAATCGAAACGATTCTGCCACTCGTTGACGGTGGGCCGCGCCGCTTCCAACCCGCACGTATTGACTCCGTTGCCCGGCATTAAACCTCCATCCGGGCAGGAACTGGCATCCACTGCGCCTTGCAGAATCAAATTGGCGGCCAGATAGTTGTAGGGAATGTCGCTGGAGAGGTCCTGACTGTTATCGGGGGTCGTCAGCCATTCGGGCGGCCCGCCGACCGGCGGAAATGATTCCCACGAGTCGGCGCAACTGGCTACGGGCTGTCCCTGCCATTGATTCGAAAGCACGTCCACGTACCAATACAGTTGGTCGGGGTCGCCCTGATCAGTGTGACTCACACGTACTTGGGCAGTGAGCACAAGACTGCTGTCGCCGTAACTCGACCAGGCCCAAAATTCAATTGGCGCCCCCACCTCGTCTGTTTCTGGAAGAGGAACTTTACACACTGGGCCTTCGCAACTGAACGGCTCGCCGTTGATAGTCCCTTCGATGCTTGTGATCGTTTGGTTGGGCAAAGGTTCCTGCCCTGTGATTACCAGCATTGGATCGTTTTCGCAGATATTGGTGGAAGTGCTCGCGACCGGATCACAGCCATCCAGGGTGAGCCAGGCTGTGGCGGCCGGTAACTGGGTGGGGATTTCCTTTTCGGCAGGCTCGGTTGAAACCAAAAAAGTGTAATAACCGATACAAGTCTCGGATTTTATATGTTTGTCGCACGGCGGCTGAACCAGCCATTTGTTGTAAACCGTCTCCCCGCAATCGCGATAGATTTCCGGCAAAGTAGGCTGGCCTTTATGATCCACGATCACGGAACAGGCTACTGTATTGTTGCTCCATGTTGCCACCCACCATGTATAGGCCGTGTACTTTACGTTGATGGTAGTGTAACGGTCCGGACCGGGAGGCGGATTGGCGGCCAATTGCGACTTTGGCTGGGAGGAAAACCCCGTTCCAAAGATTGCCTGTAGGAGGAAGAGAACGCCTATCCACCGTTTGATCATGACTATTGGCTTCCTGTTCAAGATTATAGCGGAAAGGCTATGTTCTGCCTATTTCTTTTTCGTTGCTTTTTTTGATTTGACGGCCTTTTTCTTCACCGGCGTTTTTACCGTTTTTTTCGGTTTGACCGATTTGGATTTAACGGTTTTCGGCTCGGCCGCGGCGGTCTGTGCCTTGACCTTGGACTCGTTTTCCGCTTCCAAGCTTTTCAGCACATCGTAATCCCGACTCAAATTCCGCCAGCGGACAAACAGGCTGGCGAGATAGATCGCGATCAAGGTAAAGGCAATCGCGTAGCCCGCGATCATGTAGGAGGAAGTGTTGGGTGTGGTATCGAAGAAGAACATGGCGGCTCCTATTGCGCGATCTTGAGCTTGAGTTGTTCGACCTTATCCTGTAACCAGCCCATGCGGATGCGGTTCCAGAACAGGTCCACGAAGAAGACGCTGAAAGCGAATAACGCGAAGAGGAAGGCGACCAACATTTTGCCGGTCATGTCGAACGTACCTTGCGCGCTGGGGTCGCCGCTGCCGATCACCACCGGGTGAATGGTACGGAACAGTCGGATGGCGAAGAATGTGACCGGTGCGCTGGCCGCACCCACCAGCGTATAGACCGCGCCGAAACGCGCGCGCCGTTCGGGATCTTCAATCCCAGCGCGCAGCATGAAATAGGCGAGGTAAATCAACTCGGTGATGGCCGCGGTAGTGAGACGCGGATCCCACGTCCACCAGGTGTTCCAAATGGGGCGCGCCCAGATCGAGCCGAGGATGATGGCGATCAGGAAAAAGACGAGGCTGATCTCGACAGCCGCCACCTCGATCACGTCCCAACGGCGGTCTTTGGTGACGAGGTACACGATACCTGCCACGCCCGCGGCGATGAATCCGAGCATGGCCACCCAGGCGTTAGCCACGTGGAAATAGAACACGCGTTGAACCTGTCCCATCACGGCCTCGGTCGGCGCGTAGAAGAGCGCCAAATAGGCCGCGGCCACTAATAGAATCGCAGAGGCAAGATCGAGGGCGAAAAGAACGGTGGGTTTCTTCTGCATAAACGGACTCCTGTCCAAAAATTTGTTTATTCTTCCACAATGAAATCGAATGTCATAAAAGCGAGCGCGATGAAAACTATATCATACACGACCAGCAGGTTGAGCCACGGGACGATCTCGCTGAGGTCCGCGCCCGTTAGGTAGCCGCCGCTGGCTTTGACGGCCGCGATCAGCACGGGAATAATAACCGGAAAAAGCAAAATGGGCAGTAACACATCGCGCGTGCGCGTTTGAATCGCCATGGCGGAAAGCAACGTGCCGACGGCCGCGTATCCAATCGAGCCCAGCAGGATGACCATCAGCAGGCCGGGACGGAATAAATTGGTGTTGTATAAAACGCTATATACCGGCAAAACGATCGCTTCCACGATCAACATGAAGACCAGATTACTAAAGGCTTTTCCAAAATAAATGGCGGAACGATCCACCGGCGCGAGCAGAAGTCCATCGAGACAGCCGCGGTCTTTTTCGACCGCCATCGAGCGGTTGAGGCCGAGCGTGCCTGCGAACGCGAACGTGGCCCACAACACGCCCGCCGTCACGGATTGACGCGTTTTGATGTCCAGTTCGAGGGCAAAGTTGAAGATTAGAATCACAAGCAGGGAAAAGACCAGCATGGCCGAGAGCAGTTCGCGCGAACGAAGTTCCGCGGCCAGGTCCTTTTGAACGACCGCCCACACGGCTTTCAGAAAACTGGGCTGTGAGGCTCGCGGCAGGGAGGAAGTGGATTCGGCGCTTGTCATCTTAACCCGCCAGAGATTGTTTGTAGAAAGACAGCAAATTGGTCTTTCTGAGATCGCGCGGCGTGGCGGAAGCCGCGATTACACCGCGTGAAAGGATGTCGAAACGCGTGGCCAGTCCCTCGGCGCGTGTCAGATCGTGCGAGGTCATCACTACGGTGCGGCCCTGCGCGGCAATGGAACGCAGTACCTCGTCCAGCATGGATGAGGCGTCCTGATCCAAGCCTGTGTAAGGTTCATCGAAGAGAATTACTTCGGGGTCGTGCAAAACCGCACGGCCGATGGCGAGTCGTTGTTGCATACCGCGTGAAAATGTGCGCACCAGATCACGGCGACGCGGCTCGAGGCCGATCATGTTCAGTACTTCGGTCAGGCGCGCCTCGAGTTGAGCGAGGTTATACATGCGCCCGTAAAAGCGGAGGTTTTCCTCGGCGGTTAAATCTCCGTAAAGCAGAGGCAGATGAGAGACGACTCCTAACCGGGCGCGCACCGCCGCGGATTCATGCGGCAGGCGATGTCCCGCGACGCGTACCTCGCCCAGTGACGGCCGCGAAAGCGAAGCTAAAATGTGCAGGAAAGTGGTTTTACCCGCGCCGTTCGGCCCCAGCAAGGCTACAAACTCGCCGGGCTGAACGTCGAAGTCCACGCCGCGCAGGACGATTTTCAAACCGAAGCGTTTGACGAGTTTACGAACCTGAATCATGAATCCCGCTTATAGCTCTTTCTTTAATTGAGACTTGAGTTCTTCGCGCCGCTGTTGATAAGCTTCGTCCGGAATCTTTCCGGCGCGATGCAGGTCATCCAATGCGATGATCGCGTCCAGAATGCTGTCAGTATCTTCGAATTCGTCTTCGTCCGCGGCTTCGGCTTCCATGGCGCGTCGACGGTCGCGGAAATATAACCAGACGCCCAGCGCGATCAGCGCCAATCCCAGTGTGCCCGCGCTGTAGATCAACGCCTGATTGAGTTGAGGCGCGGCGCCTGCGGGTTGACCGGAGAACGTGAAATTGACCGAATCGCCCGCCGCCAGATTCTTAACGGTGTATGTGTTGTAATTCGTGCCTGAAATATTCTGAATGCCTGTGTCGGTCAGTTGACTGCTTCGCAGACGCACGCCCTCGGGCATGAGCACCATGAGCGACGCGGCTGGAATCAACAGCGGCTGAGTCAGCTCGGCTTTCTGTGAATCGTAAGGCAGGTTGAAAAACGCGATCAGCGAATAGGAATTGTCGCTGGGCGCGATGGCGAAACCGGAATCTGCCGGTAGAAACGTGGAGCTGTCCTGCCCGGCTTGGAATCCAACGTTTTGCGCGCCCTCTGGAATGGCGATGAAGGGAATGTTCGTACCGTCGCTGGGGATGATCACGGTTTGCTTGGATCTATTCGAGAATGTATAAATCTCGAATACCTGCACGGTATTGACTTTCTGGTCGGAGGACTGGCCGAAGTCGAAAGCCACGTGCACTTGATCGAAATTCAAACCGCTAAAATTGTTCGTGCTTTCATAAAGCAGTAGAGGCGGAATCGTCACTTGTGTGGCATTGGCCGGAGCCGCGCCCAATTGCGACGAATACGTCACACCTTGATAGTTTACGTCCGCCACGAAGATGCGGCTCTGCGGCATGGCTACATTATCGAATACGAATGTCCCATCGGGGTTGACCGTGCTGTTCAACGTCAATACTTCCTGCGGACCGGTCGTTTGATCTTGCGCGTGATCGTAGCCGCGCAGTTCGACGCTTAAGTTGGATGGAAGCGTTTTGCCGGTTGGCGAGGTGACCTTTCCGCTGACGGTTCCTATGCCGGGTTGCCGCGCCTCTTTCGGGACCTGGGCCTGGGGTGTGACGAGCGGCGTTCCCTCCACAGATGCGGCTCCGCCTTCAGCTGCCGCGGGAGCCATCGAAGCGGAAGCAGGTTCGGGGGTCGCAGTAAGTTGCGGAATCGCAAATGTCTGCGAGCGCAAATAAACGGCCATCGCGTGCAGGTCGTCATCGTTTGAACCCGCGCCGAAGGCCGGTATGCCCTGTCCGCCGGATGATATCAAGCTGACCAAATCGTCTTCCGAAAGCGCCGACATCTTCTCCAAATTATTGAAAAGGCCCCCGGCGCAATTTCCGCACTTCGACTCGAAGAGCGTTTTGCCTTGTTGAATTTGAGCCGCGTCGGTGTGCAGGCCGAGCGCGTAAGCGATCACGTCCCAGCGATCCTGCTCGCTCAATGTGCCGGCGAACGGAGGCATGAAGCGTTCCAGATTCCCCTGACTGATGACGGTGAACCACTGCGCGGGTGAGGCTTTGCGCGCGACGTCCGCCAACCCGATGGCCGCCACCGGATTTGGAAGTTGTTGCGCCTGAGGCCCATCGCCCAAACCCTTCTCGCCGTGACACGGCACACAGTTTTGCGCGAAGACCGCCGCGCCGTTTTGCGGATTCGGCGCCCGTGAGGGGAAGAGCGGGCCGAGTGTGGGCGCGGGCGTGGGAGAAATGTAATTCGGCGGAGGCGTGATGTCGGAAGCGAGTGTGAAATTACAGGCGCTCAGAATCAGGCTGGCAAGAACGGTAAGAACGATCAGACGAAATTTCATGAAGTCACTTTCACATGAGTGATTTGCCGCAATATGGGCAGAAACGGTCGCTGATCAGCACGGCCTGTCCACAGCGAGGACAAAAACCGGCCGACTTCTCTTTGCGAAGTTTGCGCCGCGAAGCAATCAGCGATTCGAGGTCGTCGTCCGTGATCTCGGCCTGTGCGGGTTCCGCCGCGTCGGCGCGGCGGGCGGCGATGGCGTCCTCGATGCGCGCCTCGACGTCCGGTTGCGGCGCGGAAGCGGGTTGCAGTGTATCCAGTTCGCGCAGGATCTCCGCGCCTTTCTTTAATAGTTCGGCGCGCTGAGATGGATAGTCCTCTGCGGAAATTTTACCGAGGTTGTAATCGAAATCCAATTCCTGTAACGCATTGATCACCCGGTCGCGTTCGGCCATCAACGAGGAGATTTCCTGTTCCTGCGCTGTGGTGACGTGACGCGGCCGCGCGCTGAACGGAGCGTAAAGAAACATGCCGACCAGAATGAGCGCTGCCAGCAATAAGAAGATGGCGCTGTAATCCATAGACTCCCCTATTGAAGCAGTTGCTCGATCTGAGCCTTAAGCTCGTCGGCTGAGGAAAACGGGCCGATCTTGACGAAGCGCAAAACGCCGTCGCGGTCGATGAAATAAGTTTCGGGAACGCCTCGAATGCGGAACATCTGCGAAATGCGCGTGCCCATGTCCGGGCCGTTGGCGTAACTGATGCCGAATTTTTGGAGATAGATGCGCGCCTCCGGTTCGGTATCCACATAGTCCGCGCCGAGGAATATCACTTGATCGCCTGCGGCGTAGGATTCCCATGTGCTTTGCAGATCGGCGGCTTCCTGCTCGCAGGGTTTGCACCATGATGCCCAAAAATTGATCACCACCACCTTGCCGCGCAGATCGGAAAGGCTGACGGAATTTTGCCCTTTATATTCGTATCCGCTGTAGAGCGGCAATGTGAAGTTGGAGATTTTATCGCCTGGCTGCGCGGTGCCCTCCTGCGCGCGCCGTAAGCCCAGGCTTACGATCACAAGCAGAACCACCAGCGATCCCCAGATGACGATCTGTATCCAGATGGGGATACCTCGTTTCGGGGCATGGTTTGGGGTCTCGGTCATTACATTCTCCTGAAGGCGAAATCGTTTCGCCCGGATTTAATTCCTCTTGCGAAGTTCTTCTTCCAATTTGGCAATGTATTCATCCTCGCCGGGTTTCGCCTCGGACTCACCCGCGCCTGCCTCCGCTTTGGACAGTTTGATCCAATTCCTGAAACCGCGGAACAAAATGTAGGCGCCCAGCAAAATAAAGGCGGGCGGTAGTAGATAGACCAGCCAGTTCAAGCCGCTGCGCGGGGGTTCGGCCAGCACGCGCGCGCCGTAGTTCGTCACAAAATATTGTTTGATCTGCGCTTCCGTCCAACCCTCGGAGAGTTGTTGGCGAATCAGTTCGCGCCACTGACGGCAGGCCTCGGTCGGGCACACATCGAGCGGCGTGTTCTCGCACACCGGGCAGTATAACTGCCTGGCAATCGCGTTGACCTGATCGTCGGAGGGGGTGGGCGCTTGAGCTTTGGCCGCGCCGGTCCAAAGTCCCGCGAGAACGAGTAATAGCGGCAGGGAGACAATGAAAATGCGGAACGGCTTTCTCATCGGTTCTTCTAATCCGCTGAACTGGGTTGGCGGGCTAGCTTGCGATTGGACGCGAGGGCGGCTTCGGTTTGGCGGTCTGGAATGATAGTCGCCACCAAAATGCCGATCAGGAAAACGAACGCGCCGATCCACAGCCAATTGACTAGCGGGTTGACGTAGATTTTGAAGGTCGCGCCGTTAGAAGAGGCGGGTTGCCAATTTACGAGAAGCACATAGAGATCGTCGGCAAGGGTCGAGCGCTGGCCGGGGATGGTCATGGTCTGCTGTGCTTCGGGATAATAGTCAATGCGCGGGTAAAGCTGGCCCAAATATTGATTGTTCTTGTACACGTTGACCACGGCGCGCGTCACTTGGCGCGCGTCCGGCCCCGGAAAATCGGCGATGCCGCTATATTGAACCGTGTACCCGGCGATGTTCAACTTTCCATCCACCGGCACCGTGCCTTGCGTTTCCACTTGAAACAGATTGATGCCGAGGATGCCAACAGCCATGAGCATCATGCTGATATGCACAAGGTATCCGCCGTAGCGGCGCGGGTTGCGGGCGGTTAGGCGTCCAAAAGCCACGAAGAAATTCTCACCCTGACCCTTTTGACGCGCGTGGGCGCCGCGCCAGTATTCATAGAATGTAACGAGGATGACCAGCGCTACGAGGAAGAAGCCGATCAAGGCCAGCGTGTTGCGCGTATAAGTCAAGAAGATAAAGGCGGTGATCAGCGCCGCGCCAATGATGGGCTTCCAAATGGAACGGCCGATGGTCTTCAACGTGGAATGTCCCCAGGCGGAAAGCG
>WBZO01005270.1_pt1 | contig 13270 bp, 10 predicted proteins | sample 5204261 | NCBI WGS metagenome assembly WBZO01 (sample SAMN12412400, study PRJNA552823) | activated sludge metagenome | isolation source: activated sludge from anammox sidestream of wastewater treatment plant... | place: USA: North Carolina | collected 2017-09
GCACCGGATGATCAGCGGCATCGATAGCTTTCCGCTGCTCGCGGTGCCGTTCTTCATCCTCGCCGGCAACCTCATGAACAACGCCGGCATCACCAATCGCATCTACAACTTCGCGCTCGCTCTCGTGGGCTGGATGAAGGGCGGGCTCGGCCACGTGAACATCGTCGGCTCGGTGATCTTCGCCGGCATGTCGGGAACCGCGATCGCCGACGCGGCGGGCCTTGGCACGATCGAGATCAAGGCGATGCGTGATCACGGCTACAGCAAGGAGTTCTCGGTGGGCGTGACCGCGGCGTCGGCCACGCTCGGCCCGATCATTCCGCCGTCGCTGCCGTTCGTGATCTACGGCATGGTCGCCAACGTGTCGATCGGCCAGCTCTTCGTCGCGGGAATCGTGCCGGGCCTCGTACTGACGGTCCTCATGATGCTCACGGTCGCGTATTTCGCGCACAAGAACAACTGGGGCGCCGACATCAAGTTCGTCTGGCCGCGGGTGTCGAAGGCGCTGGTCGAGCTCGTCATCGTCGTCGCCTTCCCGCTCGTGATCTGGGCGGGCATCGCGGCCGGGGGCCTGCCCATCGCCGTGGTCGCCGTCGCCGTGGTGGCACTCTTCCTCGCCGACTGGAAGTGGAAGTTCGAGGCGGTGCTGCCGATCATGACGCCGATCCTGCTCATCGGCGGCATGAGCACGGGCGTGTTCACGCCGACCGAGGGCGCGGTGGCGGCGTCGATCTGGGCGCTGGTGCTGGGCCTCGTGTGGTACCGCACGCTGTCGTGGCGCATGCTCGTCAGGGTTTCGATGGAGACGATCGAGACGACGGCCACCGTGCTCTTCATCGTCGCGGCGGCGTCGATCTTCGGCTGGCTGCTGACGGCAACGCGGGTGACCGACATGGTCACCGCGTGGGTGCTGGGCTTCACGAGCTCACCGTGGGTCTTCCTGCTGCTCGTGAACCTCCTGCTCCTCTTCGTCGGTTGCTTCCTCGAGCCGACCGCCGCGATGCTGATCGCGCTCCCCGTGCTCCTGCCGGCGGTGCAGCAGCTCGGCATCGACCCCGTGCACTTCGGGCTCGTCGTCGTCTTGAACCTCATGATCGGCCTCCTGCATCCCCCAATGGGGATGGTGCTCTTCGTGCTGGCTCGCGTGGCACGCATGTCGCTCGAACGCACGACGATGGCGATCCTGCCGTGGCTCGTGCCGCTGCTGGTGAGCCTCGTCCTCATCACGTACGTGCCGGCGATCTCGCTGTGGCTGCCGCGACTCATCTATCACGCCCCGTGACGGCGATCGCGCGTCGCAACGGAACCCTTCGATCATCATCATCCGAGGCTTTGCCATGTCCCGCATCGAGCGCATCGAGTTGTTGCAGGTCGACCTTCCCGCCAAGGTCGCGCGCCGCGACGCCATCCAGGCGTTCGACAAGCAGGAGACGCCGCTCGTGCGCATCACCTGCGCCGACGGCGCGGTCGGCACCGGCTACTCGTACACGATCGGCACCGGGGGGTCGTCGGTGCTCGCGCTCCTGCGCGACCACCTGGCGCCGCGACTGATCGGTCGCGACAGCACCGAGATCGAGGCGATCTGGAAGGATCTCTTCTTCGCCACGCACGCCACCGCGGTGGGTGCCATCACGAGCATCGCACTCGCGACGGTCGACACCGCACTGTGGGATCTGCGTTGCCTGCGCGCGGGCCTGCCGCTGTGGAAGATGGCCGGCGGTGCGCAGCATCGCGTGCCGGTCTACACGACCGAAGGCGGCTGGCTCAACCATTCGCGGCAGCAGATCGTCGACGAGGCGCTCGCCGCGAAGGCGCAGGGCTTTCGCGGCGCCAAGATGAAGGTCGGCAAGCCCTCGTCCGCGGAGGACGTCGATCGCCTTGCCGCCGTGCGTGCCGCGACGGGCGACGCCTTCTCGCTCATGGTCGACGCCAATCAGGTCTTCACGGTGGCCGAGGCGTGTCGCCGCGCGCACGCGTACCGTGATCTCGACCTCGGCTGGTTCGAGGAGCCGCTGCCGGCGGAGGATCTGTCCGGACACGTCGAACTCGCCGCCAAGGCCGCGATGCCGATCGCCATCGGCGAATCGCTCTACCACCCGTCGCACTTTCGTGAGTATCTCGTGCGGCACGCCTGTTCGATCGTGCAGGTCGACGTCGGCCGCATCGGCGGCATCACGCCGTGGCTCAAGGTCGCGCACCTGGCCGAGACGTTCAATGCTCCGGTGTGCCCGCACTTCCTCATGGAGATCCACGTCTCGCTCGCCGCGGCGGTCCCCAACGGTGCCTGGGTGGAGTACATTCCCCAGCTGGACGACGTGACGTCCGCGCGCATGACGATCGACGACGGTTACGCGGTACCCCCGGCGGCCGCCGGGCTGGGAATCGCTTGGGATCCCGCGGCGCTCGCCCGCCATACCGTTGCCCACCATACCGTTGCCTGAAGAGGTTCATGATGTCGAGCCCAATTTCACCCGTGGTTCGCCTCCATCCCGCCGACGACGTGGTCATCGCGCGCTCGCAACTCGTCGGCGGGACGAAGCTTCCCGGCGAGAACGTCACGGTGAGCGGCCTCATTCCGCCCGGGCACAAGGTCGCCACACGGGCGATCAAGGCCGGTGCTCCCGTGCGCCGCTACAACCAGATCATCGGCTTCGCGAGCCGCGACATCGCTCCCGGCGAGCACGTCCACCTCAACAATCTCGCGATGGGCGACTTCGAGCGCGACTACGCCTTTGGCGTCGACGTGCGGCCGATCGAGTACGTGCAGCCCGCCGCGACGTTCCAGGGCATCGTGCGCGCCGACGGCCGGATCGCCACGCGCAATTACATCGGCATCCTGTCCAGCGTGAACTGCTCGGCGACGGTCGCGCACGGCATCGCGGATCACTTCACGCGCGAGCGCCTCGCCGCGTACCCCAACGTCGACGGCGTCGTCGCGCTCACGCACGGGACCGGCTGCGGCATGGATACGCAGGGCGAGGGGATGCAGATCCTGCGTCGCACGCTCGCGGGTTACGCGCGGCACGCCAATTTCGGCGGCGTGCTGATGGTGGGGCTGGGCTGCGAGGCGAACCAGATCAGCTCGCTCCAGGGCGCCGAGCACCTCGAGGACGGACCGCTGCTGCGCTCGTTCAACATCCAGGACACGGGGGGAACGAGCAAGACGATCGCGCATGGCATCGCGCTCATCGAGGCGATGCTGCCGCATGCCAACGCCGTCGAGCGCAAGACGGTGCCGGCGTCGCACATCGTCGTCGGCCTGCAGTGCGGCGGCTCGGACGGCTATTCGGGCATCACCGCCAATCCCGCGCTCGGTGCCGCGGTCGACCTCCTCGTGCGTCACGGCGGCACCGCGATCCTGTCCGAGACGCCCGAGATCTACGGCGCCGAGCACCTGCTCACGCGGCGTGCGGTCTCACGCGCGGTCGGCGACAAGCTCATCGCCCGCATCAAGTGGTGGGAGGACTACACCGATCGCGAGAAGGGCGAGATGAACAACAATCCGTCGCCCGGCAACAAGGCGGGCGGCCTCACGACGATCCTCGAGAAGTCGCTCGGTGCGGTGGCCAAGGGCGGCACGACCAATCTCGTCGACGTCTACGAGTACGCGCAGCCGGTCACGGCGAAGGGCTTCGTGTACATGGATACACCCGGCTACGACCCTGTCTCTGCCACCGGCCAGGTCGCGGGCGGCGCCAACATGATCGTGTTCACGACCGGCCGCGGATCCGCGTACGGCTGCGCACCGTCGCCGTCGATCAAGGTCGCGACCAACACCGCGCTTTGGGTGCGCCAGGAAGAGGACATGGATCTCAACTGCGGCGAGATCGTCGACGGCACCGCCACGGTCGAGGCGATGGGACGGCGTCTGTTCGAGCTCATGCTCGCGACGGCATCCGGCACCAAGACCAAGAGCGAGCTGCACGGCTACGGACAAAACGAGTTCGTGCCCTGGCAGCTCGGCGCGGTGATGTGATGCACGCGACGGGCGGCATCCATCGGCGCGGCCCGTTGACAGCGTTTGCGCGCGCCCGTAGGCTGCCGGACGAGGCGCGTGAGAAGACGACGGCAGCAGACGAAGTCGCAGCGTTCGGATCCATTCTTGGGAGGGTTTGCGCATGAAGTCGTTCGTCAAGATCGCCGCCGCGCTCGCTGCGGCCGGCATGCTGACCGCCGCGATTCCCGTGGCGGCGCAGGAGACACTCGTCGTCTGGTGGGTCAAGGGGTTCTACAAGTCCGAGGACGACGCGCTGTTCGCCGCGATCAAGAAGTACGAGGCGAAGACCGGGGTCAAGGTCGAGTTGTCGCAGTACCCCGTGCAGGACATGATTCCGAAGACGGTCGCCGCGCTCGACGCCGGTAATCCGCCCGACGTTGCCTACGCCGACGTCTACGACTTCCAGGTCACGGGCAAGTGGGCCTTCGAAGGCAAGCTCGAGGACATCTCCGACATCATCGTCCCGATCAAGGATCGCTTCCTCAAGAACACGATCGAGACGACGTTCCTCTTCAACGACAAGACGAAGAAGAAGGCGTACTACGCCTTCCCGCTCAAGCAGCAGACGATGCACATCCAGTACTGGAAGGACATGCTGGGTGAGGCCGGCTTCAAGGAGTCGGACATTCCGACCACCTGGAAGGCGTACTGGGACTTCTGGTGCGACAAGGTCCAGCCGGCGCACCGGTCGAAGACCGGCAAGCGCACGTACGCGATCGGACATCCGATGGGCGTGGACGCCTCCGACTCGTTCTACTCGTTCCTGACGTTCATGGATGCGTACAACGTCCATCTGGTCGACGACAACGGCAAGCTCCTCGTCGACGACCCGAAGGTGAAGGCGGGCCTGACCAACGCGTTGCGCGATTACACGAGCATCCGCACGCGCGGCTGCACGCCGCCGTCGTCGACGAGCTGGAAGGATCCGGACAACAACGTCGCCTTCCACAACAAGACGATCCTGATGACGCACAACGCCACCATCTCGATCGCCGCCAAGTGGCTCGACGACGCCAACAATCCGGCGCTGTCGGCCGAGCAGCGCGCGCAGGCGAAGAAGAACTACGAGCAGCTCATCGCCACCGCCGGTTTTCCCGCGAAGCCGGACGGCAGCAAGTTCGTCTATCGCGCCGCGGTGAAGACGGGCGTCGTCTTCGATCTCGCCAAGAACAAGAAGCGGGCGAAGGAGTTCGTCGCCTTCATCCTCAACGAGGAGAACCTGCAGCCGTACGTGGAAGGTTCGCTCGGGCGCTGGTACCCCGTGACGATCGCCGGCACCAAGAGCGCGTTCTGGCAGGGCGATCCGCACCGCAAGGCCGTGTACAACCAGTTCACCGCCGGCACCGTGCCGTTCGAGTTCGTGCGCAACTGGCGCTTCACGATCCTCAACAACGAGAACGTGTGGGCGAAGGCGATGAGCCGCGTCGTCAACGACGGCTGGACGCCCGAGAAGGCGACCGACGAGATGATCGCGCGCATCAAGCAGGTGGCAGGGTGACGCCGTAGCCAGGTGAGCGCCGCATCCGCGCCGGGCGACGGCGCGTGGTGCGGCGACCAGGCACACGATTCCTTCGAGACTCCCCTTGGCCTCGGTCGCATTGCCGGAGAACGGATCGCTTCCCGACGGCTCGTCGGGAAAGCGGGCGTGGTCGCCGTGGCAGAAGTGGGGCGTGATCCTCCTCGCGCCGTACATCGTCGTCTTCCTGGTGCTCGTGCTCTATCCGGTGGGCTACGGCCTGTGGCTCGCGCGGCATCCCGCGAGCTACGTGAAGCTCGTCGAGGATCCGATCTTCGGCCGCTCGGTCATCAACACGATCGCGTTCCTCGTCGTCGCGATCAACATCAAGATGGCGGTGGCGCTCGCGCTGTCCGGCTTCTTCACCACCGCGCGCACGTGGATCAAGTGGCTGTCGGTGCTCTTCATCCTGCCGTGGGCGGTGCCGTCGATCCCCACGATCCTGTCGTTCCGCTTCATGCTCAATCCCGAGTGGGGGATCATCAATTCGCTCATCTTTCGCTACACGGGTCTCGACGGTCCCAACTGGCTCAACGATCCGATACTGGCTTTGAGCCTTGCGATGGTCGTCCACGTCTGGAAGTCGCTGCCGTTCTGGACGCTCATCCTGATCGCCGGTCGTCTCGCGATCCCGCAGGAGCACTACGAGGCGGCATCGGTCGACGGCGCGACACGCTGGCAGCGTTTTCGCTTCATCACGTGGCCGGCGATTCGCACGCTCTATCTCACGTGCACGATCCTCTCGATGATCTGGACGCTGGGTGACTTCAATAGCGTCTATCTCCTGACCGGCGGCGGCCCGGCGGATCTCACGCACGTCCTGGCAACCCTGGGCATCCGCTATCTGCGCCTCGACCAGGTCGACCTCGCGATGGCGGCGATCGTGATCGCGCTGCCCGGAATCCTGCCGCTCATCTACTTCATGATGAAGAGGCTGTCGCGATGAGTGCGGGCTTCTCCTGGCGCAAGGTCTCCACCGAGGCCAAGCTGCTGCTCATCGGCATTCCGGTGGCGCTGTGGACGCTCCTGCCGATCTACCACCTCGCGCTCTTCGCGATCTCGCCCAAGGATTCGGCGATGAGCGGGCGCCTGTGGCCCGACCATCCAACCCTGCGCAACTTCGTCATCGTCTTCACGCAGCAGCATCACTATCTCGAGTACTTCTGGCGGCAGATGTGGAACTCGCTCGTCATCGCCGTCGCGGTGGGGGCGCTGACGCTTTTCGTCGCCACCGGCGCGGCGTTCGCGATCAGCCGCCTGCGGGTCAAGGGCGGCCGCGCGGTGATGAACCTCGCCTTGCTCACCTACTTCATTCCAGCGGCGTTCCTCGCGGTGCCCATGTACAAGACGATGGGCGTCTACGGCCTCCTCAATACGCAGTGGGCGTTGATCCTCGCCATGATGGCGATTGCCGCGCCGTACTCGATCTGGGTGCTGAAGCAGGCCTCCGACAAGCTGCCGTACGAACTCGACGAAGCGGCACGCATCGACGGAGCCTCGCCGTTGCAGTTGTTCCGCCTCGTCTACCTGCCGCTCATGATGCCGTCGCTCGTCGCGGTGGGGACCTACGCGCTCCTGCTCGCCTGGAACGAGTACCTCTACGCGTTCCTGCTGCTGTCCAACGACCGCGAGCTGACGCTCGGCGTGGCCTTGGGCAACTTCCTCGCCGCCGACGATTCGCCGTGGGAACTGCTGATGACGACGGGGCTCATCTACGCCTTGCCGCCGGCGGCGATCTATTATGCGTTCAAGCGCTACATGGTCGGCGGGCTGACGGCAGGCGCCGTGAAGTCGTAGCGCAGCACGCCACCCTTTTCGGACCCTCCGTCGTTCGTCCCCGGAGTCAGGCATGGCCAACGTATCGTTCCACGCGGTCGAGAAAGCCTTCGGCACGACCAAGGTACTGCACGGCATCGGCTTCGCGATCGACGACGGCGAGTTCGTGGTGCTGGTCGGCCCGTCGGGCTGTGGGAAGTCGACGCTGCTGCGCATGCTGGCCGGCCTCGAGGAGATCACCGCCGGAACGATCGCCATCGACGGCAAGGTGGTCAACGATGTCGAATCCAAAGACCGTGACATCGCGATGGTGTTCCAAAGCTATGCGCTGTATCCGCACATGACGGTCGGGCAGAACATGGCGTTCAGCCTCAAGCTGCGCAAGGCGCAGCCCAACGTGATCCAGGAACGGGTGAACCACGCCGCGAAGATCCTCAACCTCGAGCCGTATCTCGACCGCTACCCGCGCGAGCTCTCGGGTGGCCAGCGCCAGCGCGTGGCGATGGGGCGTGCGATCGTGCGCGACCCCAAGGTGTTCTTGTTCGACGAGCCGCTCAGTAACCTCGACGCCAAGCTGCGCGTGGCCATGCGCGCCGAGATCAAGGCGCTGCATCAGCGCCTGAAGACGACGACGGTCTACGTCACCCACGACCAGGTCGAGGCGATGACGATGGCCGATCGCATCGTGGTGATGCACGACGGCCGGATCGAGCAGATCGGGCGTCCGCTCGAGCTGTACGACCATCCGGCCAACCTGTTCGTCGCGCAGTTCATCGGCTCGCCGGCGATGAACGTGGTCCACGGCACGATTCGACGCGGTGGCGGTGGCACCGTCGTCGACATGGGCGACGGCGTGCAGTGGCCGTTGCTCGATGGCCCCGGAGTCGAAGGGCAGAGCGTGGCCTACGGCATCCGACCCGGCGACCTGTCGCTTGCGAGTTCGACCGCGCCGGGGGCGGTTCCGGGCGAGATCGTCGTCATCGAACCCACGGGTGCCGAGACCGAGCTCCTGGTGCAGGCCGGCAAGGCGCAGGTCACGCTGGTCACGCATGGCCGCCCCGAAGTGAGCCCCGGCGATCGCGTCGGCCTCGTCGTCGCCCCCGGCAAGGTGCACGTCTTCGACCAGACCACGGGCGAGCGGCTGGCCGCGTAACCGCACCACCGCATCCGCATTCGCCGGCCGCGCGTAGGGCTGCCGTCGGCCGCATCGCTTCCATCGCAACGACCGTTTCCCCACTCACGACCGATCATGGCCAAGAAGACCCCCAACAAGAAGCCCGACCTTCGCTCACGCAAGTGGTTCGGCGTCGCCGATCGCGACGCCATCGTCCACCGCTCGTGGATGAAGAACCAGGGCATTCCCCACGATCAGTTCGACGGCCGCCCGGTGATCGGCATCTGCAACACGTGGTCGCAGGCCACGCCCTGCAATGCGCACTTCCGTGAGCTCGCGCAGCACGTGCGCGACGGCGTGCTCGATGCCGGCGGGTTTCCGATCGAGTTCCCGGTGATGAGCCTGGGCGAGACGCTGATGCGGCCGACGACGATGCTCTTTCGCAACCAGGCCGCGATGGACGTCGAGGAATCGATCCGGGCCAATCCCTTCGACGGCGTCGTGCTGCTCATGGGCTGCGACAAGACGACGCCGGCGCTCCTCATGGGGGCGGCGTCGTGCGACCTGCCGACGATCGGCCTGTCCGGCGGCGCGATGCTCAACGGGAAGTTCCGCGGCACCGACATCGGCTCGGGAACGCACGTCTGGAAATTCACCGAGATGCTCAAGACCGGTGAGATGAAGCCCGAGGACATGGTCGAGGTGGAGTGCTGCATGTCGCGCTCGGCGGGTCACTGCATGACGATGGGGACCGCGTCGACGATGGCATCGATGGTCGAGGCGCTCGGCATGGGCTTGCCGACCAACGCCGCGATTCCGGCGGTGGACTCGCGCCGGCGCGTGCTCGCCCGGATGGTCGGGCGGCGTATCGTCGAGATGGTGCACGAGGACCTGCGCATGTCGAAGATCCTCACCAAGAGCGCGTTCGAGAACGCGATCATGACCAACGGCGCGATCGGCGGGTCGACCAACGCTGTCGTGCACCTGCTCGCGATCGCCGGCCGCATGGGCGTCGACCTCACGCTCGACGACTGGGATCGTCTCGGCCGCGACATGCCCTGCCTCGTCAATCTCATGCCGTCGGGCCAGTACCTCATGGAGGATTTCTACTACGCCGGCGGGCTGCCCGTCGTGCTGCGCGAGATCGGCAAGTTCCTCCACAAGAAGGCGCTCACCGTCAACGGCAGGACGATCTGGGAGAACGTGAAGGACGCCGTCAACTACAACGAGGCGGTGATCACGCCGCTTTCGAAGCCGTTCAAGCCATCGGGCGGCATCGCCGTGCTGCGCGGCAATCTGGCGCCGTCGGGCTGCGTGCTGAAGCCCTCGGCCGCGACGCCGGAGCTCATGCAGCACAAGGGCCGGGCCGTGGTCTTCGAGGACATCGACGATCTGCACGCGCGCATCGACGATCCCAAGCTCGACGTCGACGCCGATTGCGTCCTGGTGCTCAAGAACTGCGGCCCGAAGGGGTACCCCGGCTTTCCCGAGGTCGGCAACTTCGCGCTGCCGGCAAAGATCCTCAAGCAGGGCGTGACCGACATGGTGCGCATCTCGGATGCGCGGATGTCCGGCACGGCGTACGGCACCGTGGTGCTGCACACCGCGCCCGAGGCCGCCGCGGGCGGCCCGCTCGCGCTGGTGCGCAACGGTGACATCGTGGAGATCGACGTCGCCCGCCGCCGCATCCACCTGCACGTGAGCGACGCCGAGCTCGCGCGCCGGAAGAAGGCCTGGAAGCCGCTCCCCGCGCATTCGGATCGCGGCTGGGTGAAGCTGTATTGCGACACCGTGCTGCAGGCCGATCGCGGCGTCGATCTCGACTTCCTCGTCGGCAAGTCGGGCGCGAAGGTGGGGCGCGAGAGCCACTGAGCGGGCGCGCGTCACCCGCCGTGATCGCCTGGCGGGGCGCGCCGCACGCTCACCCCGGCAGGCACGCCGGGCCGAGCGGGGCGAAGCTCTTGTAGGTGAGGATGAACTCGCGGTGGCGCAGCGCTTCGGACTTCGTCGCGGCGCCGTTGGCCACCGCGAGCACGAGATCGAAGACCTCGCGGCCGACATCGGGCAGGCTCGCCTCGCCTTCGAGGATCCGGCCGGCATCGACGTCCATGTCGTCGCGCATGCGCCGGTACGTGTCGGGATTGGCGCAGACCTTGATCACCGGCGCGATCGCGGATCCGACGACCGAGCCGCGGCCGGTGGAGAAGAGGATCACGTGCGATCCGCAGGCGATGAGCTCGGCGATCTCGGCGTTGTCGTTGATGTTGGGAAAGCCGAAGCGCACCTCGCCGTCGGGGACGACGTCGAGGAGGTAGAGGCCGCCGCGTGGCGGCGCGATGCCGGGCTTGACGATGCCGGCGATCCGCGATTGCCCCGACTTGGCGTAGGCGCCGAGCGATTTTTCCTCGATCGTCGTGAGACCGCCATCGGCGTTGCCGGGGGCGAAGCTCGCGTAGCCGAGCGTTGCGTAGTACGTCGCCGCCTTGGCGACACACTGCTGCAGCGCGGCGCCGAGTTCGGGCGTGGTGGCGCGCGCCGCCATGAGATGCTCCATGCCGATGAGCTCGCCCGTCTCCTCGAAGATCGCGGTGCCGCCGGCTTCGACCAGGAGGTCGAAGGCGATCCCCATCGCCGGATTGGCGGTGAGCCCGGACGTCGCGTCGGAGCCGCCGCAGATGGTGCCGACGACGAGTTCGTCGAGGGCCATCGGCACGCGCTCGGCAGCGGCGAGAGCATCGAGCGTGTGCGCGACCCACGCGCGTCCGGCGTCGATCGTCTTGCGCGTGCCGCCGCTGTCCTGGATGCCTAGGACCTGCACCGGCCGCCCGCTCGCGGCGACGCTGCGCGCGAGCGCGTGCCGGTCGAAGCCTTCGCAGCCGAGCGAGACGAGCAGCGCCGCGCCGACGTTGGGATGCGCGCACAGCCGCTCGAGCATCGCGTGCGCGTAGGTATTGGGGTAGCAGCCCGGAAAGCCGATGAGGTGCACATCGGCGTCGCGGAAGGCATCGGCGATCTCGCGCGCGACGTGGTGCGCGCACTCGACGAGGTAGGCGACGACGACGACGTTGCGGATCCCCTTGCGCCCGTCGGCGCGGGCGAAGCCGGTGAGGGCGATCGTCATCACGCCGCCGGCAACGTGTACGTCGGCAGGTAGGCGCTCTTCACGTTGTGCGTATGTACGTAGTGACCGGCCGCGATGCGCGCGGTGGCGACGCCGATCGGGCAGTTGTACTTGACGATGCGCTCGCCGGCGGCAATTGCGCGTGCCGCGATCTTGTGCCCCACGGCGACGTCGCGCTCGACGGTGCAATCGACGTCGTCGAGCGTGATCACCTCGCCCGCACGGAGCGGGCGCAGCGCGATCGCGACGTTGTCCGTCGGTGCGAGCTTCATCACTCCCGGGCGGATCGGCCGTTCAGAACTTGCCATAGCGATCGTAGGCAGCCACCGGATCCATGCCGCCGATGAGCGCGCGCCGCATCTCGCTTTCGGTGGCGACGACCTCTTCGGTCTTCGCGACGACGTCGGCGGCGGCGGCGCGCGGAACGATGACGACGCCGTCGCGATCGGCGAGGAGGTAATCGCCGGTGGCAATCGTCACGGTGCCGATCGTCACCGGCTCGCCGTAGCGGTCGGGAATCCAGCGCTGCACGATGTCCGCCGGCGTGAGGAACGAGCAGAAGACGGGAAAGCCCTGCGCGAGGACGAGGTCGGTGTCGCGCGAGCCGCCGTCGACGACGTAGCCGAGGACCCCCCGCGCCTGCAGCGTCTGCGCGGAGAGCTCGCCCATGAGCGCCACCTCGTGATTGTTGGGCTGGCACACGACGACGTGTCCTGCCGGTGCCCGGGCGAGCAGCGTGCACCAGCCGCGCAGCGTCTCGTCGCGCGTCTTGGTGCGATCGATGTGTCCGGCGACGGTCCACACCGGGCCGGCGAGTCGCGTCCCGGGTGCGATCGCCTTGATCGCGGGCGGCAACACGACGTTGTCGTGGCCCATCATGCGCAGCACGTCGTGCACCGCTCCGGTGTAGCACGCGGCCAGCCGTGCGGTGAGGGGATCACCCGCTGCATCCATCGTTTCCTCCTGTCGGTATCCTAGAAGAGTTCACCCTGCGCCGCGTCCACGCGCGGTGGACGAAACCGCGACGTGTCCAGCGGCGTGTCGTGCCGCCGGCTAAGGCCGGCACGGCGCACCGCGAGCGCGAAGCGCGCGGCGATGAGATCGGCGAAGCGGCCGGTACCACGCATGCGGGCACCGAAGCGCGAGTCGTTGTCGCGCCCACCGCGCACCTCCTGCACGATGCTCATGACGTGTGCCGCGCGCAGCGGAAAGTGCACGTCGAGCCAGGCGCGGAAGAGAGTTGCAACCTCGCGCGGCAGGCGCAGCATCGTCCAGCTCGCGCGGGTGGCGCCGTGCGCGGCCGCGGCCTCGACGATCGTCTCGAGCTCGCGGTCGTTGAGCTGCGGGATGATCGGCGCCACGAAGACACCGACGGGGACACCCGCGGCGGCCAGCGTGCGCACGAGCTCCAGGCGGCGCTGCGGCGCGACCGCACGCGGCTCGAGCTTGCGCGCGAGTTCGCGGTCGAGCGTCGGCAGCGAGACGAAGATCCGGGCCATGTTCTTCGCCGCCATCGGCGCGATGAGGTCGAGGTCGCGCTCGACGAGCGCCGACTTGGTCACGATCGTGAATGGGTGCTCGTGCGCGGCGAGGAGCTCGACGATCGCGCGTGTGACCTTCCATTCCCGCTCGATCGGCTGGTAGGCGTCGGTGTTGCTACCGAGCGTGATCGGGTCGCACACGTAGCCGGGGCGGGCGAGTTCGGCGCGCAGGAGCGCCGCCGCGTCGGGCTTGGCGAAGAGCCGT
>WBZO01005271.1_pt1 | contig 13269 bp, 10 predicted proteins | sample 5204261 | NCBI WGS metagenome assembly WBZO01 (sample SAMN12412400, study PRJNA552823) | activated sludge metagenome | isolation source: activated sludge from anammox sidestream of wastewater treatment plant... | place: USA: North Carolina | collected 2017-09
CCATGGGCTCTATCCTCTACGACCCTACCGGTCAAATCACCTGCTATAGCACCGGACAAATCATTAGCTACCGACAATCGGGAAAGTAGCGCTTGCCTATCCCCCGGCGATTTTTTAGCATCCGTTCCATTCAGGAGGATTAGTGATGAAACGTGCAATGATTATGGTTGCTGCAGGCGCGTTGCTGCTGTCGCTCAATGTGACGCCGGCATCTGCGGTCAACGAATCGCGTGGCGGACTCATGGGCTTCATCGCCGGGTGCTGTTTTGGTATTCGCGCGGGCGGAGCCTATAACTCGGGCAAAGAGATTCATTGGCGCGAGTGGGTGCGTTTGGTTCCCATTGCCAGCTTTGTTTGCGCAATTTGGGATGGTATTGATGGCGCGAACGGCATGGAGACATCCGATTACGCCAAGAAGTACGGCTCCGCGTTTTATTGAGATCGTGCTCACCGAAAGGTGCAGAAAAATCATCCCGGCGCTGTGCGTCGGGATGATTTTTTGTTTCGCCCCGCGCAGCAGCACGGCGGCGCCCGCCGAGGCCGCGCTCGCGCTTGCGACCGATCTGTATGGAGAGGGGGACTGGCGCGCGGCGCGCCGCGAGGTCCTGCGCGCGCTCGATGAGCAGAGCGAGAGTGAAGGGGCCCAAATGCTCGCGGCCGATTGCGCATTGCGGATCAATCCCCGAGATGAGTCATCGCTCGCGGAGCTGGAACGTCTCTCTCGGTCCGCAACGAACTCCGCACTCCGCGCCCGCGCAGCCTATCGCGTGGGGCAGACGCAGTGGGCGCTCGGCAATCGGACCGCCGCATTTGACGCCTACGCGCGCGGCTTTCAGCAATCCGCCGACCCGGATCTATTTCTGCGCAGTGGCTGCGCGATGTTTCTCTTGAAGCGAGAGGATCGGACGCTGGGCGAAGAAGACCCCGGACTCTTGCAGCAACTCGCTACGTGTCGGGATCTGTGGCGATTCGAGTTGCGCGATGAAGTTCGCGTTGCGCCGCTGGATGCGAAGAGGGGCGCGAGTTTGCGTCCGGCCGTGTGGTTCGTTTCGTTCTATCGCTCGCAAATTGCGCCCGCTATTGCGCAGCGCTGCTCGCTGGAGCCGAGCTGCTCGGCCTATTTTCTCGAAGCCAATCGCGACCATCGCTGGCTGGGCCTCCCGCTGATCGGCGACCGTCTCGTGCGCGAGCCGAGTGTTGTTCAGGCGGCCGAAAATCCTGTTGAGCGCAAGGGCCAGACGCGCTTTCTTGATCCGGTGAAAAACCACACCTATTGGTTGAAGCATGAGAAATAGTCGTTTTGCACGTTGCTTGCTGATTTGGAGCGCCACCACTTCTGTGGCCTTTGCGGCCGATGCGGATTTGCGACTCGTGCGCGAATTGACGGCGGAAGGCGATCATGCGGGCAGTGCGATTGAGTTCAGGCGCTTGGCGTTGTCCGATCCCGATGCAGATGCGCAAGCTGTCTATTTCTGGAGCGCAGCATTTGAGTTGTGGCGAGCGGGAGATTTTTCGCGCGCGGACACGCTGCTCGACCGAGCGGAGGACCTTCAGGCGCTTCCGAACCACGAATTGACCCTTCTGCGTGGGGAATTGGCTCTTTCCCGATCGGCGCCGGGTGAAGCCGCGTTCTTTTTCGAGAGCGCTGCGCGCGATGCGGAGGGCGATGCGCGCGACTTCTCGCTGCGCAAACAAGTTGCGGCGCAGTTGATCTCAGGCGATCGCGAGGCCGCGCATCGAACGGCCTTGGCAGCGGGTGGCGATGTGGAGCGGATTGCGAATGAGTATGCGAGCGGGCGGAGTAAGAGCCCGACGCTCGGCGGATGGCTCGGCCTTGTGCCCGGACTGGGCTATGCGTATGCGGGGGAATATGCCAACGCCGCGCGCTCGGTGATTCTGAATGGCCTCTTCATTTGGGGCATGGTTGAGACGGCGGAGCGCGATCAGTGGGGCGGCTTTGCTGCGCTCACATTTTTTGAGTTCACGTGGTATTCCGGCAGCATTTATGGCGGTGTGGATGCGAGTCATCGCTATAACCAGCGCCGCTTGAAGAAGGCGGAGGCTGCGCTCACGGCGGGGTATGCCCTGCAGCCGGACTACACCGCGCTTCCCGCGCTGCAGCTTCGCTATCGCTGGTAGCGCGGTAGAGGGAAGCGCGCGAGGGAGGTTAGAAGGCTAGGCCGACCTTGAGGCCGAACATGGTGGAGTCGGATTCGGGTTGCAGGAACGCGCGATAATTTTCGTCGGGGTCGGATTCGGAGAAGTGGAGTGTTTCGACGAAGAGGGATGCGGTGAGGCGCGATGCGATGATGCCGGCTTCTGCATAGAGCGAGGCTTCCTTGCCGGGCTCGATTTCTACATCGTCTGGGCCACCCGCGCTGCTCAGATCAACAGTTTCTGAATTGTTGAGAGGCAAGCGGGTTTCCGTCCTGATGAAGAGGGTGGTCTTTTCGTTGAGGGCGATGCCGCCGCTGATGCCGATGATGGCATAGGCGAGAAGCCAGTGCTCTTCGTAGCCTCCTTCCTCGATTGCATTGCTGGAGAGTTTTCCACCGAGGGTTCGGGTCCATCCGCGGAAGCCGAGGCCGAAGAACGGGCGGGCATAAAGTTGCCGGTTGATGGGGACGTGGATGGCGAGGTCGCCTTCGAGTCTGAATCCGATGTAGCTGGTGGTGCTCTTGTGGGGGGTGAGTCGGCCGTCTTCGTGCTGGATGTGGCCGTCGTAGTCCACGTCGCCGAGGAAGAACTCGCCGCGCGCTTCGATCCAGAACGGATCGGAAAGTGGGGCTGCAATGTCGCCGCCGACGCCGAAGATGGGGCCGGATTCTTTGAGCAGGCGCTGGCCATCCATTGTTTCTTTCCACTCAAAGTTTTCGCCGAATCCGTAGAAGCGGAGGTCAACGTGGTTGTCGCGCGGTTTGGTGCGCTGTTCGCGCTGGGGTTCAGGCTTGGATGGGGGCTGCTCGGCCGGTGATGTGAGCGTGATTCCCGCAGAGTCTGCGAATGTTGAGAGGAAGAGGGTGGCGATGGCGGTTAAAAGGCAGCTTCGTTTCACAGATGGCTCCTTCACACTCGGATGATGCAGGCGAAGCCTAGGGAGTGGGCGCTGGCGTGTCAAGGCGGGGGGCCGGGTGGCGGATGCGCCATGTATAGACAGCGAGGACGATGGCGAGGAGGGCAGTGAGGGCGCCTTGGGCTGCATTGTCGCCCCAGCCAAACCAGAAAGACTCGTGTCGCACCGTTTGATCGAAAAGCGCCGCCCCACTTTGCAGGGCCCAGACCCAGCCAGCGTGGAGCCCTGCGATGCCATAGAGGTGGCCGTGGCGCATGAGCAGGGCACAGAGGGCGATGGCCATAAAGAAGAGGGTGATCGCGAAGTCCCAATCGCGCGTGGGCACGAATAGCGCGAACATGTGGGGGAAAAGTTGAAATCCGGATGACCAGGTCACCTCTTCGAGCGGCGCGGGCAAGCGCGGGCGAAAGAAGTGGATGGCGGAGAAGAATGCGCTGGATGCGATGGCCGCGCTCGCAAAGGAGAATTTCGAGCGCAAGGAGCCGAAGATAAATCCGCGGAACAGGTATTCCTCCAATGCGCCGATGAGGATCGCGCCGACGATGAAGGCCAGGGGCGTGGTCAGGAGGGTGATGGATCCGCGATGCTTTGCGGCGACGGAATAGTTTCCGACAGCGAACCCGACTCCGTAGATGACGACGATCATCGCGACCCCGATGAGCGCCCAATAGAGAAATGAGCGCAGGCGCGCCTTCGAGAAGCGCAGCGCGGGTGCGACGCGGGCGACGGTGCCGGAGCCGCGAAGGCAGGGCCAGACGAGGATGAGGGCAATGAATTGTACCGCGCGGGTGGTGACGCGCTCGAAGCGCTCGTCGGCCAATCCGCTAAAGAAGGAGTGAACGCTGAGTTTCTTGAGGAGTAGAAATAGCCACGGCGCGAGAAGGGGGCCCAAGAGAAGAGGGACGGCGAGAAAGAGAAGCAGATAGGGCAGGGGTCGTTTGGTCATGCGCGTGGGAGTGTACTCAAAAGCGCGTGAGCGGAAACCCTCAAAACGGGAGAGGTCGGCATTATTGCGGCAGCAGCGGCTGGAGGTGGGTCCGCCACATGCTGGCGAAGTCCTGCGTGAGATAGCGCTGGAGGCGCTGGGTTTGTGCGTCGGTGATCGCCTTGCGCAGCGCGTTGTCGCGCGCAAGGCGGCCGATCAGTTCGGCGATGAGGTCGAATCGCTTTTCGCGGAGGAGGATGCCGGTTCCGTCCAGCGTTTCGGGGATCGCCGCAGCGGCGAAGGCCATCACGGGTACTTCGCGCGCCATCGCCTCAATGAGCGGAATGCAGAACCCCTCGTGCTCGCTGAGGCAGAGGAAGACGGTGGCCACGGCGTAGTAGCTGCGGAGCGCCTCGGCTGGCACGGAGCCGACGAGCGAGAGATTGCGCACCTTCAATTCGCAGGCCTTTGTGCGAAGAAGGGCCTGGTATCGCTCGAGTCCTCCGTAGGAGCCCACGTGAATGAGGCGCGCGTCGGGGTCCACATACCGCTGGGTGTAGTAGAGCGAGAAGAGCAGGTCTTCGATGCGCTTGTTGGGAGCGCCGCGGCCGACGAAGAGGATGTTGATTCGGCCGTCGCCGAATTCCTGCAGGATGCGGCGGTCGAGCGGGCCTTCCCACTGCTGTCGGTCCAGCTTCATCGGCATCACTTGAACATTGCGATAGCCCAAGAGCGCCAGTTCTTGCGCGTTGAATCGGCTCACGGCGAGATTCACATCCGCCACCCCGGCCAGTGCGCGAACTTGCTCCAGCCCCGCGCGGAGGTGGTGGGCAATTTCTTCCTGCACGCCGCGAAAATAGTCGGGCGGCGTGACGTTGTGATAGAGGATGGCCTTCTTGCATGTGAGCGCGGCGAAAGCCGCGTTCACGGGTGAGCCGATGGAGAGATGGAGAAGGGCGATGTCGTCGGGCGAAAAGGTGGCGGCAGCCTCAGCGATATCGCGCGCGTCTTTCCGAAGCTCGGGGGAAATGCGGCGCTGCTCGGTGAAGACATCCGAGTCATAGCCCCACGAGCGAAAGAGTTCGCGCAGGACGCGCACCTCGTTGCTGATGGCGTCGCCCTTTGCGAAACCGGCTGAAAATTGATGAATGGCGGGCATGGTGCGTTTACGTTGCGGTTTCGCGAGCGTCATCCAGCGCCGCGAGGAGACGTTTTTCCACGGCGGGCCATCCGTACTCGCGGAGCACATAGTCGCGACCCGATTCGGCGAGGGCGCGGCGAGTGGGCTCGTCGTCCAACAGTTTGATGAGCGCCTCCTCAAATTGAGGGTAGTGCTTGAACCACAACCCGCCGTTCGCGCGGTGGACCTGATCTCGCAGGACAACGCTGCAGGCGTGAACGAGGCCGGGTGTCCGCGCCAGCCACGCTTCGAGGAGCACGATCCCAAGACTTTCGTTGACGGAGGGGTGAATGAATACAGCCGCGCCCGCCATCGCATCGCGCTTTTCCTGCTCGGACACAAACCCGAGGTCGTGAATGACCGGGCGCAGCTCCTCCGGCGCCTCAATGGGGCCGCTGCCGGTGAAAACCGCGTGAACATCGCGTCCCGTTCGCGCGCGAAACGCCGCGAGATATTCGCAGAGCAACGGCGTTCCCTTGAGCATTTCGCGCCGCCCCGCATACATCACATAGGGCGCGGTCAAGCCGAGCTTTCCGGCGGTGGCCTTGGGGTTGGCCTCGAACGGATCGAGTCCGAGCCCCACGACGGAGGCCTTGCCGGGATCAACTCCATAGAGCCGTTCAGCAAGGGCCTTTTCCGGGTGGGTGTTGAAGAGCAGGCCGCGGGCGGAGCGGAACATCTCCTTCATGATGTCGAGATAGGCAAAAACCTCATCGTGGAGGCAAGGCACGAGCATTATTTTATCCGGGAACGCCGTAGCGGCGGCCCACGTGATGCCAAAGAGATACGGCCCCGCGACGAGGCGATCATAGTGGCCGATGTTCGCGTGGAGATGCTGCATCAGCGCGCGGCTATTCACGCTATTTTCGATCCACGTGCGCTCCTCATCGCGGCTGACGCGGATGCCCTTGTCAATCGCGCTCTGAACCCCGAGAAACGCGGAGACGTCGCGGTCCTCGTTGACGGGGAAGAAGTGGACACGGACGCCGTTGACCCGTTGCTCACCCGGCGGCAGTTCGTTTTTCCACGTGAAGTGATCGCGCGCGCACGTCGTGAGAAAATCCACCTCGCGCCCCGCAGCGGCGCAGCGTTCTGCGAGCGCCTTGAGGAGCGTTTCGGCTCCGCCGATCGTGCCCTTTTCGGAGAAGCGCGGGGCGATGAAAGCGATGCGTTGCGCGCGGCTCATGCGGGCTTCGTGCCCCGAACTTGTTTCTCCAGCTCCGCGATGCGCGCCTCGAGTCGAATGATCCGCTCGCGATATTGCTCATCCAGACTTTCCACACCCGTGACGAGAAGGCCATTGATCGTGTTCTGCTGGGACCAAAGGCGATAGGTGTAGAACTTCAGGAGCTTCCAGATCGTTTTCTTCAGGGCGACCAGCAGCGGCGCCGCAGCCGATCGCTTCTCGCGAATCGCAAAATCGTTAATGTCCACAAAAGCAGCCTCGCGGAGCGAGCGGAGATAGAACGCGAGGAACTCCTCGTCATTGCGGAGGTTGAGCAAATTGGTGCGTTCGGCTCGCGCGATGCGGGCATCGGCATACGCGCCCTGGGCCGCCTTGCGGTTGACGGTTTGCTCAATATCCGCCATCAGCTTTTCAACATCTGCGCCGGGCGCGTTAATTTCTACGGGGATGCTCATGGCGCGGAGTATCATCGGGCCGCGCGCAGCTTGTCAATCGCGCGCTATACGACCACTGCGCACGCCGCAAAGCAAACGGAACCGTGCCCACCCCGCCACACCAGCCTCAATCCCATTCTGCACCCGTGTTGCCCCGATGGCTCTTGAAGCAGCGTATCCAATCCATATCCGTGCGCTCTATCCGGATGGACTCGGAGATCTAACCGCCTTTCATGCTATCTGACCCCTCACTCTCAGATGCGCGCCGACGAATCACGCAGCCTCCGCCGCCAGCTCAGACGGGGCTGCCCGTAAAATTTCCATCACATTCTGCTTTACACGCACACCTAATACGTTTAGTTAGGCCGCACGATAAAGGAGGACGCGCCATGGCCGCCCGATTTATGCGTGGGGAAAAACCAACGAGTGCAGCGGGTAGGGCGTGGCGCTCGACCCGCGTTGCGTATGCGGCGCTCGCCCTGTTCCTGTGGCTGGGCGCCGGTTCTGCATGGGCGTTTCCATCCTGGATGGGGGTGTTTTCGCCCTACCAACGGCACAGCGGCATCAATCCGGGCAAGTTCATGATTCTCATGAATCAGGACTACTGGGGCCTGCACGCCGAGGTGGGAGTTCGGGTCAATGGCGGAAGCTGGGCCGTCTATGGCATGAATTATGTCGGCAACGACAGCGGAAACTCCATCTGGGAGTATGACCACGGCCAGGCCTTCCCGACCAACGCCACGGTAGATTACTACTTCCACGGCTGGGACGACTGGGGCGGGAATATCTGGGACAACAACGGCGGCAATAACTACACCTTCACGGCAGGGCCGCCCGTGGTGGACTGGATCGGAAACACCACGCACTTTCCGGCGAATGGCTCGCTCACGGCCGGGCTCGATCTATGGATTAACACCGAGACTTGGCCGCGCGGGGCGACCACCAATGCCCTCGTGTACTTCAACTACCTCGGCGGTACGAACTGGAACGCCGCGCCGCTCGCATACGCGGGGACGCAGGGCAATAACGACTGGTGGAACCGGAATATGGGGCGGTTCAGCGCGGGGTCTGTCGTTGAATATTCCGTCGGCGCCTATGACGGATACGGCACGCTGCACGTCGATAACCGCAATGGCAGCAACTACTTCGCGAACGTCGCCACGGGCAATGTGGCGACCTGGGTTGGTCTCGGGCGACATTTTCCGACCAATGGCGCCTTGAGCGCCACCAACAACCTCTGGCTCGACGTTGAGAGCAGCCCGACCAACTCGGTAGTCGGCGGCTTCGCCATGTACAGCGTGAACGGATACGCGTGGTTTTCCGCCGATCTGGCCTTCAACCAAAAGAACGGAAGCAATGACTGGTGGCATGTCAACTTGAGTGACATGCCGCCCGGCGCGGCGGTGTACTATCTATTCTCCCTCGAAGACGGCACAGCGGCGTGGCATGTGCATCCTGCCTCGGGCGGCCCGCTTTCCGCCTCCGTGCTGGGAAATTCCACGGACAGCGACGCAGATCTGCTGCCCGATGACTGGGAAACCTATTGGTGGGGCAACCTGACGGGTGGAGGACTGGGGGGCAACGCCGATGGCGACGGTGTTCCGGGCTTGCCGCTCAGTGATTACATGGAATGGGTGATCGGAACTGATCCGGCCTACTCGAACAAGCATACCTCCGTTCCGCTGCTTTGGTTTCCGGATCGGCCGTTCAAAGGCGGATGGGTAAAGCTTTCGTTCCAAATCGCCACCAACGATCCCTTCTACAACCCGCCGCACAACGTGCGAATCGATTTCGGCGGCGGCCTCACGAACCTCGCACTCGCGACCGTGTCCAGTTCCGGCAACCGGCGGGAAGCGACGTGGAACATCCCGACGAACGCCGGGAATCTGAATCTGCGGCTCATCAACGGCGCGAACCAGACCAACCACAATTACACCCTCGGCTGGCTGGTGCCGGTGCGTACCTTGGGCGGGTCCGAGGCGGCCGACTCCGACGGCGACGGCCTTCCCGACGCCTGGGAGACCCAATACGGCTTCGACCCGCTGGACGACGGAACCCTGAGCCCCGCCAATGGCCCCACCGGCGACCCAGACGGAGATGGAGCGAACAATCTTCAGGAGTATCAGGCGGGAACCAACCCCACCGCATTCAACGCGCTGCCTGAGATACTGATCACCTATCCGCAGAACGAAGGAGTGTTGCCATGAAACGAATATTCCTGCTGCTGGCCAGTGTGATGATGAGCAGCACGACATGGGCCGGGGTGCGGAACATAGCGCCCGCAGAGGCGACTGTGATCGAGAGTGTCTCGGCGGATGTAAGAGGGCCGGAGCATTGGACGGCCACTGTACGCCGGGGTGATGAGAAACCCGTTGAAGTGAGAAACCTTGGAGATCGTTTTGCGTCGGTTCTTCTTCGGCGTGGGGAGGCGATTGAGGTTTGCGTGACTATTCCCGGGCTGCCCTCCGGTGAGCGCGTCCAGATTGCATCGACGCACGGAGGTACGGTTGATGGCCGCCCCCGGGTGGAGTGGACGACACGCGAAGACAGTCGGGTCTGCTTCCCGTACACCGTCGGCGTCATGGGTCCGCACCCTGTCATCGTGACTGCGCGAGGTCGTTCGCAGACACTGCTCTTTCAAGTTGAGGAAGAAGTCGTTCCGAAAGAACTGCGTGCAACTGCGGCGGAGGATCGCCCATGAATCGTCTGACTGAACGCCTTGTGTACGGACTGCTAGCGTTGTTTTGGGCAATGTCCGCGACGGCGCAGACCAATTGCGCCAATTGCACGCCGTGCAATGATCCTTGTCCCGCAAACTGCCCGACGGGTGGGTCCAATCCGTTCGATATCTTCTCCGCCAATGTATATCGGGATGTGCCCGAGTTGATGCCCTCGCCGCATGCCGCATTCCCGCTCCTCAAATATGAACGGCGCGGAACAAGCCGCCCCTTTTGGGCTGCTCAGCCTCGCACCGACTTCCCGTTCGGGCATGGAGGAAACTGGCGGCACAGTTTTCACTGGACCATTTTGGACGATGGGCTGACCGGGTTTGGCGAGCAGAAGCTGCAAATCATCTATCCGAATGCGTACATCGGGTTCTATCACCGGAAAACGACCAATGATCTGCATATGACCTACCTGCCGAAATCGCAGGAACGCATTCTGAAGGAGGGTACCAATTATTTCCTGTTCCAGATGGATGGCACCCGCCAGCACATCACTGAGCGAACATCCGGATCGAATAAGGCCTTCCGTGTCGAAGGGTTTTACGATCCCTATTCCAATTACTACGGCTTCGCGTATGACACAAATCAGTTGCTCATACGCGTAACGGCGCCCAATACCAACCAGTTCATCACGTTCGAATATCAGCGGTTGACCAACGCGCTTGATCCGGGCGTGATTCGCTTTTCCCACATCAATACCGGCGCGGTTGAGGTGCTGTTGGCAGGCAGTTTCAATGGATGGCAGGGCAGCCTGAATCCCATGACCGCGACTAACGGCGAGTGGATTGCCGATGTAGAACTGGCCAGAGGCTTCTATGCCTATAAGTTTGTCGTTCGGTACTCCGGGGACACGAACTTCTACTGGACGTCGGATTCCGACAATCCGATCACCGGCGGAATCGACTCCAACTCGGTCGTTGTGGTTGATCCGTTTCGGACGATATCACGCGTGACTTCGAGCGATGGACGGTCGGTCGAATACGAATATTCCTGGGCCTACAACGGGCACCCGGATCGCATCATCGACATCCTGCTGACCTCGGCACACTACGGCGACGGCACTTCGGCGCAGTACACCTATTACTCCGGCGAAACCAGCATCGAGAACCGGGCGCTGCTTCACACGGTGGATGACCCCATGGTGCCGCATGGACCCGCTCGCGCCGTCCTTTACACCTATCAGACCAACACCATTTACGCCGGCATGGTCCATGAAGAGCGCTCCTTGGGTTCCAGCCAGCTCTTGGGGCGCTTGGAGTTCGATGCCGGAAATGAAAATGTCCGCATCTATACCGATGCGGAAGGCAAGGTCACACGCTATGGATATGTCACGAACACCTGCAATTTGACCATCCAGACCAACGCTGTTGGCGATGTCAGCCGGTTTGAATACTTCTCTGATGGCGAAGGCATGCTGTGGAAGGAAATCGATCCGCTCGGGCGGACCACGGTCTATAGTCGCACCTGGCACTTCGGAGCCGTGCTCTCCATATCGAATTCCACGGGTAATTGCGGGTGTGAAGCGGATGTGGTCAACACCTACACCGACGAAACGTATCCGTTTTATTTGAGCAGCCAGACGAAGAAGGGCGGGTTGACGACGACGTGGGTGCGCGACGCCCGGCAGCGTCCCATCCGCGTCAATTACCCCGATGGAACCTTCGAGACCAATGCGTATAATGACGTGGGCCAGGTCGTTGCCCAGCGCGGGCGCGACGGCGCGCTCTGGCGTTGGAGTTACGATGCGCGGGGACGAAAGGTTGCTGAGACCGATCCGCTTGAGCACACCACCCATTTTATCTACGACGCCAACGATCGACTTGCACTGGTGTCGAACGCGCTCGGCCGTGTCACACGCTACTTCTATGACTGGCGGGGCATGGTCACCAATGTGGTGTACGCCGACGGCACGGAAGAGAAGACATGGTACAACCGGTATGGCGACGTGACGCAGCGTCTGGATCGGGCCGGCGGTGTGGCCGTGCGTCGCTATGACGCGCTGGGCCAGTTGTCGGAGGTCGTGGATCCGGGCGGCGCCACCAATCGATACGCCTATAGCGCCGCGGAGCGCTTGATCTCCATGACCTCGCCGTTGGGACTCACGGTTTCCAATACCTACGATGCGATTGGGCGCAAAATTCGGGAAACGTACTCCAGCGATGGAACCTATAACGAGTGGCATTACGATCCGGACGGAGTGCGTACCCAGATCAACCGTCTCGGTGGAGTGACAGTTTTCGAATACGATGCGGATCGTCGGCTGGTAGGGCAGCGCGACCCCAATGGGAATTGGACGCGATTTGGATATGATGCGGCGGGCAATCGGACTCACATCACGAATGCTCTGGGCGATGTGATGGAATACACCTATGACGCGGCCGGCCGACAGACCTCCATGCGCGATTGCACGGGCGCAACGGTCAGCAATGTCTATGACGGGGTGGGCCGGTTGATCCGGCAGATTGATGCGAACGAGATCGTCACGAGCAATGCGTATGATGCCGCCGGCCGCTTGCTCGCCTCCTGGCGCGGCGGACTCCTCGTCGTGAGTAACAGCTACAACGCGGTCGGATGGGTGCTGACCCGTCGGGACGCCAGCGGGCTGACAACCAGCAACGATTATGATGTCGCCGGGCGAGTGCTTCGGTCCTACATGCCGGATGGTTCCTCTTTCGAGAATGTCTATTCCAATACATTCCTGGTCCAATCCATCGATCGGGCCGGACGCAGCACCCGCTACCAGCGCGATGTGCTGGGGCGCGTCACCAATCAAACCGACAACGCCACCAACAGTGTTCGCTACGGCTACGATGTCGCCGGGAATCTGGCCGACCTGTACGACCAGAACGGCAGCCGCACCCGGTTCCTGTTCGATCCGGAGGGGCGGCAGATCGGCAAGGTCTATGCCGATGGCGTCACCAATCACTACAGTTATGACGCCATGGGCCGACTGATCTCGAAATTGGACGGCAAGGGGGTCAGCACCGCCTATCGCTATGACGCAATCGGAAACATGACCAACATCGACTACGCCGCCGACGCGGATGTGTTCTTCGCCTACGACGCACTCAACAGAATGACGGCGATGGTAGATGGAGTAGGGACCACTCTCTACGCCTACGCGGGCAGTTGCGGCAAAGTTCAGTCCGTGGACGGTCCCTTCGTCGGCGACACCGTCAGCTACGGCTACGACACCGGCAAGCGCCTCGTCGCGGTGACCTCCGCGTCCTCCGTGGTCAACTACACCTACGACGCCCTCGACCGGTTCACCCATGTCATTGCGCGCGTGGGCACCAACGCGGCGACGACGAACACCTACGCCTACGTGAACAACAGACGCCTGCCCGACGCGCTGACCCACGGCAACGGCGTGCTGACCGACTATGCGTATGATCCGCTGCTCCGCCTGACCAATTTGATCCATCAGACCGGCGGCACGAATCTGGCGAGCTATGCCTACACCTATAACGCCGCCGACCTGCGCACGTCGGTGACGCTTGGCGGCGGCGGGGCGCCCGCGCGCCGCATCGACTACAGCTACGACCCCATCGGCCAGTTGACGGCGGCGCAAGGCGACTTCCCCGGCTACCACTTCGACTACGCCTTCGATCCCGCCGGGAACCCGACGCGCCAGAACAACAACGGGTTCGTGCTCAGCAACGCCTTCAACAATCTGAACCAAAACACGACCAGCCAGTGGTCCGGCGTCCTGGCCGTGCTCGGTTTGGCGAATGAGACGGTGGGG
>WBZO01005273.1_pt1 | contig 13267 bp, 13 predicted proteins | sample 5204261 | NCBI WGS metagenome assembly WBZO01 (sample SAMN12412400, study PRJNA552823) | activated sludge metagenome | isolation source: activated sludge from anammox sidestream of wastewater treatment plant... | place: USA: North Carolina | collected 2017-09
GAAGTCCTGCAGCGCGCGCGCCTTCACCTTCTCGCTCGCGTAGTGGTAGCCGCCGAGCGTCGCCACGATCGCGTCCTGGTGCTTCACCAGCGCGTGGTAGAGCGCCTGCTCGGTGAAGCGCATCTGCTTCATCTCGTCGCTCGAGCCGCGGATCTTCTCGGCGAGCTCACTCTCGAAGAACAGGCGCGCGAAGCGCTTCGCCACCTCGCCGAGCTTGCGCTCGATCACCGTCGCCAGCTTCCCCGGGCGGAAGATGCGCGCGAGCATCTCCTTCAGGCTCTTGATCAGCTCGATCTCGAGCTGGGCGCGGTCCTCCTCCGTCAGCTCGGGGCGGCTCACCGGCGCCTGCTGCGCGCGCACCGCCTGCTGCAAGAGCTGCAGCTCGGCGATCACCTGCGCCGTCACCGCGTCGAGCTCGGGGTTCGTCGCGAGCTCACCCTTGTACTCGACGACCTTCGCCTCGAGCTGCTCGTCGCGCAGCGCGAGCGCCATGTCCGCGAGCGAGATCTTCGCCGCGGTCGACATGAAGCCCTCGGGCGTGGGCACCGGCCGTACCGGGGCGCTCCTCGCCGCGGCGGGGACGGGCGGCGGCGGCTTCACCGGAGGGAGTCGTCCGCGCTTCTCGCCCGCATCGCCCGCCATGGCGGGATCATACATCAGGGCTCGGTCGCGCGGAGTCGGATGACGAAACGCGTCGGCTTCGCCGCGGACGCCATCACGACGTCGCCCCCGTGCCGGCGCGCCACCTCGCGTGCGATGCCGAGCCCGAGGCCGGCGCCGGGCTCGAGCCGTGCGCGCGCGCCCCGATGGAAGCGCTCGAAGACGTGGTCGCGGTCCTCTTCGGCGACGCCTTGGCCGTCGTCCTCCACCTCGACCTCGGCCCAGCGAGCGCCGTCCTCGGCCCGCGCGCGGATCCGCACGCGCACCTCGCCCGGCCCGCCGTGCACCACGGCGTTGTCGACGAGGTTGCGGATCATGCGCACGAGCGCGACGCGGGCGCCGCGCACGGTCAGCCGCTCGCTGCCGCGATCGATCACGACGTCGGTGGGCGCGCGCGCCGCCGACTGCGCGATCGCCTCGTCGACGAGGTCGGCGACATCGGTCTCCTCCTCCTGGGCCTCCACCGCGCCGCTGTCGAGGCGCGCGACCACGAGCAGGTCCTCGGCGAGATCGACGAGACGGTTGGTGTCGTCGAGCGCGTCACGCAGCGTGGCCTCGTACTCGGCGGGGCTGCGCTCGCGCCGGAGCGCGAGCTCGAGCTCGCCCCGCAGCGCGGTCAAGGGCGAGCGCAGCTCGTGCGCGGCGTGGGAGGCGAAGCGGCGCTCGGTCTCGATGAGCGCCTTCAGACGATCGACCATCTCGCGGAGCGCGGCGCCGAGCGCGGCGACCTCCTCGTCGCGCGACCTCGACGCGATGGGCAGGTCGAGCTCGCCGGCGGTGACGCGGGCGGCGGCGCCCGCGAGCTCCTCGATGCCCTTCGTCATGCGCCGCCCGAGCCACCATCCGATCGCGAGGGTCACGGGGAGGCATGCGACGACGACCCACCAGCCGACGGCGAGGAGCTTCCGCGCATCGGCATCCATGTCTCCGCGCGAGGCGGCGAGCAGGAGGTAGTGGGGCTCCGGCGAGCCCTCGTACGCGACCTGGGCGAGCACGCCCCGGAGCGGCTTTCCCCGGAAGCGGAAGTCGAAGCACGAGCCCGTGCGGGAGCGCGAGACGCCGATCTCGTCCAGCCCGGGCGCGTGCGCGAACGAGGGCGTGTCCGCGACCACCGTCCCGTCGGCGCGGTAGAGCGCGCCGTAGGTCACGAGCTGCTCGAGCGGATCGGTCTCCTCCTTCTGCGCGTACTCGAGCTCGAGCGCCTTTCTCCCGAGGAGCGCCACCTCGCTGCTCTCCTCGCGTGCGCGCTCGCGGAGCCCCTGGTCGAGCTCGTACTCCTGCACCTTGTGGAACGACTCGAGGGTCACGAGCCGCGCGGCGATCAGCGTGCCGAGCGACGCGGCGGCGAACGTGACGGCGAAGCGGTGCCGGAGCTTCACTTCGGGGGCTCGACGGACGAGAGGCGATAGCCCGCGCCGCGGACGGTCTCGATCGCGGGCGCGCCGGAGCCGAGCTTCTCGCGCAGGTTCTTGATGTTCACCTCGACGAGGTTGCTCCCCGGATCGCGCGTGAGGCGCCAGACGTGGGCGAGGATGTCGGCGCGGCTCACGACGCGTCCGGCGTGGCGCGCGAGCAGGACGATGAGGGAGAACTCGCGGGGCGTGAGATCGAGGTGCCGCCCGTCGACCTGCACGATGCGATCGATCACGTCGACCGAGAGAGGACCGACCCGCAGGATCCGCTCCTCCGTGCGGCCGCGCCGGATGGCCGCGCGGGCGCGGGCGAGCAGCTCGTCGAGGTGGAACGGCTTCGTGAGGTAGTCGTCGACGCCGGCGTCGAGCGCCGTGACCCGCTCGACGACGTCCGCGCGGGCGGAGACCATGAGGATGGGCACGGTGCTGCCCGAGCGCCGGAGCTCGCGGCAGACGCCGATGCCGTCGAGGTCGGGCAGCATCCAGTCGAGGACGACGAGCGCGTAGGTGCTCCGCGCCGCGAGCGCGAGCCCCTCGCGGCCGCCGCGGCACGCATCGACCGAGTAGCCGTCCTCGGCGAGCGCCTTCGCGAGGAAGCGCCCGAGCTTCTTGTCGTCCTCGATGACGAGGACCTTCACCGGAAGCTCCCGGTGGTGAGGGCCGTGACCTGTGCGACGACCTCGCGCCAGGCCTGCGCGTGGCCGAGGCGGAACGTCCCGGCCGAGAGCGAGTAGGTCTCGCAGTCCGGCGAGTCGGCGAACGCGCGCGCGGCGGCGCTGTCGTCGCGCTCGTAGCCGAGGAACGCGTTCAGCGCGTGCACGCGGACGTTGTCGCGGCGAGGCGGCACGTACAGGCGCCGGAGGCCGAGCTCGCGGAAGGCGAAGACGTGGACCATCTCCGAGATCGTCCGCCCGATGCCGCGCCCCTTGTGCTCGGCGCCGCCGATCATCACCGCGAACTCGGCCGTCTTGCGGCGCCGCCCGCGGATGTCCGCGTCGCCGACGAGCACGCCGTCGACGAACCCGAGGAAGCCGCGGCCGCCGGCGGCGCGGAGGTCGCGCCAGAAGTCGAGGACGTCCTCGCGCGACATGTCGGCGGAGCCGTCCATCATCGTGGCGTTCTCCGGAGCGTTGTACCAATCGCGCAGCCGATCGGCGTGGCGCTCGAGCAGCTCGACGTCGGGCTCGATCGCCTCGAACGCGTGGCCACCCCGGTTCCAGGCCAGACGGACGCGCGGCATTGGCGTGGGGGAAAGGATTACGCCCTCGCAAGGTGAGCGAAAGATGAAAATCGCATCACGCTCCCATAAGTCGAAGGCGGCCCTCCACGACATGAAGAACCATTCATCTCGACCGTCCTCTCGATGAATCTTTCTTCATCCCGGGCCCCGGCCCCCTTCACGATCGCCCGTGGAGCTGCGGCTTTCGTCACGTCATGGTCCGGCTCGAGGCCGATCGCCCTTCGAGGGGGCTTTGACCGGGCCGATCGTGATCGTCATGCTCCGTCGCGATGTCCGGCGTGAGGTCGCAGAGCCTCGACCTGTTTCCCGTACACGTGAAGGTCTTCGACTTCGACGACGCGCCGGAGCTCAACCGCGGGCTGCTCGAGGCGGCGCGGACGGATCCCGAGCTGCGCTCGTCGATCACCGGCAAGAGCGTGCTCGCGCGGACCGATCCGTGGGTCGCGCCGCTCCGGAAGCGCTTCGACCACGCGATCGGCGCGTACCTCGCGGACGTCTTCCCCGGACGCAAGGACGGCTTCGACGTCGAGTCGTACGCCTTCTTCAACTACACGGACGGCTCGCCGTTCACCCCGGTGCACGACCACCTCGTCGAGGCGGACCTCGTCGCCATCTACTACGCGCTCGCGCCCGTCATCGAGGAGCGCCACTTCACGTCGTACTACGACATGGACGAGGGCATCCTCGTCCTCCACGACCCGCGCCCCGATGCGCGCGTCGATCGGCGAGGCCTCGCGTCGCGCGATCACTACCGGATCTACCCGCGCACGAACCGCCTCGTCGTCCACCCGGCCGGCATCCGCCACTCGGTCACGCCGACCCGCGGCTACGAGCGGCTCGCGGTGGCGTGCACCGTCGCGGTCGATCGGAGCCGACTGTTCGAGGGTTACGTGCGGAGCCGCATCCCCGGCGCCGAGGAACGCTGACGAGGAGACCACCAAGTGCTCATCGCGCTCGCTTACAACCTCAAGCGCGTCACCCCCCAGCTCGGCGGCGTCCTCGACGACGAGGCCGAGTACGACGGCCCAGCGACGATCAAGGCGATCGCGAGCGCGATCGCGTCGCTCGGCCACGACGTCGTCGAGATCGAGGCCGACCGCAGCTTCCCTCACGCGGTGATCGGCGTGCGCCCCGACGTGGTCTTCAACGTCGCCGAGGGCGCCCACGGCCGGAGCCGCGAGGCGCACGTGCCCGCGCTGCTCGAGCTGCTCGGCATCGCGTACACCGGATCGGACCCCGCGAGCCTCGTCCTCACGCTCGACAAGGCGGTCGCCAAGGCGATCGTGCGCGAGGCGGGCCTGCACACCGCGCGATCGGTCGTGATGACGTCCGGCGACGAGCCGCTCCCCGCGGGCTTCGCGCTGCCGGCGATCGTGAAGCCCGTCGCCGAGGGCAGCTCGAAGGGCGTCCTGCCGGCGAGCGTCGCGACGACGGAGCCGGAGCTGCGCGACCTCGCGCGCGCCATGGCCGAGCGCTACCGGCAGGGCGCGCTCGTCGAGGAGTTCCTGCCCGGCCGCGAGTTCACCGTCGCCGTCCTCGGCGAGCCGGCCGTCGCGCTGCCGCCGATGGAGATCGTGCTCCGCACCGCCACCGAGCACCCCGTCTACAGCTTCGACCACAAGCTCGAGCCCAACGACGAGGTCCGCTACGAGGCGCCCGCGCGCATCTCGCCCGAGCTCGATCGCGCGCTCCGCGATCTCGCGCTCCGATCGTTCCGGGCGCTCGGGTGCCGCGACGTCGCGCGCATCGACGTCCGCCTCGATCGCGAGGGCCGGCCCGCGTTCATCGAGTGCAACCCGCTGCCCGGCCTCACGCCCGGCTGGTCGGACCTCTGTCTCATCGCGGAGGCGGCGGGCATCGACTACCGGTCGCTCATCGGGCGGATCCTGGAGCCGGCGCTCCGCCGCGCGCACGCGCTTCCTCCGCCGAGCTACGAGAGGGCTGCGCTCGCCGGTTGAGCCATGCGCGTCCTGTTCTACGTCGACACCGGCGGCTCGACCGGCGGGCCGGGGATGCACTCGGTGCGCATCTGGCGCGCGCTCGCCGAGCGGTGCCCGGAGATCGTCGGGCCGCTCGTCATCCCGCGCGATCGCGAGGACCGGAAGATCTTCGCCGCCCAGATCGGCCACGAGAACGTCCGCGAGATCGGCGCCGCCGCGCTGGTCGACGCGTCGGCCGATCCCGTCGTCGTGCGCCGGACGTTCTTCGCCGAGCTCTGCGCGCTCGCGCGCCGCGAGGGCTGCGACCACATCCATGTGCTCTGGGGCTTCCTCCACCCCGAGCAGATCGAGGCGGTCCCGCCGCGCGATCGCCTCCCGGTCACGATCACGCTCTGCGACGCGACCGCGCGCGGCGAGGACGACGACGTCGACGCGATGTACTTCGGCAGCGATCGCTGGGAGCGCTACCTGCGCGAGGCGCTGCGCGTGCCCGCGGGCTACCTCGCGATCAGCGACAAGACGCGCGCCGACGCGCTGGCGAAGGACGTCCCTCCGGCCCTCGTCGACACCGTGCACCTCTGGGTCGATCCGGCGCTCGCGAAGATGCGCAGCGAGGAGCACGAGTCGTACGTCGCGTACGTCGGCGCGATCGCCGAGTACAAGGGCGTGGGGCACATCCTCGATTTTTCGCTCCTCTATCCCGAGTACGCCGTGCGGATGAGCGGCTATCCCTCGGGCGACTTCCCCGTGGAGTGGTCGCGGTACCCGTCGGTCGAGTACCTCGGCTACCTGCCGTACGCGGAGGTCGTGCGGCTCGTCGCGCGGGCGCGCGCGCTCCTCTTCCTCTCGTACTCGGAGGGCTTCGGCTTGCCGATGATCGAGGCGCAGACGCTCGGCGTGCCCCTCGTCGTCAATCCGCGCAACCCGATGGTGCGCGAGCTGCTCGCGCCCGGCTCGTACGTCTCGGCGGGCAACGTCGCCTCGCCGACGTCGATCAAGACGGCCATCGCGGTCGCCACGCGCGATCGCGACGCGCTCGTCGCCGCGGGCCTCGCGAACGCCGCGCGCTTCGACGAGGCGCGTCAGGTCGATCGCCTCCTCGGCGCGCTCCACCATCATCATGCGCGCCTGCGCGGGGAAGGGTGGGGGAGCCCGTCGTGACGCGCGTCCTGCTTCTCTCGCCGATCGAGCGTGCGCCCCGACCGGACACCGATCTGTCGTCGATCGTCGAGGACCTCCTCGCCGCCCTCCGCACGAGGACCGCGTGCGAGGTGATCCACGAGCCCGTCGAGAGCCTCGCGGACATCGAGCGCGCCGTGCGCGCGGCGCGGCCCGACGTGGTGTTCAACGCGTGCGAGACGCTCGACGGCCGCAGCGAGGACGAGCCGCTCGTGCCCCTCCTGCTCGATCGGCTCGGCGTGGCGTATACCGGCAGCAGCGCGCGCTGCCTCCGGCGCTGCCTGCGCAAGGCCGACGCCTCTTCGATCCTCGTCGCGGCGGGCGTCCCCGTCCCCGCGACGTTCACCGGCGCCCCGCCGCCCTCGGCCTATCCGCTCATCGTGAAGCCGGAGCGCGAGGACGGCTCGGTGGGCATCCACGCCGGCTCCGTCGTCCACGACGGCGAGGGCCTGCGCCGCGCGCTCGACCTCCTCGAGGACCGGGGCCAGCCCGCGATCGTCCAGCGGTACGTCGAGGGACGCGAGATCGCGGTCGCCTTCCTCGGCTGGCCCGAGCCGCGCGTCCTCCCGCCCGGCGAGATCCTCTACGACGAGCGCGTCTTCGCCGGCCGCGCGCGCATCCTCACGTACGCGTCGAAGTGGGACGAGTCGTCGATCGACTACGGCGCCACGCTCCCCGCCGCTGCCGTCCTCGAGCCGGCCCTCCTCGCGCGTCTCTCCGCGTACGCGCGCCGGGCCGCGCACGCGCTCGGCATGCGCGACTACGGGCGCGTCGACTTCCGCGTCGACGCCGAGGGCAACGCATTCGTGATCGACGCGAACCCCAACTGTGACCTCTCGAACGACGGCGGCTTCATGCGCGCGGCGCGACGCGCGGGCCTCGACTACGAGGACACCGTCTCCGTCATCCTCTCGGGCGCGCTCGCCCGCGCAGGCGCCTCTGCGATGCGGCGCGCGGTGGGATGACGGCCAAGGCCGGGGAGGACGCGTTCGCCGGGCAGTCGCTCGTGCGCATCATGCTGCGCATCGCGCTGCCGCTCACGCTGAGCGCGTCGGTGCGCTACGGCGTCGAGCTCTCCAACGCGTACTGGGTCGGCAAGCTCGGGGTCGCCGCGCTCTCGATCGTCACCGCCCTCGGCACGTTCATGACGCTCTCGAAGATGTTCGCGGGCGTCACGAGCGCGGGCACCTCCGCCGTCGTGGGGCGGATGGTGGGCGAGGGCCGCCGGCGCGAGGCGATCCGCATCGCGCAGAAGGTCACCGCCGTCGCGCTCGCGCTCGGGGCCGTCGTCGCCCTGCTCGCGCTCGCGGCCTCGCCGCATGCCCTCGACGCGCTCTCCTTCGAGGGCGTGCGCCGCGAGGCCGCCGCGCGCTACCTCCACGTGCTGCTCCTCGGCCTGCCGTTCTCGTTCGGCATGATGGCCATGAACGGCGTGCTCGTCGGCCTCGGCCGCCCGCGCGCGAGCATGATCGCGAGCACAGCGTCGTTCCTCGTCGGCTTCGCGATGACGCCGCTCCTCCTCCGCGGCTTCGGCACCGGCGTGTGGGGCGCGGGCGTCGCGCAGATCGCGGGCGACACGTGCGGCTACCTCATCGGCCTGCGCGCGCTGCGCATCCAGGCCGGGCCCGAGCACGCGCTGCCGTGGGCGAAGCGCTTCGCCAAGCTCCACGAGCTCTGGCCCGTCGTACGCGTGGGCGCGCCGCTCACCGCCGACGCGGTCATCCACGGGACGGTGTGGTTCGCGCTCATCGCCTTCCTCTCCCGGTTCGGCGGCGAGTACGTCGCCGCGCAGGGCGCCGAGGAGCGCCTCACGCAGATCCTCAACGTGCCCACCGAGGGCATCGCCCCGGCCGCCGCGACGCTCGTCGGCTACACGCTCGGGCAGGGCCGCCGCCGCGACGCGCTGCGCGTCGTGTGGATCGCGCTCGGCATCGTCGCGGTCGTCGCGTTCGGCGGCGCCGCGCTCCTGCGCTTCACGCCCGGCCCGGTCGTCGCGTGGATCTGCAACGACCCCTCGTTCGTGCACGTCGGCGTGCAGGTGCTCGCCATCGCCTCCATCGGGCTCGTCTTCCTCGGCGGCCGCGACGTCCTCGAGGCCTCCTTCGGAGGCATCGGCAACACCGTCCCGCCCGTCATCATCGGCCTCGTCGTCGCCGCGTCGCGCTTCCCGCTCGCCTACGTCCTCGCGGTCGTGCTCGACAAGGGCGGCCTCGGCGTCGCGTGGGCGGTCAACGCCACCGTGGTCCTGCAGACGATCGCGCTCGGCGTCTGGTTCGTCGTGCGCTTCGAGCGCATGAACGCCGAGGCCATCCGCGAGATCCCGGTCTCGATCCCGCCGCCGCCTCTTCCATCCGAGCCCGAGGCCGCGGCCGCGCCCGCCCCCGAGTGAGCCGCCATTACCTCGGAGGTCATCGCCGCGCCGCCCGCGTGGCACTACCTTCGAGGTCATGGAGGCGACCTTCGGACCGGTCCTTCGCGCCTGGCGCAACGCGCGCGGCAAGAGCCAGCTCGCCCTCTCGATCGAGGCCGGCGTCTCGAGCCGCCACCTCAGCTTCGTCGAGACCGGCCGCTCGAACCCGAGCCGCGAGATGGTGCTCACGCTCGCGCAGGCGCTCGACGTCCCCCTGCGCGATCGCAACGCGCTCCTCGAGGCCGCCGGCTTCGCCCCCGTCTTCCGCGAGACGCCGCTCGACGCGCCCGCGATGGCCGAGGTGCGCGACGCGCTCGAGCACATCCTCCGTTCGCACGAGCCGAACGCCGCGCTCGTCCTCGATCGCCGCTACGACGTCCTCATGGCCAACGAGGCCACCGCGCGCCTCTTCGCCGCCTTCGCCCCCTCCTTTCGCGGCCCCGCCAACGTCGCCCGCATGGTCTTCGAGCCCTCGGGCCTCCGTCCCGCGATCGAGAACTGGCCCGAGATCGCCGGCCACGTCGCCCACCGCCTCCGCGCCGAGCTCACCGGCCGCGTGCGCGACGCCGCCGACGAGGCGCTCCTCGCCGAGGCGATCCGCATCGAGACGCTCTTCCCCGCGGACGCCGCCGCGCGACAATTCCTACTTTCATTACCTCGCGCGTAATCGATGCACGTTCGTGGGGAGTCCATGTTCCCCATCATGCACGAGGCACTCATCAACAAGTACGTCGAAGGCTTCAACACGAGCAACCCGGAGCGGCGCCGCGCCCTCCTCGCGGAGGTCTTCGCCGAAGACTGCGAGTACACCGATCCCCACGCCACCGTCCGCGGCCGGAGCGGCGTCGACGCGTTCATCGCCGGCGTCCGCGATCAGTTCCCCACGGCGGTCTTCTCCCTCGCCGGCGCGATCGACGCGCACCACGATCAGGCGCGCTTCACCTGGCACGTCTCCGTCGACGGAGCGCCGAAGCCCCTCGGCATCGGCTTCGACGTGGTCACCATCGAGCGAAACCAGATCCGCCGCGTCTACGGCTTCATCGACGAGGGCAAGGAGCACGCGATGAAGGCCACCGTCCTACGCTACCTCGCGACGTGGAACGAGACCGATCCCGCGAAGCGCCGCGCGGCGGTCGAGTCCGTCTTCGCGAAGGACGCCGCCTACGTCGATCCGATGGTGCAGCTCCGCGGCGTCGATCCGATCGACGGCTTCATCGGCGCCATGCAGAAGCAGTTCCCCGGCGTCGCCTTCGTCCTCGGCGATCGCTTCGACGCCCACCACGATCAGGCGCGCTTCACCTGGAACGCCGTCGCCCAGGGCCTGCCCGAGCCGGTGGCCATCGGCTTCGACGTCGCCCTCTTCGAGGGTCCGCGGATCAAGGAGATCCGCGGCTTCCTCGACAAGGCGCCGCGCTGATCGCAGCCCGCTCGCGCCCCACCTCTGCACTTTTCCACCCGGGCTGCCGGAGACGCGGATGATCGCGCCGGCGGGTTGCCAGGGCCCGCCGGCCGGGTGGATGCTCCGCCCCGCCATGGCCGCCCAGTCCTCGTTCTCGTCCCGCGATCCGCGTCTCGACATGAAGGGCTTCTTCGTCCACGTCGAGGGCACGATGCCGGTCGGTCCCGTCTCCGCCGATCAGATCGCGCGCGGCATCCGCGCCGGCAAGATCCCGGCGGAGGCGAGCGTGCAGTGGCAGGGCGAGGTCTTCTGGCGCGGCGTCTACGACGAGCCCGCCGTGATCGCCGCGCTCAAGGCGCTCTGACCGCGCTATCGTCGCGGGCGTGTGCCTCTTCAGCGGCCCCGTCCGTCACGTCTCCGGCACCCGCATCTACGCCGCGCCCCTCGAGGGCGGCTACCAGCGCCTCGCCTATGCGATGACCGTCGAGCTGCCGGGCGACGTCGCGATGGTCCTCCCCATCCCGACGCCGCCCCGCGCGCCCGAGGACGCGGTGAGGTTCGTCGACATGTCCTCGTGCCCGACCTTCCTCGAGGACCTCGACGATCTGTTCGAGCCGGAGGCGTTCGGTGGCGGCTATGGGGCCCCGCAGGCGCTCCGCGCGCCCATGCCGTCGACGCTCGTCGTGCACGACGTCGGCGACTTCGAGGCGTCGTTCGTCCCCACGCTCGCCGACTTCGCGCGCCTCGACGCGCGCTTCCGCATGCCCGACGACGTCTGGTCGAAGCTCCCGCAGTACAAAGACTGGGGCTTCTGCGTGTTCAAGCTGCGGGCGCCTTCTCGCCCGGCGCGCGGCTTCTTCGACTTCCTCAAGCCCGCGCCTCCGCCGCTGCCGCCGCGCAAGCAGCACCCGATGGCCTTCGACTTCCCGCGGCGGAGCCCGGACGCGCTCTTCTTCCCCACCGTCCACGTCCACGACGGCGAGGTCCATCCGGTCGCGCACTTCGACCACACGCTCTACGCGCAGGTCGATCCTCCGTCGCCGGTCGCGCGGGCCGGATGGGAAGGGGCGGCGAAGCCCACGGCCAGGCTGCGCGAGGCGGCGCGGCGGTTTGCGCTCGCCGATCGCGAGGTGCTCCGGAGGCGCGTCCAGGGCATGCACCCGAACGGCGACATCACGTTGTAGGATCGGCCTCGTGCCCGAGCTCAGCGAGAGTGGTCATCTCCGGACGGAGAACGTCGAACACGCCGTCGCGCTCCTCCGGCGCGCGAAGCTCCCCGGCTTCGTCTTCCCGGCGCGGAACGGGTGGGTCTCGTTCGTCTACCCGCCGGGCGACGAGAACCGCTTCGACCTCGAGCAGGCGAACGAGCGGCTCCTCCTCCTGTACGAGTACGCGAGCGAGCACGGCTGCTGGGTCACGGTCTACCAGGGCAAGAAGCCGGTGACGCGCCTCAAGGCCGCGTTCGATCGCCCGAACGCCGTCTTCGACCGCAAGACGTTCGAGTCGCTCGAGCTCGCGTCGCCCGTGGGCGCGGCCGCGATCGAGGCGTGGGTCAAGCGCGCGCACGTCCCGCACGAGCGCTCGCGCGAGCCGCATCTCGTCGCCGAGCGCCTGCACCTGCCGCGCCATGCGTGGTTCTCGTATCTCTCGGAGCAGACGAAGACCCCGGCCGATCCGCAGCGCATCGAGGTGCTCGCGAACGGGACGGTGAAGCGTCCGGCGAAGCCGCCGGCGCCGCACGTCGCGGCTCCGCCGCCGCCGAAGAAGGCCGCGAAGGCGCGGTCGAAAGCTCCGCCGAAGGCGAAGAAGGCGGCGTCCGCGCGCAAGACGAGCAAGAAGAGCGCGAAGAAGCGAACGCGATAACGAGGGGTTGACCAGCGCGGCCGAGCCGACTAGTTTGCGCCTCGTTCCGGTTCGCCGGACGTGACGCGCGGTGGAGCAGCCTGGTAGCTCGTCGGGCTCATAACCCGAAGGTCGTAGGTTCAAATCCTACCCGCGCAACCCAGTGGTGTAGCACGGTGCCCTGAGCCCCCAACGGCTCGGGGCACTGTCGCATTTGCGGTCAGGGCCCGGGCCGGGAACCAGCGGCTCCTGGCGACGTAGTGGCCCTCCGGCTGGGGCTCGAGGGTGAGCCGGCCGTGCTCGAAGAGCTGGAGCAGCATCTCGCGCCCCGCCGTGGGGTCCGTCATCAGGGTCTCGTCGAGATGGCGGGCCTGCTCGACGATCTCGTCGGGTGTCGGCAGGCGGACGGGGCGCTTCGTCGAGGCCGCCAGCTCTTCGAGCGCCGCCTTCTCCGACCGGGCCTGCGACTCGAGTTTCTTCAGCTCGGTCCGCACGGCTTCTGAGCTCTCGCCCTCCGCGATGAAGTCGACCAGGCGGGAGATGCGCGCCTGCGTCCGCGCGAGGCTCTTCTCGCGCTCGTCGCGCTCGCCGCGGACGTCACGCCCCTGGGCCGCGAGTTCCTTCGCGATGCACTCGCGGAGGAAGTCGACGCCGCGCTGGGAGAGGAGACTCTCGCGAAGCTCGGCGAGGATCGCCGCGCGCGTCACGTCTTCGCGGACGGTGAGCTTGTTCGCGCAGACGTGCGGCCCGCGCTTCTTGTTGTCGTTGCAGCCGTAATACTTCGCCGACGAACCGCCGACGAGCACCATCGAGGCGCCACACGTGCACTGCATGACCCCACTCAAGAGGTGCGTTGTGGCGCGGCCCGGACGGACTGCTGCCGGCGCGGTTGCGCCTCCGCCGCCGTCTTTCGGTCCCTGCTTCTTCGTGTAGAAGCCGCGCACCTCGGTCAGCCGCTTTTGGACGGCGTTCCAGAGTTCGTCGTCGATGATGCGTGGCCCCGAGTAGTGGATGATCTCGGACGCATCGCGCTTACGCGCGATCCGGCCCTCACGGCCGAGGCTCAGCTCGTTCGTGCGCGTCCACTTGCGGCGCTTGAACGCCCGTCTCCCGACGTACGCCTGGTTGTGGAGCATGTCCCGGATGGTGCTCGCTGACCACCCGCGCCGAAAGTACTTCGGGTTC
>WBZO01005274.1_pt1 | contig 13267 bp, 7 predicted proteins | sample 5204261 | NCBI WGS metagenome assembly WBZO01 (sample SAMN12412400, study PRJNA552823) | activated sludge metagenome | isolation source: activated sludge from anammox sidestream of wastewater treatment plant... | place: USA: North Carolina | collected 2017-09
CGATCTGGACGACCGCTTTCAGGTGCCGGGCATCGTGAATTATCCGTTCCACCAGACGCATGAATACGACGGCTTCGAGGCGCGGTGGAGAGCGATCCGGGACGAGCAGGGCCGCATCGTGATGGGCATCTGCCACAACATGGACCTGGGCGACGCCTGGGAGTGGGCGGACCATCCGCGCTACCCGGAGCGCTACGCCTCGCTGGCCTATCGTGTGGGGATCAACTTCATCGTGTATGCGATGACACACTGAGGAGAGGACAGCAGGGTGTTCGAGCTTCTGTTCAAGTATCCCGTGAAGGTCTTTGAACAGGGAAGGTTTGTGCTCGCCAGTGGATGGCCTGCTTGGCTGCTTACGGCGCTGGCGCTCACCGCGGCGGCGGCGGTGGCCTGGCTGCTGACGCGAGGCGCGTGGGAGGGGAAGAAGCTGGCCGCGCTGGCGGCACTGGAAAGCGCTGTTCTGGTGGTCCTGCTGTTCCTGCTGTGGCGGCCGGCGCTGAGCGTGAGCGCGTTGAAGCCGCAGCAGAATGTCATCGCCGTCATCGTCGACACGTCGAAGAGCATGTCGCGCGAAGGCGATGGCGCGACGCGGCTCGAAGAGGCCAAGCAACGGCTCGCGGGCGGCGTTGTCGACGATCTCAGAAAGCGCTTTCCGGTAAGAATGTACGAAGCCGGCGCGACGATGCAGCGCGTCGATTCAGCCGCCGGACTCGAGGCCCGCCAGGGCGCGACCCGGCTGGGCGACGCGCTCAAGTACATCACTGCCGAGGCCGCAACCCTTCCGGTAGGCGCGATCGTCCTGCTCAGCGACGGCGCCGAGAACAGCGGCGGCTTCGACGGCAGCGTCATGCAGGCGCTCAAGCGGACCAGGATTCCCGTTCACGCGGTCGGGTTCGGCAAGGACCGCCTGGAGCGCGATGTCGAGTTGCTCGACGCGGAGTTGCCGGCGCGCTCGCTGCCGCTCTCCCGGTTGGCAGCCACGGTCACGCTCAGACAGGACGGCTTTTCGGGCAAGACGGCGAAAGTGGAGATCCTGGATGGCGGGAAGCCGCTCGGGTCGCGCGACATCGTTCTCGGCCCCGATCGGGCGGTCCAGCGGGAGATCGTGCCATTCCAGGCCAGCGCCACCGGCGCGCGGACGGTGGAGGTGGCCGTGACGATGCTGGAGGGCGAAACCAACCGGGAGAATAACAGGCGCCGCCGGTTGCTGCTCGTGGAGAACCGCAAGCCGCGGATTCTCTACATCGAGGGCGAACCGCGCTGGGAGCTCAAGTTCATCCGCCGGGCGCTCGAAGAGGATGCGAACGTCGAAATCGTCTCCATCCTGAGAACGACGCAGAACAAGTTCTACCGGCAGGGAATCAAGGATCCGAACGAACTCGAACACGGCTTCCCGGCGACTGTGGACGAACTGTTCCGTTATGAAGGCCTGATCATTGGCTGCGTCGAGGCGGGCGCGTTCACGCCCTCGCAGCAGTCTCTCATCCGCGAATTCGTGGACAGGCGCGGCGGCGGGCTGCTCTTTCTCGGCGGGCGTGCGTCGCTTAGCGATGGCGGGTGGAATCGCACGAGCCTCGTGGACCTAATGCCCGTAGCGCTTCCAGACCGGAAGGCGACCTTTCGGCGCGAACCTGCGAAGGCCGAGTTGACGACGGCGGGACGGGACAGTTTCATCTCCCGGCTCGACGATGCGCCGGACAGGAACGCGGCCCGTTGGAAGCTCATGCCCGCGATTGCCGACCACCAGGAGACGGGCGAGGCCAAGCCCGGGGCGGCGGTGCTGCTGGAGGCGAAGGCCGCCGGGCGGACGCTGCCGCTGCTCAGCGTCCAGAATTACGGCCGCGGACGAGCCGCCCTGCTGGCGACAGGCGGAACATGGAAGTGGCAGATGCTCCAGGACTCCAAAGACCAGACGCACGAAACCTTCTGGCGCCAGTTGGCGCGATTCCTGGTGGAGTCGACGCCCGGGCGGTCGCAACTGACGTTGAACTCGCCGCATTACAGCGACCGGGTGAAGGTCGCCGCCCGGTTCGCCGTGCGGGACCGGAATTACCTTCCGGCGCCGGACGCTCAGGTGGAACTGAAGCTAATCGCACCCTCGGGACAGACCACGGCTCTCGCGGCGCAGCCGGATGCCGCCGATCCCGGCGTCTTCCGCGCCGATTTCGACGCGCCCGAATCCGGGACATACGTGCTCGAGGGCATCGCTCGGGACGAGCACGGCGAAACCGGCCGTGACGTTGTGAACTTTCTCCGGGAAGACGGCGTCGAGGAGAACTTCCGTACGGAGCAGAATCGCGAATTGCTCGAGCGCCTGGCGCGCGAGACGGGCGGCCGCTACTGGAAACCGGCCGAAACAGGCGGACTCGGCGAAGCAATTTCCCTCTCCGAGGCCGGCATCTCGGTGCGGGAGACACGCGATTTGTGGGACATGCCGGCGGCGCTGCTCCTGCTCGCCGGATTGAAATCGACGGCGTGGCTGCTGCGGCGGAGGTGGGGCGCTGTATGAAGTCCGGTCTCCTGTTGGCCCTGCTGACGTGCGCCGCCGCGGCGGAAGAAATGCGGCTGTTCGTGGGAGGCTTGGGCGGCGAGCCCGACTACGAGGCGCGCTTCACTTCGCTGGCCAGGGAAGCCCAAAAATTGGCCGGCGGTGAGGCGCTGGCCGGCGTCGAAGCGACCAGGGAGCGCGTGCTGGCCGCCGTCGCCTCGGCTGGCAGGCTCACGCGAGACGACAGTTTCACCCTCGTGCTGATCGGACACGGAACCTGGGATGGCGTGAACTACAGGTTCAATCTGCCAGGACCCGACCTCACCGATGACGAACTGAAAGCGGCGCTCGACCGCATCCCGGCGCTGCAGGCCGTCGTGGCCGCGACGAGCGCCAGCGGTCCGCTGAGAGACGTGCTGAAGGGGGAGCGTCGCGCGGTTATGACCGCGACGCGCTCCGGCACGGAGAGGAACGCGGTTGTCTTCTCGCGCTATTTCGTCGAAGCCCTGCGCGACGCAACCGCCGACGCGGACAAGAATGAGGTTGTCTCCGCCGCCGAGGCTTTCCGGTTTGCCGAAGCGAAAACCAGAAATTACTACGAGACGGAAAAGCGGCTCGCCACCGAGCATGCCGTGCTCGACGACCCGAGCGGGGGAACGCTCGCGGGCAGTATCGCCCTGGCACGGTTCGGCAACGTGCAAAAGGCGCTTGCAGACCCTTCCAAACAGGCGCTCCTCGCCAGGAAGGATGAGTTGGAGCGCGCCATCGACCGGCTGAAACTGGAGAAGGCCGCGATGCCGCTGGAGGAGTACCGCGCCAGGCTCACGGCGCTGCTGCTGGAGTTGGCGAAGGTCTCCGGGGAGATCGAGAAGTGATCGGCGCGCTGGGACTCCTGGCCGTGCTGGCGCCTCCATCGGCGCCCCTCTGCTGGGAGAGCGCCCGCATGGGCCGCGTGGAGCAGGCACGAGCCTGTTTCCAGACGCTGGCTTCCTCGCGCGATCTGGTGGAAAAAGCCGAGGCCTTCTGGGGACTCGGCCTCAACAAAGAGGCCAACGATGCGTTCAGGCTGGCGCACTCCGCCGCGCCGGCGGCCGCGGTGAAAACGCGCTGGGGCCGGCTGATGCTGGAAGGCAACAACCCCGGCGATGCGCACGACCTGTTCAACGAGGCGCTCCGGATCGACCCAAAATTCGCCCCGGCGATGCTCGGGCTGGCGCTGGTCGCGAGCGAGACATTCGACCGCAAGGCCGTGGCTCTGGCCGAAGCTTCGATCAAGGCCGATCCCGGTTTGCTGGAGGCGCGTGAACTGCTCGCCTCGCTGCTGCTCGAGCAGGGCGACCAGGGCGAATCGGCCAGGGCGGCCGAGGCGGCTCTGGCGGACCGTCCCGACGCTCTGGGCGCGATGTCCGTGCTGGCGACGATCGACATGCTCAACGACCGCGGCGGCTCGGCCTGGTTCGACAAGATCGCCGCGCGGAATCCGCGCTGCGGCGAATGCTACCGCACGGTGGCCAGGCATTTCGTGCTGAACCGCCGCTACCCCGAGGCTATCGCCTACTACCGCAAGGCGCTGGAACTCAACCCCGGACTTCAGGCGGCCCGTTCCGAGCTCGGCGTGAACCTGATGCGCGTCGGCGAAGCGAAAGAGGCGCAAACGCAGTTGGAGCAGGCTTACGACGCCGGCTACCGCTTCGCCACGACATCGAATAGCCTGCAACTGCTCGAGACGCTCTCCAAATTCAAGGTGTACGAGACGCCGCGGGCGGTGCTGAAACTCGATCCGAAGGAGGCGGGACTGCTGAAGCCGTATCTGGAGCGCGAAGTCGAGCGCGCGCTATCTACTTACGAGAAGAAGTACGGCTTCAAGCTTCCGGCCAGGGTCACAGTCGAGGTCTACCCCAATCACGCCGACTTCGAGGTCAGGACCATCGGCCTGCCCGGATTGGGCGCCTTGGGCGTCTGCTTCGGCTTGAGCGTCGCGATGGACAGCCCTTCGGCGAGATCGCCCGGCTCCTTCCACTGGGCGAGCACCCTCTGGCATGAACTGAGCCACGTCTACGCCCTCACGATGACCAACTTCCGCGTGCCGCGGTGGTTCACGGAAGGTCTCAGTGTTCACGAGGAGACGGCTACTGATCCGGAATGGGGCGATCGACTGACGCCCGATATCCTCGACGCCATCGAGAAGAAGAAGCTGCTGCCAATCGCCCAACTGGACCGGGGGTTCCTGCGGCCGGAGTCGCCCGGGCAGGTGATCGTCAGCTATTTTCAGGCCGGCCGGATCTGCGATTACATCCACGAACAGTACGGCGCGGAGAAGCTGATGGCGATGATGCGGGCGTTCGCCAAGGTGACGACGACGAGCGCCGTAGTACGCGACGTGCTGGGGGTGAAACCCGATGAGTTCGACCGGTCGTTCGACGCCTGGCTCCGCAAGCAGCATGCGACGCCGCTCTCCAACTTCGCGGAATGGAAAGCCGCGATGAAGGCGACGCAGGCCGCGGCGGTTCCCGGGGGTGAACCGCAGCTTCGCAAGGAACTTACCCGGCTGCTCGAGATGTATCCCGAGTACGTGGAGGGCGGAAACGCCTACGAGCGTCTTGCATCGCTTGAAATGAAAGCCGGCGGCAAGGACGCCGAGCGCGAGTGGCTGGCGAAGTACATGCGGCAGGGCGGGCGCAATCCGGCTGCGTTGAAGCGGCTCGCCGCCCTGGAAGACGAGCGTGGCGACAAGGCCGCGGCAGAAAGCGTCCTCAGACGGGTGCTCGCCATCTATCCGATGAAGGATGAAAGCCTGCACCGGAAGCTCGCTTCGCTGAGGATGGATTTGAAAATGTACGCGGGAGCGGCTGAAGAGTGGGGCGCGGTGCTGGCCACGGGAACTACGGACGTCGCCGGCGCGCACTTTGAGCGCGCCCGAGCCTACCATGCCCTGCGGCGGTTGGAAGAGGCGAGAATCGAAGTACTGTCGGCGTTGGAGGCCGCTCCCGGTTACAGGGCGGCCCAGAAACTGTTGCTGGAGTTGAGCACATCGAAGAAAGAAGGATCATCACAATGAGCGGCACCCTCGAGACGACGGCGAGCGACCTGCGAACGCGCGTGGAGCGCTTCCAGCAGGTGCGAACCGCCCTCGAAACGGAAGTACGAAAAGTGATCGTCGGACAGGAGGAGGTGCTCGAGCAGTTGATGATTGCGCTGTTCGTGGGCGGCCATTGCCTCATCACGGGCATGCCCGGAACCGCTAAGACGCTCTTGGTGCGCACAATGGCGGATGCGCTCGGGCTGGTCTTCCGGCGGATTCAATTCACGCCCGACCTGATGCCGACCGATATTACGGGTACCGACATCCTCGAAGAGGATCCGGCCAATGGACGCCGCATCTGGACCTTCGTGCCGGGCCCCGTATTCGGAAACCTGCTGCTGGCCGATGAGATCAACCGCACGCCGCCGAAGACCCAGGCCGCGCTGCTCGAAGCGATGCAGGAGCGCTCCTGCACCGTGCGCGGCAACCACTATAAACTGCCGGCGCCGTTCTTTGTCCTGGCGACGCAGAACCCGATCGAACTGGAGGGCACCTATCCGCTGCCGGAGGCTCAGTTGGACCGGTTCATCTTCAACACCCTCCTCGACTACCTGCCGAGAGAGGACGAAATGAAGGTGATCGGCCTGACCACGACAACCGACACCGCCGATGTCCGGGCCGTCACCACCGCGGAGGAGATCATCAGCTTTCAAGAGTTGGTGCGCATGGTGCCGGTCTCCGAGGACGTCGCCGGGTATGCCGTCGCGCTGGTGAGGGCGACACGCCCTACGGATGAGTCCGCGCCCGACGCCATCAGAAAGTATGTCAACTTCGGCGCTTCGGTCAGGGGCGCGCAATTCCTCGTGCTGACAGGCAAAGCGAGAGCCCTCATGAACGGACGTCACCATGTCACCTTCGAGGACATCGCCAGACTCGCCAAGCCCATTCTCCGCCACAGAATTCTGCTCAATTTCCAAGCCGAAAGCGAACGGCTGACTCAGGACGCTATTCTCGACAGGCTGCTGGAGAGCGTGCCTCGGAGCGGCGGCAATTGATCAACCGGTTTCTCGACCCGCGCGTGCTGGCCGGCATCGCCAACCTCGAACTGACGGCGAGGACCGTTGTCGAAGGGTTCATTTCGGGCCTGCACCGCTCGCCCCACTACGGCTTCAGCCAGGAGTTTGCCGAGTTTCGGCCGTATGTGCCCGGCGACGACCTGCGGTACGTGGACTGGAACGTGTACGCGCGCACCGAGCGGCTCTACCTGAAGAAGTATCAGGGCGAAACCAATACGCGGGTGACCATCCTGCTCGACGCGAGCGCATCCATGGATTTCGTCCGGAAAGGCGTGCGGAAGATCGACTACGCCAGGTTCCTCGCCGCCTCCATGGCCTACCTGGCGCATCAGCAGCGCGATGCGGTCGGGCTGATCACCTTCAACGACATGGTTCGGGAGTTCATCGTGCCCTCGTCGCGGCAGGGACAGTGGATCAAGGTGCTGCACGGCCTGAACCGGTCGGAGGCCGGCAAGCGGACCAGAACCGAGTTCGCCGGCCCGTTCAGGCAGTTCCAGCAGCACCTGAACAAGCGCGGCCTGGTGCTCGTCGTCTCGGATTTCCTCGCCCCGGTGCCGGCGGTGCTGGACGCCATCAAGCCCCTGGCTCTGCGCGGCAGCGACGTGGTGATGATGCATGTGCTCGACCCCGAGGAACTGAATCCGGTCCTGGACGATGCGCGCATCCTGATCGACCTGGAAACGGGCGCTGAGATGGAAGTGAGTCCCGAGTTCGCCCAGAAGGAGTACCCGAAGCGGATCCGCGCGCACATCGAGGCTTTGAAGGAAGGCGCCCAGGCAAACAGGATCAGCTACCACCTGGCCGTTTCCAACGAACCTCTGGACGAGGCGTTGAGGAGATATCTTGCCGTCAGGCAGGGGAGGATGTAATGGGCTTCCTCGCGCCCTGGCTCATGCTCGGATTGGGTTCGCTGGCGCTGCCGATCTACATGCATCTGCTCAAGCGCGACGTCGCCGAGCGGGTGACGTTCAGCTCGCTGATGTTCTTCGAGCGCAGCCGGCAGTCGAGCGTCAAACATCGCCGGATCGACTACCGGTTGCTCCTTCTCGGGCGGCTGCTCCTCCTTCTCCTGCTCGTCTTGGCTTTTGCGAACCCGTTCATGCAGGTCGATTCCGTCGGCGGCGAGGCCGCGCTGCGTCTGGTGGTGGTCGACAATTCGCCGAGCATGGCGGCCGGCGGCGGTCTTGAAAAGGCCAGGCGGGAAGGGTTGGCGCTGCTCGCCTCGCTGCCCAAGGGGGGCCGTTTGCAGGGCGCTGCCTTCGACAACAGGCTGCGAACGCCCGTCGATCTCGCCGCCTTGACGATCTCCGACGCGCGCGGGTCGCTCGGCGAGTTCGCGCAGGCTCTGCGAGCGCTGGCCGCGGAGGAGCAGGGCCGCGTGGAGGCGCATTTCTTCAGCGATTTCCAGAGATCCTCGTCGCCGGACGGCTTCGCCGAATTGCGTCTGCCGGACAATGTCACGCTCAGGACGCACAAGCTGGCCGCTCCGCCTCTCGGGAACTGGCTGGTCGAGCAGGTGAATGCGCCGCGGCGCGTGCGCGACACCAGACAGGCCAAGGTTGAGGGTGTAATCGCGAGCGCGGCGGCCGACGACGCCACCCGCAGCGTCGGACTCGAGGTGAATGGGCGGATCGTGGCGCGGCAGAATGTCGCCGTCAGGGCCGGTGGACGAACAAGCGTCCGGTTCGACGGTTTCGAGGCCGGCTATGGCTTCGCCCGGTGCGCGCTCGTGCTCGAGGATGAGGACGGGCTCGCGGCCGACAACCGGTTGTGGTTTGCCGTGGAGAAGAGCGATCCACAGCCTGTCTGGTTCGCCGGTTCCCCGCGCAGCGCCGTGTATATCAGGAACGCCTTGGAAGCCGCTGCCGGCGACAGTTTCACTCTCGAACAGATGGACGCGGCGGCAGCGCCGCCGGAGCGCTGCCGCTTCGCCATACTCTCCGATGCCGCCGTGCCCGCTTCCGCAGAGCCGCGCTGGAGGGAGTGGATCGAACGGGGCGGCTCGCTGCTTATCGCGCTCGGTCCGCAGAGCCTGAGGCTCGGACACGTTCCGGCCACCGGCGACGCCTTGCTCGGCACCGCCTACGCCTCTCTGGGTACGGAGAGGTACTGGTCTCTCGGCGAGGCCGATTCGGCGCACCCGCTGGTGGAGCGGGCCGGACGATGGGAGGGGGTGCGCTTCTATCAGACGGTGAAGGTGAGCCCAGGCAAGCTGAACGTCGTGGCGCGGCTGTCGAGCGGCGATCCGATTCTGCTCGAAGGCAAGGCCGGCAACGGCGCGGTGCTCGTTTTCGCATCGACCATGGACGGCCTCTCCAACGACTTCCCGCTGGCGCCTGGCTGGGTGCCCTTTGTGGCGCAGGCAGCCGCGCGGATGAGCGGGCAGGAGACGGCGGTCCGCCAGGAGTTGGCAGGCGCCGCGCTCAGCCTGAAGAGCGATGGCCCAGCCGCGGCCGCCGAGGTGTTCGACCCCTCCGGCAAACGAGCCCTCACCCTCGGCGACACCGCCAGAGGCAGGATGGTTGAACTCGACCGCAGCGGCCTGTGGGAAGTTCGCACGGGCGGGCAGCGGGCCGAAATGATTGCGGTCAACGTCGACCGGCGCGAGTCGCGGCTTGAACCGCTTGACGACGAAGTGCTCTCATTGTGGCAGGGACAGGCGCGCTCCGGCGAAGCGGGCAAGCAAGCCGGCAGGGACCAAACCAGACGCGCCTTCGGGCTGTTCGCGCTCGCACTGGCCCTGCTGGCGGCTTTCATGGAGATTCTTCTGGCCGCGCGAACGCCGCGGCTGGACGGTGAGGCGGTCGTTTCCGGCGAGGGGATGGGAAAAGCGGCATGACACCACTGGAGAGATTCGAAAGTTACCTGCAGGAAATCGAACGCCGGATCCGCTGGGGAACCATCTCGAAGGGAGCCGCGCTGGCTGCCGTTCTCGCGCTGGTTTCGACCATCGTGGCGGCGTGGTTCGCCGTGCAGTTTGCGCTGTCTCGAACGGTCTTGACAGGCGGCCGGCTCGCGATCTTCCTCTGCGTCGGTGGAGCCCTGGCGGCAGGACTGCTGCTGCCGCTCATGCGGATCAACCGGAAACGCACGGCGCGGCTGCTCGAAAAGGCCGACCCTGGCTTCGAGCAGCGGGCGATGACCATCGAAACCGCCCCCGGAAACCCGTTCTCCCAACTGCTCGCCGAGGAAGCCTTGCAGCGCGCGACTTCAGCTCCCCCTTCAGCCATCGTCCCCTCGCGCCTGCTGGCGGTGGCCGGCCTGGCGGCGGCGGCGGCGTTGCTTGTAATCGGCTGGCTGGTCGGCCGGGCGCCCGGTGAGCTCGGCTACGCGGCGCACCTGCTCTGGGCGGGCGTTCCGCCGCAGGGGTCTGCCCCGAGATTCGAGATCAGCGTGAAGCCCGGCGATGCCAGGCTGCGCAGAGGCGGAGATCTTGCGGTGGAAGCCCGCCTGATGGGCTTCGAGGCCGCCAGCGCGACGCTCTCCGTCAAGGCGGCCGACGGTCATTGGGAAGGGCTTCCAATGGAGTCCAAGCCCGGCGGCGGCGCTGCCTGGCAGTTTTATCTCGCCTCGGTCAGTCAGGATCTGCAGTATCGCGTTGAAGCGGGACGCGTGAAGTCGCGCGTCTACATGATTCGCGTCGTCGACCTGCCCGGCATCAGGCAGATCGTGGTGCGCACCAAGGGCCCGGCCTGGCTCGGCGCAAGCCTGGATGCGGAGACCAGGGGCGGGGACATCCGCGCGGTCGAGGGCTCTCAAGCCGAAGTCCGCATCGAAACCGACCGGCCCCTCAGGGGCGGCGTCCTCGTTATGGACGACGGCAGCCGCGTGAAACTCGCCGCGGGTGAGGGCAACTGGTCCGTCGCGCGTCTGAACGTCGAGCGCGAGGGCGCCTACTTCGTTGCCGCCGAAAGCGAGGGCGAAATCGTCCGGATCAGCGAGGACTATTTCATCGAAGCGCGCGAGGAAAAGGCGCCCGACATCCGCATCGCCAGACCCGGCAAGGACGCCAAAGTGAGCCCGATCGAGGAGGTCGTGGTGGAAGTCGAGGCTTCCGACGACTTCGGGCTGACTTCCACCGAACTCCGCTACAGCGTCAACGGCGGTCCGGAGAAAGCGGTGAACCTCGGCGGCGGGCGCAGCACGAAGGAACACCGCGCCAGCACGCTCATCGCGCTTGAAGACTACCGACTGCAGCCAGGCGACATCGTCAGCCTCCACGCCGTGGCCAAAGACGCGCGGCGCAGTGCCCAGACTGACATCTTCTTTCTCGAGGCCCAGCCGTTCGAACTCGAGTACCGGCAGGGGCAGGGAGGAGAGATGGGCGGCGGAATGGGCGGCGGGCAGGAAAACGACGAAGAGATCGCCCAGCGCCAGAGGGAGATTATCGCCGCAACCTGGAATCAGTTGCGCTCCGGCAAGCCGGCGGCGCAATCGGCTGAGAACGCAGTGTTCCTCTCCGATCTCGAACAGAAACTCGCCGCGCAGTCGCGCAGCCTCGCCGCGCGCATGCGAAGCCGCCAGCTCGCCGCGACCAATGAGGAGTTCCGGAAGTTCGCCGGCGAGATGGAGCAGGCGGCGCAGGCGATGACCGAAGCGTCGGCAACGCTGCGGACCAGGCAATGGAAGGAGTCGCTGCCGGCCGAACAGAAGGCACTCCAGCATCTGCTCCGGGCACAGAGCCTGTTTCGTCAGATTCAGGTCGCCTTCCAGCGCGGAGGAGGAGGCGGCGGCGGAGGCGGCGGCCGGCAGGGAAACATGCGCGACCTCGAGAGCCTCTTCGACCTCGAACTCGACACCGAAAAAAACCAATACGAGACCGCTCAGACGCGCGGTTCGGCCAGCGAACGCGCCCAGCAGGCCGATGAGGCCATGAAGAAGCTCGAAGAACTGGCGAAGCGGCAGCAACAGTTGGCCCGCGAGCAGCAGCAGCAGAAACAGTTGGCTGAGAAACGCTGGGCGCAGGAGATGCTCCGGCGGGAGGCCGAGCAACTGCGGCGCGAGATGGAGGAGCTGGCGCGTGAGAGCGGGCAACAACAGGGCCAGCAGGGGCAACAAGGCCAACAGGGCCAGCAGGGGCAACAGTCTGGACAGCAGCGCGGCTCAGGTTCCAGCAGCGGCGGCGCCCAATCGCAGCGGCAGCAGATGAATCGCGCGCTGCGTCAGCTCGAGCAGGCGATGGAAGATATGCGCCGCGCGCAGGCCGGCGATCGTGAAAGCGCGCGGCGCGCCGCCGAGCGGATGGCCGAGGCCGGAGAGTCGATGAACTCGATGCGCCGCCAACAGACTGGTGAGCAGACCGGGCGGCTGGCCGAACAGGCTGAGAATGTCGCCCGGAGGCAGGCGGAGTTCGAGCAGCAGCTCAAGGATGCGCTCGGCCGCAGCGGCTCGCCACAGACCGCGCCCAATCCCCGCGCCGGCCGGCTGCCGTCGATGAATCCCGAGCAGGCGCAGGCTCTCGCCGACGACAAGCGCGACATCGAGCGCGACTACCGGCGGTTGGAGCAGGCCATCCGCGATGCGATGAGAGAGATGGGATCGTCGGACCGCGCATCCGCCTCCAGGCTGCGCGAGGCTCTCGGCGAGGCGCAGCAGAACGAACTCGGGCTCCGTCTGAAGTATGGCGAGGAGATGCTCCGCAAGGGGTTCGGCTCCTACCTCGCCCCCAGGGAGCGTGCGGTCACCGAGATGATGAACCGTCTGAGCGATCAGGTCAAACAGGCTCAGCAGCAGGCGGGCAAGGGCGGGACGAGCCCCGAAGAGCGCGCCCGCAAAGAGCGTGCCGAGCAGGCGGTCTCCGAGTTGGAGCGGCTCCGCGAACAACTGCGGAATCTACGGGCGCTGCAGGCCCAGTCCGGACAATCCGGCCAACGGCCGGGCCAGGAAAGTCTGCAGCGGGCGCAGCAAGGACAGCAGGGCCAACAAGGACAGCAGGGCCAACAAGGGCAGCAGGGCCAGCAAGGGCAGCAGGGTGGCGGTCAGGATGGTCCGCGTTCCGGCGGAGATCGCCGCAATGCGGACGACTTCTCACGCTCCGGTTATCAGAACCGCGGCGACGCTCGCTCATACAGCGCTCTGAACGATGGCTCCCTCCGCGGGATGGAAGACGCCTATTCGCGCGCGATGGACCAGATCGACCGGCTGCGCCAGTTCGAAGCCGGCGCCGGCATGGAGTCCAGGGAGGAGTTGGATCGCCTGCTTCGCGACATGCAGCGGCTCGATCCCAAGCGCTTTCCGGGCAACCCCGCGCTGCTTTCGGCGATGGAGCGCGAGATCCTTCCCCGGCTGGAGCAACTCGAGTTGCGCCTGCGCCGTGATCTCGACCTGAGTCCCCAGGGACAGGTGCGAAGCCAGCAGCGCGTCAAAGCCCCCGAAGGCTACGGCGCCGCCGTCGCGGAGTATTACCGGCGGCTCAGCAAGGGCAAGTAGGCTTCAGCCGGCGGCGCGCCGCGCTCGCCAAAGACGATCCGGCCCTCGGGCGAAATCACGTATACCGTTCGCGTCACCAACAGCCTGCCGCAGCGGTAGGCATGCGCGATGCGCCTCCCTCGATCGACGATCAGCGGGAACGGAAACCTGTGCCTGGCCCGGAAAGCCGCGTGGCTCGCCGCGCTCCACGGATTGACGCCGTACACGGCGGCGCCGGCTCGCGCCAGCGACTCATGCGAGTCGCGCAGCGAG
>WBZO01005275.1_pt1 | contig 13265 bp, 20 predicted proteins | sample 5204261 | NCBI WGS metagenome assembly WBZO01 (sample SAMN12412400, study PRJNA552823) | activated sludge metagenome | isolation source: activated sludge from anammox sidestream of wastewater treatment plant... | place: USA: North Carolina | collected 2017-09
GAGGTGAGCCCGTGGACAAGCCCCGCGTGCGCGTTTTTCTCGACGACGACCCGCAGCCCATCATCGACCAGGAGCTGCCGGGCGACGTCACGCTCGACACGCGCGGCATCGCGGACGGACCGCACCGGCTGCGGATCCGGGCGCAGGGCCACGACGGCCGCGAGGGCATCGAGGAGATCCCGTTCGAGGTGCACAACGGGCCGGGGATCATCGTGTCCGGCCTGCGTCCCCACTCGATCCGGCGCGGCACGGTGCGCTTCACGGTGGACGCCTTCAGCACCGACGATCCGTTCGATCCGCGCCGGGCCGAGGCGCGCTCGTCGATCCCGGTCTGGGTGTGGGTGATGTCGCTCTTCGTCGTGGCGTGGGCGGTGTGGTACGCGGCGCGCATGTGGGACGTGCCGCAAGCGTACGCGCAGACGCCGACCTACCGCAGCCAGGCGCCCGCCCGCTAGCCGCTGCGCCGCGCGCGGTCCCGGCGCGACGGGCCCGGCCGCTGCTGCCCCGGGGCCGCATGCGGCGATTCCATCGCGACACGAGACAATTCGCCCGCGCGTGCGATATAGTGCGCGGCCCCGCGGGCCGGGCGTCCGGCCCGGCGACGGACGCCCCGCACATGACGACCCGACCGCGCCGCCACCGGGCGGAGCTCGACGCCGGCGAGTACGCCACGCTCGCCGCCTTCCGCTACGCGCTGCGCAGCTTCCTGCGCTTCAGCGAGACGGCCGCCGCGCGCGAAGGGCTGAGCGCCCAGCATCACCAGGCGCTGCTGGTGGTGCGCGCGGCGCCCGACGGCGCGGAAGTGACGATCAACGAGCTGGCGCGACAGCTCCTGATCAAGCACAACAGCGCCGTCGGGCTGGTCGATCGGCTGGTCAAGCAGGGATTGCTCGCGCGCGCTCCGTCCAGCGTGGACGCACGCAAGGTGAACCTCCGGCTGACCGCGCGGGGAGCGCGGGTGCTCGGCCGCCTCGCCGACATCCATCGCCACGAGCTCGAGCGCGTCGGGCCGCAGCTGCGGGAGCTGCTGCGGCAGATCACGGCGGCGACCGAGCGGAACGGGCGCTGACCCGGCCGCCCCGGGCGCGGCGCTCCGGCGCCGTCGCGCGCACCGCCTCGTTGCGCACGCCGTCGTCAGCGTGCGTCACGGCGCACCGTGCGCCCGTCCCGCCGGCATGGCCGGCACCGGATCGGCTGCGCCGAGATAGGCGCGCTGCACCTCCGGGTCGCGCTCGAGCTCCCGGGCGGTGCCTGCGCGCACGATCTCGCCGGTCTCCAGCACGTAGCCGCGGTCGGCGACGGAGAGCGCCGCGTGCACGTCCTGCTCCACCAGCAGCACGGTCACGCCCTGCGCGCGGATCTGCGACATGGTCTCGAGCAGCGCGTCGACGATCACCGGGGCGAGCCCCAGGCTCATCTCGTCCACCATCAGCAGGCGCGGCCGCGCCATCAGCGCCCGCGCCATCGCGCACATCTGCTGCTCGCCGCCCGACAGGCTCCCGGCGAGCTGGCGGCGGCGGTCGGCGACCGCCGGGAAGAGCGCGTAGACGCGCTCCAGGTCGGCCTCGATCGCCGCCTTGTCCCGGCGCTGGTACGCGCCCATGCGCAGGTTCTCGGCGACGCTCATGCGGTCGAAGAGCTGGCGTCCTTCCGGGACCTGCACCAGGCCCAGGCCGAACACCTCGTCCGCGGCGGCGCCGGCGAGCGACCGCCCCGCGAAGCGCAGCTCGCCCCGCGACGGGATGAGCCGCGACAGGGCGCGCAGCAGGGTGGTCTTGCCGGCGCCGTTGCTGCCGACCAGCGCCACGATCTCGGCCGGCCGGATGGCGATGCTCACGTCGCGCAGCACCGCCATCTCGCCGTAGCCGGCGTTGAGCCGCCCGACTTCCAGCAGCGCGTCGCTCATCGCCGCTGGCGCCCGAGATAGGCCTCGACCACGCGCGGGTCGCTCAGCACTTCCGCGGTCCCGCCCTCGACGATCTTCTCTCCGTGGTGCAGCACGAACACCCGGTCCGAGAGGCTCTTGATCGCCTTCATGACGTGCTCGATCACCAGGATGCTGATGCCCTGGGCGCGCACGCGCCGGATGTCCTCGATGACCTCCTCGATCTCGACGTGGTTCAGCCCGGCCATGACCTCGTCCAGCAGGAGGAGCCTGGGCTTCATCGCCAGCGCGCGCGCGAGCTCCAGCCGCTTGCGGTCGGGGCCTCCCAGCGCGTCGGCGCGCTGGGCGATGCGCTTGCCGAGGCCGACCGACTCCAGGCATGCGCGCGCCCACGCGCGCGCGCGCTCGAGGTTGCGCTCGCCGCCGTTGGCGCCGAACAGCGCCCCCACCGCCACGTTCTCGAGCACGCTCATGCCGGGGAACGGCTTCATGACCTGGAAGGTGCGGCCGATGCCGAGGTGGGCGCGCCGGTACGCCGGCACGCCGCGCACCGACCGTCCCTCGAAGAGGAGGTCGCCCGCGGTCGGCGCGAGCGTGCCGCTCACCATGTTGACGAGCGTGGTCTTCCCGGCGCCGTTCGGCCCGATCAGGCCGAGGATCTCGCCGCGCCGCAGCTGGAAGCTGACGCCGTTGACCGCCACCAGGCCGTGGAAGCGCTTGGTGAGGCCGCGGGCCTCGAGGATGGCGTCCATCTACAGGCGGTGCGCCCGGACGTTGTCGACGAAGTAGCGCCAGCCCGCCTGCCGGACGTGCGCCACCAGGTGGGAGATCCCGCGCGGCATGAAGACCACCGCGACCACGATGACGATGCCGAAGAACATGCTGGCGACGCTGGTGACCTTGGTCGCGAGGATCTCGGAGATGACCGACAGGATGAACGCCCCCAGCACCGGCCCGAGCACGCTGCCCGGCCCGCCGAACACCGCCATGATGATCATCTTGACGTTGAGCGCGAGGTCGAACACGCCCGCCGGATCGATGTAGGTGATGTAGTAGGCGTAGATCCCGCCCGCGAGCGCGGTGAACGCCGCCGAGAGCATGAACGCCAGCACCTTGTAGAGGGTGGTGTTGACGCCCATCACCGCGGCGCCTTCCTCGTTCTCGCGGATCGCGATCAGCCCGAGACCGAAGCGGCTGCGCGCGAGCCAGAACACGGTCAGCGTGGCGAGCACGAGCAGCCCGAGCGCGAGCTCGTAGAAGAGCGCCGCGTTCCCGAGCAGCGGCAGGACCAGCCCGATGTTGCCCCCGGCGAGCGGGAGGTTGGAGACGATCGCGGTCATGACCAGCGCGAGGCCGAGGGTGCAGATCGCGAAGTAGTGCCCGCGCAGGCGCAGCACCGCGAGTCCGAGCAGCCCGGCGAACGCGACGCCGAGGCCGAGGGCGAGCAGCATTCCGACCCAGAACGGCAGCTGGTACTGCGCCATCGCGATCGCCACGCCGTAGGCGCCGAGTCCGTAGAACACCGAGTTGCCGAACGACGGGTAGCCGGCGTAGCCGCCGATGATGTTCCAGCCCTGCGCCAGCGTCGCCAGCAGCAGCGCGCTGATGCCGAACTGCACCAGCACCGCGTTGCCGCACCACGGCAGCGCGGCGAGCAGCGCGACGACGGCCGCGAGGGCGATCCACCGCGCGGCGCTGCGCGCCGGGTTCCCGGCCCTCATGCCGTCCTGCCCAGCAGGCCGCTCGGCCGCGCGACCAGGACGAGCACGAGGATGCCGAAGCTCGCCACGTCGCGGTAGGTCGGCCCGACGTAGAGCGCCGTGAGCGACTCGACGATCCCGAGAAAGAGACCGCCGACGACGACCCCGAACGGATTGTCCAGGCCGCCGATGATCGCGATCACGAACGACTTGGCCGTGAGCGGCCCGCCGATGTAGGGATTGATCTGCGACACGGTGCCGTACAGCCCGCCCGCGACCCCGGCGAGCGCCGCGCCCAGGCCGAAGGTCAGCGCGTAGATGCGCTTCGGGTCGACGCCGTAGAGCCGCGCCGCCACGAGGTTCTGCGCCGCCGCCCGGATGCCCCGCCCGGTGCGGGAGTGGAGGAGGAACAGCCACATCGCCGCGGTGAGGCCGATCGCGATCGCGAAGCCGAGCGCCTGCACCAGGGGGACGGTCACGCCGCCGAACGTGTAGCTCGACCCGGCGTAGCGCGGGTTGATGGCGCGGTAGTCCGCCGAGAACCAGAGTTGCGCGAGATAGGTGAGGATCACCTCGATGCCGAAGGTGATCAGCAGGGTGTTGAACATCGGGCCGCGGATGACGAGGTTGAGGATGCCGCGCTGGATGAGATAGCCGGCCGCGAACAGCGCCGCCGCGGCGAGCGGCAGCGCGGCGAACGGGTCGACGTGCGCGCCGGTGAACAGGAAGTACGTCGCGTAGGCGCCCAGCATGATGAGCGCCCCGTGCGACAGGTTGACGATGTTCAGCACCCCCCAGACCAGCGCGAGGCCGAGCGCCATCAGGGCGTAGAGCCCGCCCAGCAGAACGCCGCTGACGACGATCTGGGCGAGCAGGGCCACCGGGCTACCAGGCCGACGCGGAAGGCGCGGCAGCCCCTTGCGCGTCGGCAGGCCCGGTGGCGCCCGGCGCGCGCTGCGTCCGGGCGCAGCGCGCGCGGTGGTCGACGCCAGTTGCAGCGTGGAGGCGCGGCATCGCGCGGCTAGTGATCGCCCCAGGGCGCGAGCGGGTACTCGAGCTTGTTGATGAAGGCGCCCGCGGCATAGATCGGCACCACCTTGTCGTTCTGGATCTGGACCATGGTCTGCGGCAGGCTGATCTGGCCCTTGTCGTTGAACGCCACGCGGCCGTACAGGCTGTCGAAGCTGACCCTGGCGAGCGCGTCGCGCACCTGCTGCGGGTCGGTGCTGCCCGCGGCCTCGATCGCGTTGACCAGGGCCTCGACCGTCGCCACGCCGGAGGCGGCGTGGTAGTCGGGCTCGTAGCCGAACTTCGCCTTCCACGCGTGCGCGAAGCGCTCCGCGTCGCCGAACCACCGGTCCTTGAGCTGCGCCGACGGCAGCCACGCGGTCATCCCGCTCGCGCCGTTCGCGTCCTTGCCGAGCGCCTGGCGGAAATCGGCGCTCGGGACGCCCACCGTGAAGGAGTACAGCTTCGGCCGCACGTCCAGGCTCTTCGCCTGGCGCACGAAGTTCAGGACCTCGGTTTCATGGCCGGCGACCAGCACCGCGTCGGCCTGCGTGCTCCTGATGCGCGAGAGCAGGGCGGCGAAGTCCGACGCGTTGGTGCTGTAGCGCTCGTCGAGCACCGTCTTCAGTCCGGCCTTCTTCAGCAGCTCGCGCGTGCCCTGGGCCACCGACACGTCGAACGCGTCGTCCGCGTAGAGCAGCGCCACCGTCTGCGGCCTGGGGTCGAGCTTCGTCATCGCCTCGATCGTGCTGCCGAAGTAGTCGCTCGCCGCCGCCAGCGTGCCGAAGATGTACCTGTAGCCGCGGGCGTAGATCTGGTCCGACGCGCCGCCCCCCTGCACCATCGGCACCCGGTTCTTCTCCGCGACCGACGAGTCGGCCAGCACGAAATTGCTCGCGAACGGCCCGAGCAGGAAGTTCACCTTGTCCTGCCCCAGCAGCTGCACGTACTGGCGCACGCTCAGGTTCACGTCCGACTGGTTGTCGAGGATCTTCAGCGCGATCTTGCGCTGCTCCGCGCCCACCTTGACGCCGCCCGCGGCGTTGATCCTGTCCACCGCGAACTCGTAGGCGTCCTTGTAGTAGCGCCCGGTGTTGGCGACCGGCCCGGTGAGCTGCACCGACGCGCCGAGGGTGACCGGCTGCGCCCACGCCGCCGCGCTGAGAAAGACAGTTGCCAGGAAGAACAGGATGCGCTTCATGTCGGATTCCTCTTCGGTGAGTCCCGGCGCGCGGGCCTCGCTCGCCCGCTCCGGGTGTTGCCCCCCATTCCCTTCAGACCATCGCCGGCAGGTCGGCCGAGCGCACCCGGTGGTCCTCGACCCGGCGCACGCCGGGCACGTTCTCCGCGGCGACGCGGGCCGCCGCCCGCTGCGCCTCGGAGTCGAAGAGGCCCCAGTAGTGCACGACGCCGTCGGTCACGATCACGTTCGACAGGCCGGTCTGCCACCACGACTGGTGCTCGAGCTCGGCGAGCAGCTGCCGCCGGATCGCGTCGTCGTCGCCCGCGCGCGCGGCCGCCTCCTGCGGCCCGCGCGCGGCGAGCGCCTGGATGAGGTTCGCGCGGCTGACGATCCCGACCAGCTCGGCGCCGCGCAGGACCGGGACGCGCTTGATCCGGTGCGTCTCGAGGACGGTGGCGATCGCGGCGATCGGGGTGTCCTCCGCCACCGTGATCGGGTCGCGCGTCATGATGTCGCGCGCGTGCGCGCCGTGCGACTTCACGTACTCGGCGGAGGCGCCGGGGCCGTCGATGAGCGCGAGCCACCACGAGCGCGCGGGCCGCTTGCGGTCGGTGCCGATCTCGTGCCGGCGCAGGAGGTCGCCCTCGCTCACCAGCCCGACCAGCCGTCCGTCCGCGACGACCGGCACCGCGCTGATGCGCCGCTCGAGCAGGAGCGCGGCGATCTCCCGCACGGTCGTGTCGGGGGTGACGGTGACGACCGGCGTCGTCATGACGTCCTTGGCGTTCATGGCCTGCCTCCTTTGCGTGCGCCCGGGCCGGTGCGCGTGGGCCGCGCGGGGCGGCCGCGCTCCTCGAGCACCTCGCGCAGCACGACCGCCTGGTTGTGGGTTTCGTCGCGCGCCCCGTAGACGAGGGTGAGCGGCGCACGGCGCCGCAACGCGTCGAGCCGCTCGAGGAGGTCGGCGCGCTGCGCGAGCTCGCGCCGGTACTTGGCGCGGAAACCCTCCCAGCGGCGCGGGTCGTGGCCGAACCAGCGGCGCAAGGCGTCGCTCGGCGCCGCGTCCTTGAGCCAGAGATCGGCGGCCACCTGGTCCTCGGTGAGCCCGCGCGGCCACAGCCGGTCGACGAGGACGCGCGTGCCGTCGCCGCGCGCAGGCGGTTCGTACGCCCGCTTCAGGTTCACCGGGCGGGGCGTGCCGCGCGCGGCGCGCGCTTTGACGGCGCTCATCGCGGCCCCCTCCGGGCCGTGCGCCCGGTCCGTGGTCGGTTCGCTTTCGGACCCGCGCGACGCGGCGCGGGCCGATCGTCGGGGTCGGGGAAGTGCGGCAGTTCGAGCGCCATGTCCTGCTCCTCGCACGGGTGCGCGGTCGGGCGGCGGAACCGCGCCCGCCCCTGCGCGTCCCGCGGCCTCCGGCAGTGCCTCCGGGTAGGGGGCCGGGGCGGCCCATACATATCGCGTTGCGACACAATATACATCGTGCTACGATACAGCGTCAAGTTGCACAGCAGCGCGAGGCCTCATCGGGTGACGTGGCGCAGGCCGTTCGAGCAGGCATGGGGCGTGCCGCAGGAGGAGCGCGGGCGGGGCGCGCGGCTCGCGCGCAGCGAGTACGCGCTGCTCGCCGCGTTCCGCTACGCGCTGCGCAGCTTCCTGCGCTTCAGCGAGTCGGCCGCCGAGGGGGGCGGTCTCACCGCCCAGCACTACCAGGCGATGCTGGTGCTGCGCGGCTGCCCGGAGGACCGGCGCGTCACGATCAACGACCTCGCGCAGCAGCTGCTCATCCGGCACAACAGCGCGGTCGGGCTGGTCGACCGGCTCGACCGGCAGGGGCTGGCGGTGCGCGAGTCCTCGCCCCTCGACAAGCGCAAGGTCTACCTGCGCCTGACCCCGAAGGGCGAGCGCATCCTCGAGCGCCTGGCGGACGTGCACCGCGAAGAGCTGCGGCGCATTGGGCCGCAGCTGCGCCAGCTCGTCCAGCAGGTGACGCGCGCGACCGCGGCGCCGCGGCGCAGAGCCTGACCGGCGGCGAGCGAGGCCGGTCCGGCCTCGCGCGACGGCAGGCGGCGCCTCCGAGCGCCGACCCCGCGCGATCCGCAGTATCCTGCGGCACCGTCGCGCGACCAACCCGCCGACAGGGGGAGATTCCCATGCCCAAGGCTTACTGGGTCGTCTGCTACCGCTCGGTCAAGAACCCCGACGCGCTCGCCGCGTACGCGCAGCTCGCCGCCCCGGCGGTCCAGGCGGCGGGCGGACGGTATCTCGCGCGCGGCACCCCGGCGAAGACCTACGAAGGCGGGCTCGACCAGCGCACCGTGGTGGTCGAGTTCGACAGCCTCGACGCGGCGCTGGTGGTGCACGGCAGCCCGGGCTACCAGGCGGCGCTGCGCGCGCTCGGCGACGGCGCCGACCGCGACGTGCGCATCGTCGAAGGCGCTGCCTGAACCCCCTTCTCCCCGCGAAAGGGCCCCCGCGATGATCCACGTGCTCGCCGTCGTGACCGCCAAACCGGGAATGCGCGCCGCGGTGCTCGACGCCTTCCGCGCGAACGTCCCCAACGTCCTGGCCGAGGCGGGCTGCATCGAGTACGGCGCCGCGGTCGACGCGGACAACGCGCTCGGCTCCCAGATCCGCTACGGCCCCGACACGTTCGTGGTCGTGGAGAAGTGGGCGAGCATGGACGCCCTGAGGGCCCACGCGGCCGCGCCCCACATGGCGGCCTACGGCGCGAAGACCAAAGAGCTGATCGCGAGCCGCGTGATCCACATCCTCGCGCCGGCCTGAGCCCGGCCGCGCGCGACGCCGCCCCGCACCCCAGGAGCCCGCCATGGCCGAACCGCAAATGGTCGATCCCCACGACGTCGTAATGACGGGGGAGAACTCCTTCATCCGGCTCTCGAACGACGGCGGCAAGACGATCGCCGACCGCGCGAGCCACTGGCGCGTGCTCTGGTCCCCCGCCGGCCAGGGGCACGTGCTCTTCATCGAGAGCGCGCTCACCGGCGAGGGGCCGCTCGTGTACGCCGACAACGTCGGGCTCGCGCGTTACCTGCAGCGGACGATCGAAGCGCTGCTGCACAAGCCGTTCGCCGACGAGTCGCTCCCGGTGATCGACGCGGCGTTCGACCGCGCCGGCAACTCGCTCAGCACGGTCGAGGAGCGCATCGCCTCCGACGACGGCGAGATCATCATGACCTGGTGGGACCTGATGGCGCCCTTCATCCTGACCATGCCGCCGGGCGCGATGGGGCGGCCGCTCGGCGTCTACAGCACCTTCCTGCCGGCGCGCGGCGCGCAGCTCGCGGTGAACGGGGAGGCCGCGGCCGCCAGGGTTTTCCTGCAGGACCGGTTCGGCAAGCCGTCCTCGAGCTGCTGCCTCGCGTGGTCGGAATCCTGGACGCGGCCGGCGGCCTGAACGGGCGCGGGTCGCGCGCCACCAAGTTCACGGACGGCCGTCGTCTCCCCGGCGGGCCGCGCGCGCCCGCGGCACAATCGCGGCAGGCCATGATCGCGCGGGAGCGCAACGCGACGCCGATGCAGCCGGACGACGCCAGTCGGGAAGTGGAGCGCCTCCTCGCGCCCGACGCGCGCGCGCGGCTGCCGCTGTGGCGCCAGCTCGTCCTCTACCTCAACCCGTTCGCGCTGTTCAAGGACGCGGCCCGCGGCCCCGCCCGGATGCGCGAGCGCGCGCTCGCCTACAACCGCGCGATGCGCTGGATGCTCCTGCCCTACGCGCGGCGCTGGAGCCTGATCGGCGCCGCCTCGTTCGCCGGCGTCCTGCCGGCCGAGGCGCTGGCGGCCGAGTCCTCGCTCTTCGTCATCCCGGCCGCGGCGTCGGCGCTGAGCGCGTGCGTCGCGCTCACCGTCGTCGTCTGCACCGTCACCGCCTACCTGCTCCTCGGGTCGCCCGGCGGGCGGCGATAGTCCCGCGTACGGCCAGGTCCCACTCCGCCTCCGCACGACGCGCCTTCCGGCGCGCGCGCCGCGCGCTCGCCGCCGCGCCGCTCCCCGCCCGCGTCCTCCTCGGCGCCGTTGCCGTGCTCGGGCTGTGGTTCGCGGCGAACGCCCTCTACCAGGTCGCGCGCAAGCCGACCGAGCTCTTCTTCCCGGTGAGCGGCGCGCTGTACAAGACCCCGCGCGAGACCTGGCGCGAGTACCAGCCCCTCTTCCGCTCGCGCTCGACCGCGACCATCACGCCCGAGTTCCTCGCCGCGCTCGCGCAGCTCGAGGCCACCGGCAATCCGCTCGCGCGCACCTACTGGCGCTGGCAGCTCGTCACCGACCCGTTCGCGCTCTACCGCCCGGCCTCGAGCGCGGTGGGCCTCTACCAGCTCACCGACGCCACCTTCGCCGAGGCGCGGCGCTACTGCATCCGCGACCACGTCGTGATCGAGGACGGGCCGTGGCACGACCCGCGCTCGTGCTGGTTCAACGGCCTGTACACGCGCGTGCTGCCGAGCCACGCGATCGAGCTGACGGCCGCGTACCTCGACCGGCGCGTCGCGACGACGCTCGCGCGCAACGGGCTCGCGCGCGCGACGCTGGCGCAGAAGCAGGACCTCGCGGCAGTGATCCACCTGTGCGGCGCCGGCGCGGGCGAGGCGTACGCGAAACGCGGACTGAAGCTCTCGCCCGGTCAGCGCTGCGGCGACCACGATGCCGCCGACTACCTCGCGCGGCTCAACGCGCTGAAGCGCGAGTTCGCGCGGCTGGCGGCGGGCGCATAGGGCGGCGCGCCGCCGGCGCGTTCGCCCGCGCCTTGCGCCACGCCTGCCGCAGCTTCGCGACGAGCCGCGCCCGGTCGCCGAGCACCTCCTGGTTGGTGAGGCGCAGGACGGTGAGGCCGGCCGCCTCGAGCGAGGCCGTCTTGAAGAGATCCCAGCCGAGCTGGAACGTGGAGCGGTGGTAGCCGCCGTCGACCTCGATCGCGAGGCGCACCTCGGGGAAGTAGAAATCGACGAGCCAGCGCTCGCCGCACACCCACTCGCGCCGGAAGCGGCCCTCGAGCGCGTGGCCGTTCACTTCGTTGAGGAGCGCTTCGAGCGCGCGCTCGGCGCGGGTCGGGCGCTCGCGGCGTGCCTGCGCGACGAGCGCGAGCGCCTCCGGGTCGGGACGGGCATAGCGGCGGCGCACCCGGGCGAGGGTTGAAAGCACGATCGACGCGTCCGTTCGCTATCGGGCTGCCCCCGGCGACGCTGCGTCACACGAAGCCGATCCTGCGCTTCGGCTTCGCCTCGGGCGGCGCCATCAGCCGGCGGATCGCATCGAAGACGACCTTGAACTGCCCGTCGTAGCGGGCCTCGGGCTCGTCCACCCGCGCGACGAGCGCCCTGTGCGAGGCGAGCACCTCGCGCAGCCGCACGAACGCGCGCACGACGTGGACGCTCGCCTGCACCGCGCGCGGGCTGTTGAGGACGTGCGCGGCCATGATCGCGCCGTGCTCGGTGAAGGCATGCGGCAGCGACGGCGAAAACTTCAGGCCGGCGAGGTGGTCGCAATTTGCGACCACCTCGGCCTTCTCCGCCCGGGAGAGCCGGAAGCAGAAGTCCGGCGGAAACCGCTCGGCGTTGCGCCGCACCTGCTCGTTGAGCCGCCTGGTCGGCACGCCGTAGAGCGCGGCGAGGTCGGCATCGATCATCACCCGCCGGCCGCGGACGACGAGGATCAGCGATTCGACGCGTGGTGCGCCTGCGACGGTCGAGGCTTTGCGTTGCGCGCGCGGGGCCATGGCGCCGTCCAGTCTGCGCGCCGGCGTGGCTCACGCGGTGAGCCCGTGTGCGCCCGTGAAGGCAACGTGCGCTCGAGACTTACCTAGACGATCGAACGCTAAAGCGACGTTCCACCAAGACGCATCGTGCGCAAATCGGGACTAGTACGGCGTCCCGTCCTTGTGCGTGTAGCGCCAGCGGCCCTCGGGGTCGAACACCGCGACCAGGTCGTCGTCGGGATAGACGGCGCCGTCGCCCGACGTGCGGTCGCCGACCTCGAGGAACACCACGTCGCGGTCGGTGAAGTTGATGAGATGGTGGGCGTTGCCACTGCCGGCCTTGAAGCCCGCGCACATGCCGGGGCGGAGCGGTGTCTCGCCTTCGTCCGTGACGAGCGTCGGCTCGCCTTCGAGCACGTAGACGAACTCGTCCTGCTTCGCGTGCGCGTGGCGCAGCGCCGACATCGCGCCGGGCGCGAGCCGCGTGAGGTTGACGCCGAAGTTGGTCAGCCCGAACGGGTCGCCGAGCGGCCGCTTGAGGCGGCCGGCGACGCGCGCGGCGAACGTTGCGGGGTAGGTCGACTGCCGCTTGCGCGGCGGCGCGTCGGCGGCGAGGAGGGCAGTCGGCGGTTGGGCGGTGGCTGGCGCGGGCATCGGGTCTCCTGGACGAGGGGGCATGCGTTCCCCAGGGTGCGAGTGTCGCGCGCGCTGCGCGGCGGTTCAAACGCAACCGGCGCAGGGGATGGATGCAGGGCGGGAATGCAACGGTCGCTCGACGCCGGACGACAACGGCTCGCCGCGGGCGCGCACTGCCCGTGCAGGCTCACCGCTTGAGCCAGTCGCCTCCGCATACTCCGGGTGACAGACCGAGCAGGAGGCGTCGCGAGTGCCGCGCCCCGAATACGAGCTTACCGCGCATGCGCGTACCGTTCTCGATGAGCGTGGCATCTTGCTCGATTGGCTCGAGCGCGTTCTGGTGAGCCCGGACCGCACCGAGTCCGATCGCGCCGATCCCGAGCTGCGGCACGCGATCGGACGCATCGTCGAAAACGACGACCGCTACTTGCGCGTGATCTACAATGGCACCGTCACTCCGTGGCGTATCGTCACCGCCTATTTCGACCGCGGATTGAGGAGCCAGCAATGAGGCTGCACTACGACGAGAAGGCCGACGCGCTCTATCTGCGCCTGGACGATTCGAAGATCGAGGAGTCCCAGGAGGTCCAGCCCGGCATCGTTCTGGACTTCAACGCCCAGAAGCAGGTCGTCGCGATCGAAGTCCTCCGCCTCAAGGAGCGCTTCCCGTCCGCCGACGTCAGACGGATCCGGTTCGAGGTCGCCTGAGTGCGCCTCGACCGCCGGAATGACGGGGTGTGTCCCGTGACGATCACGCAGCGAGCCTGAACTGCAGACTCCTGCCGAGCGCCGCGGCCGCCTTGCTCATGGTCGCGAGGGTGATCGAGAGGTCGTTGGCGTCCAGTAGCCTGCGGATCACGGCGCGGCTCGTGCTCATCCGGCGCGCCATCTCCGCCTGGGAGACGTTCGCCTTCTTCATCGCCTCCTCGAGCTCCCAGGCGAGGACGCGCTTGACCGCGACGGCGGTGGCTTCGTCCAGCCGTCCCTCCTCCCGGAGGAAGTCCTCGAAGTCGCTGCCGATGCGCGGATGGGTTCGCCTGCGGGCCATGGCTCCGGCTCCAGTCCTCAGAGTTGCTGCTTTCGCCGTCTTGCCACGGCGAGATCGCGCGCGGGCGTCCGCGGGCTTTTCTTGACGAACCCGTGCAG
>WBZO01005276.1_pt1 | contig 13265 bp, 7 predicted proteins | sample 5204261 | NCBI WGS metagenome assembly WBZO01 (sample SAMN12412400, study PRJNA552823) | activated sludge metagenome | isolation source: activated sludge from anammox sidestream of wastewater treatment plant... | place: USA: North Carolina | collected 2017-09
CTCGTGGGCGATGCTCGCATAGTCCTGCGGCTCGAGCTTCGTCGTCAGCGACGGGTCGGCGCGGTTGACGTCGGCGGCCACGTCGATGAGCACCTCGATCGGCGGCGGTCCACCCTTCGGATCCGGGGTGACCAGGCGCCGGAGCACCACGGCGAGCGTGCGGTTCGGATCGATCTCCTTGCCGCACAGCCGCGCGCCGCTCTCGTCGTGGACCTCGCCGAGCACGCGCGACATCACCTCGACGGCGGAGAGCATCATCCCGCGGGAGACGACCTTGCCCTCCTCGTCGAACACCTCGGGACCGGCCGCGTCCGCAGCCGCGTGGAGGAGGGCGGTCATGTTCGCGTCGTCCTCGAGCACCTGCAGGAGATCCACCGACGCCGAGAGCATCGCCCTCTGCGCGTCGGCCTCGCCGCTCTGGAGGAGGAACACGAGCAGCCGCTCGAGCTCGGTGCGCGCCGCCTCGTCGGAGACGATGCCGTCCATGACGTCCATGAGGGCGGCGAACGTGGGGCCGGTCACGACGTCCGCGATGTTCTTCGGCAGCTCCTCGCGCCCCCAGGCGCAGCCCTTCGTCGGATCGGGGCAGCGGGCGGCGATCTGCTCGCGCAGCGTCGCCACGAGCACCGGGATCATCTTGGCGATGGCCTGGTTCTTCAGCTTCGAGGTCTTGCCCGTGCCCTCGACGGCGAAGAGCTGGTCGACGATCTGCGAGCGGGCACGGCGCCAGCGCGGCAGTCGATCCGGCTGGTCCTCGAAGCGAGCGTCGAAGCCCTTCAGCGCGTCGATCAGGAGGTAGATCGGGGTGACCTGGGGGTTCTTCGTGCCGTCGTTCCGCGTGACCGCCGCGTCCCCGCTCCGCTGGCGAAGACCCTTGTTCTTCGCCGGATCGACCATCGCCTTCACGGCCTCGGCGAGCACCTTCACGCCGTCCCACGGCGTCGTCTTCGTGCACGCGCCCTTCGCGTCCCGTGTGTCGCAGTGCGGGATCGAGATCGTCTGGAGCTCCTTCACCGAGTCGAACAGCGCCGGGAAGAGGTCGCCCGCGAGCGCCTCGGAGACGAGCGGCTCGTAGCTCGAGGCGCCGTCCTGCGAGCACCACCGCGCGTCCGTCTTCGGCCGCGACGGATCGCACTCGTCCTTCGACTGCTTCGCGGAGCCCCAGTGACGGTGGAGCACGTCGAACAGCTCGACGAAGAGGAGGTTCGCGTCGTTCTTCTGGAACGCGCGCGCGAGCGGCTTCGCCGCCTCGAGGAACCCGAACTGCTCCAGCGGGAAGAGCGCGTCGGGATCGCGCTGGCGCAGCGTGCCTTCCATCGTCTGGCACTGACGGAGCTCGAGCTTCTTGCCGTCGGTGTCGGTGAACGGCAGCGGCGGGCACGCGAGGGTCGGGACGGGATCGAACAGGTCCTTCAGGAAGTTCCTCGTCTTCCCGTTCTGCGTGTCCCCGTCGTGGCCGGGGTACGGCAGGTCGAAGTACGCCATGCGGCTGATCGCCGGGACGGTGGGCTTGGTGTTGAAGCCATCGATGCCCGAGACGTCCTCGAGGAACGCATCGGCGCCGCCGACGATGCCGGTGAGCGGCGAGCTCACGAGCTTCTTCAGGCAGTCGTCGCGGATGTCGAGCTTCACCGTGCCGAGCGCGGCGTCGACGAGGTCCTGCGAGAGGTTCGTGATCCGGAGCATCCCGCACATGGGCATGGGGTTCGGCGGCGGATCGGCGCCCAGCGTGAAGCAGGCGGCCTGCGCGGCGAAGCTCGGGAAATCGATGCTCACGCCGTTCCACTTGATGTGGGCGACCGCGCCTTCCTTGGTGCAGACGCTCATGCCCTTCGTGTCGTGGAGCGCCGCGAGGAAGCGCTGGAACGCGCTCCGGTTCGCGCCCGAGTCGGCCTTGCTCCGATCGACGGGCGTCTTCATCCACTCGACCTTCCCCGTCGTGCGGTCGAAGGTAGGGCCGTTCAGATTGTTGCGGTCGTAGGTGACCTCGTCGCGCATGGACATGTACGCGATGGCGGAGCTCGGCAGCTCGAGCGTCGCGGGATCGCCGAACGCACGGATGATGTCCTCGATCAGCGCCGGCTTCTGCGCGATCAGCGTGACGACGTCCAGCATGTCGTCCCAGAGCATCGAGTCCTTCGGGATGCTCGCCTCCGGGTGCTTGTCGGCGATCGCCTTGATCGAGAAGCCCATGCCGACGAGCCGCGCGAGCACCTGCGGCTTGTCCTGCGCGAGCCGCTGGAAGAGCGCGAGCGTGTCGTCGGTCGTGGGATCGGCGAGGACCTGACCGACGCCGTGCACCAGATCGAGCAGCGGCGACGCATCGCCGCGGAACGCGCGGTAGGGGACGGTCACGCCGCCGTCGTACGTACGCGTGGTCGCCTTGCCCTCGTCGCGCGCGCCAGCGACGACCACGAGGCCGGAGAAGAGGTCCATCAGCGTCTCGTGCTCGCGCGCCGGATCGGGCTCGAGCATCGGGACGAGATCGCGCGTGAGCGAGGCGAGGAGCGTCGAGGACGCGTCGACGTACTCGTACGCGGCGACCCTGCCGGCCTCGTCGCGCTGGACCTTCGGTCCGGCCTTCGCGAAGTCCTCGAACGGCAGCGGCGCGGGCCCGCCGCTCGTCACGAAGCGCCCGAGATCGTCGACGTCGGCAAGACCGTCGCCGGTCTCGTCGACGAACGGCGGCGGGACGCGCCCGCCCTCCAGCGCCACCTTCGCGAAGCCGCGCGGGTCGCGCGCGACGATCCAGCGCGGCTCGCCGATCGAGAACGCGGGGTCGCTCCGGAGCAGGACGGTCCGCGCGAGCTCGAGGTTGCCGCGCGGTCGCGAGAGGGCGAGCACCGCGGGATCGCGCGCGTCCTTCGTCGCGACGAGCGGAGGAAGGGCAGGGGACTCCTTCGCCGTACGCAGCTCCTCGCGGGTGACCGCCATGAGCTGCGCGAGCGCGGGGTGAGCCGAGCCGCCGCTGCTGAGCACGCGGAGCAGCGCGTTCGCGAGCTCGACGATGCGCGGATAGGACAGCGCCGGGCGCGACACGCCCATCGACACGGGCGCGGGCCGGTAGCCGCGCCGCGCATCGAAGCGCGCGAGCGCCGCCTGCGCGTCGGGCGATTTCTCGACCTCGCGCATCACGCTCGTGAGCGCACGGGTGAAGTGCGGGATGGTGTCGTCGTCGTAGAGCGGCGTGAGCCGGCCGATCATCTCGCCGAGCTCCTTCTCGACCGGCGCCTCCGAGACCTTGCCCGGGCTGGGACCGCACGACTTCGTCGGGTCGGGGTTGTCGAGGTCCTTCGTGCCGACGGGCTCGCCGGTGAAGGCGAGATCGAAGGCGGCGACGAGATCGTCGCGCCGCCGCGCGAGCGCCTCGATGCGCGCGATGCGATGGGCGCGGTTCTTCTGCTGCTGCTCGATCGAGACGGGCTTGCCGCCCACGTCCTTCGCGTCGGGATCGAGCGGCGGGAGCTTGCCCACGTCGACCGTGTCGGCGAATGCGCCCTCGCCGTCGGCGTGGCAGACCGCGTGGAACGACGCTCCGGTGACGTCCTCCCGGAGGGCCTGCGCCCCGACGCGATCGCACAGGACCGTGTACATCTCGCGGCCGAGCGTCCCCCGCTTCGGGGTCGCGCGGCTGGTCTCGAATTCGCCCGCGCAGCCGGCGGAGACCGCGCATGCGAGCACGATGCACGATAGTGATGCTCGATCTCTCCCCACGCGCGTCCCTCCAGACCGGGCGGTCCGGGAGGTATAGTTGCCGGCCGGCCTCTGCGCAAACCTCCAGTTCCGTGCGTTTCGTATTCTCAGAATGAAGCGGTCCTTCCCCGTCCTGGCCAGCGTCCTCGTCGCGTCTGCATGCGCAGGGAGCGCGCCGCCGGCGGCCCGCCCGGCCTCGGCGGGCTCGAAGGCGCAGGCGGGCCCGGTAGCGGCGGCCCCGTCGGCTCCCCGGAAGGTGAACGGGCCTGGGCTGGCCCCGCGACGCGCCGTCGTGCGCGAGCACTTCGGGACCAAGGTGACGGACGACTACGCGTGGCTCGAGGACGACAAGGACCCCGAGGTCGCCGACTTCGGCGCGAAGCAGAGCGCCCATGCGCGCGCGCACCTCGACGGCCTCGGCGATCGCGCACGCATCGCGGATCGCGTCGCCGCCCTGAAGCGGACCTCCGCCTCGGACTGGGTCGGCGTCGTCCACGAGGGCGGGCAGCTCTTCGCCCTCGAGGACGACGGCAAGAAGCAGCAGCGTCCGTTGATGATGCTCGGCTCGGACGCCGATCCGAAGACGGCGAAGCCGATCGTCGACCCGAACGTCGTCGACCCCACCGGACACACCACCATCGACTGGTTCGTGCCCTCTCCCGACAAGAAGCTCGTCGCCGTGTCGCTCTCGAAGAACGGCACCGAGAGCGGCGACGTCCACGTCTTCGAGGTCGGCTCGGGAAACGGGGGGCCCAAGGAGAAGGGCGACGTCGTCACCCGCGTGCACGGCGGCACCGCGGGCGGCAGCCTCGCGTGGAACGCGGACGCCACGGGCTTCTTCTACACGCGCTATCCGCGCCCCGGCGAGCGGCCCGAGGCGGACGTCGACTTCTACCAGCAGGTCTGGTTCCACAAGCTGGGCACGCCCGAGTCCGCGGACACCTACGCCATCGGCAAGGACTTTCCGCGCATCGCCGAGGTCGAGCTCGTGCGCAGCGACGACGGACGATCGATCCTCGCCGTCGTCGCGAACGGCGACGGCGGCGAGTACGAGCATCACGTGCTCACGGGAGGAGCGGGCGCGAAGTGGGCGCGTCTCTCGCGCTTCGAGGACCTGCTCTCGGCGGCGACCATCGCGCCCGACGGCAAGGTCTACGTCGTTTCGCGCAAGGACGCTCCGCGCGGCAAGGTGCTCGTCTTCGCGCCGCCGTTCGATCGGCCGCCGGCCGTCGTGCTCCCCGAGGGCGAGGACGTGATCGAGAACGTCGTCGTCACGAAGAGCGCGCTCTACGTGATCGAGCTGGCCAGCGGGCCGTCACGCGTGCGCCGCGTGCCGCTCGGCGTGAAGGCCGAGCCCCTCGCGCGCGAGACGCACAAGCCCGCGCCCGCGTCGAAGAAGAAGCCCGCGAGGAAGCCCGAGCCGCCGAAGCCCCCGATCACCGTCGCGCCCGGCGAGCGCGGCGCCGTGGCCGCGGAGCTCCCGCTCCCGCCGGTCTCGAACGTCTCGTCCGTCGTCCGCGTGGGCGAGGACCTCCTCCTCCGCATCGAGAGCTTCCTCGATGCGCCGGCGTGGTTCCGCTACCGCGCGGGCGAGCATCGGCTGGTGAAGACCGCGCTCGCGAAGAAGCTCTCCTTCGACATGACCGACGTCGAGGTGATCCGCGAGACGTGCACGTCGAAGGACGGCACCAGGGTGCCGATGAGCATCCTCAAGAAGCGCACGCTGAAGGCCGACGGCAACGCGCCCGCGCTGATCACCGGCTACGGCGGCTTCGGGGTGAGCATCAAGCCGCGCCTCCGCCCGTGGTATCGCGCGTGGCTCGATCACGACGGCATCGTGGTCGAGACGAACCTCCGCGGCGGGGGCGAGCTCGGCGAGGCCTGGCACCGCGCCGGCATGCTGGAGAAGAAGCAGAACGTGTTCGACGACTTCGCGGCGTGCGCAAAGGCGCTCGTCGATCTCGGGTGGACGAAGCCTTCGCGGCTCGCCGCGTTCGGTCGCTCGAACGGCGGCCTCCTCATGGGCGCGGCGCTCACGCAGCATCCCGAGCTGTTCCGCGCGGTCGTCGCGCAGGTCGGCATCTACGACATGCTCCGGGCCGAGCTCACCAGCAACGGCCAGTTCAACGTCACCGAGTACGGCACGGTCAAGGACGCGGCGCAGTTCCGGGCGCTCCTCGGCTACTCGCCGCTCCACAACGTCAAGGACGGCGTCGCGTACCCGGCCTCGCTCTTCATGGCGGGCGCCAACGATCCGCGGGTCGACCCGTTCCACTCGCGGAAGATGGTCGCGCGCCTCCAGGCCGCGACGTCCTCCGATCGCCCGATCCTGCTGCGCACGAGCGACGACACGGGCCATGGCTCGGGCACGCCCCTCTCGGCGGAGATCGAGGAGACGGCGGACCTGCTCGCGTTCCTCTTCGCCGAGCTCGGCGTCGCATTTCGCTGATCGCTACTCCTCCATGACCTGCGGCGCGAGCGAGCTCCGCGCGTCGCCGTCCGCGTCGGCCGACGGGAGGAGCGCCCGCGCGCGCTCGGTGTACCAGCTCTGGAGCGGCACGTCGGCGGCCGCGCGAAAGTCCGCGAGCGCCTCCTCGCTCTTGCCGAGCTTCACGAGGAGGAGCCCGCGCATGGTGTGGAAGATCGCGATCTGGTGCGCGCCGCCTCCGCGCGAGGGGCCGGCCTTCGCGAGCAGATCCTCCGCCGCGGCCACGTCGCCGAGGCCGTGCTTCGCGTGCGCGAGGATGACGAGATCCTCGGGCTGGCGGGCGATCGCGCCGGCGCCCTCGAGGAGCGCGGCCGCGCGATCGAGATCGCGCCCGAGGAGCACGAGGAGCGTCGCCTCGAGCGAGCTCACCGCATACGTCAGGTTCCGATCGAGCGATCGGCGCTCGATCGCATCGAGGGCGGCGAGGGCCCTCTCGTGCGCGCCTTCCATGTGGAGGGTCAGGGCCACGGTGTATCGGGCGCCGCTCCGGACGCTCGGGAGGAGCGCGAGCCAGCTCCGCGCGAGCCGCTGGCTCTCGGCGCGCGCCTCGCCGTAGCGCCCGGCCTGCACGAGGCGGAGCGATCGCCAGACGCGCCGCGTGTCCCGAACGAGCAGCATGGCCAGCGCCATCGGGAGCGCCAACGAGAGCGCGAGGACGAGAGACGAGGACATGGCAGGCGGCGTGCTGACGCGCTGCGCCAGCTCCAAGGCGTCTCACGCGTTCGGAGGCGGGCCCGGGTCGGCCCCGCCATGGTATGAGGGCGGCCGCGCCCAGGGGAAGGCGCACGTGGAGGACAATCGTGAAACGCGCTCTGGCTGCCGCCGCACCCCTCACGTTCGCTCTCCTCGCCGCGTGCGGCAGCTCGGCGAGCGACGGCGGCTCTGCGCCGAAGGTCGAGGACGCGCCTGCCGAGCCCGCGGCCTCGTTCGCCGAGACCGTCAGCGTCGACGACGTCGGCGTGTACCAGGCGGTGAAGGTCTCGCTCGTCGCCGAGGGCGAGCGCGTGAAGAAGGTCAACGCGCCCGTCATCCCCGAGCGCCCCGCGCTCGTGCGCGTGCACGCGAAGGCGCTCAAGGCGCGTACGAAGATCAAGGTCGCGGCCGAGCTGCGCGTCGTGGTCGACGGCCGGCCCGATGCGGTCTTCGGCGCGAAGGCGATGACGCCGGTGACGCTCGACGACGCAGAGCTGAGCACGACCTTCAACTTCGAGGTCCCGGGCGAGGCCATCGCGCCGGGCGCATCGCTCCGCGTCGTCCTCCGCAACGAGGCGTCGCCGGAGGAGGTCGTGAGCTACCCGGACGACGGCAGCGCCCTGCCGATGAACGTCGGGCCGCTCGCGCCCACGCTCCGCGTGAAGTTCGTTCCGGTCCGCTACGACGCCGACGGCTCGGGCCGCATGCCGGACATGTCGCCGGGCGCGATCGAGAACTACAAGAACACGCTCTATCGCATGTACCCGACCTCGAGGGTCGAGGTCGCGGTCCGCGACGACATCCGCTGGCCGCTCGCCGTCAACCCGGACGGCAACGGCTGGGACCAGCTCCTCGACGCGCTCATCGAGACGCGCTCGGACGATCGCGTCGCAGACGACGTCTATTACATCGCCGTCTTCGATCCGGCCGAGAGCGCGGGCGCGTGGTGCGCGAACGGCGGATGCGTGCTCGGGATCGCGCCGCAGGCGATGCTGCGCGACGTGTACCTGCGCGTCGCGATGATCACCGGCTACCCCAACAACGAAGGCACGCTCGCGCAGGAGCTCGGTCATGCGATGGGCCGCGCGCACGCGCCGTGCGGCGGCGCGCAGGACGTGGACCCCGACTACCCATACGGCCGCGCGAACATCGGCGTGTTCGGCTGGGACATCGTCGACAAGGATCTCGTCGATCCCGGCTCGCGCGTCTTCGACTTCATGAGCTACTGCCATCCGACCTGGGTGAGCGATTACACCTTCGCCGGACTCTACGAGCGCATGGTGAAGGTCGAGCAGACGAAGCGCCCCGAGGGCGCCGAGCCCACCGGCGGCGCGGGCGGCGCGGAGAAGACCAAGCGGACCGCCAGCGTCCAGATCTCGCGCGTGCTGCCGGACGGGAGCGTCCGACCCGGTCCGCGCGTGCGTGCGGGCGACATCGCCCCCGACGCCTTCGGCTTCCGCAGCATCGCGGGCCTGGGGGGTGGGCTTCGCATCGATCCCCTGCGCTGATCCAGTGGGATAGGCGCGCCCAACGACCGCACGAGCGTCCGCGCTGGAGTTTCGCGTTGCCCCGCCCGCAACGCGATCGATTGCGGGTCTCCATCGCTGGCACGAGCCGTGCGAACGACTCCGGCGTCGAGACCATGCGTCCCGCCTACTCATGCGTCGTCGCTGCCGTCCTCGGCGCGCCCCTCCTGGCGTGCGGCCGGTATCTCTCGCTGGACGACGATCCGTCGACGGATCAGGCACCGGCGGAGCCGGAGGTCGTGCAGACGCGCGCACGCGACGGGGGGACCGTCGCGGTGCCCTCGTCCGACGACGGCGATGGCGGCGCGTCGGCTCCTTCCTCCGTCGATGCGGCCGCCGCGCCCGTCGCGCGCCGCGTCTTCGTCACGAGCAAGGTGTACACCGCCGACGACATCAAGGGCCTCTCGGGCGCCGACCTCGAGTGCAACGAGCTCGCGAGCGAGGGACTCCCCGCGCTGCACAACCGCCGGTTCGTCGCGTGGCTGAGCAACGACTTCGAGAACGCGCGGTCGCGCCTCGCGGGGACGACGGGGCCCTGGGAGCTGGTCGACGGCACGCGCGTCGCCGACGACGTCGCGCATCTGCTGGGCACGAACCCGCTCGCGAACGCCATCGACCTCGACGAGGACGGCGAGCCGGTCGACGGCTACGCGTGGACCGGGACGACTCGGTCCTCGACCGCGTACGGGATGAACTGCTTCGGCTGGACGACGGCGAGCGGGAGCGGCGTCGTGGGCGCGATCGTGCCCGATGCGTCCAAGTGGACGGCCGCGAAGACCGAGGACTGCGGCGCCAAGAAGATGGACGAGCGACCGAAGCACCACCTCTACTGCTTCGAGCGCGTCCCGTAGCTCGAGGCGCTAGAAGCGCACGACGATCGACTGCGGACCGAGCGACACCGCGCGCGATCGCGGCGCGGTGAAGAAGAGGATGGCGCCGCCGACGATCGCCGCCGCGCCCGCGCCGATCGCGATCGTCGCGATCGTCGCCTCCGTGCTCGCGTCGGAGCGAAGGCTCTTGCCCTCGGCGTCGCAGCGGTTGTCGACGCAGTGTCCGCTGTCGTTCGAGCGATCGTATTTCGACTTCGCGTCGAACGAGAAGTACGTGCCGACGCCGGCGCCTGCGATGCCTGCGGCGCCGAGCAGGATGCCGATCGTCCGCTGCGTTCCGCCGGCGGGCTCTTCGCTCGCGGGCGTCGGGGAAGCGGCCGGCGAAGGGCCCTTCGGTCCCTCCGTCGACTGCGGCTCGGGCTCGAGCGGGGGCACGCTCACCGTGGTCGTCGTTGGCGCCGCCGCGATCGTCACGATCGTCCTCCACCGCTTGCGGCCGGGCGCCGATGCGGTGATCTCGTGCTTGCCCGGATCGACGGGCAGCGGATTGCCGAGCTCGCTGGGACCGACCTCGAGCCCGTCGCGCGTCAGCGTGACGCCCGACGCCTTCGCCTGATCGGTCACGACGATCAGCAGCCGCGCGAGCCTCTTCTCGAGGTTCTCGGCCCGCGTGCGCGCGAGCTTCTCGCGCGGGTCCTTCTGCATCGCCGCTCTCGCGGCCGCTTCCTTGAACTGCGCCCACGCGCTCGCGGTCTGGCCGTTGTTCTCGTAGCAGTCGGCGAGCCAGAGGCTCGTCCCGATGCCTGGATCGAGCCGCAGGCTGTCGGCCAGCTTCGGGCACGCCTCCGCGAAGCGTCCCGCCTCGACGAGCGACTTGCCCTGCTCGAAGAGCGCCTGGGCGGCCGCACGCCGGTCCTCGGGCTGGGCATGCGCGCGCGGCGCCCACGCGACGAGCGCGAGGACGGCGACCACGATCGGCTCGCGCAGACGTCGCATCACTTGCGTTCGCCGAACATACTCCGATCGCCGGTGGATGGCGCGCCCGTCGTCGATCTCGGCGGCGCGGCCGTGCGCGGCTTCGGCGGCGTCACGCGCCGCCCGGCCGGCGTCGAAGTCGCCACCGGCGGCGCAGAGCTCGGCTCCTCCGGGGCAACGGGGGGCGGCGTCGCCTCCGTCACCGCAGGTGTGGCGCTGGCGATCGGGGCAGCGACGGCGGCGGAGGGAGCGTCGCTCGCCGTCGCGGGATCGCCGGGCGGTGCAGCCCTCTTCTTCAGCGCGACGAGCACGAGGAACGCGCCGATCACGGCGAGCACGGCCGCGATGCCCAGCGCGACGGCGATCGTCCCGCCGCGCCCCTCGCTCCTCGCGACGACGACCGTCGGCGCGTGGCGGCGCGGATCGAGCGCGGGCGGCGGACGCGCCCCGATCGCGATCTTCTCCGAAGGGCGCTGCGCATCGCCGGCGCGGAACGGTTCGAGCGCGGCGGCGAGCTCGCTGACGCTCCCGTAGCGATCGGCCGGGCTCTGCGCGAGGCAGCGAAGGACGACCGCCTCGAGGCCCGCGGGCAGGTCCGGGCGCACCGACCGGATCGGCGCAGGGGATCCGTTGCAGATTGCACGCATCATGCGCGAGGGCTCGTCGAGCGGGAATGGCAGCGTGCCGGTGAGCAGCTCGTGGAGGACGACGCCCATCGACCAGATGTCCGCACGGGCGTCGACGACGTCTCCGCGGATGTGCTCCGGGGACATGTACGCCGGCGTCCCGGCCACCGTCGCGTCCGTCGTGCTCCAAGCGCCGTCCGCTCCGGGACGGGGCACGAGCTTCGAGATCCCGAAATCGATGATCTTGAGGATCGGCGCGCGCGGGGGACGCTCGGCGAGGAACAGGTTCGCCGGCTTGATGTCACGATGGACGATGCGCAGGTGGTGAGCCTCGGCGAGGGCGTCACACGCCTGGAGCACGTAGTCGACCGCCTCGTGCATGGGGATCGCGCCGGACTGGACGCGATGCTCGAGGTCGTAGCCCTCGAGGAGCTCCATCACCATGTACGGCCCGATGCCCGCGCCCTCGCCGACGTCGTGGATGCGGACCACGTGCTCGGACTTGATCTTCGCCGCGAGGCTGCCTTCGCTCCGGAAGTGCTCGACGATCTCGCGGTCCGCGAGCACCTCTGGCCTCAGCAGCTTGATCGCCACGTGGCGGTCGAGGCCGAGCTGCTCGGCCTGCACGACGATGGCGATCCCGCCCTCGGCGATGACGCGCTCGATGCGGTACTTGCCGTCGAGGACGTCCCCGGTGCGGAACGCGCCGCTCGCTGCCGCAGGTGGCACGCCGTGTAGGCCGAGATGAGCCATCGCCCATCTCGAATCATATACCTACAAGCGGCAACACACGGTGAGCGGCTTTCCGGTCGCGAGCCCGCCCTGCGATCCTCCGCCCGAGGCCTCGCACGTCACCCCGGTCGCCGGCCCCGCGGGCGTATAGGCGAAGCTCGTCGTGCTGTCCTTCGCGAGGTCGTCCTTGGTGCAGGCCGTGCTCGGCACCGTCGCGACCTTGGTCCCGCCGGTGCAGTCGCTCTTGTCGCTGCCGAGGAAGCTCCCTCCGCAAGCCCCCTTCGGCTCGCCGCACGAGCATGCCTTGCAGCTACGGTCGTCCACGAGCTGCTTCGGATCGTAGAAGGTCCGCTTGGCGGGGTAGTCCGGCGGGCACACGTCCTGGCTCGAGCTGGCGATGCACAGGTTGCCGGCGTTGAACGGGAGCTCCGGCGCCGGCGCCGCGATCTTCCCGGGGGGGCACGACGCGGTGACGATCCCGCTGATCGCCGAGCAGAGCCGCGCGCTCCCGCCCCACTTGAACGGCGCGGGCGGATCGAAGGTCTTCGGCACGCACGGCGCCCCGGAGGGCTTCGCGTCGGAGAGCTTCTCGTACGTGGTCGTCGGGCAGCTTCCCCGGTCGATCGCGAGGCACGTGTTGCCGTTCTTCGCCGGCACGGGCTGCCCGCCGATCGGCCCGCACGGCGAGTTGCACGTCGCGTCAGTGAAGAGCGTCAGAACCGGGTTCGCGCACGTGTACTGTCCTTGCGGCTCGCACGCGCACGAGCAGCCGCCCGGCGGTCCATCGGGGTTCGCGGCGACGTCGTAGGCGGGCGCGAACTTCGCGTTGCAGTCGGGGAGCGCCGGCGTGCCGGGCGCCTCGTAGATCGCGAGCGGTCCCTGGAAGCCTTCGGGGACCGGCGGCACGCACACGACGCCCGGGGTGGTGGAGGGATCGAGGCCGCTCGGCCCTGGCGCACTGCCGCCGTCGGTGTCGCGATCGAGCGCGTCCTCGAATCCCCAGATGCTCGCGCACGACGCGGGCGCGAGCGCGGCGGCGAGGATCGGCACGACACGCGCTCGGGTCCAGAGAGGCACGAGACCATCGTAGCGTGCAGGGGAGCCTCGTTTCCACCTCGGGCGCCGCGCGGGTGCCCGGGCACGTCACCGTGCTCCGGAGTACGCGTAGAGGTTCGCTGCGTCCATCACGCCCTTGATGGTCCGCCCGTACCTCGGCGGGTCGTAGTTGTAGCCGGCGTCGGCGATGCCATCGACCCAGCGATCGACGGCGGCCTTCACGTCGACGCCGGCCGCTCGATCGGCGCGGTAGCGATCGGTCGCCGCCTTGTAGTTCGCCCAGTCGGCACGCGTCGCGAGCTTGTGCGACACGAAGAGGATCCCGTCGCGCAGATCGGCGAATGCGATGTACCGGTTGCCGACGTCCCACGAGGGCTGGCAAAAAAGCGTGTAGGATGCACGTCCGCCGGCCGCGGCTGCGGTCGTGTACTTGTACCCGAACGAGTTGTTCGCGAGCTTGGCGGTGCGGGTGAAGCCGTAGCCGCCCTCGACCGCCGCCATCGCGAGGATCGCCGCCGCCGGGACGCCGTACGTCTGCTCCGCCTCCTGCGCCGCGGGGGCATTGTCCACGATGAACGCGGACTTCTCCGCCGGGGTCGGGTGCCCGGGCTCGGGCGCGTAGCAGTCCCATCGCGGATCGTTCGGA
>WBZO01005278.1_pt1 | contig 13264 bp, 11 predicted proteins | sample 5204261 | NCBI WGS metagenome assembly WBZO01 (sample SAMN12412400, study PRJNA552823) | activated sludge metagenome | isolation source: activated sludge from anammox sidestream of wastewater treatment plant... | place: USA: North Carolina | collected 2017-09
CGAGTTCGCCCCCCTCCGCGCCTCCGAAGCGCTGCCCCTCCTGCTGCAGCAGGCCTACGCGCTTTCATTCAAGATACCGAAATACAATCAGCAGCTGATGAAGGACTACCTGGCCCTCGCGGCGGCAGTCCCGGTGTTCCACCTGCGGTATCGACGGTCGTTCGACGTGGCCGACGAGCTCTTCAACGCGATTGAGGGTCACCTCGCCGAAGCGGCAGGTGTGACCTGCCCAGGCGACCGGTCCTGATCCGGCACGTCCGCAACACCTGACACCGTTCTCCGATGGTCGGCCCTGCTGGTCGAGTCTCTGTCTACGGGAGGGTCTCCTCCCGGTTTACGTCCGCCGCGGACGTGGTGCTCGCGGTGCGGATGGTCGCCTGGGCCGCCGTGCTCCCCCTCCTCAAGGCGGTCGTTCCCGTGCAGTCGCTCGCGCGGCTGATGCACCGTCCCGCCAGGCCGGCTCCGCGCGATCCGGTCCGCGAGGAACGGATCGTCACCTTTGCCAGGTGGGCCGCCAGGCTCATTCGCTGGGACAGCGGCGGCAACTGCCTCGAGCGGGGACTGCTGGCCTATCGGTACCTGGGTGAGGCGGGCGCAACCCCGGTGCTGGTCGTCGGGCTCGACCGGGCCGACGGCGAGCTGATCGGCCATGCATGGGTACTCGTCGACGGTCAGCCCGCAGGCGAGAGCCGGGCCGCCCTCGAGCGTTACACGCCGGTCTTCGCCTTCACGCCCGAAGGGCGCCTGACCGACGTTCCACCCGCGGACGCATCCCCGTGCCCGTAGACCGCTGATGACTCGGGTCGACTCCACCGGGCAGGCGCTCTCCGCGTTCATGTGGGCCGTCGCAGCGGAGGCCCCGCGGCTGACCGTCGCGGCCGTCGCGCTCGCGCTGACAGCCGGCGTCTTCGAAGGTGTCGGACTGCTCGCGCTCGTTCCCCTCCTGCAGCTCGTCGGGCTCGACACCACCGGCGGCTCGCTGGGCGGCATCCTGCGCCTGTTCGAGGCGGCCTTTGCCGCGGTCGGCCTGGCACCCACACTCCCCGTCGTGCTGGGTACTTACGTCGGGATCGTGGCGCTCCAGGCCGTCGTCCAGCGCCAGAACGCCATCGTCCAGACCCGCCTGCGCGAGGACATCGTCCATGCGATGCGCACGCGCCTCTACCGCGCGGTCGCCGGCACCACGTGGGTCCATTTCTCGCGACGACGCGCGGCCACGTTCGGCGAGATCCTCACGCAGCGGGTGGACCGCGTCGCCAACGCGGCCTACTACCTGCTCGACCTGCTCGTCACCGGCGTCATGGCGGGCGCCTATGCAGTACTTGCCGTCACGGTCTCGCCGTCACTGACCGCCCTGGTCGCGGTTGCGGGCGCACTCATGCTGCTGGTCCTGCGGCACCGGCTCCATCTTGCCCGCGCGCGCGGCGCCGAGTACACCGCGGCAGCGACGCGGCTGCACACGGCCGCCTTCGATCATCTCGACAGCATGAAGATGACGAAGGGCTATGGGGCCGAGGCGCGCCATGCGGCGCAGTTCTCACGCCTCTCGCGCGAGCTGGGTGATGCGAGCGAACGTGCCCTGCTGACTTCGTCCACGACCCGGCTCTGGCTGGCCATCGGGTCTGCCGCGCTGCTTGCCGCCCTGGTCTATACCGCCAGCGCCCTCGTGGGCATGGCGCCCGCCACGCTGTTCCTCCTCATCTTCCTTTTCGCACGGCTCGTCCCCAGGTTGACGCTGATCTACGAGAAGGCGCAGGTGATGCTCGGCGAGCTGCCGGCGTTCGAGACCGTCATGCGGGCCGAAGCCGAGTGCCTCGCGGAGGCGGAGCCGCACGTCGACGCCCACGAGGACATCGCACTCGATGCCGCCGTGACCTGTGAGCGGGTGACGTTCGGATACGGTGGCGACGGTTCGCCAACAGCCCTGCACGACGTCACCCTGCGCATTGCCGCGCACGCCACGACCGCCATCGTGGGACCCTCGGGCGCAGGGAAGAGCACCCTGGCCGACCTGCTGATGGGACTTGTCACGCCGCAGTCGGGCACAGTTCGGGTCGACGAGATCGCCCTGACGCCGGACCGGCTCCAGGCGTGGCGGAGCCGGGTTGGCTACGTTTCGCAGGACACGTTCCTGTTCCATGACACCGTGCGTGCCAACCTCCTGTGGGCACGCCCGGACGCGGATGACAGTGCGATCTGGACGGCGCTCGAGCAGGCGGCCGCCGCCGACTTCGTCCGCCGGATGCCCCAGGGGCTGGACACCGTCGTCGGTGACCGTGGGCTCCTGCTCTCGGGCGGTGAGCGGCAGCGGTTGTCCCTGGCCCGCGCGCTGCTGCGGCAGCCGCAGGTGCTCATCCTGGACGAGGCCACGAGCTCGCTCGATTCCGAGAACGAACGGCGCATCCAGGAGGCCATCGAGCGCCTGCACCGGCGCGTGACCATCGTGGTGATCACCCACCGGCTGTCCACGATCCGGAACGCGGACGTCATTCACGTCCTCGAGCGCGGCACCATCGTGGAGTCCGGGACCTGGTCGTACCTGCAGCGGGCGGGTACGGGCCGGTTCCGTGCGCTCCTCGAGGCCCAGGGGCTTCACGAGGCTGTGTTGCCCGCGGTCCCTGCCCCCTCCTCCGACCCGGACGGCGTGGTCGGCTCATGACACAGCCGACCTCTCCAGCTGCACTCGAACATGTGATCGCCGCGCTGCTGCGCGGTGAGCCACTCGACCGGCGGCAGCTGCGGCACTTCGGGGCGGCAGCCATCCACGAAGCGGCGAACCTGCACGAGGTGCTGCCGCTCATCGCCGATCGACTCGCCCTGGTGCCCGAACTGCCCGTCGACTTCAGGGAGCACTTCCTGGAGGAGCTGCACCGGATCACCGCCGTTGATCTCGCCCTGGAGGCCGAGCTGCGGCGGCTGCACCGTGCGTTCGAGGCCGCGCAGGTGCCGCTGCTGCTCGTGAAGGGCAGTCACCTGGCCTATACGCACTACCCGCGTCCCGACCTTCGTGCCCGTGTCGACTCCGACGTGCTCGTGGCGCGCGGCGACCGCGACCGGGCCGAGGCGATCCTGGCCGGGCTCGGCTATGCGGCCCCAGCCAAGCTCTCAGGCGAGCTCACCGCCACCCAGAAGACGTACATCCGTACGGCCGACGGAGCGGACCTCCACGTTATCGACCTGCACTGGCGGCTCGCCAGCCCGCAGGTGTTTGCCCGGGTCCTGTCGTTCGAGGAGCTGTACGCCTCGTCGGTCCCCATCCGCACCCTTGGTGCCGCCGCCCGCGGCCCCTGCGATGTGCACGCGCTGGTCATCGCCTGCATGCACCGCATCGCACACCACCACGACGAAGCCGACCGCTTCAAGTGGCTGCTCGACATTCACCTGATCGCGTCCGGCCTGTCGCCGGCTCAGTGGGAGGCCTTCCTCGCGCTCGCCCTGGAGCGCGAGGTGTCGGCCGTGTGTCTCGACGGGCTGCAGCGCGCGGCGGAGTGGTTCCACACCGTGATCCCCGCGGCGGTGCTCGACGATCCGCGTCTTCCTGACGCCCGTTCCCGTGAAGCCACGGCGGAGTTCCTGCACGTCCGGCCCCGCGCCCGCGAAGTGCTCGACGACCTGCGGGTGGTGCCGACCTGGTCGGGCCGCCTGCAGCTGCTCCGCGAGCACATGTTCCCGGAGGCGACGTACATGCGAGAGGTCTACGCGCCGGGCAGCCGCCTCCCCCTCGCGATCCTGTACGCGCTTCGCATCGTTCGGGGTGCCGCGGCGTGGATGCGCTGACCGGGTCCCGCGCGCGCCTCTGGTTCCTCGCTGCGCTGGCTGCGGCGAACATGATCGCGGCGGTGCTGATCTTCCGCGAGGACGACTTCCGCACCGTCCACGGATGGACCACCGCCTGGCTCATGCACGCCTCGGACATCTACGGCACGCGGATCTGGGCCACGGACTATCCACCGAATGCCATCGTGCTGTTCTCACCGATGGCGCTGCTGCCGTACGGCGTCGCGTCCTGGTCGTGGCTCGTTGGTGCCATGGCCCTGGCCGCCCTCGCGCCCACCCTCGCGGCCCGCTCGATCAGCGACGACGCATCACGTGAGGATCTGCTCCTCCTCACGGTCACGTTCCTGGCATGGAGCGGGACGCGAACGCTGCTCCAGTTCAGTCTCGTCACGCTCTGCCTGTCACTCGCAGCCGTGCGCCTGGCCGACCGGCGGCCTGCGCTGGCAGGCCTCCTCCTCGGTCTCGCGATTGCCAAGCCGCAGGTGGCCTTCCCGTTCTGCCTCTGGACCCTGATGACCGGCCGCTGGCGCGTCGGCCTGGCAGCGACGCTGACCGTCGGCGTGCTCTGGGGCGTTTACTGCCTGCGTGCCGGCGCCACACCCGTGGCCGTGCTCACCGGATACGTAGCCATCCTTGGATCGATCTACACGGGGCGGGAGCGACTGACCGGGTTCTCGGAGCTGAAGACGCTGCTCCCCGACCACCTCGTGGACACGTGGGGTGTCGCGATCGCCGTGGCGCTCTTTGCGACCGCGGCAGCTGCGGCGCTCGTCGCGAGCGCACGCGCGGGGCAGGTAGACGGCAGGCGTCCGAGCATGGACCTGCTGCCGGCCACGGCGTCGGCGGCGGTGCTCCTCGCCATCCGCCACATGTCACTCGCCTTCGTCACGCTGCTGCCGGCGGCGGCGTTCCTTCTCCTGGATGGGGACGAGGAGACCCGCGCGCGGCGCCGACCGTTCTTCTGGGTCCTGCAGGCAGGTCTCATCGTCGATCTGCCAACCCTGCAGCACCGGATCGAGCTGTCGGGACTGGCGATGCCCTGGCTGGGACCGCTGCTGCTCCATTTCGACCGCCTGCTCATCTCAGGCTGCTTCGTCCTGCTCGTCCTGATTCAGCTGAGGACCCGGGTGACGCCCACGTCGTCGTTGGCCCGGGCGTGACGGTCAGCCCTTCGAGCGGAGCTGGGCTGGCACGAACAGCGTCAGGGCGAGCAGCACGACGAACAGCACGGCGTTGCCCGGCATCTGCAGGCTGAACTCCACCATCGCCTGTACCGCGATGAGGGCGAGCCCCGCGGCGGCACCGACCCGGATCCAGTGCAGCTCGACCCCATCGTCGCGCGACGACAGGCGGCTTCGTGCCGATCGGATGATGGCGATCAGCCCCAGCAGGACGAGCGCAAGCACGACCACGCCGCCCTCGACCAGCAACTGTACGTAGTCGTTGTGTGCCTCGTTGTAGTGCAGCCGGCGCCCGGTCGCGTCGGGCTCCTCGTACCGCATCGTCGCGGTGCCGAATGTATCGAGCCCGGAGCCGAGCATCGGGAATGCCGGCACCATCCGCGCGGCCATGCTCCAGATGTCGAGCCGCATGCCGATCGATTCGTTGTCGGAGACGAATCGATCCAGGCGGGCATCGCGCCCGGCCCACGTGAGGGCTCCCCCGAGCACGACGACCGTGGCAACACCAGCGATCGCCATGGAACGGAGCGAGCCGTGGCGTCCGGCCGCGACGGTCGCGCCGATGAAGAGCAGGGCCAGGCAGCCGATGCCCGACCGCGACCCGGTCATCAGCAGCGACAGAGTCATCACGGTGGCGGCTACGAGGTAGAGCATCATGCGGCCGCCCTCTGGCTCGGACATCCAGAGGAGCAGGTCGCGGATGTCGCGCAACGGGCGCGTCAGCGCCTTCACCTGCGCCGTGGCCAGGCCGAGGGTCAGCGGGATTGCCATCAGCATCCACCCGGCGAAGTGGTTCTTGTTCACGTACGGGCCGAACGGCGTGCTGAGGACGTACTCGGGCTGCCAGAATCCGTAGATCCGCATGCCCAAATACGCGTTGTCGCCGAGCAGCGCCTTCTGCCCGATGCCGACGACTGCGAGCAGGCAGCCGATGACCACGATTCCGCGCGCACAATGGCCGGCGATCGTGCGGGACAGGACGCGCAGCAGGCCGGCCAGCAACAGCACCAGCGAACCGAAGAGCAGCAGGGCGGTGACCGTCAGGCGGGGCGCCAGCGAGATCGGGTGACGCAGGTCCGCGACGGCCCCCGTCAGTGGATCGATGCCGCGCGACCAGGCGAAATCGTACTGCGCGAGGTGCGCCACCGTACCGGGGCTGACGGTGGACAGGATGCTTCGCGGCAACGGCACGAGCTGCAGCAGGCCCACGGCGGCGACTCCCGCGAACGTCAGGAGCAGCAGCCGGTGAGGCGACCACAGTGGCCGGTCGCCGATCGCCAGTCCCGCCAGGCCGAGCACCGCGCAGCCCGCCGCCAGCGGCGTGTAGGCCCATGGGTACACGGCGCCAAACGCGAACGTACCCCAGGCCACCAGCAGGAGGACGCCTGCCATGACCACGAGGGCGCCGCGGGAGGCCCGGGAATGGCTGCGACTACCCGATCGCGGAAACGACGACGCGTGAGGCAAGTTCCTTGACCAGGAGGCGGCGCGCCGGTGGATGCTTCAGCAGCGACATGATGAGGTGGCGGTGCTGGTTGAAACGGGCCGTGCGCCGGATGATCGGCATCACCCCGTTCGTGTGTGCCAGCTCGAACATCCCGTCGATGGCATCATCGTCCATCTGTTCGGCCAGTTCGCGCAGGGTCAGTTGGGCGCGCAGTTCGGGCCCGAGCCGCCGCTGCCACAGCTTCTGGTAGCGCTCGAGGAAGCCGGCGTCGAGGGTGTCGTTGCGGAGGGCAGGCGCGAGTACGTCCGCTGCGAGCGAGGCGCTGACCAGGCTGTAGTAGATGCCCCCGCCGGTGGTTGCCTTCACGATGCCCGCCGCGTCGCCGACCGCGATCACCCGATCCGCGAACGTGCGGTCGAGCGGGGCGAGGGGGAGCATCTTCTGGCGGGGAGCAACCGCGGTGTCGGCGGGGAAATGCATGCCCCAGCTCTCGCCGACCTGCAGCGCGAAACGCCTGAAGTAGCCAGCGGCATCCGCATCGCACATCAGGCCGACCCGCGCGTACGCGCCGCTGCGGCGCTGGACCGGCACCACCCAGGCGAAGCCGCGTGGGGCCACGTCGTTGCCGAAGTGCACCTCCACATCACCAGGGCGTTCGACCGGTACTTCGAGCTGTGCCGACCTCAGGTAGGCGGCCGGCATCCCGAGGCCGAGCCGACGGTGAAGGGCGTAGTTGGCTCCGCACGCCAGCACGCAGGCCCGACCGGAGTGCGGCTTTCCGCCGGCCTCGACGCTGACACTGTCCGGCGTGACCCGGATGGCGGTGATGCGTGCGCCGAGCCGCATGTGGACGCCGGCCGTGCGCGCGCGGTCGTGCAGGTTCTGATCGAACACCGCCCGGTCGACAACGAGCGCCTCGGTTGAGGGAGTGGTATACGAAATCGTCTGGCCCGAGGGCGAGTGGAAGCGGGCCACCGACAGCGGGTTCAGGATGGACGTGCGCGGAAGGTCGAATTCGTCGAACGCCTCGACCGCGAGCACGCCCGTGCAGTGGACGGGCTGACCCGTCACAGCATGTTCCTCGAACAGCGCGACATCGAACCCGGCGCCGGCCAGCCGTGCGGCGGTGAGCAGCCCTCCTGGTCCGCCGCCTATGACAATGACGTCATGCATGCGAGGTCTTAGCGTAGCGCAGAGCCGTGATTCCCGTCACAGCACGCCGGTGCACAGGCGTGCATCTCCAGTGGGGTCGTCGCATTGCCCGGAACGAGACAGCGTTGCATCAGGACCCTCTCCGGTTATCGGCCGGAAGGGGTAGCCGCGGTAGCGGGCACGCGCCACAGGAACAGACCCTCGGCGAAGGCCTCTGCGGGACCGAGGCGGAGCGTACCGAGCGACCGGCCGGCGAGGGTGTCCACCATGCGCGGATTGCGGTACTCGAGCGATTGCAGGTCCAGGTTGGGTAGGAGGAACAGCCCGCCATTGAAGAGGACATACTCGATCGGCGTGCCGCGCTCGCGCGCCCGCGCGAGCAGCGCAGCGGGACCCTCCTGCTGCATGCGCTCCACGAGCCGCCGGTTCGACGTCAGCATGTCGGCCGCCACCACCTGGTTGCGGGTGTAGAAGGCGAGTGTCCCCGGCCACTCCGACACCAGGATCGTGGCGCGCTCGATGCCGAACTGCCGGACGAGGCGGAGCGTACGGAGCCCTTCGAGGCGGAACTCATCTGGGGGCGCGAGGCGGGTGGCCACCAGCGCCGCGCCCAGCGCCGCCACCGCGCTCCACTGCAGGACCTGGTCCAGGCGTGGACCGACCACGGGGGCTGTCGCGCACGCGAGCGACCAGGCCAGCAGCACGATCGGGAGCAGGTAGTACCAGTACCAGAACGTGAAGCCGGCGGTGAAGAATCCCGTGTAGATCGCGTGCAGCACCGTCCCGGCGAGCAGGGGATAGAGCAGCGATCGGATGCCCGTTAGACGCCGGCGCATCGTGAGCGCCGTGAGCGCGCCCACCCCCACCGGGATCCACCCGAAGAGCACGCTGTATCCGGACCACATGACCACGAGGCCGCTGCCCGCTACCACGAACGACCCGACGTTCGGCAGGGGGAAGGTGGACTTGAGGAACCCGCTCACGGGCACCATCGAGCCGAAGAAGACCAGGTTGCTGCCGACGTAGGCCACGAGCGGCACGGTGCTGGCGAGCAGCATGCGGGCGGCGACGCCCCGGTCCTTGTGCCTCCACGCGTACCAGCCGAGGAACGCCGCCACGTAGAACACGTTGTCCAGTCGCGCGAGGCAGACGCCGGCGGCCGCAAGCCCGGCGAGGACCGGACGCGGGCGTCCGTCGTGGTCTTCGTCGCTGACCACGCGCGCGAGCACCGAGTGCATGAGGAACGCCGCATGGGCCTCGGAGTAGAGCAACCCGAACGCCGCCAGGAACAGCACCGGGATGCACACCACGGCGGCGCGGGGTAGCTCGGCCCGCTCGGCCACGCGTGCGAAGTTGAGTGCCCCGACTGCGGTGATGACGGCCACTAGTGGCACGCCGAACGCGGGCGCACGGAGCAGGTCGGGCGAGATCCACGATACGACCCAGTCGTACCCCGCAAGCAGGTAGAGCCAGAGTGGATGGACGCCGTTGGTCGGCTCCGAGCCCCAGAAGCTCTGGACGCCATGCAGGGCCAGGTTCCTGGCGACGACTGCGTAGAAGTAGCAGTCCTCGGCGATGAAGACGATCGGGTTACGGAGCCAGAAGCTGGTCGCGAGCAGCAGGGCTGCCAGCACCGCGGGATGGCGTCGAAGATGGGACAGGGCTAGACCTTGTCGCCGCGATGTTCCCAGCGGCCCCGGAACGTGATCCAGAACGACAGCAGGATCAGGCGCACGTCCAGCCAGAAGCTCTCGCGCTTCGCGTAGACCCGATCGTACCGGAACTTGTTGCGGCGTCCGACATCCCGCGGCGCGTAGATCTGCGCGACCCCGGTGAGGCCCGGGCGCATCCGGCACCGGTCCTGATAGCCCGGGATGTCCTCGAGCGCGATGAACTCCCCGCCGTCCGACTCGATTTCACCTGGACGCAGCGCGCGCGGTCCAACGAAGCTCATGTCGCCACGGAAGATGTTCCAGAGCTGCGGCAGCTCGTCCATCGCCGTCGCACGCATCAGATGCCCGATCCGTGTGATGCGCGGGTCGCGCTCGGTGGCCTGCAGCGCGCCGACCACGGCCTCGGCGTTCGGGATCATCGATCGGAACTTGAAGACGGTGAAGACCTTGCCACCCTCACCAACGCGGTCCTGCGTGTAGAACACCGGCCCGCCGTCCTCGTACTTGATCAGGGCGGCCAGCCCCAGCCAGATGGGCGAGGACAGCATCAGGCCGATGCCCGACAGGGCGATGTCGAGCGCCCGCTTGCCCATCGGCACGTCCACGGGCGGCAGCACCGTGGCGGCCCGTCCTGCTTCGAGCTTGCCGCCGTTCACCAGCACGCCCGTCCCGCTGTTGGATGATGCGTTCATCTGTATCGGAGTATCGGCTCGAGCCCCGGGCCCGGACAGCCACAGTCTAGCCGCGGCGGGCCACCGCAGCGTAGAGGCTCGACGTTTGGTCGACGAGGCGCCGGATGGAGAACTCGGTTTCCACGCGCTGCCGCCCCGCGTCCCCCATCCTCGCCCGCCGCTCCGGATCGTCCAGCAGCGTCCGGAGTGCCGCCGCCAGTGCCTCCGCATCGCCCGGAGGTACCACCAACCCGGTCACGCCATGCTGGTTCACCCAGGGCACGCCTGACGGCAGGTCGGTGCAGATCACCGGCCTGCGGCACGACATCGCCTCGATCTGGACCATGCCGAACGCCTCTGCCCGGGTGATGGAGGGCAGCACGAACACATCGCACGCGTTGTAGAGCGCGGCCAGTTCTTCCTCGGAGGCATTGCCCGCGAACCGCACGCGGTCGGCGATCCCCAGGCTGGCCGCCTGCGCCTCGAGCGAGGTACGCAGTGGCCCGTCACCGACAACCACGGCGCCGGCGTCTACCGCAGCCAGAGCCCGCAGGAGCACGTCCACCCCCTTGTACGGCACGAGCCGGCCCACGAACAGCACCATCGGTCCGGGAGACGCACTGCGCAGCGCCTGCACCCGCTCCGCGCGAGCCGGCGTCAGCGCATGCTGATCCGGGTCGAGCGCGTAGGGGATCACGACGCACTTCGACCGGAAAGGCGCAAGCTCCGCCGCGAACTGCGCCACCTGTGGTGATGCGACGACGATGCGGTCGGCCAGGGTGAGCATGCGACGGAGGAACGGACGATAGAACACCTTGTACTTCCAGGCGGGGCGCACGACCTCGGCATGAATCCAGAAGATCACCCGCGCCCGTGGACGGGCGATCAGATGCGACAGGAGCGCCACCGGGTTCGGCTCGTGGATCACCATCACGTCGGCATCGAGACGCCTCATCCAGACGGGGAACGTCGGGCACACGGCGACGGCCCCGACGCGACGGACTGCACCGACACGCGTAACCGGTACGCCATTCACCGTCTCCTGGACCGTAGCGTTCCCCTCGTTCGCCACCAGGACGTGGTTGTCGACGGTGCCGCTCTCGGCCTCAGCCAGGACCTGGAGCACTTTCTCCATGCCGCCGCGAGCCGGTGGATAGAACTTGCCGACGTGCAGGACACGTGGTGGCGTCATGACGTCACCCTTCCGGCGAGGCGCGCATACACCGACCGCATGGCCTCCGCGTGCCCCGGCCACGAGAACAGCGCCGCGCGAGCGCTACGGGCAGCCACGGCTGCCGAGCGTGCCTGCGGGTCGCGTTGCGCGTCCGCCGCCGCCAGTACCTCGTGGCACCAGGCCGCGGTGTCGTCCATCGGGACGAACCGGACCGCATCGCCGCCTACTTCGCGGAACACCGGCAGGTCGGTGGCCACGACCGGTGCGCCGCACGCCAGCGCCTCCACAACCGGCAGGCCGAACCCTTCCCGCTCGGACGTGGTGATCACCACGTCCGCTCGCCGATACAGCGCCGCGAGTTGCGGTGTTCCCAGGAAAGGCATCTGGACGATGCAGTCGGTCAGGCCGAGACGTGCCGCCTGCTCCAGCTGTTCGGGCGTCAGGCGCCCGCCAGCCTTGATGAGGCGTGTGCCCGGCACCTGGCGCCGTACGGCGGCGACCACGTCGAGCAGCCGGTCGATCCGCTTGCGCGGAATGCACGTCCCCACGTGCAGCAGGTCCAGCGTCGGGGCTGACGCCCCGAGTGCCTCATCGGCCCACCGGGCCGCATCCGGATCGGGTGCGACGAGGAAGGCGGGGTGCACGCCATTGGGCACGACGATGGTGCGCTCCGGTTCCAGCAGGCCGTAGCCGAGCATTTCGTCACGGGTCGCCGCGCTCGGGCAGGTCACCACTGCCGCCGCCTGCAGCCCGCGCAGGACGCGCCGCACAATCGCGCGTGGCAGCCGCGAGCGGTTCAGTGCGGGGTTCACGATCGGCAGGAACGCGTCGGCATCATGGCAGGTCACGACCGTCCGCGCGCGGTCCACCTCGGCGACCAGGTGCGCATACGAGTGATCCACCACGTGGAAGACGTCGAACCGCGGGGCGACCGTACGCAGCCATCGCGGATAGTCCCAGTAGCGGTTGATATAGCGCGCCAGGAATGGCCGGCGGCGCATGCTCGGCCGGACCAGTGTGGGCATCACGCCTGGCCCCGCCAGATGGGCCAGCACCATGTCGGCCACGAGGTCCATGCTGGGCCAGCGCTCCTCCAGCAGGTCCGCGACAATGGCCACCCTGATCGGCTCGGCGCTCACGGACGGGGCCGGCAGATCATCCAGGCCTGGCTGCTGCATGCGCCGCCCAGCACGTTGAAGGGGGAGAACATCCGCTGCTCGATGACGAACAGGTCCTCGAGCCGCCGCTCGACCGCATGCCAGTTGAAGCCGTAGTGCGAGTGGAACTGTGCCGGCACCTCGCCGTACAGCGGCCGCACGACCTGCGTCTGCTTCGTCGCGAAGATCATCCGCAGCGCATCGCGGACCGGGTAACGCTCGTAGTGCCGGTAGTCGCTCAGACGCCGCCAGCCGGCCACGGTGCGGACCACGTACTTCAGGATGAAGGCCGGGCCCGTTTCGATCGGCACGCTGACGATCACGCGGCCGTTCGGCGTCACGAGCCGGCGCAGGTCCGAGACGACTGTCTGCAGCGCCTCCGGCGGACAGTGTTCCATCACTTCCATGCAGGTCACGACATCGTACGCCGCGTCGTGCGCCGCGCCCTGCAGGGCCGAGATTTCGCAGAAGGTGACGTTCGGCACCCCATGGAACCGGCGCGTGCAGTCGTCCACCTGCTCGGGTGCAATGTCGGCGCCCACGCACGACGCGAAGTGGCCGGCTACCATCGCGAGGAAGGTGCCGTCGCCCGCTCCGTAGTCGAGCAGCCGGCCTTCCGGGTTCCGCCCGGCCAGGGCCACCGCGGTCGTGAACCGTGCCCGGTGACTGAAGGCGATGACCGATGACGGGCAGTTCAGCTGCTTGTCGGCATAGTGCCCGTCCGCGACCGTGGTCACAGTCTGTTCCATCTCCACATGTGCGTTTTTCGGCATGAGTGGCAGCACCTGTTAGCGATTGCCCGCAATGGGTCGATCCGGCAGGGCTCAGCCATGCCCGGCGTGGCTCCTGCCGCTGGCGGTCGGCTGCGCGGTGCGCTCGAACAGATCGACCAGGGCGTCCACGTGCCGGTCGAGCGTCTGCGTGGCGGCCAGCCTGCCGGCCGCGGCGCCCCACGCGCGCAGTCGGGTACGATCTGCCAGGCAGTCTTCGAGGCCCGCGGCGAGTGTGCGAGCACGAGCCGGTCCCGGCAGC
>WBZO01005281.1_pt1 | contig 13257 bp, 7 predicted proteins | sample 5204261 | NCBI WGS metagenome assembly WBZO01 (sample SAMN12412400, study PRJNA552823) | activated sludge metagenome | isolation source: activated sludge from anammox sidestream of wastewater treatment plant... | place: USA: North Carolina | collected 2017-09
GCGGGCACCGCTGCAGGGCTCTATAAGTTCGATGGCGCGCGCTGGACGCGGTGGGACCGCGACCGAGGGCTCCCGGACGGGGCGGTTGGTGCACTGTACCGATCCCCAGCCGGCCGGTTCCATGTGGCTGCGGGACGGACCCTGCTCGTGCTGGACCCCGACGGCCAGCGATTCCGCGAAGTGGCCTCGCTGCACGAGGAGGCACGGGCCATCGTCGAGGATCCGTTCGGCAAGCTGGTGGTGACCGACCAGCTGGATGGATTCCGGCGAGCCGACGGCACCGCCCCTGCGCTGGGGCACGCGGAGCGGGGCCGCGGGCGGGCGATTCTGCGCGACAGTCGCAACAACCTGTGGGTGGGGACGGCAGGGCAGGGGCTCTGGCGCGTGCAGCTCGACGGGCAGGGCGCCGTGATCTTCACCGAGCGGGCCACGGCGCTCACCGGCCTGCTTGCCGACGGCGTGGTCGCCGTCATGGAGGATCGCGAGGGCAACATCTGGGGGGCGACGCCCGAAGGCATCAACCGGCTGACCCCGCACAAGGTGGCGCAGGTGACCGACATCGGACTGGTGGCCGGTGTGGAGACCGCCGGTCCTCACGCGTTGTGGGTGGGTACGGTTGACGAGCTGCTCCAGCTGCACACCGGCGGGCGCCGACCGCAGCTCGAACACTTCGGCCTCGGCGGCGGCCGGCTGCGCGCGCTGCACGCCGATCGCAGCGGCACTCTCTGGGTGGCCACCGATCGCGGGCCCTCACGCCTGCAGGGGAACCGCCTGGTCCCACTCGCGGTACAGCCCGGCGAGCTGGTGCCCAAGGCCATCGACACCATGACATCGGACGGGGCTGGTGGCGTGTGGCTGTTCGATGCCGAGCGGGGTCTGCTGCACTGGAGCCACGACCGATTCGATCGGCCCGCACTGCCGGCGGCGCTCCAGCGGGCGGGTGTCGAGGCGACGCTGACCGACAGCCGTGGACGCGTGTGGATGGCCTTCACCACGGGAGACGTGGCGCTCGCCGAGGGCGACGGACTCCGCGTATTCAGCCGGGCGGATGGCCTCGAAGGCGGTGTCTACCAGGCCATCGTCGAGGACGCCGAGCACGTGATCTGGCTGGGAGGCACCAACGGCCTCACGAAGTACGACGGGCGTTTCGTCACGGCACGAAGCGGGGACGGCTTTCCCGTGGCGAACATCACCGCGATTGTCGACGACCAGCGGGGCACGCTGTGGATCGGGTCCGGTTCGGGCATCCTGCAGATCCGGCGCGAGGAGTGCGAGCGGCTGTTCGCCCAGCCGCATCACCAGGCCCAGTACCGCATCCTCGATCGGGCTGATGGCCTGGCCGGGCTTCCGTACGTCTACAGCCGGAACCGACGCGCCATCCGCTCGGAAGACGGCCGCCTCTGGTTCGTGACCGGCCGCGGCCTCACCGTCATCGATCCGGCGGCGCTCCGCACCACCGACGCGCCGCACCCGGTCCGCGTCGAGGGCATCCTGGCCAACGGAGCGCGCATGCCGATCGGTCCCGGGCTCGAACTGCCGGCCGGCACGACCCGACTCGAGGTGGAGTACACCGCGATCAACCTGACCTCGCCGCTGCGCCAGCACTTCCGCTACCGGCTCGAGGGATTCGACAGCGAGTGGATCGAGGCAGGACCGCGCCGCCAGGCGTTCTACACGAACCTTCCCCCGAAGGACTATCGCTTCCAGGTGATGACGTCCGACGCCGACGATGACTGGAACGGACTGGCGGCAGAACTCGCCTTCACCATCCAGCCGATGTTCTACCAGACCACGTGGTTCCTCGTGGTCTGCGCGGGTGCCCTCGTGCTGGTGGTGGGGGTCTCCTGGCGGCTGCACCTGGCAGGTGTGCGCCGGCAGTTCGCCATGCTCATCGGGGAGCGGGCTCGCCTGAGCCGCGAACTCCACGACACGCTCCTCCAGAGCCTGGTCGGCATCGCCCTGCAGTTCGACGCCCTGGCCACCGATCCCGAGTTCAGCCCCAACGACGTCCAGCGGCGCGAACTGGTCAACATGCGGCGGCGCATCGAGGGCTACATCCGCGAGGCCCGGCAGTCGATCTCCGACCTGCGGACCCCCAGGCGTGGCACCCAGGACCTTGCCACGGCGCTGCGCGATGCAGCCGAGCGCGAGGGGGACGGGAAGGCAGTGGAGTTCACCCTGGAGCAGCAGGGCTCACCCAGGGCGTTCCCGGCCGAACTCGAGGATCAACTGCTCAAGATCGGTCGCGAGGCCATCGTGAATGCGGTGCGACACTCGCACGGCGACCGCATTGCCATCCAGCTCGACTCCGGCGAGGACTCGGTCACGCTTCGCGTCACCGACAACGGCGTTGGCTTCGATCCGGGCACCCCGAGGCCGGACGGCGACGCGCACTACGGGCTGACCAGCATGCGCGAACGGGCCGAGGAGCTCGGCGGCCAGCTGATGATCGACAGTGCCTCGGGCAGGGGCACGCGTGTCGAGGCCATCATCCCGCTGCCCGACGCATCACGGTGGAAGGGCCATGCAGAACACACGGTCAATTAGGATCCTCTGCGTCGACGACCATCGCATCGTCCGCGAGGGCCTGTCGCTGATCATCAACCGCCAGCCCGACATGGAGGTCGTGGGTACCGCCTCTTCGGGTGAGGAGGCGGTGGAGCTGTACGCGCGGAGCCGTCCGGACGTTACCCTCATGGACCTGAACCTGCGCGGCATGGGTGGGCTCGACGCCATCAGGGCCATCCGCCGCCAGAACCCGCAGGCCCGCATCGTGGTGCTGACCATGCACAGCGGCGAGGAGTACATCCACCGCGCGCTCGAGGCAGGGGCCTCGACCTACCTGCTCAAGGACACGCTCTCGGATCACCTGATTGGCGTCATCAGGGATGTATTCCACGGCAAGCGGGCGCTCACGCCGGACGTGGAGGCGCGCCTCGCCGAACGCGCCGGCAACGCGCAGTTGACGCCGCGCGAGGTGCAGGTGGTGCAGCTGATCTCGCAGGGGATGCGCAACAAGGAGATTGCCGCGGCGCTCGGGATCAAGTTCGAGACCGCGCAGGTCCACGTGAAGAACATCCTGTCCAAGCTGAAGGTGCAGGATCGGACCGCGGCCGTGAGCGTGGCCGTGCGGCGGGGATTCATCCAGCTGGGGTGATCGCGAGGCGGTACGAGCACCCGGACGCCCGCCAGTCGGACGTCCGGGTCGAGTCGTGCGGGTTACTGCGCCAGCTTGTAGGCCACCACTTCGCCCGGCAGCACCTGGGCGCTCACCGAGACGACGATGTACTGCTTGCCGTCGAGCATGTAGGTCATCGGCGAGCCCGTCTGGGCGCCGGGCATGAAGACCGCGCCCACTTCCGCGCCGGTGGCCTTGTTGTAGGCGCGCAGCATCGCGCCGCGTCGCCCATCGGGCGTGGTGTTCGTGCCACCCTCACCCGAAATCACCAGCGTCTTCGTCGTCAGGATGCCGATGCCGCCTGAGCTGCCGCCGGCGCCACCGGAGCGGCCCGTGCGCGGGATGTTCAGACCCTTCAGCAGCGGGTGGTTCTTGATCGTGTCCGGCGTGTCGCCGTGCGCGATCTGCCAGGCGATGTCGCCCTTCTTGAGGTCGATGGCGGTGATGCGGCCGTACGGCGGCTTGATGAGCGGCAACCCCTGAACCGAGAGTCCGCCGCCGCCGTCATCGCCGCCGCCGACACTGATGTAGTTCATGTCGGAGCGCTTCTCGTCCTTGACCATCGACAGCACGCGCAGCAGCGAGTGCGAGTAGACGTAGACCATGCCGGTCTCGGGGTCGAACGAGCCGCCCGGCCAGTTCGCGCCGTTCGGGATGTAGAGGGTGCCGACCTTGCCGCCTTCGCCGCGTGCGATGGGCGGGGTGAAGAGCGGGCCGAGCTTGTACTGCTGGAGGACCTTCAGCCCCTCGGCCTTGAGCTGGGGCGTGAAGTCGATGACGTAGTCCTCGAGGAAGCCCTGGCGTTCGAAGGCCGGCGGCTTGGTCGGGAACGGCTGCGTGGGCGAGTAGGTTTCGGTGGGCAGCGTGCCCTTCTCGACCGGGCGCTCCTCGATCGGCCATACCGGCTGGCCGGTGACGCGGTCGAAGACGTACAGGAAGCCCTGCTTGGTCGGCTGGGCCACGGCCTTGATGCGGCGTCCGTCCACCTCGATGTCGGCGAGGATGGGCGCGCACGGCACGTCGTAGTCCCAGATCGGGTGGTGGACGAACTGGAAGTGCCACTTGCGCTGGCCGGTCTCGAGGTCGACAGCCACGAGGCTCTCGGCGAACAGGTTGTCGCCAGGGCGGTGCCCGCCGAAGTAGTCGCCGGTCGGGATCTCGATCGGCAGGTAGGCAATGCCGAGTTCCTCGTCCACGCTCATCTGGCTCCACAGCCCGGTGTGGCCGGTGTAGGACCAGGAGTCGTTGAGCCAGGTGTCGTTGCCGAACTCGCCGGGCCGCGGGATCGTGTGGAAGATCCACTTGCGCTTGCCGGTCTTCGGGTCGAACCCGCGGATGTAGCCCTTGGGGGCCTCCTTGCTCCGCGGGGCGGTGCCGGCGCGATGCGCGGCGCCGATGATGACGGTGTTCTTGGCGACGATCGGTGCGCCGTTCCAGCCGATGTCGGCCGTCTCGATGTCGAGCGTCTGGTCGTTGTCCTTGCGCAGGTCGACGACGCCGTTGACGCCGAAGTCGGCCAGCGGATGCCCGTTCTTCGCGTTGAGGCCGACGAGCTGGTAGCCGCTCGTCACGTAGAAGATGCGCTCGTCGCCGCGTCCGTCGGTCCAGTATCCGACGCCCCGGCCGGACATGCGGCGCGAGGACGTCTGTGCCCGACGGCCTTCCTCGAGCCGGTGCATCCAGAGCAGCTCGCCGGTGGCGGCACTGACGGCGACGGCATCGCGGTGCTCACCGGCGGTGAAGTACAGGACACCGCCGATCATCAGCGGCGTTGCCTGCAGGTTGAAGTCCGGGCGTGGGCCGAGGATCTCGGTCTTGAAGCGCCAGGCGATCTCGAGCTTGTTGAAGTTCTCGGCGTTGACCTGGTCGAGCGGGGAGTAGCGGGTGCTGCCGGTGTCGCCGGCCCACGAGCGCCACTCGCCGTTCTTCGCGCCCTGTTGCGCGACGAGCGAGGGGCCTGCGGCCAGGGCCGCCACGAGCAGCGAGGCATACGCCGTCGCCCTCCGTCCAGTGCGGTTCGCGATCCGCTGCATGTAGACAGACCTCATGAGGCTTTCGGTTGTGTGGAGAAGAGCGGGAAGCTGACACGTGGACACCGGACCGCGTGGGCGGCCCGGTGTCCATCGACGATGCGACTTACTGCTGCTGGTTCTGCGACCGGTTCCGGGCGGCGGCCTGGCGACGGTCCTGCAGTTCCTGCCGGTACTCCTCGTCGCTCAGGAACGCGACGTCGGTCCAGCCATGGCCCATTTCGTCCATCGAACGGCTGCCCCAGCCGCGCCACGAGGTCGGGTCGGGGTTGTGCTTATTGTTCGCCGTGTTGTCGTGGTACGAGATGGTGTGGAGGATCGTCCCCTTCGGGAAGAGATGGGGCGTCTTGTAGGTGTAGGTGATCTGCCAGTTCTGCTCGTACCGGTTCACGTCGCTGAGCACCTCGCGGCGGCCGTCCGGGTGGATGGCTTCGAGGATCATCCGGGTCCCCAGGAAATGCATGTGGGGCTGGAAGCTGATGACCAGCGCGTTCTGCGGCAGCGGCCAGTAGCGATCGTGGCGGGCCACCTGTCCAGGCGGGATGCTGAGCACCGTGGCCGAGTGGAGCGGGTTCTCCTCGACCAGCGCGCCGGTCGGCATCGCCGGCTCGTTGATGTCGATCTTCTTGCCGGCCTTGAGGATCACGTCCTCGACCTTCTCGCGGTTCAGCGCCCACATGTTGCCGACGTCGGTGCGGATGCGGTGCGAGGTGACCGAGTACTTCGGCTTGTAGCCCTTCGGGTAGAACTTGATGCCGACGCGCTGCCGGTCGATGACCTGCTCGCCCGACGGGTGGTAGTGCGGCTCGAAGCGGAAGAGCGACCCGGCGGGAATCAGCTTGCCGCTGCCTTCCGGGTAGAAGTCGGCGTCGTTGCCCGACGCGTACTCGATCAGGTCGATCTCGTCATCGCGGTTCGAGCCCTGGCCGAGGCCGATGGAGCCGCGGTCGGTGCGATCTTCGGGGACGCTCGCGAAGACGTGCGAGTGGTGCACGCAGCACATGGCGTCCGGGATGATCTGCACCCACTTGATGTACCGATCCTCGGTGATCTTGGGATCGACGACCTCGCTCGGGGTCGTGTCCGGCCCCTGGGCGTTGATCGTGAAGCCCTTCTCCATGCGGACGACGAGGTCGGGCTCACCGTAGACCCAGGCGTCGAGCGCCGCGAACTGCTTCGGCGGCGGGGCGTCGGCCGGGTTGCCGCGGGGCGCGCCGCCGTCGATCCACTTCACGATCGTCTCGATCTCCTTGTCGGAGAGCGACGGGTCGTCGGCGTACTCGCCGATGCTGCGATCCAGGTGCCACGGGGGCATCTGCCGTGCGGGGACGCGCGTACGGATGGCGCGCACCCACGGACGGACGTCCTCGTAGTTCAGCAGCGACATCGGCGCGTTCGAGTTCGGCCGGTGGCACTTCTGGCACGAGCGCTGCAAAATCGGCAGCACATCCTTCGTGAATGTTGGAACGGCACCGTTCGCGGCAGGTGCCTGGCCTTGCGCGGACGGTGTGGCCTGCCAGCCGACGACGCCGGCGAGGATCGTCAGGCAGGCGACCCCCGCTACCCTGGTCATCAGACGCATAGAAATACTCCTCCTGAAAAACCGCATCTCACTGCGGCGGACTATAGCACCGCGTTCTGGCGCCTGTACCCGCGATACCTGCATCTGGGTAGCCCTGGAAACAGCCCGATTTCGTGGAGCGTCTGTGTAGAATCCCCGCGCAGAGGAGTCTGCTCATGACTGCGCGTCGTCTGTTCGGTGTCCTGATTGCTGCAATGGCCCTGGTAGGAGGTCCGTTGACCTCGGCTGCGAGGGCACAGGAGAAACAACCCATCTATCCTGCCTACGACGGGTTCCTGAAGAATGCTGACGGCAGCTACACGATTGCCTTCGCCTACTTCAGCCACAACGCGGAACCGGTGACCGTCCCGGCGGGGGCGGCCAATGCGTTCTCGCCCGGCGCCGGCGACCGGATGCAGCCGGTCACCTTCAAGCCCGGGCACTGGCGCTTCCAGTGCGTGATGGTGATGCCGCCCGACTTCGACGGCAAGCTCACCTGGACGCTCGACTATGCCGGCAACAAGACCGGCACGAGCCAGAGCATGCTGCAGTCGAACTGGTTCCTGGTGGAAGGGGCCGAGGATCTGGCCAAGGTGGACTTCAAGAACGCGCCCAAGGGGGTCTGCCTGAACCGGCCGCCGTCGGTGCGCGTGCTCGGCGCCAACCGGCGTGACGGCAAGGAGGTGCTCGGCGTGGTGGCGGCCGTGGGCCAGCAGGAGAGCCTCTTCGGCAGCGTGAACGACGAAGGGCTGCCGCGAAACGGGGCGCTGAAGGCGAGTTGGAAGCAGGTGTCGGGGCCGGGACAGGCGAAGTTCGAGAACGCCGCGTCGGCGCGTACCCACGTCGTCTACCCGTCGGCCGGTGCCTATGTGCTGGAACTGAGCGCCTCGGACGGTGAGCTGAGTTCGACGCGTCAGATCACCGTGAACGTGAAGTAGCGGGCGCGTCCGCGCGGTCCTGCACAGGGGCGGAGTCTCTCCGGGGGCTCCGCCCCTGTCTTTTTGGATCCCGCAATTTCCGTGCGTTCATGCCCCTCCATCGGACGCCGCCGCGCCATGCGCATGCGCGCCCTGAACGCGGGGCCGTTCAAAACATCGAATCGCATTCCGGTCGCCTCCAGGGAATCTCCCGTCCCTACCTGTTACTGGTTATTGCGGCTCTCCGCTGCTGCACCTAAAAACGCCCCCTCAGTACACGCCCGGCATTCCTGCCGCCGGCGCGCGCGGCTCGACCGGGAACGTCCCCGGCGGGCGCTGCGCGAGCCGGGTGGACGCACAGCCTGCCCGACGTGAAGCGAGATAGGAGATCGTTTGATGCAGAGTCTCAGAGCCTGGAAGGTTCGGAACGGGATCCTGGCCCTCGCGGCCATCCTCACTCTCCTCGCCGGTTCGGCGCGCGACGCGTTCGCGCAGCAGACGGCGAACATCGTCGGCACCGTCACCGACGAGAGCGGCGCGGCACTTCCTGGAGTGACGATCACGGCCACCAGCCCAGCGCTGCAGGTGGGGGCCATGGCCGGCGTGACGGACGAGCGGGGCGAGTACCGGCTCACGACGCTGCCGATCGGTGTCTATTCGGTGGAATACACGCTGTCCGGGTTCTCGACGGTGAAGCGCGACGACCTTCGCCTGACGGTGGGCTTCACGGCCCGCGTGGACATCTCGCTGAAGGTCGGCGCCCTCGAGGAGTCGATCACGGTGTCGGGCGCGGCGCCGGTGGTCGACGTCAGCTCGGGTGCGACCGCCACGACGTTCACCCGCGAGACGCTCGAGGTGACGCCCACGAGCCGCAACGGCCTCGTCGGGCTGATGGCGCAGGCGCCGGGTGTCCGCACGAACGCGGACGTCGGCGGCAGCAGCGTCACCGAGGTGCCCGGCAGCCGCCTCTTCGGACAGGCCGGCGAACCGTGGACCACGCTCGAGGGCGTGCCGACGACGGCACTGGTCGGTGGTGGTGGGAACGCCAACTACTGGGACTACGTGGCCATCGAGGAAGCCCAGGTGAAGACGATCGGCAACGACGCCGAGATGCCGAACCGCGGCGTGTCGATCACGGCGGTCGTCCGCTCGGGCGGGAACAACTTCAAGGGCGGTGCGTACTACGGCCGCATGTTCCCGGCGCTGCAGGCGAACAACATCACGCCCGAACTGCAGGCGCAGAACGTGCGCACGCCGCCGAAGCTGGAGCGCCGCTACGACACCAACGCCGATCTCGGCGGCCGCATCATCCGCGACCGCCTGTGGTTCTACGGCTCGGCCCGCCGCCGTATCGATATCTCGCAGGGCACCGGCTCGTACAAGCCGGACGGGACGCCCGCGACGAACGACGAGCTCTCGTGGTTCCACACGGAGAAAGTGTCGTACCAGGCGTCGCAGGCGAACAAGTTCATCGGCTTCTGGCAGTACAACCACAAGGAGACCCAGCCGGCGGGCAACCAGTTCCTGAGCTACCAGTCTGCGACCGGCTACCAGACGCTGTCGCACACCGGCAAGATCGAGTGGCAGGGCATCAAGGGCAACTCGCTCGTGCTGAACGCCCAGTACGGTCACTGGGGCTACAAGGGTGAGTACCGCAACAACGCGGGCGACAGCATCGGCCGGCTCGACCTCGGCACGACCGCACAGACCGGCCCGAGCACGAGTGCCGGACAGCGTCCGCTCGTCTACCGTCACGACATGCGCGTCAACGTCGGCTGGTACAAGCCCGACCTGTTCTTCGGCAGCCACCAGTTCAAGTTCGGCGCCGCGTTCGACCTCAACTCGTTCGGCCGCGCGTACCCGGGCAACGAGGACTCGCCGAAGTTCAACTTCCAGCAGATCTACCGCAACGGCGTGCCGGTGGAGCTCCGCACCTGGAACCAGCCTACGTTCCCGGAGTCGCGCACCAACTACTTCGAGGCGTTCGTGAAGGACGAATGGCGCGTCACCCCGAAGATGACGCTCAGCGTCGGCATCCGCTACGCGTATGACAACGGGTACGTGCCGGCGTCCAGCCGCCAGACCGCCCTCGCACCGGCCAACCTGGCCTACCCGGGCCAGGACTTCGCGCGCGCCCAGTTCAACATCTGGAAGACGGTGGCGCCGCGCGTCCACCTCGCGTACGACCTGTTCGGCAACGGCAAGACGGTCCTGAAGGGTGGCTGGGGCCGCTTCGCGCACCAGCGCATGCTGGACCCCGAGGTCATCGCCGTCGACCCGAACGTCTACGGCTACGCCAGCTACCGCTGGAGCGACCCGAACCGGAACGACCTCTACGACGCGGGCGAGATCAACCTCGATCCCAACGGTCCGGACTTCCTGACCCAGCAGACGGCAAACTTCATCACGAACCCGAACGAGAAGATGCCGTGGAGCGAGGAGATGAGCCTCTCGCTCGAGCGCGAGGTGATGCCGAACGTCGCCATGCGCGTCACCGGCCTCTACTCGCGGAACTGGAACCTGTACCGGAACGAGAACATCTTCCGTCCCTACAGCGCCTACACCATCCCGGTGACGAGCGTCGACCCGGGCCGCGACGGTGTCGTCGGGACGAGCGACGACCCTGGCACCAGGCTGACGTACTACGAGTACCCGACCTCGCTGCAGGGCCAGAAGTTCGAGAAGAACTGGCTGACGAACGACGCGAACATCAGCCAGAACTTCAAGAGCTTCGAGTTCGGCATGTTCAAGCGCATGTCGTCCGGCTGGCAGGTGATGGCGTCCTACTCGGCCACCAAGAAGAACATCCCGCTGACGGTGGGCCTCACCCAGAGCCAGTTCAACTCGAACATCTACGGTGGCGACCGCACCCCGAACGCCGAGATCAACACGGCCGACATGACCTGGGAGCGGACCGGCAAGCTGTCTGGCGCCTACTCGAAGCTGCCGTTCGCGATGACCATCGCGGTCAACTACGAGTACCGGAACGGCACGCCGCTGGCCCGCACGGTGGCGCTGCGTGGCGGCCGCACCATCCCGAACATCGTGGTGAACGCCGAGCCGATCGGCAGCCTCTGGACGCCGTCGTACCACCTCACCGACGTGCGGGTGGAGAAGAACGTGACCCTCGGCGGCGGCAAGCGGCTGACGGTCCGGGCGAACATCTTCAATGCGCTGAACAACTCGACGGTGCTGTCGATGCAGACCCGCTCGGGTCCGACCTTCGGCTACGCCACGGCGATCATCCAGCCGCGCATCATGGAGCTGAACCTCGCGCTGTCGTTCTAGGCAGGGCCGGTCACGAAGAAGGAGTCACTGATGAGAAGTCACCACCTGGCCACCGCCGCCCTGGGCCTGACGCTCGCGCTCGGCGCGGGCACCAGCGCCAGCGCGCAGTCGGCCGCCACCGCGGCGCCGACGTTCTCCAAGGACGTCGCGCCCATCCTCCAGCGCTCGTGCCAGGCCTGCCACCGTCCCGGCATGATGGCGCCGATGTCGCTCCTCACCTACCAGGATGCGCGCCCGTGGGCGCGCTCCATCAAAGCGAAGGTCTCGAACCGCGAGATGCCGCCCTGGTTCATCGACAAGCACGTCGGGATTCAGAAGTTCAAGGACGATCCGTCGCTCTCCGACAAGGAGATCCAGACGATCGTGCAGTGGGTCGACGGTGGCGCGCCGCAGGGGAACCCCGCGGACATGCCCAAGCCGCTCGACTTCGGCACCATGGACCAGTGGCACATCAAGCCCGACCTGGTCGTGAAGATGCCGAAGCCGTACCGGCTCAAGGCGAGCGGCCCGGACGACTTCGTGGACGTCACCATTGACCCCGGCTTCACGAAGGACTTCTTCGTGTCGGCCATCGAGACCCGGCCGATCAACATGGCCGGGTACAAGGTGATCCACCACGCCACCACGAACCTGATCGAGGACGAGGACGATCCGACCGGCTCGTTCCTGAACGAGTACGCGATCGGCAAGTTCGCCGACGTGTTCCCGCCCCAGTCGGGCCGCCTGATCAAGGCCGGGTCGAAGCTCAACTTCAACCTGCACCTGACCCCCGACGGTGAAGCCAAGGACGTCGACGTCCAGATCGCCTTCACCGTGCTGCCGAAGGAGCCGAAGTACGTCGCCTTCACCCAGCACATGGGCGACGTACAGGACCTCGACATCCCGGCCGGGACGGTCGTCCGCAACGACGGCTACTTCCGACTGCCACGCCCGGCGCTGATCTCGGCCTTCCAGCCGCACCTCCACATGCGCGGCCGCTCGCAGTGCATGGAGGCCATCTACCCGGACATCCGCGCGGACTCCGCGCGCCCGGGGCCGGCGCGCACCGAGATGCTCAGCTGCGTCAGCAACTTCAGCTTCGAATGGAGCGTGACCTATCCGTACGCCGACGACGTGGCGCCGCTGCTGCCGGCGGGCACGATCATCCACATCATCTCGTGGCACGACAACACCGCCGCGAACAAGCACAACCCGAACCCGGACACGTGGGTCGGCAGCGGGCCGACGTCGATCGACGAGATGAACTTCTCGTGGATCAGCCTCACCTACCTGGAGCAGGCAGACTTCGAGCGCAAGGTCGCCGAGCGCCAGGCGATGCAGCAACGCCAGACGCAGCAGCAGCAGTAGTGCGGGCATGAAGGCGCAGGCTCCGTGGCGCGTGCCACGGAGCCTGCGACCCTCCCGCCAACAGGGCAGGAGTCGGGAATGAGAAGAAGATTGAGCGTTGGGTTGCTCGTGGTGCTGGCGATTGGCGCCCTGGCCGGAACGGGCGCGATCGCGCAACAGGTGCCACATCCCACCTATATCCCGGCGATCAAGTTCGCCGCGGGCCGCGAGGTCGTGCCGTACCTCGAGGGCTGGATCCGCAACCCGGACGGGACGTTCGACTTCGTCTTCGGGTACTACAACCGGAACACGGAGCAGGAGCTGATCATTCCGCCGGGGCCGGACAACCTGATTACGCCTGGTCCGGCGGACCAGGGCCAACCGACCTACTTCATGACGAAGCGGCAGTTCCGCATCTTCCGCGTGCGCGTGCCGAAGGACTTCGGCGACAAGTCGCTCACATGGTCGATCACGGCGAACGGAAGCACGCAGAAGGTGGTCGCCAAGCTCGTCCCCGCCTACGAGAAGGACGAGCGCTTCATCGAGACCAACAACAACACGACGGTGGTCTTCGGCGAGTCCGACGTGAACAAGAAACCGTCGATGACCATCCAGCCGATCGCCAACGTGCGCGTCGACACGCCGGTCACCCTGGCGGCCCTCGTCACCGACGACGGGCTGCCGAAGCCGCGCGTGGTGAAGAACGACGACCCGGACCGCCCGCAGGAGCAGGTCATGGACGACCCGCTCGCACGGTTCAAGTCGCAGAAGAACACCACCAGCAGCAACCGCATCATCGGCCTGCGCACCACCTGGCAGGTCTATCGAGGACCCGGCAAGGTGACGCTCGGCCAGTACCTGATCCCGGTCGCCGACGGGAAGGCAGAGACCACGGCCCGATTCAGCGCGCCAGGTCAGTACACGCTGATCGCCACCGCGGGTGACGGAAAGCTGAAC
>WBZO01005282.1_pt1 | contig 13256 bp, 16 predicted proteins | sample 5204261 | NCBI WGS metagenome assembly WBZO01 (sample SAMN12412400, study PRJNA552823) | activated sludge metagenome | isolation source: activated sludge from anammox sidestream of wastewater treatment plant... | place: USA: North Carolina | collected 2017-09
GTCGGGCGCGCCCGGCGCCTACGCGTACCTGCCGGAGTCGGTGCTCGCGTTCCTGACGCCGGAGGCGTTGAAGGAGCGCATGGTCGCTTCCGGTTTCGCGGCGGTAGAGTACCGGCTGCAGACCTTCGGGGTCTCCGCGTTGCACGTGGCGGGCGTCGGATCCGAACCTGTGGAGGGTGAGCATGACTGACGAGTTCGAGGTCGCTCGCGAGGCGCGGACGCCGCCGCCCGGTCCGGGCACGGAGCGTCGGCCTGCGCCTCTGGCCCTGCCTGCGGGTGACGACGGCGGCTTCGAGGTGAACACCGACCCGATGCTCTTCGACGCCTCTTTCGAGGAGGGCGAGGACGGGCACGACCGGCGTTTCTCGCTGGCCATCGACCACCTGAAGGGGACCGTCAAGGGCCGGGCGTACGACAACGACGTGATGCGGCTGCGTGTCGGGCCCGGCGGTTACTACACCCAGTCGCAGCGCTTCCCGGCAGCGTTCTTCGGTGACACCGCCAGGGCGAAGGTCAGCTTCGTGACGGAGGCGGAGGCGGCCGCCACGGTGTGGGAGGCCGTGGCGCACTACCGGTCGGAGGAGGCGAGGTCGCTCCTCTGCGTCTACTCGGGCGAGGAGGTCCCCGACTTCTTCCTCGGGTACCGCGTGAACGACGATCAGCGTTACGAGATCGGTCACCTGACGCGCGCCGTGCCGCTCCACATGCGGGTGCTGTTCGAGGCGGCGGAGGTGGTCCCGCTCGTCGGCGCCCGCGCCGGCACCGTCATCTACCAGCGCACGCGCACGGGCAAGCACGTCGTCGTGAGGGCGCCGGGCCGGCGCCGACCCTTGCTGCTCGGTGCCGGCCTGCACTGAACGGACGGAGGGCGTGACCGCCGGGCTCCTCGTCGTCGGGGGCGGCATCGCCGGCTGCGAAGCGGCGTTCGCGGCGGCTCGCGCCGGCACGGACACCGTCCTGGTCACGACGAGCCTGGACACCCTCTACGTGATGGCACACGGCGCCCGCGAGCTGCGTCCACCGCCCAGCAGCCTCATGGCCGCGTGTCTCGGCGGTGCGGAGCGGGCCGCGGCCAACGGCGCGCGCCTGCGGCGCGAGGCGAAACGGCTTCTCGAGCGCGAGCCCCGCCTGCACCTGCTTCAGTCCACCGTCTCCGAGCTGCTGGTGGAGGAGGGCGTAGTAGTGGGGGCGGGCACCTGGGAGGGACCCGTCATCCGCGCCTCCAGCGTGGCGCTCTGCGTCGGCAGCTTCCTCGGCGCCCGCCTGAGAGTCGGCGCGAGCGTGGAGCACGCAGGTCGCCTCAGCGAGATGGCGTACGACGACCTGCGCGACGACCTGGTGCGCCGCGGCTTCGCGCTTAGGCCGGAGAGGCTGGCGCTGGACGGGGCCGGTGGGGCGCTGCCGTACACCGTTCACTTCGACGTGCTGACTGCAGCCGAGGTGGGGGAGGGTCGCCACGCGGCTCCCCGGCTGGCGGGCCTATACGCGGCCGGCGCGTGCCTGGGTCGCTTCGGGTACGAGGCCTGCGCCAGCGACGGCATGGCGCTGGCGGCGGCGGTGCTGGGCGCCGGCGACGGCGCTCAGTCGGGGCGGGCCGCTCCCGGCGCGCTGCTCTTGTAGGCCTTCGTGTCGTCCCGGGCCGTCGTGTAACGCTCCATCTTCCCGAGCTCCGACGCGAGCGCCCACACCACCCGCGCCCCGTCGGGCGTGCTGGCCAGCAGGCGGTACTGGTAGGGCGGCTGCGGCGACGTCGTGCTTATCACGTACCGCTCGCCGTGGTAGAGGACCTCTTCGCCAGTGCTGAAGCTCACCATGCCCGTAGCCTACCCTCGGGCGTCGCCGCGGTGCAGGGGAGAACGCCCCGCCCCCGCTCCGACGAGGCGCTCGTGCTCCTCGAGCATGCAGCGGTCCTGCACCACCTCTATCCCTGCCGCCGCCAGCGTGGCGGCGGCCGCGTCGTTGCGGATGCCCTGCTGGAACCACACGACCTTCGGCAGTGGCCGCATCGCCAGGAGGTCGGGCAGGTGCGCGGGGATGTCGGCCGGGCGCCTGAACACGTCGACCACGTCCACGGGCGTGTCGAGCTCGGCCAGCGTCGCGCGCACGGCGCTGCCGAACAGCTCCGCGCCGGTGGCCGCGGGGTTGACCGGTAGGATCCGGTAGCCGTGCCGCATCAGGTAGGCCGGCACGAAGTGCGCGGGCTTCTCGTCCTTGGTGCTTGCCCCGAGGACGGCCACCACGCGGCTCTCCTCGAGGATCCGTCTCAGGTCTGCGTCGGCCGGTTCCATGCCCCAATCTATCGCCACCGCCGCCGGCCGCGTGTCGGTTGCCGACCCGCCGGACCGTGGCGCCCATCCGCCACGTGCGATGCTGGCGAGGTGGCTCAGCTAGGCGGCACGGGCGGCGCGGCGGCGCGGGGGGCGGGCGGTGGTGGGCGCAGGTTGAGCCGCGCCCGCTGGCGCGCGGCCATGGCGACACTCACGGCGGCGCTCCTCGTGGGGGCCTTCATGCTCGTGAACGTGCCCCTGGTGGGCGCGTGGCTCTACGAGACGCGCTTCGACCTCAGCGCGGCCCGCCTCCCTGCTGCCGCGCAGGTCACAGCGAGCGACCGCCTGTTGGTCTTCGCCCCCCACCCCGACGACGAGGTGTTGTGCTGCGGTGGGTTCATCCAAGAGGCCCTCGCGGCGGGGGCACTCGTGCGGGTCGTCTACGTCACGGCGGGCGACGCCTTCGAGCTGGCGGCGGTGGTCGCCGAGCGGGAGCTCGGGCGCCGGGGCAGCGCCATGGTCAAGCTCGGCCGCTTGCGCTTCGGTGAGGCGCAGGCCGCGATGGGCGTCCTGGGGCTGGCTCCCGGCGACCTGACGCTCCTGGGGTTCCCCGACCGCGGCCTGCGCGAGCTGGTGATCGGCCCGGCGGACCGGGTGTACACGTCCCCGTACACCCTGCGCTCCAGCGTGCCGTACGAACAGGCGCGCTCGCCGGGCCTCGCGTACACGGGAGCCGAGCTGCGTGCCGAGGTCGCCGCCGTCATCGAGGAGTTCGCTCCCACACTCGTGCTCGCGCCGACGTTGCGCGACAGGCACCCCGACCACCGTGCCGTCGGGGCCGTCGTGGCCGAGGCGTTGGCGGCGACCGGTCACCTCGACAGCGGCCGGTGGTACATCGTCCACGGCGACCCCGAGTGGCCGCTGCCGAAGGGCGTCCACCTGCGGCAGCCGCTCTTCCCACCGCTACGGGCGCGTGAGCTGCCCTGGGAGCGCGTCGACCTCGAGCCGGAGTGGGAGGTCACGAAGCTCCAGGCCATCTACGAGTACCGCAGCCAGGTGACCATGATGAAGCGCTACCTGCAGTCGTTCGCCAAGCGCAACGAGCTCCTCAGTCGCGCCCCCGAGTAGCGGCCGGGCCGCCCGTCGGAGCGGGAGTGGCGTTGTGCCGTGCCGCGCCGTTCTGCTAGAATCGAGCGCTGTTTGTGACGCTGGCGCGCGGTGTCCCGCGCGAACCGTGGGCGCGCAGTGAGACGCCGGCCCGAGCAGCAACTCGCCCAGGAGGTGGAGTCCATTTCGAAAGAGCTGAAGGTGAACGAGCAGATCCGCATGCGCCAGGTGCGCCTCATCGGTTCCGACGGCCAACAGGTCGGCATCGTCGAGACCCGTGACGCGCTCCGCATGGCACGCGAGGAAGACCTCGATCTCGTCTTAGTGGGCGAGGCCGCGCAGCCGCCGGTCGCCAAGCTGATGGATTACGGCAAGTACCGTTTCGAACTCCAGCAGCAGACCAAGGACGCGCGCCGCCGCTCGCGCCAGCAGGAGATGAAGTCGATCAAGTTCCGCGTGAAGATCGACGATCACGACTACGAGACGAAGGTCAACCACATCCGCCGTTTCCTGAAGAGCGGTCACAAGGTGAAGGTGACCATCATGTTCCGCGGTCGCGAGCGCACCCACCCCGAGCTGGGGCAGGGCATCCTCAACCGCGTCGCCGCCGACGTCACCGAGCTCGCCGTCGTCGACGCCGCCCCGGTGATCGCGGGGATGGACATGAACATGATCCTTAGGCCCGCCGGAGCTCTGGTGGAGGGCTGACGCGCGCCGGTCGTCGGACCCGCCCGCCGCGCGCGACTGGCGCGGACCCCGGGTGAAGTAGTAACATCCGTGGGCCTTGCCGCCCACGGCGGCAGGTGCTCGCGCCCCGGCGCGCGCACGAGAGAGCGACTAGGAGAGAGCAAGCATGCCGAAACTGAAGACCCATAAGGGCACCAAAGCCCGTGTCAAGATCACAGGGCGAGGTAAGGTCAAGGCCATGCGCTCCGGCAAGCGGCACCTGAACTACAAGAAGTCGGGCCGCAAGATCCGCCAGGGACGCACGGACCTCATCGTCGCCAAGCCAGAGGCGGAGCGCATCAAGGCGCTCCTGCCCTACGAGTAAGGGGGCAGCGTGCCACGCGCTAGAACCGGCATCGTACGTCGTCGCCGTCACCAGAAGGTCCTGAAGCGCGCCAAGGGCTACTGGGGGTTGCGCTCCAAGAGCTTCCGCATCGCCCAGCAGACGCTCCTCAACGCGGCCGATTACGCCTACCGCGACCGCCGCGACAAGAAGGGCGACTTCCGTAGGCTCTGGATCGCCCGCATCAACGCGGCCGCGCGCCTCGAGGGGCTCAGCTACTCCCGCTTCGTCGCCGGGCTTCGCAAGGCCGGCGTGCAGCTCGACCGCAAGGTCCTCGCCGACCTGGCCGTGCGCGAGCCGTCCGCCTTCAAGGCCCTGATCGACGTCGCCCGCAACGCCTGACCGGGCCTCGTCAGTAGGGTCGAGCGCCGCCCGTGGCCGTGCCCGGGCGGCGCTTGGCGTTGGCGTGGGGGCGCCAACAAGTCGGCGGATGCGTGCCCGACGGTATGATGCCGGGGTGAACGCTCCGCCAGGCCCGCCCGACGCCCAAGCCGAGCCGGGCACGACCAAGCCGGCTCCGACTAGCACGGCGCTCGCGGAGCGGCGCGCGCGCCGGAAGGCGAACCGCAGAGCACACATCCTGGCCGTCGCGCTGGCCTCGATCGAGGAGCGCGGCCTGAAGGGCGCCACCTTCGAGCTGATCGCGAGCCGCGCCGGGGTGTCGCGCGGCACCGTCTTCAACTACTTCCCGACCAAGGAGAGCATGCTGGTCGCCTACTTCGGCGAGCAGCTGGAACTGCTCGCGCTTCGCCTTCGCAGGCGCCGGCGGCGCGCCGGCTTCGACGGCCTCAGCGAGATCGCCTACCTGTTCGACGAGCTCGCCGACTTCGTGGCCGGGCACCACCAGCTCATCCTCCCTATCTCCTTCGAGCTGCTCGACCCGAACGAGGAGCGCTCGCGCGCCGCCTTCCTGGCCCTACCGCTCGTCCCCCTCCTCAGGGACGCCATCCGGCGCGCCCAGGGCGAGGGGGGCCTGCGCTCGGACCACTCGCCCGAGCGGTTGGCCCGCACGTTGGCGAACGTCTACTTCATCACGGCGCTTCAGTGGGCCGCCTACCGCCGCGATCGCTCCGTCCACGAGGAGTTCAGGCTCGCCCTGAAGCTCAGCCTCGAGGGCATGTGCTGCGCCGGCGCCGCGGGGTCCGGCGGGGCCGCCGAACGGGCACCCGGCGGCTGAGCGGGCGCGCCGGCTGAGCGGGCGCGCCGGCTGGGCGGGCGCGCCGGCTGGGCGGGCGCGCCGGCTGGGCGGGCGCGCCGGCTGGGCGGGCGCGCCGGCTGGGCGGGCGCGCTCGCTGGGCGGGCGCGCCGTCTGGGCGTGCGCGGGCTGAGCCGCTGCGCTGCCGCCGTCACGCACGGACGCGCCTGCGCTCGCGGCCCACCACGCCCGGGCGAGGCATTATCCTGGTCGCCATGCGGATATTCCAGAACGCCGCCACCGCCATCGCCTGGTGCGAGGCGCGGGCCGCCTTCGAGCAGGGCGACGAGGCCACGCGCGAGAGCGTGCGCGAGATTATCAGGGACGTTCGCGAGCGCGGCGACGCGGCGCTCGTCGACCTCACTGCCCGCTTCGACGGCGCCGTGTTGGAGGGCGTGGTCGTGCCGAACGACCAGCTTGCCGCCGCCGAGGGCGAGCTGCCGCCCGACCTGGCATCGGCCATCCGGCTGGCCGCCGCGCGCGTGGAGGCCTATTACCGTGGCCAGGCGGAGGGCGGCTTCATGCACGCCGCCGACGGCGGCATCCTGGGGCAGCTCATCGTGCCCCTCGAGAGCGTTGGCTGCTACGTGCCCGGTGGCACGGCGCCGCTCTTCTCCACGGTCCTGATGACGGCCGTGCCGGGGCGCGTTGCCGGTGTCGAGCGCGTCGTCGTCGCCACGCCGCCCCGCGCGGACGGCAGCGTGCCGCCCGAGGTGCGCTTCGCGGCGCTCGTGGCCGGCGTCGACCAGGTGTTGCGGGTCGGCGGCGCCCACGGCGTGGCCGCCCTCGCCTACGGCACGGCGAGCGTGCGGCGCGTCGACAAGATCGTGGGCCCCGGCAACCGTTACGTCGTCGAGGCCAAGCGGCAGCTGTTCGGCGCGGTGGGCATCGAGTCGCTGCCGGGCCCCACGGAGACGCTCGTCGTCGCCGACGAGGCGGCCGCGCCCACGCACGTGGTGGCTGACCTCCTGGCGCAGGCCGAACACGCGCAGGCGCAGCCCGTCCTGGTCACCACCAGCCTGGCGCTGCTCGAGCACGTCGTGACCGCCCTGCCCGCCGCGGCGGCGGCGCTGCCGGCGCCGCGCGCCGCCGTGGGCTCTGTCGAGGAGCGCGGCGTGGCCGTGCTCGTCGCCGACCTGGACGAGGCCATGGACGTCGCCAACGCCTTCGCGCCCGAGCACCTGTGCCTGCTGGTCACCGACCCCTGGCGCCTCGCCGCCAGGGCGCGCAACGCCGGTGGTCTCTTCCTTGGCGCGCACAGCCTCGAGGCCCTGGGCGACTACCTGGTGGGCCCCAGCCACGTCATGCCGACGGGCGCCACGGCCCGCTTCAGCTCGTTCGTGAACCTGCGCGACTTCCAGAAGGTCGTGCCGGTGACCTACCTGACCCCCGCCCAGGTGCGCCGGTTGGGGCCGGCCGCCGCCCTGATGGCGCGCGCCGAGGGGCTCGAGGCGCACGCCAGGGCCATCGAGGCGCGCCTCGGACCGGAGGCGTGACCGGCTAGAGGAACGGGTTGCCTGCCGCCTCGGCGCCCACGGTGGTCGGGTCGCCGTGGCCCGGCAGCACCACCGTGGAGGGTGGCAGCGACAGCAGCTCCCGCCGGATGCTCGCCAGCAGCTGGTCGTGGTCGCCGAACGGCAGGTCGGTGCGGCCCACCGACCCCTTGAAGAGGGCGTCGCCCGACAAGACCACGCCCTGACCCTCCAGGTGGAAGGCGACGTGCCCCGGCGCGTGCCCCGGGGTGTGGAGAACCCGGGCCCTGACGCCGCCCGACTCAAGCTCCGCGCCGTGCACCAGGGGCGTGAAGCCGAGGGGCGGCGGCTCGATGGCAAGTCCGAACCGCGCCGCCGACGCCGCGGCCCCCTCGAGGAGCGGCTCGTCGGCCTGATGCATGTGGACGGGCGCGGGGCCCGCGCTCCGCAGCAGCCCCGCCACCCCGCCGACGTGGTCGAAGTGGGCGTGCGTCAACCAGATCGCCGCCAGGCGCCAGCCGCGCTCCGCCAGGGCAGCGCCGAGCTCCTCGCCCGCGTCACCGGGGTCCACGACGACGACCTGCCCGGCCAGCGCCAGCAGGTAGGCGTTGGCGCGCACCGGCCCGAGCGGCAGCGTGACGATCTCGACGGGAGCGCTCACCCGCGCGCCCCGCCGGCGCCGCCGCGCCCGAGGATGGCGCCGACGATGTCGCGGTACATCCGCAGGCGCACGCGAGCGCCGCGCCAGAAACCGCGCTTCTCCTCCTTCATCACCTGGGAAACCCCGTGGAGCGGCACGGCCACGCAGCGCCACCCCGACCTGGCGGCGTGCCTCGTGATGGCGACCTCGACGCCGTAACGGCTGCTCGCCAGCCCGGGGATGCCGAGCAGCAGCTCGCGGCGCAGGGCGCGCTGACCGTTGAGCTGCGGCGCGACCTGCTGGGCGGCGGTGGTCGCCCAGCGACCGCCAGCGAAGCCGCCGCGCGCCATGTCGGCGGCGCCGCTCAGCACAGGCCGTGCCAACGCCACGACGTGATGGGGCTCGAGCCCCACCAGGTCGGCGTCGAGCATCACGACGACCTCGCCGTCGAGAGCCGTGGCGCCGGCGTGGAGCGCGCCGCCCTTGCCGCGGTTCTCCGGGAGGGACACGACCTCGGCCCCGGCGGCCCTGGCGACGGCGGCCGTGGCGTCGGTCGAGCCGTCGTCGACCACCAGGACGCGCCGAGCGCCGGCGGCGACGGCGGCGCTCACCACGGCCGCCACGCCGCGGGCCTCGTCGAAGGCCGGTATGAGGACGTCGAAGCCGCCGGGCGCCTTGCCGCCGGTCGTCGTGGGGTGGGGCGTCGGCCCGAGGGTCGTCACGACGTGAACAGGGCGCTCAGCTCTCGGAACGTGATAAGGACGATGAGCGCCATCACGAACATGACGCCGGCGAAGTGGAACTTCTCCTCCTGACCGGGCTTGAACGGCTTGCCCCTCAGCGCCACCACCGTGGCGAGGAGCATGCGACCGCCGTCGAGACCGGGGATGGGGAGGAGGTTGAACACGCCGAGCGAGAAGTTGATCACGGCCGCGAGGAGGAGCACGCTGGCGAGGCCCACGCGCGTGGCCTGCGACACGAGCGTCACCATCCCGACCGGCCCGGCGACGTCGGTGTTGGGCGCGCCCGTCACGGCGGCGCCGAACCCGACGACGAACCCCCTCACCATCTCGGGCACGACGCGAACACCGAACGCCGCCGACTCGCGCAGCGCGGTGCCGAACGGCACCGGCGGGAGGATGGCGCCAATCTCGATGCCGAGCCTCCGCTCGTCGGAGGCGCCCTGGGGCGGCCAGGGGGTCGTGACCGTCACGCGGCTCTCGCCGCGCAGCAGCACCATGTCGAGGCGGTCGGAGCCCTGCACCGCCGCCACGATGGCGTCAGGGGCCGGGTCGGCGACGCCGTTCAGCTCAAGGACGCGGTCGCCCGCCGCGAGCCCCAAGCGCTCGGCGTTGGATCCCGGCACGACCCGCGCCACGGTGGAACCCTGCGGCACCACCGTGGCGCCCGTTATCTCCCTGAAGCCAGGCTGCATGGTGATGGCGGCCGCCAGGAGGAGGCTGCCGAGGACGTAGTTGGCGATGACGCCCCCCACCAACACCCAGAGCTTGGGCAGGAGCTTCAGCTTGGCCATGCCCTCCTCGGGGTGGTGCAGCACGCCGTCCTCGTCCACGCGCGGGCCCATGCCGGGTAGGTCGACGTACCCGCCGAGGGGCAGGAGGCTCAGACGCCACTCCGTCCCGCGCCACTTGACGCGGGCGAGGATGGGCCCGATGCCCACGCTGAACGCCCGGACGGCCACGCCGACGCTGCGCGCGTTGAAGTAGTGGGCCAGCTCGTGCACCACGACGGCGCTGGTGAGGATGAGTGCGAAGGTCAGTGCGGTAAGCATGCTCTCCCTAGGTCCCCCGGTGACCCAGTATGTCAGCCGCGCCGGTCAGGGCCGGTCTCGTAGAGGTGCCTGAGCTCCCGGACCAGGTCCGTCTTGCTCAGAAGCCCTACCACGCGGCCGCCGGCGTCGACCACCACCAGGCGTCCTAGCCTTCCCTGCGCGATGCTCCTGAGCGCGTCCAGCGCCGGGGCGCCGGGAGCGACGGTGTCGGCGGGCTCCACGATGTCGGCGACGGTGGCGTCCGGGTCGACGTCGGCCAGCTCCGCCTCCGTGAGGCGCGTCAGCGGCGCGGCGCCCTCGGCGCCGAGCGGCGCCGCCGCGAAGGGCCGACCCGGCGGCGTCTCGGCCTGCTCCGGCCCGGCGTTCCCGGCGTGCTTGGCAGCCGAGAGGCGCGCGAAGCCGAGGAGCTTCCCGGCGCCGTCGACGACGGGGTACCCGGTGTGCGGCCTGAAGTGGATGAGCTGCAGGAACTGGGTGAGGCGCATGTCGGGGGTGACCGTGATCGGGTCGCGCGTCATGAGGTCCGCCACCGTCTTGCCCTCGAACGCGCGGTTGAGGGTCGACGCCTGGGCCTCCATGCGCCCCGCGTTGTAGATGAAGAACGCGATCACGACCAGCCACAGCTGCAGGGTGAAGAAGCCGTAGAGCCCGAGCAGGATCGCCATCGTGGCGCTGACGGTGACGGCCACGCTGGTGGCCCGCTCCTGCGGGAGGAAGAGCGCCAGCAGGCTGCGCAACACGCGCCCACCGTCGAGCGGGATGGCCGGCACGAGGTTGAAGAGCGCCAGGGCCACGTTCGTCACCCCCAGGTAGGCGACCACCATGAAGACGGCGCCGGCGCCGGCGCCCTGCAGCGCGGGAGCGAGCCTGAGCAGGACGAAGCCGATGACGAAGCTGACGATGGGACCGACGATGGCCACCACGGCCTCGCCGCCTCTCTGCTTGGGCATGGCGTCGAACTGCGCCACCCCGCCAAGGAACCAGAGGCGTATCTCGCGCACCTCGACGCCGTAGAGGCGCGCGACGACGGCGTGGCCGAGCTCGTGGACCATGACGCTGGCGAAGAGCCCGACGGCGCCCGCCAGGCCGACCAGCCACGGCGTGAGACCGTGGGTGAGGGCGCCGACGTCGACCACAATCCCCATGGCGCTCCTGAAGAGCTCGGCGTAGGCGGGGAGCTGACTGCCGATGAGGTAGGCGAAGAGCGGCAGGATGAGCAGGAAGCTGTAGTCGAGGCGGACGGGGATGCCGAGCAGCTTGAAAGGTAGCCTGATCCCGCCCGTACCCCCCACGTTCACCCCGGCACCTTCAGGGCGAGCTCGAGGGCCAGGCGTCTGGCCTCCCGGTCGGCCTGGCCGATGGCGTCCCAGCTGAGGTCGGTGGTCGGGGCAGAGGCGAGCACGGCCTCGAGGAGGCGCGGGATGGCGTCGAAGGAGAGGCGGCGTTCCAGGAAGGCAGCCACGGCGACCTCGTCCGCCGCGTTGAGGTAGGCGGGCGCCACGCCTCCCTGCCTGCCGGCGCGGTACGCGAGGCGGAGGCTGGGGAAGCGGCGGTGATCGGGCTCCTCGAACGTCCAGGTCCCCGAGAGGGGAAGGGGCGCGAGCGGCGTGGCGCGGCGCCCGGGCCCCAGCAGGGCGTACTGGATGGGTAGCCGCATGTCGTGCGGCCCGACCTGCGCCTTGATGCTCCCGTCAACGAACCTAACAAGGCCGTGCACCAGCGACTGCGGGTGCACCACCACCTCGACGCGCTCGAGCGGCAGCTCGAAGAGGAAGTGCGCCTCGAGCACCTCGAGTCCCTTGTTGAAGAGCGTGGCCGAGTCGACCGTCACCTTCGGGCCCATGCTCCAGTTCGGGTGAGCGAGCGCCTGCTCCGGCGTGACGCGCGCCAGGTCGGCCGGGCCGGTGCGGAACGGCCCGCCGGAGGCGGTCAGGATCAGCGCCGCGACGCCGCTCGGGTCCTCGCCGAGGAGGGCCTGCTGCAACGCCGAGTGCTCGGAATCCACCGGCGTGATGCGGCCGCCGTGGCGGCGCGCGAGCTCCCACATGAGGGGCCCGGCGACCACCATGGCCTCCTTGTTGGCTAGCGCCACGTGCCGGCCCGCCCGCAGCGCAGCGGCCGTGGGTGCTAGGCCCGCGATGCCCGGCAGGGCGGCCACGACCACGTCGGTCTCGAGCGCCGCCACCTCGTCGTTACCCTCGCGGCCGACCGCCAACCGCGTGCCGGCGGGCAGGCCGGCACGAACCTCCGCGGCCACCGCGGGGGAGCAGGCGACCAGGTCGGGGGAGAACTCGCGCGCCTGGCTCAGGAGGAGGCCCGCGTTGCTTCCGGCCGCCAGCCCGGCCACCCGCAGGCCGTGCCAGCGCGCCACCTCGAGCGCCTGCGTGCCGATGGAACCGGTGGAGCCTAGGACGGTGACGCGGGTCACACGGGCATCATGGCATGGCGCGCCGCCGCGTGGCGGCCGCCCTCGTCACGCCCGTTGTAGCATTCAGGCAAAGACAAGGAGGAGATCGATGCTTGTTCGCGAGTGGATGACACCCGACCCGCAGACGGTGAGCGCAGACACGCCGGTGATGGAGGCCCTGCAGCGGTTACGCGAGGGCGGTTACCGCCGGCTCCCTGTCACGCGGGACGGCCGCCTCATCGGCATAGTCACCGACCGTGATCTGAAGGAAGCGACCCCCTCGAAGGCCACCACCCTGTCCATATACGAGCTCAACTACCTGTTGAGCAAGTTGCGCGTCAAGGACGTCATGAAGTCCCCCGTCATCACGGTGCGCGCGGACGACCCGATCGAACAGGCAGCCCTCCTCATGGAGGAGCACCGCATCTCCGGCCTGCCGGTGCTGGACGGCAACGAGCTCAAGGGCATCCTCACCATCACCGACCTGATGCGCGCGCTGGTGTCGTTCCTCGCGCTCAGGGAGGGCGGCACGCGCGTCACGGTCGATCTTCCGGACGAACCCGGCGTGCTCGCCCGGGTCGCCCAGCAGGGGGCCCCGTCCAACATCGTCGCCGCCGTCACGACCGGCATCCAGCCGGGCCACAAGCGCCGGTTGGTGCTGCGGGTGGCGGGCGAGGACGCCGCTGGCTTCCCGGGGCGCCTGAAGGCGGCCGGTATCGAGGTCGTCGACGTCCGCTGACGACCACGGCCCCGCGCCCGGGCCGTCGAGGGACCTCGCAGTGGCGCTCGCGCGCCAGGCGGCCGGTGGCCGAGTGGCCTTCAGCGAGTTCCTCGAACCTGACGCGGCCGACGCGCTCATGGCGGCGCTGCGCGCGCGCGGCGTGCGCGCGGGCGCCTGGGGCGGCTACCCGGGTGCCAGGCGCCGGGTCGTGGCCGCGCTGCCGGCCGCGGTCCCGGAAGCGACCCCGAACCTAACGGCGCTGTACGCCGCCGGTGCCGTGGACGAGGGCGAGTTGCGGGCCGCCGCCCAGGCGCTCGTCGGCGCCGGGCGCCTCGGCGACGCGACCACCCACCAAGACGGCGTGAGCCTCCTCGTGCTCGGCGCCATGCCGCAGGAACTGTTGGCCCTGCGCCGCGTGAGCGGCGCCGACGTGATCGTCAGCGAGGCGCGGCCCGAGCTAGCGTTCGCGGGCAGTCAGAGGCAGCAGCCGGCGGTGGTCCCCTCGCTGCGCGTCGACGTGCTCGGCGCCCGCGCCTTCGGGGTGTCGCGCGCCTACTTCGCCAAGGGCGTCGCCGCCGGGAAGGTC